>Ga0255053_10001023_pt1 | contig 15420 bp, 12 predicted proteins | sample JV7_2_22_MG_FD_188635 | JGI IMG/M metagenome (GOLD analysis project Ga0255053, IMG submission 188635) | Seawater microbial communities from Jervis Inlet, British Columbia, Canada - JV7_2_22 | ecosystem: Environmental > Aquatic > Marine > Inlet | place: Canada: British Columbia | collected...
CGGTGCCCCACGGCGGCGGCAGCGTCCACGACCCAACCGTGATTGCCCGAGCCATTAGAGAGGCGGCGAAATGAGTCTGCCAGCAAACGAGACCGGTATCCCGGAACACCCCAGTGCTCCGCTGTTGCGCATGGAGCGCATTCCCCACGTCTGGTGCCCTGGATGTGGGATCGGTACCGTCGTCAAGTGCTTTTCGACCGCGCTGGAGCGGTCCGGGCTCGATCTGGACAAGTCCTCCGTCGTGTCGGGAATCGGGTGCTCCGGGCGGGTCGCCGGTTACATGCGCCTGGATGCGTTCCACACTACCCACGGGCGGGCCATCCCGTTCGCTACTGGACTGAAGCTGGGACGACCCGAGTTGCAGGTGACAGTCATCTCGGGGGATGGAGACCTGGTAGGGATCGGCGGTAATCACTTCATCCACGCTGCCCGTCGCAACATCGACCTGCTGGTCATTCTGATCAACAACTTCATCTATGGGATGACGGGGGGCCAGAACGCCCCGACCACACCCCTGGGAGCGAAATCCTCGACCATGCCGTTTGGCAACTTCGAACAGCCCTTCACCCTGCCCCATCTGGCGGCGAGCTCCGGCGCGCCCTATGTAGCCCGATGGACCTGTCTGCACATCCGGCGTCTGACCTGGGCCATCGAAGAGGCTCTGGAACGGAAGGGCTTTCGCTTTATCGAAGTCGTAGCTCCCTGTCCGACCCTCTATTCGCGGCTCAACAAGCTCGGTACTGGTCTCAGCGAGATGCGCTTTTATCACGACAACGCCGAGATCCGGCACGGTGCCGACACCCGAGATCTCGACGTGGGCTTCCACAAGAAGATCGTCTGCGGGAAGTTCGTGGACGAGCCCCGTCCCACTTTTCTCGAGCTCAAGGACCAGCACTATGAGGAGAAACTGGGCGAGGAGTATGTGCCCATGCCCCAGGAGGGGGGAATGATCCATGCCTAGAACTCTCGAAACGGGTGGCAGAACCGAGATCCGTATCACCGGCTTTGGGGGTCAGGGAGTGGTGCTGGCGGGACACATCATCGGTAGAGCCTGCGCCATTCACGCCGAGTTGAACGCCACGATGATTCAGAGCTTTGGTCCCGAGGCTCGGGGCTCGGCTTGCAGCGCGACTCTCGTGGTGGCGGATTCCGAAGTGCTGTATCCGTACATCCAGCGACCAGACATCTTTGTGGTCATGTCGACGGAAGGGTACGAGAAGTACCACGCCGATTTGAAGGACGACGGTGTACTGGTCTACGAGCAGGATCTCGTTCAACCCAAGTTCAGGAAGGGTCAAAGGGCTTTCGGTGTGCCTTCGACCAGGATCGCTGAGTCCCTCGGTCGAACCATCGTCCAGAACATCGTCATGGTGGGCTTTTTTGCCGGTGTCACCGGTCTGGTGTCCAGCGAGGCCATGCGCGAGGCGGTGCTGGGCTCAGTGCCCGCGGGCACCGAGGAGCTGAATCTCAAAGCCTTCGAAAGTGGCCTGGAGTATGCCGATCGGGTCGCGGAGCACCCGGCGCTCGAAGTAAAACGGGCGGCGACGGAGGAGGTGACAGCGTGAACCAACCAGAGACCCTGGTCGGTAGCAGCCTACTGGTACCCCAGGTGCAATCCGAGCCACTGCCCATCAAGGCGGTGCAGCCGGCGCCTTGTACCCAGGCCTGCCCGGCAGGAATCAACGTCAAGGCGTACGTCTCGTTGATCGCCGAAGGTCGCTTTCGAGAATCGCTGGAGGTGGTGCGTCAGCGCTGTCCCCTGCCAGCGATCTGTGGCCGTATCTGTCATCACCCGTGTGAAGCGGTGTGCGAGCGCCGAGCTGTGGACGAGCCCATCGCCATTCGGTCCTTGAAGCGCTATGTTGCGGATCTCGACACCGAAACCGCGACGACGGCTCCCTGCCTGTCGCCAGAGCGGAGCCAGAAGGTGGCCATCGTCGGGTCTGGGCCAGCGGGTCTCACCGCTGCCTGGGATCTGGCCCGCAGCGGCTTTCCGGTGACCATCTTCGAGTCCAACGATGATCCTGGCGGGATGCTGCGTTATGGCATTACCTCCTATCGGCTGCCGCGAGCCGTCCTCGATGCCGAGATCGAGGTGATCTGCAGGGCCGGCGTCGAGATTCGTACTGGCTGCCAGATCGGGGTTGATCTGCAGCTGGAACATCTCCTCGAACAGGGCTATCTGGCCACTCTATTTGCAGTAGGAGCGCAGCAGGGCAGGCGCTTGGGACTCGAGGGCGAGAACGACTGCCAGGATGTGGTGGATGCCCTGGCATTTCTGCGGCGTGTCAACGAAGGGGATCGCACCCCCGTCGTGGGTAAGGTCGCGGTCATCGGTGGGGGCTCGACCGCGGTGGAAGCGGCCCGTTCGGCGCTTCGTCTGGGCGCCGAGTCGGTGGATATCCTCTACCGTCGATATCGCGAAGAGCTGCTTGCTGATGCGCAAGAGATCAAGGCGGCCGAAGCCGAGGGGATCGCCTTCCGGTTTCTGGTCACGCCCCTGCGGGCTCTCTCGAAAAACGGACATCTGCAGGCGCTGGAATGTGCACGCGTCGGTTTGGGAGAACCCGATGCAAGTGGTCGCCGCAGTCCGATCACCATTCCAGGGAGCGAGTTCACGGTGGCAGCGAATCTGGTGCTGGCGGCAGTCGGTCAGCAGGCAGATCTGGAGTTTCTTCCCGGTGAATTCCAGTCTCGGCTCGTCGAGCGGGGTCTGATCCGGACCGATGTTGCCACCGCCATGACCCCCTGGCAGGGGGTATTCGCAGCCGGCGATGCTGTCAGCGGTCCAGCAACGGTGATCGACGCTATCGCTGCTGGGCATCAGGCGGCCTCATCGATGGTTCGGTTTCTCGAGCATGGGCTGCCAGCGGTTGCCGATCCCCACCCAGAGCTGCGGGCCGCCGCCGAGTTCGAGCTGCCCGACATGTCGCCTTTGGAGGCGCTCCGCGCTCAGCCTGCCCAGGCAGCGGTCCGACCCGGTCGTGAGTTCTCCGAGGTCGAGGGAGTGCTGTCGGAGAGTGAGGCGATCGCCGAAGCCAGGCGTTGTCTGCGTTGTGGGCCGTGCGGGGAGTGCCGGGTCTGCGTGCCTTCGTGCCGGCGACGACACGTGATGATGCGTTCACGGTCCGGAGAACTGTTGGGGAAGAGCAGCACGGTCCTGTTGCGAGCGTCCAGTAGCGTCGCACTGAATCTGGATAGTCGCGCCTCGACCCCCGCACAGCTGCTCCCCGAATCCGCACCACGACTGATGCCAGAAATCGGACCTTCAGAAGGCGCCCAGGTAGAGCTCCTGCCGGTCAGGGCGCACATCGAGGGACAGCTGTGCAGGGCGTGCGGTCTCTGTGTCGAGGCCTGCCCGTTCGAGGCCATCGAGACGGGCAATGGCAACGGCAGCGGAGAGCGAGCCCGAATCGAACCGGCTCTCTGCCGGGGCTGCAATCTCTGTGTCTCTGTCTGTCCGACTGGGGCTGCCCAGCCCACAGCGTTGTCGCCGGTCTGGTGGGGTTCGCGTCTCGATGATGCATTTCGCATCGAGGATCCTTTTGTGGTCCTGGCCTGCCAGCGGCGGGCCGGAGCCCTCGAGAGTGCACTGCTGCGCTGCGGAGCCCATGTCGAGGTGATCCGGTTTCGGTGTGTCGGTCAACTCGACGCCGGCATGCTGCTGGATCTGCAGAGGTTGGGGGCGCAGGGAATTCTGGTTGCGGGCTGTTCATCGGAGCGATGCAGGTTCGACATCGGGGCGAGGATGGCGGCCGAGCAGACCGAGAAGGCCAGGTCCATTCTCAGCTTGATCGGTTTCGATCCTGAGCTCCTGAAAGCGGACTGGTCCAAGGATCGGGCAAACGATCCACTCGACGAACCAATTCGGCACCTGCTGGAGGACACGCCAGTTTCTCACTGAGGAGGTGAGGGATGGGAGACCTGAGAGAACTGCGTAGAACAACCGGTGCGGCACTCTGTCTGGAGTGCGGGAAGTGCAGCACCATGTGCCCGTTGGGCCGCTTCGGTGGTTTCTCGGCGGCGCGCATGATGTCGATGCATGACCCGGAGAGCGAGATCCACGGCCATGCCGATGCGGTCGAGAGGTGTCTGACCTGCGCCTCGTGTGAGGTTCGCTGTCCGCAAGGGGTTCGCTACACGGATTTCGTTCGCGGCTTGCGTACCGATCTGCCGGCCGAGGACCGTCGCCCTCGGCCTCACGGTGAGGTCTTTCAGATCGCGGCCAAGATTCCAGGCAGGAATCGGGAGTCGACTCGGCCCGCCTGGCTCGACCACGACCTGGAGGTCGCTACCGAGGGTGAGATCGCGCTTTTTGTCGGTTGCCTCCCCATCTTCGATGTCGTTCTCGGTGAGGGCTTTGATGTGGAGACGGTGCAGAGTGCCAGGGCAGCGATTCGTCTGCTCAACCGGATGGAGATCGCGCCGGTGCTGGTGGGCGAGGAGTGTTGCTGTGGGCACGACCTGCTCTGGGGCGGCGAGGAGGAAGCATTCGCAGAGCTCGCGCGTGAGAACAGTAAGCGCTTTCAAGCCCGGGGCATCAAGCACATCCTGACAGTCTGCGCCGAATGCTGCCGCACCTGGCGTCTCGACTATCCACGATTGGTCACTGACTATCGGCCCAAGGTAGAGCATCTGGCTGAGTTTCTGGCACCGCTGGTGGAGGCAGAGGAGCTGGTTTTTTCCGCCAGCGAAAACGGTAGGGTCACCTATCAGGACCCTTGTCGCCTGGGACGCCAGCTGGGTGTTTTCGACGAGCCGCGCCGTCTTCTGGCAGCCATTCCCGGCGGCGACTACGTGGAGATGAGCCGGTCGGGCCGTGACGCACTCTGTTGCGGCACCTCCGGATTCATTCACTGCGATGGGGTATCGAGAGAGCTGCAGGCAGAGAGACTGCAGAGTGCGGTCGAGACCGGTGCCACCAAGCTGCTGACCGCCTGTCCCAAGTGTCTGCTCCACTTCCGATGTGCACAAACGGAGGATCGACGGCGAGGTCGTCCAGCCAAGGCGATCGAAGTCGAGGATCTGACCGTCTATCTGGCAAATCTGATGGCGAATCCCGCGGGCCCGTCCCAGGAGGAAGGGGCCATGACTTCGCAAACAGGAGAGCGATCATGAACGATGAGTCCCTAAGAATTGGGGTCTTCGTGTGCGACTGCGGCATGAACATCGCCGGCACGGTGGATACCGAGGAGGTTTCCCGGTATGCAGCCGAGCTGCCAGATGTGACTGCGGTCGTACGCAATCGGTACACCTGCGCCGATCCCGGTCAGACCGAGATCAAGCGGGCCATCGCCGAGCACGACCTGAATAGGGTGGTGGTGGCGTCGTGCACGCCCAAGATCCACGAGGAGACCTTTCGGCACTGCGTGGAGGAAGCGGGTCTGAACCCCTACCTGATGGAGATGGCCAACATCCGCGAACATTGCAGCTGGGTCCACATCCAGGATCGCGAGGCTGCCACTGAGAAGGCCAAGGATCTGGTCAACAGTGCAGTGGGGCGCGCGAGGTTGCTGGAGGCGCAGGATGAAAAGGTCTTTCCAGTGACCGACGCCGCGCTGGTGGTAGGTGGGGGGGTGGCCGGAATCCAGGCGGCTTTGGAGCTGGCGGACGGTGGACATCAGGTCTACCTGGTCGAAAAGGAACCCTCCATCGGCGGGATCATGGCGGCGATCGACAAGACATTCCCGACGATGGATTGCTCCATATGAATCCTCGGCCCTAAAATGATGGATGCCGGTCGGCATCCCCGCATCAAGCTCCTGGTCGACTCTGAGGTCGAAGACATCACCGGTTTCGTGGGCAACTACCGGGCCCAAGTGCGGCGGAAGGCGCCGTACGTGGACGCCGCCGAGTGCACGATCTGCGGCGAGTGCGAGCTCGTCTGTCCAGTGGTAGTACCGGACGAATACCAGGAAGGCCTCGCCTCTCGCAAGGCGATCTATATGCCGTTCCCCCAGGCAGTACCCTCGTCGTACACCCTCGATGCCGAGAGCTGCCTCGGATTCAACCCCATCGCTTGTGGCAAGTGTCTCGAGGTCTGCGACAAGAAGTGCATCGACTACGACGTGGCCGACGAGATTCTCGATCTGGAGGTCGGTACCGTCATCGTCGCCACCGGCATGGAGGTCTACGACCCGCGCCATAATGACGAGTACGGCTACACCCGATTTCCCAATGTCATCACGAGCATGGAGTTCGAGCGTCTGATCAATGCCGGAGGTCCCTCCGAGGGCGAGCTGGTGCGACCCTCCGACCAACAGGTTCCGTTGCGTATCGGGTTCGTCCAGTGTGTGGGCTCCCGGTCGGTCAGCAGGGGCGTGCCCTACTGTTCGAATTTCTGCTGTATGAACACCGTCAAGGAAACCCTACTCCTCGCGGATCACTACCCGGAAAGTCGATCGACGGTCTACTACATGGACATTCGCGCCTTTGGCAAGGGCTTCGAAGATCTCTATCGGCGGAGCCGCGAAGCGGGGGTGCGCTATGTCCGGGGTCTGCCTGGCAATGTGGCCGAGGATCCCGATTCCCACGATCTGGTGGTCGATGTAGAGAACACCATCACCGGTCGGATGGAGCAGCATCGCCTCGATCTGCTGGTCCTGGCTGTAGGGCTGGTCCCGCGCCAGGCCAACGGCAACGGCCGCAGGAGTCTCGACGAGATCCTCAGTCTGTCGCACACGTCGGATGGCTTTGTGATGGAGGCCCACCCGAAGCTCAAGCCGGTCGACGTGCCCACGCGCGGGGTCTACATCGCCGGCTGTGTCGAGTCACCGAAGGACATCAAAGACAGCGTGACGCAAGCCGGCGCCGCGGCGGCTCGGGCATCGAATCTGCTCCAGGGAGGTGAAGTTCGTATCGAGGCCATTACGGCCGAGCTGATTCCCGACCTCTGCCAACTGTGCAAGATCTGTGCGAACGTCTGTCCATTCAACGCCATCGAGGCGGCCGACAAGAAGGCTCACCAATGGCCCAACTTCATCGAAGCTGCGTGCGCCGGCTGCGGCACCTGCGCTGCCGAGTGCCCCTTCGACGCCATTGTCATGCGGCATTTTTCCGACCAGCAGATCTTCGCCCAGATCGACAGCATTCTGAGCGACAGGCCGATGGAGAAAATCGTCGCATTCGCCTGTAATTGGTGCTCGTACGCCGGTGGCGACATGGCTGGGACCTCGCGTCTGCAGTACCCCTCCTCTGTGCGCTTGATTCGCACCATGTGTAGCGGTCGGGTCGATCAGCGCTTTATCTGGCACGCCTTGCGGAAGGGTGCACCCCTGGTCTTGGTCTCGGGGTGCCACTTCAGCGACTGCCACTACATCGATGCAGTGACCTGGACGCAGCGCCGCGTGGAGAAGGTCTGGACTCGAATGGAGAAGCTCGGCATCCGTCCCGAGAGATTGCAGCTCGAGTGGATCAGCGCCGCAGAAGGGCAGAAATTTGCCAGAGTCATGAGAGAGCTGGAGGTTCTCCTACATCAAGTCACGCCAGAAGAGGTGGAGGAGGCACGAGAGGTATTGGCAGCCCAGGTGAAGGATGTTCAACCCATGCCGACGACCACCCAGAGACTGGCGTCTCGGCCATTGACGACCTGATCACTCTGGAGGACGGGAACATTGCCCAAGCAGACTCGGAATTTCTATTGTCTACGATGCCAACTCAGATTTCCGGTGGACTACGATCCCAAGGAGGTAGCGGAGCGGAGCTGTCCCACCTGCGGCAGCAACAGCGTGCGGCTGGAAACCGCTGCAGCTGCCAAGAAATCGCCCAACAGAGATCAGTGAGGATAAGGAGGGAGAAATGACTACCCAGACCGTGACCCAGGAATGGATCGAGGAAGTATTGGAGCAACACCGGTATCTGAGATCGGTGGTGGCGGCCCTGAGGGAGTATCTCAACGAACCACGGCCAGCTGCCGGGGAGAAGGGTTCCCATTCCTGGGCTGCGGAACTGTCCAAGCAGCTGATGACCCTGCACGACGAGCTCTACCGGCATTTTCGATTCGAAGAAGAGGGCGACGTCATGGACGAGCTGATCGAGGCACACCCGGAGGCGGCGGGTCAGTTGGAAGCGGTGCTGGGAGAGCATCCTGCAATGCTCAGCGGGCTCCGGGGGATCGTCTCGGATGTGTTGTCCTACTCAGAAGGGGGGCGACCGGAGGACCCCCGTCTCCGCCAGCGGATCACCGATCTTCTCGATGAGCTGCGCGACCACGAACAGGAAGAGAATCATCTCTTTCAGCGACTCGAGTATCGGGACGTCGGGGCAGCAGACTGAGCCTCGAGAGGTCAGATCCAGTCTGAAGGGGTGGGCAGCAGCCCACCCAGCGAGGTGTTCCCAGCCGGCAAGCTACTTGCCAGTATAGAGATGGGCCGAGGTTCGCCACGGGTTTCAAGACGTGAGCCGTCTGTGTTCCGTCCATCGATCAGCACTCCATAAACGGCTGAGGAGCCGACCAATATGAATAAGGAACAGTATGTGTCTAACTTCGTGGAGCTGATTCGCCGCGCGTCCACGGAACTACCGCCAGATGTCATCGAGGCGTTGCAGGCGGGCCAGACGAGGGAGGAGAAGGGGAGCCTGGCGTACAAGGCGCTCGAAACCATTGTCGAAAATGTGGAGATGGCACGGGAGAGGTCCGCTCCGATCTGCCAAGACACGGGGACCCCGGTCGTCTGGGTGAAGTACCCAGTCGGCATCAGTACCCGTCTCTTGGAGGAGGCCCTGCAGGAGGCGGTTCGAGAGGCCACTGCCCAGAGCTATCTCAGACCGAACGCCGTCGACACCCTGACAGGCAGGAACACCGGTGATGGAGCAGGCAGGGCGATTCCCTTTATTCACTTTGAGGAATGCGAGGGCGACGATGTGGAGGTCAGGCTGCTGCTCAAGGGAGGCGGGTGCGAGAACGTCGGCGCGCAATACAAGCTACCCGATGGCCGCCTGAGTGCCGATCGTGACCTCGAGGGCGTTCGCAGAGTGGTCCTGGACAGTGTCCTCGAAGCCCAAGGCAAGGGTTGTGCACCGGGTGTTCTGGGGGTCTGTGCCGGGGGCGACCGGGCATCGGCGTTTGCCGAGTCGAAGCGCCAGCTATTGCGGCCGCTCACCGATCGCAATCCCGATCCCGAGCTGGCGGAGCTAGAGGAGCGGCTGGTTCGGGAAGCCAACGAATTGGGTATCGGCCCCATGGGCTTCGGCGGCAAGACCACCATTCTGGGTGTCAAGCTGGGAGTTCTCGATCGGCTGCCAGCGTCCTATTTCGTGACCATCAGCTATATGTGCTGGGCAGACCGGCGAGCTGGACTCCGGGTCAGCCGGGAAGGAGAGACCACATGGCTGAACTGATTCTGCCTGTTGACGATCAAGCGATCCGCGAGCTGCGAGTCGGTACCAATCTGGAGCTCACCGGCCGCATGATCACCGGTCGGGACGCGGCTCACAAATGGCTTCTCGAGGAGCGCCGCGAGGAGGTAGCTCCTTACCTCGAGGGTACGGTCATCTATCACTGTGGTCCGGTGGTCCGGCAACATGACGACGGTTCATGGGAGTTTGTTGCCGCGGGCCCCACGACATCGATTCGCGAGGAGCCGTACCAGGCCGAAGTCATCGCGCGTTATGGACTACGCGGGGTCATCGGCAAAGGGGGCATGGGAGCCCAGACCTTGGCGGGCCTGAAACGATCAGGGGCCCTCTATCTTCACGCCGTTGGCGGTGCCGCCCAGGTTCTGGCTCGTGCAGTCCGGCGGGTCGAAAAGGTCTTCATGCTGGAGGAGTTCGGAGTGCCCGAAGCCATGTGGGTCATTCATGTCGAGCGCTTTCCCGTCATGGTCACCATGGATTCCCATGACGATTCTCTGCATGCGGACGTGGAACACCGATCGCGAGCGGAATTCGAGCGCTTGCTCCAGGAGGCTGTTTGAAAGATCGAATAGGCCGCTGCCGTGCGTGGGTGCCGGCAGCGGCTTCTTACCTGCCACGGGCACCTTGAAAGGAGGATGCCATGCGAAACAAGATCACAGTCATTGGCGCCGGCCACGTCGGTGAGACGGTCGCCTACAACTGCGCTCGCCAAGGCTTGGGCGACGTGGTCCTGGTGGATGTCGTCGAGGGGATGCCACAAGGCAAGGCACTCGACATGCTCCAGTCGTCGCCCGTCCTCGGGGTGGATTGCAAGATCACCGGCACCAATTTCTACTCCGACACCGAAGGCTCGGACGTCATCGTGATGACGGCTGGTCTGCCGCGCCAGCCGGGAATGAGCCGTGACGACCTGCTGTTCAAGAACCTCGAGATTGTCGACACCTGTATCAGTCATGCGGCCATGGGCTCGCCCGACGCGATCCTTATCCTGGTCACCAACCCTCTCGACGCCATGTGCGAGGTCGCGCGACGTGCCTCGGGGTTCCCACGCGAGAGATTGATCGGCATGGCAGGAATCCTGGATTCGGCGCGAATGCGGACCTTCATCGCCATGGAGTTGGGCGTTTCGGTGGCCAACACGCACGCCTTCGTGCTCGGCGGCCATGGCGATAGCATGGTGCCGCTAGCCCGGTATTCGACAGTCGCAGGAATTCCTGTGACCGAGTTGCTGCCGGCGGACCGAATCGAGGCCATCATCGAGCGCACTCGCAAAGGAGGCGGCGAGATCGTCAGCCTCCTGAAGACCGGTTCCGCCTACTACGCCCCAGGAATGGCGGTGGCGGAAATGGTCGACGCGATCCTCAACGATCGGCAAATGATCCTGCCCTGCTCGGTTCTGTTGCAGGGCGAGTACGGCATCGAGGGTGTGTTTGTCGGAGTGCCGATTCAACTCGGCCGTACGGGTTTGGAGAAGATCATCGAGATCGATCTGACCGAGGACGAGAGTCGGGCTCTGGTTACAAGCGCCGAGGCGGTTCGCGAATTGACCGATAAGTTTCCGGTCGCGGTCGCGTAGGCGAAGGAATTCGAAACCCTAGGAACTGTCCGGTTTCAGGATGACTCCGTGGCCATCCCGTCCGTCGAGGACGATGGTCAGGGGCTGGCTGAGGCGCACGTGGCGCAAGTGGTTGGTCTCGTTGGCAGCGGCTTGGCGATCAAGCCAGTCCCAGTCCAGAAAATCGCCGTTTTGGGGCGAGCTGGTGTCGGCACCCGGAGGCAGAGTCAGATGGCCCACCCTCAGGGAGGAGATGTTCTGGAAGAAATGAGTCCCCTGGGAGGGCTCGACGTCATAGCCCTTGGGCGACGCCTCGATCATGGCTCGGACGTTGGAGATTTGAGCCCACTGGACTGGGATGCCGAGCCAGGGGTCGGCCGTACCCCAGCGTCCGGGACCGATGAGTAGGTAGAACCGGTTCTCAGCCTCGAGAGCCTTGTTCAGTGTCCCGATCTCCTGGGCAATCTGCTTGTTGGCCGCCGCCTCCCAGGTTTGTCGACGGACATAGACCACATCGCAGATGCTCTCCTCGACGCCGTGCCCAAGACTTCGATGTGAGTAGCACAGGGCCTGTTCCGGCTCGTAGTCGAGCCGCGCCACCTCCTTATGGGTGGTGCGGCTCAAGAAAGGGCGAACCTGGAGCATGTAGAGAACTGGCTCGCGTCGTTCTCTGGTGAGGCGGGCCGAGCGACCCCAATCGCCCATGTCGCAGGCAAACTCGATCTCCACCGGGCAACCCAGACCTTGTTGTGCGATCTCCAGAAGCCGGTCCAGCGCCTCTGCCAGAGGGATCGCACCATGCCGGAGAATGTTGTTGAAGGTGACGACGCGCGGACCGGGCAGGTGCAGATCGTCCCGAATACTCTGGTCCTCGGGGCTGTAGACGCTGCCCACCGCTAGCAGAGTGCCGTCCTCCTCGGACTGCTCCAAGCCAAAGAAGCGGACATTGCTCAGTAAGTCGACCTGAGGGAGACAGCACTCCGACTTCAGATCCAAGGCATAGAAGCCCCTCTGGGTGCTATCGAGCAGCATTTTCAACGTCCCGGCCTGTCCCAAGACCTGGGGGTGCTTGGGGCTGAAGCTGAGGGCGAGCCCACCATCCACCACCAGCCGACCCAGACCCAGAGCGGCATGAACAATCCCGTCATCGGGCTGCTGGGGCCCGATGGGGTAGAAATTGTGTGATTGGGCAACACCTGCAAAGTGGGGGTAATAGCGAGAGCCATGACGCTGGCCCACCAGGCTCTGGATGATCACCGCCATCTTCTCCTCTTCGACTCGGTTGCCGGTGCTTGCCAGATACGATTTGGCATTGCGATAGAAGACTGACGCGTAGACCAGTTTGACGGCGCTGCAGAGCTCCTGCAAACGGTCCTCCGGGTTGCGGGCCTGATTCGGGATCATCAGTGTCGAGTAGATTCCAGCCATGGGCTGATGGAGGGAATCCTCCAGCAGACTGGAGGACCGAATGGCCAAGGGTCCTTCGATCTGATGGGCGACAAAAGTGAGATCGCTACGAAGTTTGTCGCCGAGTCGACCGTCGAGAAAGCGCTCAGCGATCTCGTCGTCATCTTCGGAGGTGTAGGCGAAGTCTCGCAGGTCGTTGTCGTCCAGGAATCTGTCGAAAGCCTCGGTGGTGATGACGACGCTCTTGGGAATCTGGACCTGGAGGCCGCCGAATTCATCGGCCGAGCTATTGGCCAGGCTCATGTTGAGAAAGGCTATGCCTCGGGCTTTGCCACCGATCGAGCCCTGATCGATGCGGGTAATGACGTCGCGATCGAACTGTTGACGATGGAAGTCGGCGATCACCCCCCGATAGGTTCGGCGGCGCGACTCTCTGAGCATATCGATGAGGAACTGGCGCAGGTCTTCGACGCTCGGGAAGTCGGAGATCTGCCGCGGCCGCAATCTCTCGGCCACTTCGAATTCGCTGCGCGCCATCAGCCAGACCGAGAAGTGGTTGTGGGATGCGTGATAGATCAGTGACTCTTCCGGTACTACCGCCAGTTGACGTTCCAAGTCCCGCACGTCATTGGCGCGGACTACCTCCTCACCTCCCTCTTCGGTGCGAAAGACGAAATCGCCAAATCCGAGACTGCTGCGAAAGAAGCCCCGAATCTGAGCCAATAGTCGCTCCGAGTTCTTGTCGACGAAGATGGCGCCCATCTCGGCCGCCTTTTCGGCGTTGCTTCGTTCGGCCGATTGCAGCAGGACGGGCAGCTCGGGGTCGAACTGCCGCGCAAAGCGAGCGAACTGGAGTCCTCCTTCAGCGTCGAGCTCGCCCTTTCGGGGGATGCGAATGTCGCTGACGATGCCCATGATGTTTCGACGGTAGCGTTCGTAGAGCTGAACGCCCTCCTCGTAGGACGCGGTATGCAGGATCTTGGGTCGCGAGCGCATGTACATCCGCCTGTGGAGCTCGTTAATGCCCTCCGTGTAAAGAGAATGGGATTGGGCCATGAGTTCTTTGTAGAGCATTCCGAGCAGTGCCGAGTAGTACCGGGGCGAGTCCTCGATGACGATGATGACTCGGACATTCCCGTGCTGGATGTCGTGGTCGACATTCTCCCGGTCCTCGAAGTACTTGAAGATCGCTAGCAGGATTTGCGAGTCACCTGTCCACAAGAAGACCCCGTCCACCGAACTCTTGTCGATGTCCTCGCGTGCGAGGTCGAGCTCTTTGCGGTCCAGAGCCAACAGGACCACGGCACGACCTGGTCTCATACGTTTGATCTTGCGGGCCAGCGCGTTGACGCCCATGTCGGACAAGCTGGCCATGACGAGGATCAGATCGAATCTCTGGTCCTCGAGACGGTGCAAGGCCGCCTCGCCCGATGGCACGTGGGTAACTCGAGGCGGCCCTGAGAGGCTGACGTCGCGGTACTCGAAGAAGACCTGCTCGGTCAGCTGACCGTCTTCTTCGAGGATGAATGCATCGTACGGGGATGAGACTAGCAGAACCTCACGCACCCTGAACGGCATGAGGTCGTGGAACCTGCGATCGTGAAAGACTCGTTCCCGTAGCGGCATATCCCTCTAAACGACGCCCTGATCCAGCATGGCGTCGGCGACCTTGATGAAGCCGGCAACGTTGGCGCCGTCGATGTAGTTTACAAAGTCGCCGGTCTTGCCGTACTTGACGCAGGTACGGTGGATCTCATGCATGATCATCTGCAGTCTCTCGTCCACCTCCTGGCGAGTCCAGTACAGGCGCATGGCGTTCTGAGTCATCTCCAGACCGGAGACCGCAACTCCACCCGCGTTGGCCGCCTTGCCCGGGCCATAGAGGATCTGAGCATCCAGATAGCGGTTGATGGCGTCGGGATCCGAAGGCATGTTGGCACCCTCGGCGATGCAGTAGCAGCCGTTATCCAGCAGGGTCGTGGCATCCGCACCGCTGATCTCGTTCTCGGTAGCGCACGGTAGGGCGACATCGGCTTTGAGGCCCCAGGGCCGCTCGCCCTCGAGGTACGTGGCGCCGGTGAACGTCTCGGTGTACGCCTTGATCCGTCCTCGACGGTTGTTCTTGAGATCCATGACGAACTCCAGTTTCTCGCGATCGATGCCATCTTCGTCGACAATGGTGCCGTTCGAGTCGGACAGGGTAAGCACTTTGCCGCCAAGTTCGAGAACCTTCTCAGTGGCGTATTGGGCGACATTTCCTGATCCTGAGACCAGTACGCGCTTACCCTCGAAAGACTCGTTGCGGGTGCCCAGCATCTCCTGTGTGAAATAGACCAGACCGTAGCCGGTGGCCTCTGGTCGAATCAGCGATCCGCCCCAGCTACGGCCCTTGCCGGTGAGGACGCCGGTAAATTCGTTGGCCAGCTTCTTGTAGGTGCCGAAAAGGAAGCCGAGCTCGCGGCCGCCGACGCCGATGTCGCCGGCTGGAACATCGGTGCTGGCACCGATGTGGCGAAACAGCTCCGACATGAAGGACTGGCAGAAACGCATGACCTCGCCGTCGCTCTTGGCCTTGGGGTCGAAGTCGGAGCCACCTTTGCCACCGCCCAGGGGCAGGGTAGTGAGACTGTTCTTGAAGACCTGCTCGAAGGCCAGGAACTTGAGAATTCCCAAGTTGACGCTGGGGTGGAAACGCAGGCCGCCCTTGTAGGGACCAAGGGCACTGTTCATTTCGATGCGGAAGCCGCGGTTTACATGGACATTGTGCTGGTCGTCGGTCCACGGTACCCGGAAGAGGATCACCCGCTCGGGCTCGACAATCCGCGCCAGGACATTGGCACTGCGGTATCTCGGATTCTGCTCGATAACGGGCCAGATCGATTCGACGACTTCCCGAACGGCCTGATGGAATTCTTGCTCAGCTGGGTTCTTGGCGGTGATCTGCTGTAGAAAGGTGTCGACAGAGTGCGACATGGTACTCCTCCCTATGTCTAGAGTAATTGGGACGAATATGGATGGTAGAAAAGTGCGCTGAATCTCCGGTGGAAATACCGGTGAGCAATCGCCGAAGGAACGACTTTACTCGCACCCTGACAATACTCCTT
>Ga0255053_10001024_pt1 | contig 15418 bp, 15 predicted proteins | sample JV7_2_22_MG_FD_188635 | JGI IMG/M metagenome (GOLD analysis project Ga0255053, IMG submission 188635) | Seawater microbial communities from Jervis Inlet, British Columbia, Canada - JV7_2_22 | ecosystem: Environmental > Aquatic > Marine > Inlet | place: Canada: British Columbia | collected...
TTTCGAACTTGATTGCCGGGGTTTTGCTGATCATCGATCGGCCCTTCGAGGTGGGCGATCGAATTGAGGTCTGGAGTGCCCCGGCCGGCAGTGCCACCTGGGGCGATGTAATCGACATCGGATTGCGGGCCACTAAAATTAAAACCACCGACAATATCATCATCATCATTCCCAATAACGAGATCATGGTGCGCGATATTATCAATTACACCATCATTTCCGAAAATATCCGGGTGCGGATCAATATTGGAATTGCCTATGATGCGGATCTGCAGAAAGCCAAAAACGCCATCCGGCAAGTGGCGCAGGCGACCGAAGGGGTGGCAGATGATCCGCCGCCAAAGGTGGTGGTGAGAAATTTTGGGGAGTCTTCAGTGGATCTTCAACTGCGGGTATGGATCCATGATGCCCGCCGACGGATGGATACGATTTCTGATATCACCGACAAAGTCAAAGAGGCATTTGATGCAGAGGGCATTGAAATCCCCTATCCCAAGCGCGATATTTATATTACCCAGAAGAACGCCTGAGCGCTTTTATCCTTGCGCCAGAATACTTTCAACTTTTTTGACAAACTCCAGAAGGTCGAAGGGTTTAGAAATAACGTTGGTAAAACCCAGTCTGGCCATTTCATTGAGTTTGGCGTGATCCGGGTAGCCCGTTGAAATGATCACCTTCATGTCGGATAGCTCGGGTTCATTTCTGATGATGCGACAAACTTCCAGTCCATCCATTTCAGGCATAAAGAGATCAAGTATAAGCAGGTCCGGGCGATAAGTCCCCAGCTTTATGGAGGCTTCGATCCCGTTGGAAGCCTCTTCGATCAAATAGGACTTTGGTCGATTCAGCATAAGCGCCTCGATCAGCATCTTCCGAATGGTTCGATCATCATCGACGATCAGGATTTTGGCCGCTTCGCGTTTCAGCAGGGGCGGCATTGAAATCGTAAAGGTCGTCCCTTTTCCTTTGCGGGTTTCAAAAGAAATATCTCCACCATGAGACTGCACCAACCCGTAAGTGACGGACAGCCCCAGGCCGGTCCCGTCTTCTGTCTGCTTATCGGTAACAAACGGTAAAAATAATTTATCAGCAACGGCCGCTGAGATTCCGCGGCCGTTATCGCTGATGGCAATTATAATGCGTCCGTCCTTTATTTGAAACCCGGTACGAATCCGGATGATGCCGCTCTCATGATCGATCGCTTGAATGGCATTGATGATGATATTTAAAATAATTTGCTCGATACTCTGAAGGTTTCCTTGCATTGAAGGCAGCTCTTCACCCAGTTCAAGTTCAATTTGCACCCCTGATTTTCTCAGTGTCGTTTGCGCCAGCCTCAGAGCATTTTTAACGGCTGTATTCACCTGCAATGCCGACTTTTCGGCAACATTTGATTGTTTGGAAAAATTCTTCAGATCGGAAACGATTTTAGCCACGCGATTCGCCGCCATATCCATATCCGCAATCAGCTGGGGCAAATTATCTTCTATAAATTCATAGGTAAAACCGCCAAATTTTTGATCTGGAAAAATTTTTTTTTGTTCTATCAGCATCGGTAGAAAATCGGACCAGATTTTCTGAATCAACGGCAGGTTGTACATGATCAGGTTAATCGGATTGTTAATTTCATGGGCGACTCCGGCCACCAGAGTGCCCAGCGTTTCCATTTTTTGAGCCTGTTGCAGTTGCTGCTGGCTCTCCTTCAAGGCCTCTTCCGCACGCCGGTGTCGGGATTCTAACTGCCTGGCCGCTTCCCGTAATTCCAAAAGTTCCCTGATAAGTTGCTGCCTGGATTTTTCCTGATCGCTCATTATTGGCCTTTTGAATACACGACCCATGCTAGAGATGATGTTATATTCTGACGCATTCAAAGGTGATATTGGTCTTCAATGTCATTTCCGCAATCTTCTTGAACTGATCGGTGACATCGGACACAAAAAGCGTCAGGTGGTCATTGCGGCCCAGCCGCCGGTCGATATCGGTGTTAGCGGCAAGAAAAGCTTTAACGCTATGGGAGACGCTGAGGGAGGAATCGATCAATTGAACGCGCCTTCCGATCTTTCTTTGAATGACTTTTTTCAGAAGGGGATAATGGGTACAACCCAATATGAGTGTGTCGATCTGGCGGGTTTTCAGTGGCTGCAGATATTTTTTTACGATCATTGCCGTCTCCGCTTTATTCAGCCACCCCTCCTCAACCAGGGGCACCAAAAGCGGACAGGCAACTGAATAGACCCTGGCTTGGGGTTGGTTTTCAACAATTTTTTTTTCATAAATACCACTGGTTATGGTTGCGCGGGTGCCAATTATGCCGAAATTAAGATTCTTTGATGTTTGGACCGCCAGTTCAACTGCCGGCGTAATCACTTCAAAAATGGGAACAGAAAATCGTTCGAGAACCGGGGCCGTAGCAACACTTGAAGCGGTATTACATGCAATGACGATGAGCTCGGCTCCCTGGCTCAAAAGAAATTCAATATTATTTATGGTATAGCCGATCACTGTTTCGGAGCTTTTGGTCCCATAAGGCGTATGCGCCGTATCGCCGAAATACACAATGTCATATCCCGGGATTTGCTTCATGACCGCTCTGGCAACGGTTAAACCGCCGACGCCTGAATCGAATATACCAATCATAATAAATGAAGTTTTTAACAGGATTTTTTAATAATATCGTGGACGCATTTTTGTATCTGATCGTCACTAAAATCGGTCCGCATGCCGGGGCAAGAAGCCGCCAGGGACTGCCAGTTTCCGGCATCCACCAGGATACTTTCGATAAAGGGCCATTTGCGACACATGTCCGGCTTAACCGCATGAATCGTACACAGCTGATCCCAGAATATACAATAACCGTTTTCAACCTGGGCAACCAGCGGTTTGCCTCCGGAAATCTGACAGTAGTTCAGCAAAAAACGTTTGCGATCCAGGCCCAGATACCGACAGATATCGTCAATCTCAAACTCGGTGATATAGGTGCCGCCATACCCTTTGCAGCAGTGCCCGCAATTCTGGCAGGCAAACAAATCTTGCGGCGTCACGGCATCAGAGGTCACGGCGGGTCTCCATGGCTTTTCTCAATGTGACCTGATCCACATATTTCAAATCGCCTCCGATCGGCACACCGGAGGCGATGCGTGTCACCTTTAGCGGATACGTTGCCAGATGCTCTGCAATATAGGAAGCGGTCGCTTCACCTTCCACAGTCGTACTGGTGGCCAGCACCACTTCTTTGATCTGGCTGCGTTCAATCTTTGCGATCAACTCGCCCATGCGAATATCGTCAGGCCCCACACCGTTCATGGGAGACAGCACGCCGGACAATATATGATACCGCCCGGTGAAGGCTCCTGATTTTTCCATTGCCACCATGTCAGCCGGCTGTTCGACAACGCATAAAAGGGAAGCATCTCGGGTAGAATCCGCACAGATTTTGCAGACTTCATCGTCGCTGAGACCATAGCACCGCCTGCATAAGCGCACCTTCTCTTTGGCTTCCATGATCGCGTTGGATAATCGCTCGGCTTCTTTGCGGGGTGAGCGCAGGATGTGCATGGTCAGTCGTTCTGCGGTCTTTTCTCCGATTCCGGGCAGTTTGGCAATGCTTTTTATTAAATTGATGATCGATGGAGGGTAATGGCTCATAGGAAATATTGTTTTATTTGTTTTATTGGTTTCATTTGTTCAATTGGTTCATAAAAAAATCCGATATCTATTAAGGCTTGCTTTTAACATGACATTGAAAGTTAATTCAAACCAATTAAACCAATACAACCAATCGAACCAATTAAACCGGTCCTTACATTATCCCCGGAATATTCAGGCCACCGGTTAATTTGCTCATTTCGGCGGCAACCATTTCCTGGGATTTGGTCAGTGCCTCATTTACAGCGGCCAGTATTAAATCCTGGAGCATCTCCACATCTTCAGGATCGACGACCTCTTTTTCAATCTGGATGGAAACGATTTGCTGTTTGCCGTTGGCGACAACTTTCACCATGCCGCCGCCGGCTGTGATTTCCACTGTTTTCCCGGCCATTTCTTCCTGCAGTTTTAACATCTGCGATTGGAGCTTCTGGGCCTGTTTCATCATATTGCCCATACCTTTCATGCCAACACCTCCTGGATGATATAATTAGTTTCCATCCATAAATGGTCTTTTTCCCCGCCGGGCTGCGTTCTCCGCGGGTTTGCGGTTGCGACGTACAGGAAGTACGTCTCGCCACAAACCCTTGTGCGGCTTGCTGAACACATTAATGTAACAAATCAAGATGTGAAATCCCGCCACCTGGCGGGGCCCAACGAAAAAAATCCTCATTTATGAATTAATTTTGACATCTATTAATTTACCTTTAAAAATCTCTATGGCATCCGCCACCAATGGATGGCTTAACGCTTTTTGCTTTAGAAGGTGGTCATTTTGAGATTTTTTTTTTGGACTCTCATCGTCCGGTTCAGATGAGGTTGTCAGCACAACGTTTTTTTCTTCTCCAAAATAGGCCGTGCAAATCTTCTTTAAGATGGCCTTATTTTTTTCACGCTGAAGCATGTTCAAGGTAAATCCATTGCCGCACACTTCAATTTCGATATGATCGGCTGACACCTGCTTCAGGCGACATCTGGACAAACTGGCCCCCAGCGATGGATTTTTCTGGGAAATTATTTCATAAAGCCGACTCCAGGTGGCATCCAGATCTTTCAAAGTGTCATCTGCGGCGGTCGGTGGTTCCGGTGCCGAAGGCGGCGGATCCGGTGTTGAATCTAAAGGCCCATTTTCCAATTGTTGTTCCGACTCAGGCGACGGCGGTTTCACCTCCGGTTTCTGCTCTGTAAGCCCGCCGCCCGGCGAGTTGCGAATTTCCTGCCTCAAAATATCCAGTTTATCAATAAGCACATCAATCGGCAACGCCGGTTTCATCTGGTGCAGCCGAATAAAGGCCATTTCGAGTGCGAGTTTGGGATCGGAAGACAGCCGTATAGAAACCTCCTCCCGGAAGAGATAGTCAAAACTTTGGTTCAAAACAGCAAAAGGTACCTCCCGGATTTGTGCGGCCATCTGAGCGAGTTCATTATCGGGAAGATCGACCAATTTGGCGACATTCTGTCCCATTTTAACAATCAGCAGATTCCGCAAATGTTCAAGTAAATTCGCATAAAGTTTTTTCAAGTCATGTCCGCGCTGGTAACAATTATCCAGAGCATCCAGTATGACGGCAATATCTCCCTGCAGGATGGTGCTGCAAAGATCGAACACATCTTTTCGGTCAATGACGCCTAAAATTTCCAGGACCTGATCATGGCTCACCGAACCTTTAAAGCACGATAGGACCTGATCGAGCAAACTCAACGCATCCCGCATGCTCCCGGTGGCTTCACGCGCAATCAGGACCAGGCTTTCTTGCGGTATCTTGAAATCTTCTTCCTGGCAAATATAAGCCATATGCTGAATCATCGATTTCAGACTGAGACGCCGAAAATCGTGTCTCTGGCACCGAGATAAAATCGTTATCGGAATCTTTTGCGGTTCGGTTGTCGCAAATATGAACATGACGTGGGGCGGCGGTTCTTCGAGCGTTTTTAGCAGCGCATTGAAAGCCTGCATGCTGAGCATGTGGACTTCATCGATAATATAGATCTTGTAGATACTGTGGGCGGGCATATACTTGATATGGTCGCGCAACTCTCTAACCTGGTCTACACTGTTGTTCGAAGCGCCATCGATTTCAAACACATCGACGGCATTACCGGAGGTGATTTCCCTGCATGACCGGCAGTCGTTGCAGGGTGTGGGAATCGGCCCTTCTTTGCAATTCATCGCTTTAGCCAGTATCCGGGCGACCGTGGTCTTTCCGGTTCCTCGCGGTCCGGCAAAAAGTATTGCATGGGCAACACGATCGGCGGATATTGCATTGGACAGGGTGCGGGTCACATGATCCTGCTCAATAACCCGGTCAAAAGTCTGTGGACGGTATTTGCGCGCAAGCACGAGATAGGACATGATTAAGTGCCTTGTATCTGGTTCGAAGGTTCAGCGTTCAAAGGTTCAGAGGTTCAGAGGTTCAGGGGTCAGAAAACATAAAACCGCAGAATATCGAAGGAAAAGAAAACTTCATCATTTCCGCCTCCGGCGGATTCGATATTCGATATTCAAAATCGGTTATAGTAACTAGCGATCAGTAACCAGAAACCTGACATCTGTCTTCTGTTATCTAACCTCTGAACCCAGAACCTCTGAACCTTGAGACACTGACATCTGAAAATAACAAACCTAAAGTTAAGGAAGTCAACAATTTAGCATTAATAATGGTTCTAAAATTAGAATGGCGGAGAGAGAGGGATTCGAACCCTCGGTGCCGCTTGTGACAGCACACACGATTTCCAGTCGTGCTCCTTCAGCCAGCTCGGACATCTCTCCGTAAAACCTTTGAGAAGATTTCTCTTTTGCCCAATTTCAGTGTCAGGCTCAGCTTTTAATCCTCGAAATACTCAATGTATGCCTGTGGTTAAAAGCTTCGCCTTCCTTGAAATTGAACAAAACTGAAACCTTCTCAAAGGTTTTATTGATCTTTTAATGGCGGAAGGGGTGAGATTCGAACTCACGGAGAGCCTAAAGACCCTCAACGGCTTTCGAGGCCGCCGCCTTCAACCGCTCGGCCACCCTTCCAGCAAGCTGATTCATCAGGTAAAGCGGTAATGGGTAGTACTCAATAACCTCTTTAACCCACACTGTCAAGGTATGAACATCCCCTGAACTTCTTTGGAATATTCCCCATCCGTATCATAGATGATCAACGGCGGACCGAGCCGTGCGCCGGGTTGCGCACCCTTTACCCCGTCGACTAAAATGAGTTTGGCTTCCGTATCCAGCTGCGAATGAATCGAGCGCATAAATTTGGGTTCAACACCCTCTGTACGCATTTGGGAAAGCAATTCGACGATACGCTCCGCTGTATAAATGGTAACAAACCGGCCGGCGGTCCGCAGCATTCGTCGCGCGGTCTGCAGCACATCGGCTAAACTCACTTTTAATTCATGCCGGGCGATTGCCCGCTGCGCATCCGGGTTTAACCTTCCGGAATTGGGTTTGCGGTAAGGAGGATTGCAAACGACCAGGTCCACCGGTCCGCCGATCATATCCGGTTTCAGGTCACGCATATCCTGGCGAAGCACCGTAATTCGATTCTGCATGTGGTTCGCCTTTACATTTAAAATTGCTAACTCGGCTAAGTCTTCCTGGATTTCAATGCCGAATGCGGCGATGTTCGGATTGCGATAGGTCAAAATTAGCGGAATGATGCCGCAGCCGGTTCCTAAATCAAGCAACCTTTCATCTGCTCGCGGACCGGCATGACAAGCCAATAAGACCGCGTCGAGAGAAAACCGATATCCCGACGCCTCCTGTTTTATATGGAGTTTACCGCCAAAGAATGTATCGGTTGTCAGCGAGTTCATGGTTGTCAAACTTTCAGCCTAACGGTCCGATCTTAAATTTTATTTCTTCTAAAAGCGGTTTTCCGAGAGCCGCGTTTAATTTGATGATCATATCATTTTTCAAAAATTGCAGCTGGTGAACCCAGGTCGAACTACTGACATGCACAATGAGAAGTTTACCTTTAAAGGCGGCCGGGCGGGCGTTTTGTGCAATGGTTTCTCCCACAGCCTCGTCCCACAGACGCCAAAGTTCTTTGAGCTCAAAATCAGGCTTGGATCGATACGGTTTTAAAACATCATCAAGGATGTTTCGAATATGAACGAAATCTGATGGTTTGTCCGGGTTTTTCATATGGTAAAGACTATAGCAGAGTTTTTCCGATTCTTGAACCGCAACATATGCGCAAGGTGTTTCATCTATGTTATGCTCCTCGATTTGCTTTTTGCTTGACTTGGTGGATCGGGTAACCTATTTTACTTATACATTCTTATGATTTGCAAATAAAGGACTTCGAATATGAGCTGGGATTGGGAAAAGCTAAAAAAGCAACAGCAGGGCCCAGGCGGGGTTCCGCCGCAAATGGGCGAATTTGTCGATAAGATCAAAAAAGTCAAATTCCCGGGCGGCCCCTTGTTTATTATCGTACTTTTGCTGGTGGCCCTGGCAATTACATCCGTCTTTACCGTCAAGCAAAATGAAGTCGGCGTGGTTCAATTTTTTGGCCGATATGTGCGCACGGTCGAGCCGGGTCTAAACTTCAAGCTGCCCGTAGGCATCGAAAAAGTTACCAAGGTCAACGTCCGTGAAATCCAGACAGCTGAGTTCGGTTTCAGCTCACCCCAGGTCGACCTCAGATCCCGCAGCAGGTCCGGTGGTGAAAATCAAAGCGAATCCCTCATGCTGACCGGAGATTTAAACGTGGCCATCGTGCCCTGGATTGTCCAATATCGGGTTAAGAACCCCTTTGATTACCTGTTTAAAGTTCGAGACGTCCGCCGCTTGCTGCACGATATGTCCGAAGCCGCGATGCGGCTGGTGATCGGTGACCGCAGCATTAATGAAGTCATCAGCAAACGGGATGAAATTGCGGTAGAGGCCAAAGGTCTTTTGCAAACCGAACTGGACCAGGCTGAAACCGGAGTCCATATTGTTACCATCGAGATGAAAAAGACCAACGTGCCCCCCCCGGTGCAGCCCTCGTTCAATGAGGTGAACCAGGCTGTTCAGGAAAAGGAACAAATGATTTATCAGGCCAAAGAAGGTTACAATAAAGCCATCCCGACCGCCCGCGGTGAAGCCGAGAGAACGGTTAAAGCGGCTGAAGGGTATGCATTAAACCGCGTGAACCGGGCGAAGGGTAATGCCGCCAGATTCGTGGCCCTGTACAATGAATATGTTAATGCCAAAGATATTACCAAACGGCGACTTTATCTTGAAACCATAAAACAAACGTTTCCCAATATGGGACAAAAATATATCATCGACTCCGACCAGAAAAATCTGTTGCCGTTACTCAACATGGGGCAATCGATTAACCTCGGACAGCCAAGCAGTGGTGAAAAATGAAAAATAAAAGCGTCTTTCTGATACCTGTGGCTATTATCGCCTTTGTCATTTACAGCGCCGCTTATACGGTTGACGAAACCCAACAGGTGGTTGTCACCCAATTTGGCCGAATTGTGGGTGAACCCAAAATAGATCCGGGTCTAAAATTTAAAGTCCCGTTTATCCAAACCGCCAATTATTTCAATAAAAACTTGCTGGAGTGGGATGGCGACCCCGGACAGGTCCCCACCCTGGACAAAACCTTTATCTGGGTCGACACCTTTGCCAGATGGAGAATTGTGGATCCGGTTAAATTTTTCCAGACCGTAAACAACCGATTTAATGCGGTTGGAAAACTCAATGACATTATCGACCCGGCGGTTAGAAACTTTATTACCTCCCACCACCTGATCGAGGCGGTGCGCAAATCCAACCGTGAACTGGACACCGCGGAGATCGGCCTGGAAGAATCGGACCGCGGAACCCGGGTTTCCTATAGCATCGCTGTCGGTCGCCAAAAAATTACCCAGGGTATCATGGAACAGGCCCAACCGAAACTGACCCCCTTTGGCATCGAACTGGTCGATGTAAAAATTAAGCGCATCAACTATGTGGAGCAGGTCAGAAAGTCTGTGTACGGACGCATGATTGCCGAGCGAAACCAAATAGCGGAAAAATTTCGTTCCGAGGGCAAGGGGGAGGCCCAAAATATTTTAGGTGAAAAGGAAAGGGATTTGCAGGAGATTCAATCCGAAGCCTTTAAGAGAGCTCAGAAAATTAAAGGTGCTGCCGACGCCGAGGCAACCATCCTTTACGCTGAAGCATACGGCAAGGACCCTGAATTTTACTCTTTTGTTCAAACGCTGGAGATTTACCGCGAGGTATTGGATAAAAATAGTTCGCTCATTCTTTCAACCGACTCGGAATTTTTAAAATACCTCAAAGGGCCTTCAGAGTAAAGAATCCTGAAAGAACAAGTGGTATTGAATGTGGGAGCGGCTTCCAGCCGCGATAGTTGAATTCGCGGCTGGAAGCCGCTCCCACAGCGAGTTTGTCTAATGGTAACTTGGACTTTCCAGATAAGCAGGTAAATTAAAAAGAGCACCGTTTCTTGAAACGGTGCTCTTTTAACCCTTTACAGAAAAAACTTCCGGGATCATTATTTGCCCTTCCTTCTTTGGTGGCGCGTCTTGGCCAAAAGTTTTCTGTGTTTATGTTTTCTCATTTTCTTTCTGCGCTTTTTTACGACACTGCCCAATGCTTCACCCCCCTTCTCAATGTTTTTTTTAAACAATGAAATAATAAAAGAGATTCTTAACATACCCGCATGATTGATGTCTACATTTTTTTTAGAATTGGAAAACCGGGCCGGTATATGCTATAGTACGACCTAAATTATGCATGAAAGCAGATAGAGTTGATATGGACAGCGGCATCCTTGTAACAAGCATGGCAATCGGGGCGGCGATATTCGCCGGTCTGATTATATTCTGGTTTTTTCATTCGTTTATCAAACGCAGGCTGAGGACTGATCAATCGGTTCAATTGCTTAACAGCTCTCAAAGAATTAACGGGGAAGAAATGCGCCGGCACCCCCGACTGCAGATATCCTGGCCGGCGGCAGTGGAAATTCGCCACGGGTCGATCAAGGTCCGCTTAAAAGATATCAGCATGGGGGGGGCATTTGTTATCTGCCGGGAGTCGATAGCGCTAAATGAACAATTTCGACTCTATCTAGAAGTGCCCAATCAGGAAACGTTTTCACTGAACGCCGAAGTGGTGTGGTCAAATATGAATGTGCCGAAAGAAAAAGTCATCCATCGGGGAATGGGGGTCAGATTCGTGCAAAACACAGATGCAGCTCGCAAACGCCTTGAAGAAGCCATCTCCGGCCACTTACAGGAAGCCAAGCTCGCCGCAGTTTGACACCATAGATCATCGCCCCCGGACCCAATCAAAATTGCCCCCAAGACCTGCGATCGATTTTGGCTGAAATAAAGAAATGCAGCACCTGAAAACATTTTCAAAAGATGAGAATATCATCGTCAATAATGTCGTGTCGATGGCTGAAGAGCTCGTCAGTAACCACTACAAAATGTCGGCCAGCGAATGGCTGCGGCCAAAATATGACGTCAAGACCCTGGTTGATCTTGCCCCGGAGGAAATTGTGCATGGCCCGTTTGCACAGATTGTTCGTTATGAGGGCCACCACAAGGAGATGCCTTTAGGCTCCGGTGTTTTCGACTACTATAAAATATGTCTTCAGGACCATGCGATTCATTCAACGCTGGAAAAAATGGCGGATATGAAGCTTTTTCCATTTTGTCTCTATATCATCACTCACGAATTGATCCACATCGTGCGATTCAGCAAATTTCTGCAGCGCTTTGATGCAAGCCCCGGCGAAAAGCTGTCTGAAGAAAAACGAGTCCATGAAAATACCCATCAAATTTTGCATCCGGTTCAGGTTTCAGGAATGCCGGCAGTTCTTGATTTTTATGACAAATGGCGACAGCCGCTTGAAGGCATGCGCAATAGCTGAACGCGCCTTATTTTTAAGCGCATAAATCGGTTCGGCCTATTGACTTTACGACAAACACGCATCTATAATTGAAATGACAAGTTAACAACGGAGGTTGCAGGTAAATGCCGATATATGAATACGAATGCTCAAAATGCGCTAAAATTGAGGAAGTCTTTCAGAAATTTTCAGATAAACCTTTGGTTAAATGCAAGCATTGTTCTGGAAAGCTTCATAAACTTATTTCGCACAGCAGTTTCCATTTGAAGGGCACGGGATGGTACGTCACCGATTACGCCAACAAATCAAGACCCAACAACACCGCCCCGAAGAAAACGGATCATTCGAAAGCATCAGAAAGCGCAACACCATCTTCCAAAAAGAAAACCCCTAAAGCATCGAAAGACAGCTCTGCCCCCTAACGCACTCCGCTTTCGTTCAAATACGACATTGATCATTTTGTCAAAAAAACCTAAAAAATTAGGATAATACCTCTTTACAAACAAAAAAATGTGCTTATTATTTCACAAACTTCTAACACAACGAACTCCAAATCCTTAAAAATTTTCTTCATTTATAAATATAAGACTATCTGGAAGGGAGGTGACATCTCAACCCCAAAACAGAAAAAGAGAAATGCATTATTGAGGTAAAAATTTCAACACTTCGAAATATATTTGATATTATTCGAAAAGGAGAACTTAAACTATGAAACTCAGACCATTGCAGGATCGAATTTTAGTTCAACGAGTAGATGAAGAGGAAAAAACCAAGGGAGGCATCATTATTCCGGATACCGCCAAAGAAAAACCGGCGGAAGGTAAGGTTGTTGCTGTGGGTAAAGGCAAGGTTGATGAAAATGGCAAACGCATTGCCCTCGAGATCAAAAAGGGCGATCGAATTCTATTTGGCAAATACTCCGGCAGCGAGGTAAAAATCGAAGGTAACGAATATTTAATTATGCGCGAAGAAGATGTGCTCGGCATTATTGATTAAAAATAAAATTTCAATATATCATGGAGGTTAAATAAAGATGACTGCTAAACTAATTAAGTATGACATGAAGGCCCGTGAATTAATGCTTAACGGCGTGAGGACGCTTTCAGATGCTGTGGTTGTTACGCTGGGTCCTAAAGGCCGCAACGTGGTTCTTGACAAATCCTGGGGTTCTCCGACGGTCACCAAAGACGGTGTCACGGTCGCCAAAGAAATCGAACTGGAGGATAAATTTGAAAATATGGGCGCCCAGATGGTAAAGGAAGTCGCCAGTAAAACAAGCGATATGGCCGGTGATGGTACAACGACGGCCACGGTGCTGGCGCGCTCAATCTACGAAGAAGGCCAAAAACTGGTTGCCGCCGGCAACAACCCCATGGCAATCAAAAGAGGCGTCGATGCAGCAGTGGAAACTACGGTAAAAGAACTTGAGAAAATGAGCAAAGCCACGAAAGATCAGCGCGAAATCGCACAGATCGGCACCATCTCGGCCAACAACGATGCAACCATCGGAAACATCATCGCCGAAGCCATGAACAAAGTCGGCAAAGAAGGTGTCATCACGGTTGAAGAAGCCAAAAGCATGGAAACCACATTAGAGGTCGTAGAAGGGATGCAATTTGACCGGGGTTACCTTTCACCCTATTTTGTAACCGATCCGGAAAAAATGGTCGCTTCCCTGGAAGACCCCTACATTTTAATTAATGAGAAAAAAATCAGCCAGATGAAAGACCTGCTGCCGATCCTTGAACAGGTTGCCAAAATGGGCAAACCCCTCATGATTATTGCGGAGGACATCGACGGAGAAGCCCTGGCGACTTTGGTCGTAAATAAACTGCGGGGTACGCTTCAGGTTGCGGGCGTAAAGGCCCCCGGCTTCGGCGACAGACGCAAGGCCATGCTGGAAGACATCGCCATCTTAACCGGCGGCCAGGTCGTATCTGAAGATTTAGGCATCAAGCTCGAAAATTTAGCTGTTTCGGATCTTGGAAGCGCCAAAAGAATTTCCATCGATAAAGATAATACGACCATCGTCGACGGCGCCGGTTCCCGTTCGGCGCTCGAAGGCCGGGTCAAACAGATTCGGGCCCAAATCGATGAAACCACTTCCGACTACGATCGCGAAAAACTCCAGGAGCGTTTGGCCAAGCTCATCGGCGGCGTTGCGGTTATTAATGTGGGCGCAGCGACCGAAACCGAAATGAAAGAGAAAAAAGCCCGGGTTGAAGATGCATTGAACGCAACCCGCGCTGCTGTTGAGGAAGGAATTGTTGCGGGCGGCGGTGTCGCCCTGGTCCGTTGTCTGGAGGCCTTGGGAAAGATGAAAATCAAAGCCGATCAGAAACTGGGGGTTAAGGTGCTTATGCGCGCCATTGAAGAGCCGCTGCGCCAGATAGCCAACAATGCCGGCCTTGAAGGCTCGGTGGTGATTGACAAGGTCAAAAACGCACAGGGTCCTTTTGGTTACAACGCCGACACTGACACCTACGAGGATCTGATGAAAGCCGGTGTGATTGACCCGACCAAGGTGGTGCGCCTGGCCCTGCAAAACGCAGCCAGTGTGGCCTCTTTAATGCTGACCACCCAGGCGATGGTGGCCGAAATGCCCGAAGAAAAAGCAGAGGCCATGCCCGGCGGCGGCGCTCCCGGAATGGGCGGCATGGGCGGAATGGGCGGCATGGGCGGAATGATGTAAGTCACCATGACCATCCGCTGATTCAACTGCAAAATGATCTGCAAAAAGCCCTCATGGCATGTTTTTATGCCATGGGGGCTTTTTTTGCCGCCGCTCAACAACCGGCCGGATTGCAAAACTTGACAAATTAGCCATAAACAGGTAATCTTATTATAAATAAATTGCTTTTTGATACGACTGCAAACTTAAAACGAAGTGGGGCTTCTGATGAATTTTAAAGTAAATTTCCGAATTGAAATGTGGCTATCGATCTTGATTACAATGCTTGTGGTAATGCCGTTTTCGCTGCAGGCCGCCGAAACCGAAAAAGTAATTGAGCACGAAACCGGGTTTTACTACACGGTTCAGAAAGGCGACACGCTCTGGGATCTTAGCCGTAAATTTTCTGATTCTGCCTGGTTATGGCCGGAGATGTGGCAGGAAAACAACCAGATTGCCAATCCCCATCGCATTTACCCGGGCGAACGCATCCGGTTGTTACGTCGGATCGGATCTCAAAAAATCAGCGAAAAGAAAATGGCGGTAGCGCCACCCACTCTGGAGGATCTGATCCACTATAATTATGCCGCCCTGGATCGGATCGGTTTTATTCGCAAACAGCCGTTGGCACCGCAAGGTACCATTTTTAAGGTGATGGAAACCAAAGAAATGATCAATTCGGAAGACATCGTCTATATCCGGCCCGAAGGTGATTTTAAACTGGTGCCCGGCCAACGCTTCACCATCTATCGGACGTTATTACCGATCAAGGCTCGATTTACAGGTGAATATATCGGCATTCAACATCTGCTGACCGGTGTGGTCGAAATTACCCTGGTACAGCCCAGCTATGCCATCGGAACGGTAATCGAAGCCTATCGCCCGATTCATCTTGAAGACAAGTTAATGCCCTATTACCGGCGCATACCTGATGTCATTGTAAAAGACAGCCCCAAAGGCCTGGAGGGCAAAATCGTCGAAGCCGAAGATCACAACAGGCTCATCGGCGACCAGATGATCGCTTTTATCGATAAGGGCAAAAAAGATGGGGTGCAACCCGGACAATTCTACAACGTATACTATCGGGTAAAAGAACGCCTTCATTCCAAAAAGAAAGAAAAAATACTGCTGCTGCCGGTTGATTTTGCTGAATTACTGGTCGTTCACACCGAAAATACAACCGCCACCGTGATTGTAACCAAAGCCGATAGGGAATTTGAACCGGGATCAAAAATCCGCTCACCGATTC
>Ga0255053_10001025_pt1 | contig 15409 bp, 21 predicted proteins | sample JV7_2_22_MG_FD_188635 | JGI IMG/M metagenome (GOLD analysis project Ga0255053, IMG submission 188635) | Seawater microbial communities from Jervis Inlet, British Columbia, Canada - JV7_2_22 | ecosystem: Environmental > Aquatic > Marine > Inlet | place: Canada: British Columbia | collected...
TTTAGCGTTTAGGCTTATGGTTGATAATAATATTGATCAATATTACGACCACTTTGAAGAGGAGTATGTTTCTGAAAAGCATATTGCTGGTGCCAATCATACTGATTTAGTTTTAGTTGCGTCTTCTAGGGATGTAAGCCTTAACCGCGCAATAGCTGAATGTTATTTGCTTATGAGTGGGGTGGAGTCATGAGCATATACATAACCAATGGCAAAAAGTTCAGGCATGCAGCTATCGATGATGATGCCCAGCTTATTCTTGATACACTTAACAGCAGCCCCTTTGTCAGTGTTGATGATGTAATTAATGCTTGCGATGGCAGATGGAAAAGAAATCAGGTAACTGGATACGTAAACCGGAGGCTTGAAAAGATCGGCCTAACTGGATGCGCTGCAACAATGGACTTTTACCACGACTTAATAAAACAAGGTAAGAAGCGAATAGAATGCGCCCACTTATGCAACGACCACTTCGGCATTGATTTAGCTCATAAAACATACGATAAACAATATAGAGCATGGTTAAATAGCGACAAAACAATTAAATTCACAACGCTTATCGTTTCGGCATGGAATAGCGAAGGGTTAAGGAGTTTAGTAGCATGAATAAATACCAAGAGCTGTATTTCAATCGTATGAGCAGGCTAGAATGGGAATCTAGCTTTGTAAACATGAAAACAACAATGACCATATGCGGAAGCCAAGTAATAGCTAATCAGCTTGGATGCAGTGTTCATGAGGTTAAGGCTAAACGCAGAAAGATGCTGAGTGAGGTGATGGCGTGATTGAAATAACCGATAATCAAATGAGATTAGGATGCTGGACGCTAGCCATTTTAATTATAGTAGCATGTAACTGGATGGCCCCATGAATAAGTTCTGTAAAGATGTATTAATACTATTGGCTGTTATGGTCGTGGTAACGCTTATGTCTGGCTGCACAAGCATACAGATACCTGATAACGTGCAAGTGATAGAAGTGGAAAGCCAAAGTGAATACCCGCTCTCAATGCAAAAGTGGCAGGCTTATACGCTGCTAATGGATGGCGGGGCTATTATTTATACAATTAAAGATAATGACTGTTTATTGGCTCATGAGTTAATTCACGCTAAACGCGGTAAGCCCGGACATGATGGCTTTCCTGATTATTTAATGAGGTGCAAGGTATGAGTAAATCAGAAGCGGGAAAGGGTGACGATAACCGCAGCAACTCAAAAGCCTATAAAAATAACTTTGATAAAATAGATAGGAGTGAGAAGCCCAAGGCTATCAATCCTAATATTCCACAATTTAAGTGCGGTGGCGTAATTGACCCTAAAGATCAATTCAAAGGCATGAAGCCCGTCCTTGATAGTTCGGAGGCTTACATTGATGGGCGGTGGGTGAAAAGCAAGCATTCAAAGAGGGTGCAGGCTTTAAATAGCATGATTTGACCCATAGCTAAAAACTATCATACAATAGAGCCTCAATAGTTATTTTTAATCGTTCGGCGATTATTCACTTAGAGGCTCGGCTGATAGTGTCAGATAACGTTAAACCTGCCAAAGTTGGTAGGCCGACAAAGTATACCAAAAAATTATCACAAGAAATCTGTGAGAGATTGTCTGACGGCGAAAGTCTTAGATCGATATGCAGAGATGATCACGTCCCCGCTAGAGTCAACATACATAGGTGGTTACTAGCTACCGATAATAAGCTATATAACGAATTTCGTATCCAATACGCATTGGCTAGAGACATACAAGCTGAAACACTTGTGGATGAGATATTTGATATAGCCGATAACGGGTCCAATGATTACATGGAAAAGAACGACCCAGATAACCCTGGATACGTTGTTAATGGCGAGGCTTTAGGCCGGTCTAGGCTTAGGGTAGACACTCGAAAATGGCACGCTAGCAAAATCATTAAAAGATACAAAGATGATTACAAAGGCGATGGCGGCGGCGAGACTTTAGCTGATGCATTGTTAAAGCTCGCATCTAGGCTTCCGTCATGAATATAGGTGATCCCGCGCTAGATAGGCAGTTGGAGCGATGGTATCCACTAATAGACCATGATGTCCAGCTTGAGTTGATTGATGCTGTATCTAATGGCGTAAGATTTCCCCTTGTCCCATCTGGCAGGCGATCAGGTAAGACAGAGCGTTTTAAGCGGTTTATAGCAAAGCAAGCAATGACTAATTCCAATGAGCTTTACTTTGCCGCAGCACCTACGCATACCCAAGCAAAGAAAATATTTTGGGATGATTTAAAGAAATTCACCTTATCCGCATCTCATGACCGTAAGCCCTCAGAGTCAGAATTAAAAATATACATGCCTAATGGCTCAGAGATTCACGTTATAGGTCTGGATAAGCCAGAGCGTATCGAGGGTATTAACTGGACGGGCGGCGGAATTGATGAGATTGCAGATGTTAAGTCTGAAGCATGGCAGCTTCATATTTACCCTGCATTGAATACAGTTAGCCCGATAAGGCCGGATTATCGCGCTTGGTGCTGGTTGCTAGGCGTTCCAGATGGCCTCAATCATTATTACGATATGTGTATGATGGCAGAGAGTGGCAATGACCCTGATTATAAGGTTTACCATTGGAAGAGTTCAGAGATACTGCCTGCTGATGTTATTGAAGCCGCCAAGCGTACAATGGGGCCAAAGCAATATAAGCAAGAGTATGAGGCAAGCTTTGAGACTGCCACAGGTCGAATTTATGAAGATTACAGCAAGGCAAACCATACAGACGAAACAATAAAACCTCATGAGCAATTGTGCTGGATGCATGACCAAAACTATACGCCGCTGTCTAGTGCTGTTGGTGTTCGTAGGGGCGATGATAATAATGATCTTTACTTGCTTGATGAAATAATTTTAATCAGCGCTGTATCAAGGGAGTCTGCCGAGGAATTTGTCGAGAAGTACAAAGATCATGAGAATAAGCATGTTCTTATCTATGGCGACCCCGCAGGCAAGGCAGGCGAGAAGCATGGGCAAGAATCAGCTTATACGCAGATTGAAGAGACACTAGCTCTTAATGGCTGGCGATATACAAGAATGGTAGAGGCAAGTCATCCATCAATAAAGGATAGGCAGAACTGCGTAAGGGCTAAGATTAAAAACGCCCTCAGTGAGCACTCGTTATTTGTTAACCCTGCTTTAGCGCCTTATTGTGATAAAGGCTTGTCAACAGTACAATTGAAAAAAGGATCAACCTTCCAGGAGGATGATTCGAACGAATACCAGCATGTTACGACTGCTATAGGCTATATGTGTGACGTTGAATGGCCTGTTGTAAATCATGACGCAATAATAACTACTTTTGACTGGGCTATGTAATGGCTACAACTAACGATAAAGAGATGTTCCCGCCTAACAATGCGTATAACGCGGCGCTACCTATCTGGCAGAAGTGCCGCGATACCTCAGCAGGTGAAGATGCGTTACATGCTAGGGACCAAGAGACGGCTGGAACGTATTTGCGTCCATTGAATCCAGCCAATACGTCGGCGGCAAATCAGGCTAAGAATGAAGCCTATATATTAATGGCTCGTTATCAGAATTTCGTAGGCTCTACAAAGTCAGGCTTTTTGGGTATGGCTTACCGCAAAGCGCCTGTTGTGCCTAATCTACCTGACAGAATGAAGTACCTGATTGAAAACGTTGATGGCACTGGCTTATCACTTGAGCAGCAAAGCCGTAGCACTCTATCAGAAGTTATCGAGGTGGGCAGGAGTGGTCTATTGTGTGATATGCCAGCCAATAACGGCGGAACGGTAAAGAATGAGCAGGACGGAATGCGGCCTTCTATTGTGCCTTATTGCGCTGAGTCTATTGTAGACTGGTTTCCGCTTACCCCTTCTGCTAGCGACCCTCTGCAATACGTTATATTGAAAGAATCAGCAACTGAAAAGGTTGATGGTGAATTTGAGCATGAAAGCATTACTGTTTATCGTGTTCTGCATATGATTGATGGCAACTATCATCAAACCGTGTACAAATCAGACAGCAAAGGCATCTTTGCCAGTGGTGATGCCGGTGTAGAAACTCAGATATACGCCGCCAATAATGCGCCAATGAAAAGCATCCCTTTTAGCTTTGTCGGTTCAATTAACAATTCGCCGTCAATTGATAAGCCTATTATTCTGGATATTGCTAACGCATCGCTAGGCATGTACCAGGAGGACGCAAATCTGCGTGTAAGCTCATTTGGCTTTAGTGCTGGAACAATGACTATTGCAGATGATAGATACCAGCAAGGGCTAAGGAATAAAGACGACCCAAGCAAGCCTCAAGCTGTAGCAATGGGTGATGGAATGGCGTTAGTAATGGGTTCAGGCGGTAAGGCTGAGATTATATCGCCTCCTGATAATCCATTGGCGGCAAAGATTAAAGATACAGATCAGAAAAACTTAGCTGAATTAGGCGCTCAAGTCGTAATGATTAGCGGCGGCCCTACTGTTATTGTTGAAGTGGAAAGCAGAAACTCAGTAAACGCATCAAAGCTAACTGTGGCAGTCGTTAATGTAAGCGCCGCATGTAATCAGCAGCTTATGTGGTGTGCTGAGTTCTTAGGTGTAACTATTCCAGAGACTGAGAAATTCAAGGTTAACACTGATTTCTTTAGTGCTGAATACTCGCCTGAGCAGGTGACGGCGTTAATAGCTCAATTCCAAGGCCAGTTAATATCAAAAGCAGAGGCTCAGAAGTCGCTTCAAAAAGCAGGTAACATATCCGCAGAAACAGACCTGAAAAAGATGAATGATGAGATTGTGCAGCAATCAACAGGGAATGTTTCTTTTGATGATGGTGGCGAATAATGCCTGAAGTCTCCGGCGTTCTTGAGCTTACAGATATACGCAATCAGCTAATGCTTGAAGGTGTTAAAACTGCTGAGTGGCTTAAGTTTGCGCCATACCTTAAGGATATAGAGAGAGAGCTTAGAAACAGGCTAACTATGGAGGGTGATTCTGTAGAGACTAAAAAAGCCCTAGATAAACTCCTCTCAGATGTAACTAAAATAATAAACGGGAATATATCAGCTTTTAACGATGAGCTTGTTATTGACCTAGATGAGCTGGCAATACTCACCGCTAGCAATGAAGCGGATAGCTTAAATAAGGTTGTTGATGGCTATGAGGCCGTAATACCTGATGACAGGGCTGTAATTCTAGCTTACCAAAACGCACCACTATCAATTAGGAATAAAGGGCTTACTCTGCATCCATTTTTATCCGACTTCACAAGGTCAGAGATAAATTTAGTAACGTCAGCTATAAGGCAGGGCGTAAATGAAGGCCAAACCATATCGCAGATGGTGAGAGTTATTAGAGGCACGAAAAAAGCCAATTACCAGGACGGGATATTAGCGCAGACAAATAATAACGCTAGGGCAATGGTAAGAACTGCCGTTCAGAATACAAATTCACAGGCAAGGCAAAAGCTTGCTGAGGCTAATGATGATCTTATAAAAGGTGTTCAGATGGTGGCCACGCTTGATTCAGGCACAACTCGAATTTGCAGGCACCAAGATCAAAAAAAATATCCATTAAATAAAGGGCCTAGACCCCCTTTTCATTACGCTTGCCGGACAACTTTCACTTATATTATTAGCAGTGATTATGATTTTCTTGATAAAGGGGCAAAAAGGCCTGTTAACTTCAGTGAAGGCCCAGAGCAAACCTCGGCATCTGTAAGCTTTTATGAGGCAATGAAAAAACAGCCTGCATGGTATCAAGATTTGGAGATGGGGCCAACGAGAGGAAAACTACTGCGTAACGGTGGTTTGTCTGCTCAAGAGTTTGCAGATATTGATGTAAGTAACAACTTAAAGCCTAGGACGTTAAAGGAAATGTTTGAAATAGCCCCACAAGCATTTGATCAGGCGATAAGTAAAACAAGACAAGAGCAGCTGGGCCTAATAAATTAAAACTATCAGATTTGCAATATCAATAGTAATTTTTTATCATACCAATAGGAGAGCATAATTATGGCAATAGATTTATCGAGTGTAGAGGGTTTAACTGAAGAGCAGATCGCAGCTATCACAGCTTTAAATGTTGCTGATGTTGATTCTGAGGTTGAAGGCCTAAAGAATAAAAACACGGAGCTAGTCCAACGTGAGAAAGAAGCCAAAGCAAGCGCAGAGGCGGCGAGTAACGCAAAGATTGAGCTTGAAGAACAAGGCAGAATCGATCAAGCCGAGAAAGACAAAGACTTTGAAGGCTTAAAGGCTGCTTTAGCTGAGCGCGATACACGTATTGCTGAGCAAGAGCAACAAACAAAAGACTTTGCAGATAATCAAGTTAAGTCTGCATCGAAAGCGGAATTTATGGAGCTGGTGTCTATAGACCCAGCAGCCAAGCATTACATGGGTGCTCAATTTGATGCCGGTGTAAGTGTAAGAGATGGTCAAGCTGTGCCTGTTAATGCTGATGGTGGCGTTACTGGGCAGAGCATGGCTGAGTACATTGCAGGCGTTCAGTCGAATCAGGCTAACGCGCCCTATATGCGCTCAAACGCTGGTTCTGGTGGTTCGGCCACTGGTTCTGGCAATGTTGCCGGTGGTTCGGCCCCGACTTCACTAGCAGACTGCGGCGGCGATAAAGCCAAAGAAGCTGCGTACTTTAATCAACAAATGAAAGCTGCTAGTGCAGGCTAAAATCAATTTTAAATAAAGGGTTAGAATTATGTTAACGGATATGCAAGTTTTTAATACTCAGCTTAAAACCGCTATTGTTGAGAAATTAACTCAACGTAGTGATGTATTTAACGCGGCCTCTGGTGGTGCTATCTTGCTCGCCAATGCCTCAAACATGGGTGACTATAAAGAAGAGTCATTTTGGAATAACGCCGCATCAGCTTTACGCGACATTGATGCTTATGCTGCTCAAGGCGCTGCTGGCACTACCGCATTGAGCCAAGACTTATTGCGTACAGTTAAAGCGATGAAAGGTTTCGGCCCTCTTGTTTGGGAGCCTAGCCAATTAACATGGATTCAATCAAACCCAGGTGAAGCGCTTAGCGTTATTTCTACATCTTTGTCTGAGGCTATGTTGCAAGCTCAATGTAACCGCGCAATTGGCGTTGCTGTTGCCGGTTTGGCTAACGTTGCTAATTTAACTAATGACATCTCAGCGACAGACCCAGTGACACAAGCTGCACTGAATAACACTCATGCATTGTTTGGTGATAAGTCTCCTATGTTAGTCAGCCAAGTTATGACCGGCGCAACTTATCACAAGTTAATCGGTGACGCTTTGGCTAACTCCGCTCAATTGTTTAGCTCTGAAACTGTCACTGTTGTTGATATTCTTGGCAAGCGTACCGTTGTTACTGATAGCCCTGCATTGATTGCAGGCGGTAAGAATCGTGTATTGTGCTTAACTCCTGGCGCTGTATCAATTGAGCCTAACAATGATTTTATCTCAAACATTGAAACCTCTAACCAGCAAACGCGCATCGAGACTACTTACCAGTCTGAATGGACTGAGAACGTAGGCCTTAAAGGTTTTGCATGGGATGAGGCTAACGGCGGCGCATCTCCTGTCACTGCTGAGCTTGAAACTGGCACTAACTGGGATCAAGTGTACGATGATAAAAATTGTGCTGGCACAATCTTAATTGCCCAATAAGGATAAATCATGAACACACCAAAAAGAGCAGACAGTAGAAAAATCTGGTACGTTGATTTCCCTACTAGCCAATATAAAGAGAACGCCAAAGACTTAGCGAAAGCTAGAGGACTGAGAATCATCGATTCAAGGTTCAAGGGTGCTTATCCAAACGATATGATTGAGATGAGCCCACCTTCTTTGTCCTCTAAAAGTAAAGGCCAAGTAAAGAAAGAAGCGGAAGCCGCAAAAGAGCAGATTGTTAGTTCTGTAGCGGTTGCTGCTCAGTAGGTGTAAAATGATCGGGGTGTAAAAGCCCCGTTTTCTTGTTGTTTGAGGTGTGAATGTTTTTTAATACGAATAATATGCAGTTAAAAAAGTTTACATCTCAGCCAATCGGTATAGGTACAGGAGGGGGTTCGCCTGTTCCTGCTGATGCTCTTCAGTTTTGGGCATTTGATAATTCTGTAACTGACAGGGCTATACGTGAAAGAGTATTAGGCCAATCCTTATTAATATCCTCACGCGCATCTAACGCTAACATCATACAAAGCCGCGATAATTCAATCATCACCTACACAGAAAACGAGCCTGCTTTCAATAAAGGCGTAGGCTTACGTGATGAGGGTGAGGCTACTAATGAGCTAGTCAATAACGTATGGGAAGGTACAAGCGGTACGTTTGGCTCCCCTGATCTGTGGCTGGGCTTTAATCTAGGAGGCACAAGGGTGCAACAGCCTTCTACACTACTTAGTGCAGCTACGGCTATCAAGTTCACAGGCTTAAATGGCAGGCCTATGATTGCGTCCCCATCTTTGACCCTACCTGTCGGAACATCGACGATAAGCTGTTTTGTCGAGGAGACAGACGGCGTTTTACAAGCAAGAGAGATTATGTCCGCAGCAGGCGCCGCCACGTTTACGTTTGTATACCCCGTCTGTGAAGCTAATCCCTCTGGGGGGGCGCTGGGAGTGATTACTACAGGCAGGCTTATTGCGCAGCTAGTGTGCACGGTATCTGGCACGGTGAATTGCCGATATGGGATAGGCACAAGTGGGAACAAAGAAGGTGAGTGCGTCCTATCCATGCCTCAGCGAGAGCTAGGCGAGACAGTATCATCCGTAAGCCTAACCTACACAATGCCAGCCACCCGCGCAGCCTCAAACAACCAGATACCTTGCCTAGTTGAGAATGGCGTGTGGAGTGTGGGTGGTGTTAGCTTGGGGAATCGAACTGGTGCGTGGGGAACTAACGGCGTTAAGGCTGACGGGTCGGAGATGTCATTTGGGTCAGTTTCAGGCGTAGGTGGAACGTTTGAAGGATTGGCCGCTAGCGCAATGAGTGGGGCGCGATTAATTTTAGGAGGGTCTATAATTGAGATAACGGGGGCACCCGATACTAATAACGTGACGGTTGCTACTATCTCTGGAGACCCCCAAGACTTTCAATACCCCGCAGAGTTCGAGATTCAATTCATAACCTCCGACTATTTCACAGGCGTAGACTTCGCAGCCGATACAGCAGTGCTTGATACACTACTGGATAATGCGGGATATGACGTGCCTAGCCTTGGCGTTGCTGAGCAGTGGCCTTTGAATGATTTTGTGCTGACATTCGACTTAGGCTACTTAGGCGAGGACGGCTCATTTCCTAGGGTGTGCGAGACTTCTCTCGATGCCAGCAATGGCTATTTTATACGCAAGGACGCGACAAGCGCTAAGCGCATATCATTCGTTAATAAGGTGGCTGGCGTTAATATAGCGGCAACAGTGAATATGCCTAGCGACATTGTAGCCGGAGATAACATTATATGTGAGCTGACAAAGAGCAGCGCTAATGGCACAAACCTTAATATCATAAACGTAACTAAAGGTGAGTCTCAGGATGATGATCAGCCAGCACAAACCGAGAATGTAAATTATGGCGCTACTATGCAAATCTGTAATGCGACTAGCACACTAACATCACCCATTAACGCAGACACAGCAACAATAACACTAAGGCCTTTATAATGCCCTACGCGATAACCTACACAGATAGCATTCAGGCGTTAACGGTTCGCGGCCTTGAGTTGTGCGAGCTGGGCAAGTGGCAGCAATACATGCACTCTGTCAGCATTGACGATGATAATGACGGCGTGCCGGATAGAATCGCTTTAACGATGGTTAAGGTTCAAACAGCCTATACTGATAATTCTTACGCCTCTTTATGTTTAGTAAGGCTTCCACTTCGAGACATCACCAGCGAGGATGAAGAAAACCCCAGCTACATTGGTTTTTGTGAAGACATGGGCTTAACCGTTTTAGCTTATGGCGAGAATCGCGGCCTAGATTGTCCATACAAGCAAATAGAGTCAGGCGCAGGTGATACGTTACATTCTAACGCCAAAGCCTTATATGAATCAGTTAAGCCGCCTGTTGAAGTATTGGATGCCGATGATAATCCGACAGGCGAGAAACGCTTTAATTTCCACATTGAATTTGATAGAACGCCGAGGGATTAAGAATGGCAGAGTTAGATAAGGCAGCGCTAAAGGTTCAGAATGATACGCTATTGCCTGATAATATTACTCAGAGTATATCGCCAACAGATCACAGGTCGGTAAATAGTGATGTTATTGATTCATGCTTGAATAATACCGAGCTAGGTGCGCAAACCATTCTGGGCGCTGTTGATTTTGCAGGCGGCGCTACCGTAGAAGGCAATCAGATTGCACAAATGGAAAATGTGGTGTGGATTAACTCCCTTGCTGACTTTCCCGCCCCTAACGGCTCAGATGAAATAGAGCTTGGAACAGGCGTTAATACTGCTTACTACATAGGCAGCGTGGCAATAGACATATCACCTAATGTGCTAATCAACACGCTGGGCGACTCGGTTCTAATTAAAGGCATTCATCCTGTTGAGTCTCAATTAACATCGGACAGCGTATCACCTTTAATCGATACGGATAGCGGAAGTATTGGCGTTGAGAATATTATACTCTCAAATCCAAACGGGAATATATTTGGCTTTGCTGGTAATGGCATAAGCTCTGGCTTTGTTTTGGATAGAGTTATTATTAACGGGTGTAAATACTGCGCTCAAGATATCACTGGCGCTGTAGCCTCATCTTTCAATAGGCTTGTTGTGCTATCCACATCAGTAGGTGGATTTACTTTTACCGGCGCAACTAACAGCCAGTTAAAGTTATTTGATAACGCTGTAGGCCTAGAAAGCGGCTTCCTTAACTGGACTGGCGATTTTATAGACTTGCAAACAGCTACATTTGACCTGATCACGATTGCTGAAAACAGAATATTCCCAGGCGTGGGAGATAACTTCTTAACAGGTGCTGCGCTTGGTGCAAATTTAAACGCGGGCGGCAGCGCTCAAATGAACGGCAATATATTCAAAGGTGCTGGAACATCTGTAACCACTATTACAGGACAGGATGATGGCTGGCTATTCTCAGGCAATAGCTTTAATGATGGCATAAGAAACACAAGGTCTGTTTCGGATGCCTACCTGTCATCCTCAGAGACTGTAACCATTGGAGCTATAAGTACGTTCGTTGCTGTAGCGGGAGCTAATTGGCTCAGCACATTAGGCAAGCATTTCACAGTAGATACTGGCGGGCTGATTACTTATACAGGGATCAGTGATATTGATATTTTTATCATTGCAACTGCAACCGTTGAAAAGGTTGGCGGCGGCGGTGATATGATATGTACAAGAATTGCCTATAACGGAGTAGATCAAGTTAGAACTAATGCATGTACCGATAATACATCACCAACAAGCGTTACATCTCACGGTTTATTTACATTATCAAAGGATGATACTTTACAGCTTTACGTTGCTAATACTCAGTCAACATCAAACATAATCGTTGATCAGGCTAATATCACTGTATCTGGCAATATGACATAATAAACAAAAACGGGATTTTGTAACGTGGCCTTAATTATAGAAAATGGAACGGTAGTAGCTAACGCCAACTCATACGACACGCTAGCAAATGCTCAGGCGTTTCTTGATTTAGTTGGGCTTAATGTTGCGGCCAATGGAGACCCTTTGCTAATTGATGAGCCTTCAATGATTCGCGCCTATTACTATGTGAATAGTTTTGAGAATCAATATCAAGGCCAAAGAGTTAGCATTGATCAAACGGGCAGCTTTCCACGTTCCGGCGTTGTTATTAATGGGTTTCCTTTGCCACAAACCACAATACCACCTCAATTAATTCAGGCTCAGGCCTATGCCGCATATTATGAAGTGGTTAATCCAGGTATAACACAGCCAAACGGTAACGGCGCAACTATTACGCATGAGGAAATTAGCGGCGCGGTTGCGGTAGATTATGCTGATAACGGTATTAGCTCGGATACGTTTAATATGGCATCGGTTACCGCTTTGCTTAGCCAATTGTTCGGCACGTCCGGCGGCGCGTTCTCAATTCAGACTGTGAGAATCTAATGGCGGGCTTTGATTATTCTAGGCTACAGAATACTGCTACACGGCTAATAGACCGATTTAGCGAGCAGAATATCACTATTAATCGAGAGGTGGGCGCGTCCGTTGTTGATGGTGTTGTTGTGGCTGGTTCACTTAGTCAATTTTCTGTTCCTGCTGTAGTCACTCCCTATCTTGCCTCGAAGGTTAATAACACAAGCATCTTTGCCGGTGATTTACAGGTGAATATTAAAAGCGATATTGAACCACTATTAAATGATGAGCTTGTTATTGATGGCAAATCATACAAGGCTGTTTCTGTTCAATTATTCAAGCCTAGCGCAACGACGTTATGCTATAGGGTTCAGGTCAGGCAGTGAGTGATTTTGGTGTTGATGTTTCTAAATGGGTTAAGAAAGCCAATCTCAATAATGAAGAGGTTGTCAGGAATACGGCGCTTAAGTTGTTCAGTGATATTATAGTTTCAAGCCCTATCGATGATGGTACGTTTAGAAATAACTGGTTTTTATCTGGCGTAACACCTTCTACAGAGGTCAACCCTGTTGATGATGGTGGCAGTGATGCTTCTGCTATTGCTGAGATGACGGCAGACTTGAAAAGGCTTAAGGCTTGGGAATCGATAACACTTACAAACAATCTGCCTTATGCAAGAGTGATTGAATACGGTGGTTATATGGGTAGCGGCCCTAATACTATTGGAGGCTATTCAAAACAAGCGCCTCAAGGTGTGGTGAGGGTTAACGCCATGAGATTTCAATCTATAATCAATGAAGAGGCAGCAAAGGTTAAATAATGGCAGCTATTACAGAAATTAATCAAATACTAGTTAAGGCTGTTCAGGATGGCGGCTTTGCTTTGGATTCGCAAATAGCCTTCGAGAATTTCACCTTTAACAAAGATGATCTTGATTTCTATCTAGCTATATTCAATTTAAGAGCGCCCACAGAGCTAGCAGAATTAGGCGCTGAAGGTTGTGATAAGCATCAAGGCGTATTCCAATTAGACGTAAATTATAAGCAGGGCGGCGGCGTTGACGAGTTGCTAACCAAAGCTGATGAAATTAACGCAGTGTTCAAAAATGGCGCTACTTTTGCAGGAGCGAGCGAAAGTGTTAATATAACAAACGTAACTGCTGAGCCGGTAACAACTGCACAGGGCTGGGCTACCGTTTCAATGACAATTAATTATTACTGTTTTACTCTGAGGGTACAATAAAATGACTACTTGCAATAAGCCCGCTACAGGTGCGGCCAGTTCAATCTATTACGTTGAAGAGGTTACGTGCGGCGTAACTCCTGCCTCGCCTGCGTGGAACTTAATGCGTAGGACTAGCGGCAACCTTCAGTTAACAAAAGATACTCTGTCATCTAATGAGCTGGACGGCTCAAGAGATAGAGCAGACACCCGACTGGGCCAAAATCAGACGGCGGGTGATATTGCCTTTGAGATGTCTTATGGCGCTCATGATGATTTATATGCTGCGGCTCTGGGTAATACGTGGGCAAGCGGCACAACGGAGGCGGCTGGTGATGTGACTGTACTAGCAAGCGCTAAGACGTTTACAAGAGATGTTGGTGATTTTACTACTAGCTATGCTGTCGGTGATGTCGTTAACTTCCCAAGCTTAACAGGTGATAACGCCTTACCATTTATCATTACCACAGTGACAGCCTTAGTTATTACTGGCGCTGCTATTCCTGTTGGAAGGCTGGCAGATGAATCCAGCGTGACCACCGATATAACAAGCGGCGATTATCTTGAGATTGGCACAGTATCAACATCATTCTCAATTCTTGAGCATTACCCTGATTTAGATAGCGGCAATGGTGGGTATATCCTAACAACCGGCGTTAAAATGACGAACCTAGCTTTTAACATGGCAGTTAATGCGCTTAATACTGGCACGTTTCAGACAATGGGGTTATCACAAACCATTGACGCAACACTTCCTGTTGATTCGACATTCCCAACACTGACAAAGAACGAGATTTATTCAGGCGTTGATGGAACGATCATAGAAGATAATGCAATTATAGGCTTTGTTACTGGCGTTGATGCGACAACTGACACGGAATCTAGCGCTCAATTTGAGCTAGGTGATAACAACGTATCATTTATAGAGCAAGGCCGCGTATTGTCAGACCTCACTCTATCAACCTTCTTTGTTGATTTTACACAGTTAAGCAAGTTCGCTAATGAAACAGAGGTGAGCTTATTATTAATGATGGAGTCAACCGATGGCGCTTTGGCATTTTCCTATCCTCGTTGCGTTTACACAAGCGGAGCGCCGGAGGTTTCAGGCCCAGGCTCTATAACTGCATCAATGGGCGCAAGTGCTTTTGCTCCTGTTAGTGGCACTAGCATCAAGATTCAGCGCTTAGCATAGTTTAGCTGCGTTTAATCGCAAGGCGCGGTAGGATTGCTCTCCTACTCCGCGCCGCTATTTAACTAGGGGAGCGCCAATTTAGGAGAGCAGACCTATGAAAGAGTTTTACACAAGAGAGTTACATAACGACGCTAAGAAGTTTCCACTTCATACGCCGGACGGTAAGAAAACAAAAAAATACCTAATGATTTCAGGTAAAGATTCTGACCACTTCAGAAACTCTAAGGCTGAATTACAGCGCAGAGTAAATGCCGGTGATTTTGCCGATATTGATAACGAAGCCCTTTATGTAGCCTGCCTTGTTTCAGGTGGTAATTTTGTCAAGGATTTCAGCTTTGATTCAGTAGTTACATTGCTATCTGAGGCGCCTTATCTTAGGGATGATGCTCACGAGTTTGGATGTACTCATGGCAACTTTCTAGCAAAAAAGTAGGAAGCCTTATAGCTCATGCGGAGGGTTTATTCCCTCTGTACAAGGCTGATAAAAATGGTGTTTCTCAGTTATCCAGCTTAAAAGCGGCATCAAAAATGGTGCATGTACCAGAGCTGGATTACCCAGAACCGGACGAAGAAACCCTATATATACTTGATCATTTTTATAGGCTAAGAGAAAGCTGTAAGGGCAAGATAAGCTTTTTAGAGTTGCAGGCGTTTAGCCAGATGTTACATTTAGATTTATGCGGCTGGGAGTGTGATATTATCATGCAACTAGATTCTATTTTAGAGGGTGCTTTAAGTGGCTGAAACAGCGAGATTAATAGCTAAGGTTGAAACCAAGGGCGTTAAAAGTGCCACTCATGAGCTTGATAAGTTCTCGGATGCTGCTAATGATGCCGATGGCGGCGTTTCAAAGCTATCTAAAGGCATTAAGGGCGCTGTGCCTATCATCGCTAAAGGTGCTGCGGCTTTGGGTGCTGCGGCTACTGCGTTAACTGCCGTTGCCATCGCTACAGCTAAGGCT
>Ga0255053_10001027_pt1 | contig 15401 bp, 11 predicted proteins | sample JV7_2_22_MG_FD_188635 | JGI IMG/M metagenome (GOLD analysis project Ga0255053, IMG submission 188635) | Seawater microbial communities from Jervis Inlet, British Columbia, Canada - JV7_2_22 | ecosystem: Environmental > Aquatic > Marine > Inlet | place: Canada: British Columbia | collected...
CCGAGGCTGAGAAACTTCGCCGCCATGGCCTTGCCGAGACCGGTGCCGCCGCCGGTCACGAGGATTTTGCGGCCTGCGAGAAGACGATCTGTGAACATGGTGCAATCCTGCCCTGATGGAATTTGTCGATTAGTTAGTTGATTAATTAAAACAGGGTGGGCTAACTCTGTAAAGAGAAGAGATCAAAAACAATCAGGGAGGGAATGCCATGTCCGCCACCAGCGATCGCATTACGGTTTCGATGTCGGAGGGGGTGGCCGACGTTCGCCTGGTCCGCGCTGACAAGATGAACGCGCTGGATGCGGCAATGTTCAATGCGCTGGTCGACACGGCGGCAAGGCTCAAGAATGAAAAGGGGCTGCGCGCGGTTGTGCTGTCCGGCGAAGGCCGCGCGTTTTGCGCAGGTCTCGATATGGGGCGCTTTGCCGCAATGGGTGACGGTGGCAGCGATCTGCGTGATCGCGCCAAGCGTACGCACGGCCTCACCAACCATTCGCAGCAGGCAGTCTGGGGCTGGCGGCAATTGCCTGTGCCCGTAATCGCGGCCGTTCACGGCGTTGCGTTCGGCGGCGGCTTCCAGCTCGCGCTCGGCGCTGACATGCGGTTCCTCGCGCCGGACGCGCGCATGTCGATCATGGAAATCAAATGGGGACTGGTACCCGATATGGCGGGAACACCCATTCTAGCCAGTCTGGTTCGCGACGATATCCTGCGCGATCTGACGTTCACCGGCCGGATTTTCTCCGCGCAGGAGGCCATGAGCTACGGCCTTGCGACGCGGATCTGCGACGATCCCCGTTCGGTTGCGCTGGAAACCGCGCGCGACATCGCCGGCAAGAGCCCGGATGCCATCCGCGCCATCAAGCGGATGCTGAACAGCCTGTCGACCAGCAATCCCGGACCGGCGCTGCTGGCGGAATCGGTCGAGCAAATGAAGCTCATGGGATCGCCCAACCAGACCGAGGCGGTGCGCGCCAACATCGAAAAGCGTGCGCCGAAATTTGCTGATGGCTCGAATTAAGCGGGCCCAGGGATGTCAGCTTCGGTTGAACGTGCGACGGGAATCGTCAGCGGTGACCGCCGCAAAACGCGCGATGAGGTCAACGAGCGGGCGCGCCTGATTGCGGGCGGGCTCGCGGCGCTTGGCGTCAAGCAGGGCGATAGCGCGGGAATCCTGATGCGCAACGACATTGCGTTTCTGGAGTCGGCTTATGCCGTGATGTCGCTCGGAGCCTATGCGGTTCCGATCAACTGGCATTTCAAGTCGGACGAAGTCGCCTATGTCATGGGCGATTCCGGCGCACGCGCGCTGATCGGTCATGCCGGTCTGCTCCACGGGCTCGATGGCGTGGTTTCCGCTGACGTCACCATGCTCAGTCTGCCGGCTCCGCCGGAAATCGTCGCGGCCAACCGGATTGATCCCGCGCTTTCCTTGGCTGCGCGTGGCACCATCGATTTCGACACCTGGCTCGCAGAACAAAGGCCATACGACGGGCCCGCTCTGCCGCAGCCGCAAAACATGATCTATACGTCCGGGACCACCGGACATCCCAAAGGCGTCAAGCGCTATGCGCCCACACCGGAGCAAAGCGCATCAATGGAAGCGATGCGTGCGCTTATTTACGGGCTAAAACCCGGTATTCGCGCGCTGCTCCCGGGTCCGCTGTATCACTCAGCGCCCAATGCGTTCGGCCTGCGCGCCGGACGGCTCTGTGATCTGTTGGTGATCATGCCACGTTTCGACGCCGAAGAGTTCTTGCGGATCATCGATCAGCAGAAGATCGATAACGTCTTTATGGTGCCGACGATGTTCACGCGGCTCCTGAAGCTGCCTGAGCACGTGCGCAAGTCCTACGACGTCTCATCGCTGCGCCACATTATCCATGCTGCCGCGCCGTGCCCGGCCGACGTCAAGCGGGCGATGATCGAGTGGTTCGGTCCGGTGATTTATGAATTTTACGGCAGCACCGAATCCGGAGCGGTCACGTTCGCCAGTTCAGAAGATGCGCTGAAGAAACCCGGCACGGTGGGCAAGATCTCGCCCGGCGCAGAACTGCGGTTCATCGGCGACGACGGACGGATTTTGCCGCAGGGTGAGATCGGCGAAATCTACTCGCGCATCGCGGCCAACCCGGACTTTACCTATCACAACAAGCCCGAGAAGCGCGCCGAGATCGATCGCGATGGTTTCATCACCAGCGGCGATGTCGGTTACATCGATGCCGACGGTTATGTGTTCATCTGTGACCGCAAGCGCGACATGGTGATCTCTGGTGGCGTCAACATTTATCCGGCCGAGATCGAGGCCGTGCTGCATGGGTTTTCCGGCGTGCAGGACTGCGCCGTGTTCGGCATTCCCGACGAAGAGTTCGGCGAGGCGCTGATGGCGGTGGTCGAACCCCAGCCGGGAGCAAGGCTCGATGTCGCCTCGATTCGCGAACAGCTCAAGCTTTCGCTGGCCGGCTACAAGGTGCCCAAGCACATCGACGTTCAGAAAAATCTTCCGCGTGAGGATTCTGGCAAGATTTTCAAGCGGCGGCTGCGCGATCCGTACTGGGAACGAGCCGGACGAAATATCTAGCGTATTTTCAGGCGAAACGGTTGCCGTTTCTTGCGAGAAGCATGCGGCATCACAAGACTCTTGCCGGACCTGTTGACTAAAATTCACCGGACAAGAGCATTCCTGTGCTTGCGCCATTGTGCAAAAATTGCGACTGGAGGAGCACCGGTCATTCTTCGCGCAAATGGATCATCCATGTCGTCCGAGGCATTCTCGTCCAGAACCCGTGACACCCGGCTCCGGGATGGCGATGTTTCGTTATCCGATGACGATGCGCTGCTGCGCGCCGACATCCGGCGGCTTGGGCGTATTCTCGGCGATACGGTGCGCGATCAGGAGGGGGCTGACGTCTTCGATCTGGTCGAGCGCATCCGGCAAACCTCGATCCGTTTCCATCGCGATGACGACAAGCCGGCGCGCCGCGAACTCGAGACCATTCTCGACGGCATGTCGATTGCCGAAACCGTCCGCATCGTGCGTGCGTTCAGTTATTTTTCGCATCTTGCCAATATCGCCGAAGACCAAAACAACATCCGCCAGCGGCGGGCGCAGGATATGGCGGGAACTGCTTCGCGTCCCGGGACGCTGTCGCGTGCATTGACACGTGCAAAGGATGCCGGGATCAACGCCGATGCGCTGCGGGCTTTCTTTGCAAAGGCTCAGGTCAGTCCGGTTCTGACCGCGCATCCGACTGAAGTCCGCCGTAAGAGCACGATCGACCGCGAAATGGAAATTGCGGAGGTGCTCAACATCCGCGAGCGCACCCAGATGACCGCCGACGAAATCGTGGCGAGCGATGAACAGCTGCGCCGCGCCGTGGTCACGCTGTGGCAGACCAATCTGCTGCGCCGGACCAAGCTGACGGTGCTGGACGAGGTCGCCAACGGCCTGTCGTTCTACGACTATACGTTCCTGCGCGAGGTGCCGCGGCTGCATTGTTCACTGGAGGACCGGCTGGCTGAGGAGGGCGGCAGCGCTGCCGATGCACAGGATGCACCAGAGCTTGCGACGTTCCTCAAGATGGGAAGCTGGATCGGCGGGGACCGCGACGGCAATCCCTTTGTCACCGCCGAGGTGATGCGCGGGACACTGCAGATGCAGAGCACGCGCGTGCTTCGTTTCTATCTCGCCGAATTGCACGAGCTTGGCGGTGAGCTGTCGCTGGCTACTCATCTCGCAGACGTGTCGCCTGAGTTGCGCGCGCTGGCGCAGCAGTCGCCTGACCCGTCGCCGCACCGGAGCGGTGAACCTTACCGGCTGGCGGTGTCCGGCATTTACGCGCGCCTGGCGGCGACTGCACTAAAGCTCAAGATCGAGACCAGCCGGCCTCCGGTGGGAAATGCCGAGGCTTATGCCGGTCCGGACGAACTGGCGCGTGACCTCGACGTGCTGCATGCCTCGCTGGTGGCCAATAATTCGCTGGTGATCGCACGGGGACGGCTGCGGCACCTGCGCCGCGCGGTGGATTGTTTCGGATTCCATCTCGCCGCACTCGATATGCGGCAAAATTCTGCCGTGCATGAGCGCACGCTTGCGGAGCTCTTTGAGGCGGTAGCGCCCGGCACGAACTATCGGGAATTGCCGGAGGATGCGCGGATCGCATTGTTGTCCCGCGAACTGACTACTGCGCGTCCATTGGCGTCGCCATTCGTTGCTTATGGTGAGGAGACGATCAAGGAGCTTGCCGTGTTGCGTGCAGCGGCAGAAGCGCATGCGACGTTCGGCGGCGCAGTCATCCCTCAATGCATCATCTCGATGACCGAGGGCGCGTCTGATCTGCTTGAGGTCGCGGTGCTGCTGAAGGAGGCGGGACTGGTCGCTCCGGATGGCACCGGCCGCCTCAACATCGTTCCGCTGTTCGAGACCATCGATGACTTGCGGCAGTGCGCGCAAATCATGGACAGCCTTTTCGCGCTGCCGGAGTACCGCCGCCTCGTTGACAGTCGCGGCAGCGTTCAGGAAGTGATGCTCGGTTATTCGGACAGCAACAAGGATGGCGGTTTCGTCACGTCGGGTTGGGAACTGTATAAGGCCGAGATCAGCCTGATTGAAGTGTTCGAGCGCCATGGCGTGCGTTTGCGCCTGTTCCACGGCCGCGGCGGGTCGGTCGGTCGCGGCGGCGGGCCCAGCTACGATGCGATTCTGGCGCAACCGGGCGGGGCGGTGAACGGACAGATCCGCATCACCGAACAGGGCGAAATCATCTCCAGCAAGTACTCCAACGCCGATGTCGGTCGCCATAATCTTGAAATTCTTGCGGCTGCGACGCTGGAAGCCAGTCTGTTGCAACCGAAGCATTCCGCGCCGCGCGACGAATACATCGCCGCGATGGAGGAGCTCTCCAACCTTGCTTATGCGGCCTATCGCAACCTTGTTTATGAAACGGAGGGTTTCGAGGACTATTTCTGGGCGTCTACCGTCATTTCGGAAATCTCGACGCTCAATATCGGCAGCCGTCCGGCCTCGCGCACCAAGACCCGCAAGATCGAAGACCTGCGTGCGATCCCCTGGGTGTTCAGTTGGGCGCAATGCCGCCTCATGCTCCCAGGATGGTATGGCTTCGGTAGCGCGGTCGATGCGTGGGTCAAACAGCATCCGGACAAGGGCATCGCGTTCCTTCAGGAGCTTTACCGCGAGTGGCCGTTCTTTCAAACGCTGCTGTCGAACATGGACATGGTGCTGTCAAAGAGCAGCATCGCCATCGCGTCGCGTTATGCGGACCTTGTCCCGGATGAGAAGCTGCGCAGCACCATCTTCGGCCGCATTCGCACCGAGTGGCATGACTCCATCGAAACGCTGCTGACGATCATGGGTCACGACCGACTGTTGCAGGGAAATCCTCTCCTCGAACGCTCGATCCGCAACCGCTTTCCCTATCTCGACCCGCTCAATCACGTGCAGGTTGAACTGCTCCAGGCGCATCGGGCGCTAAGCACCGACGAACAGGTGCTGCGCGGCATTCAGCTTACCATCAACGGTATTTCGGCGGGGCTGCGCAACAGCGGCTGACAATCAAAACAACGGGAGGTATCGATGACCGAGACTGACACCATTCTTGTCGAGCACGAAGGTCCCGTTACCATCGTTTCCATCAACCGGCCGGAGCGCAAGAACGCCGTCGATGGCGCAACAGCGCGCCGCCTGTTCGATGCCTTCCGCGCCTTCGATGCCGATCCGAATTCTTCCGTTGCGGTGTTCACCGGGACCGGCGGCGCGTTCTGCGCGGGGGCCGATCTGAAAACCGTTGCGCTCGGCGATCGCGAGAAGAAACGCGAGCTTGGCGGTCACGACAGCATCGCGCCGATGGGGCCGAGCCGTCTGCGCCTCAGCAAACCGGTGATCGCGGCGGTCGAAGGCCATGCTGTGGCCGGCGGGATGGAGCTGGCGCTGTGGGCGGACATGCGCGTAGTGGGTGAAGGCGCGACCTTCGGCATTTTCTGTCGCCGCTTCGGCGTGCCGTTGATCGATCTCGGCACCATTCGCCTGCCGCGGCTGATCGGGCACTCGCGTGCGATGGATCTGATTCTCACGGGACGTCCAGTGGATGCGAGGGAGGCGTTCGATATCGGGATCGCGAACCGCCTTGTGCCGAAGGGCGAGGCGCGGGTGCATGCCATCGCGCTGGCGCGGGAGCTGTCGCGCTTTCCGCAAGGCTGCCTGCGCAACGACAAGCGCTCGGCGCTGCGCCAATGGGATCTCGAAGAAGAGGACGCGATCAACGACGAGATGCAGGGTGGTCTCGGCATCATCGCATCTGGCGAAACGCTTGAAGGAGCCACACGCTTCGCCAGCGGACAGGGGCGGCATGGGTCCTTTAAATAGAGATTAGACTATCGTCATTGCGAGCGAAGCAATCCAGAACGATTAAAGAGGTCTGGATTGCTTCGTCGCAAGCGTTCCTCGCAATGACGATGGATAGAACTGCGCCTTAGATCGCGTCCCACGAGAAGATGTCGGCGGAACGGTCGAGCTTGTAGAATGACGACTTCAGCGCGGGCATGCCGTGTTCGGCAATGGTCTGCGGTGTCCAGCCTTCGGCGCGGTGGATCGAACGCAATGGGCGCGACTGACCCATCAGGAAGATTTCGTTCATGCGGACCGCGAAGATCTGCCCGGTCACGTCCTTGGCGGCGTCGCCCAGCAGGAACGTGGACAGCGGCGCGATCTTCTCCGGTCCCATCTGCTGCATGCGGGCCACGCGGGCCTTCTCTTCCTCGGTCTCGGTTGGAATGGTGCCGATCAGGCGGCTCCACGCGAACGGAGATACGCAGTTGGAGCGCACGTTGAAGCGCTCCATGTCAAGTGCGATCGACTTCGACAGGCCGACGATGCCGAGCTTTGCGGCGGCGTAATTCGCCTGGCCGAAATTTCCGATCAGGCCGGAGGTTGAAGTGAAGTGCACGAACGCGCCGCTCTCCTGCTCACGGAAAATACGGGCGGCGGCGTGCGAGGTGTAGAATGAACCCATCAGGTGGACCTTGATGACCGACTCGAACGCCTCGACGCTCATGCGATGGAAGATCGCGTCGCGCAGGATGCCGGCGTTGTTCACGACGCCGTCCAGCTTGCCGTAGGTGTCGACGGCCTGCTTGATGATCTTGCTGGCGGGGATGGCTTCGGCAACCGTTTCGAAGTTGGCGACGGCCGTGCCGCCGCGCTTCTTGATTTCCTCGACGACCTCCTCGGCGGGTGCAGCATTGGTGCCCGATCCGTCGGCAGCAACGCCGGGATCGTTGACCACGACCTTGGCGCCCTCGGCGGCTGCGAGGAGCGCGATCTCGCGGCCGATGCCGCGGCCCGCGCCGGTGACGATGATGACCTTGCCGTCCAGCGATTTCTTGTTCGACATGATTTAGCTCCTGTTTTTCGCTGTCAGCGTTCGTTGGTGAAAATGATGGTGCCGCTGGCGGCGAACATCCCGCCGACGCCGTGGCAGACCGAGATCTTCGCGCCCGGCACCTGCGCCGGTGCGATGCCGCGCATCTGCCGCACGCTTTCCTGCAGGGCGTACATTCCGTACATGCCGGAATGCATGTAGCTGAGGCCGCCGCCATTGGTGTTCATCGGCAGTTTGCCGCCGATGGCGGTCTTGCGGTCGGCGATGAACTTGCCGGTTTCTTCATGCGGCATGAAGCCGAGATCGCCGAGGCCGAACAGCGGCAGGTGCGCGAAGGCGTCGTAGATCATCAGGTGATCGACATCCTTGTGCGCGATGCCGGCCTCGCGGAACGCGGTCGGGCCCGCCACCTTGAACGCGCGGGATGAGTTGAAGGTCTCCATCTGGCTGACCATCGGCGTTTCGACGCTCTCGCCGGTGCCGAGGATATAGACCGGCTTTTGCGGGAAATCCTTGGCGCGGTCGGCGCTGGTCAGGATCAGTGCGCCGCCACCGTCGGTGACGAGGCAGCATTGCAGGATGCGGAACGGATAGGCGATCATCCGCGAGTTGAGCACATCCTCGACGGTGATCGGATCCTTCATCATGGCGCGCGGGTTCTTCGCGGCCCATTCGCGTTGAACCACCGACACCATCGCGATCTGCTCGTGGGTGATGCCGTAGGTCCTCATGTAACGCAGGACGGGAATCGGAAACATGCTGGGCGGGCCGTAGACGCCGAACGGCGCCTCGAACTGGCCTTGCAGGCTGTCCGCCGGAATCGAGCGCGGCAGCTTACCGATCATCGACTTTCCGCTCTCGGCATGGGTGATGAGCACCGTCTTGCACAGACCTGCCTCGATCGCTGCCGCGGCGTGGCGAACGTGCAGCATGAACGAGCAGCCGCCGACGGACGTTCCGTCAACCCATGTCGGCGTGATGCCGAGGTAATGTGCGAGTTGCTGTGGCGTTTCGACTGCGGTGGCGATGCCGTCGATGTCCGACAGCTTCAGTCCCGCATCCGCCAGCGCGTTCAGCGCGGCGTCCGCGTGCAACTGGATCTGCGACATGTCGGGAATGACGCCAAGCTTGGTGGTTTCTGCCGCACCAACGACGGCAACTTGATTTCTGCGCATGGTTTTAACCCTTCGCCGGGCGGAACTGGGAAAGGGTAATCTTGTCGCTGACCTTCTCGAATGCGACTTCGAGCTTCATATCGAGCACGAGTGCCTCGGGCGTCTGCGGGCAATCGAGGATATTGCTCATCATCCGCGGACCTTCATCGAGTTCGACGACGGCGATGGCATAAGGCGGCGTGAATCCCGGCGCGGCGGGACGGTGATTGATCACATAGCTGTAGAGCTTGCCCTTGCCGCTGGCCTTGAACACGCTGACCTTGCGCGAGGCACAGGACGGGCAGAACGGGCGCGGCGGAAAATAGACGTTCGAGCAATCGTCGCAGCGCTGCAGACGAAGTTCCCCTGACTGTGTGCCATCCCAAAAGTGCTGGGTTTCGGGTGTTGGCACCGGCAAGGCGCGCGAAGGTGCAGCCATCTGCAGTCTCTCCCTGATCATTTTGCTTTTGTTAATTGGTCGATTAACTTTATGCCGGTAATCCCAGCCGCAGGCAAGTGGCGTCCCCAAAGCGAAAAATAGGGGCAGACATGCACGGTTGCCGAACGGCGCTCGGCTATTTCCCGAGAAGTTTCAGGGAGGCGGCTTCGAACGTTTCAAGCGGCTTCATGTTTGTCAGCATTTCGCGATGCTCATGGCCGGCCTGCGCTGCACGGTGTCGCATGCCATCGTCTGCAAGGATTGCATCCAGCGATTTGGCAACATCGACCTGCGGCTCGAAACTATCAATGACCTTTCCGAGACGTGCATTCTCGATTTGGAGGCCGTTCAGAAGCTGCTCGATATGAGTTGCCATAACAAGTTGGGGGATGCCTGCGGCGATTGCGTGAGCTGCCAGTCCGCCGCCGCCAAAGTGAATAACGAGGCGTGCTGATGCCAGCGTCTCGCTTAGCGGCAAATGCTGCGAATGGACTTGTGCTCCGCGGCGCACCAGTTCGTCGGACTGCCCGCTCGCGATGTCTGGAGCAGAGGTGATGAGGCGGCTGGCGAGGGGAAGCAAAGCCGGAACGATGTCGAACGGCAGCGCGGATAATACGCCTCGCGACAGGTAGACGAAGATGTTGTCCGCATCTTTCCGGCCTTCGAGCGGTGGACTGTCAAAAATAGGGCCTGCTAGTGGCGCCGATCTCTGTAGATCATAAGGATCGAGTACCGGAAAGGTGAGAACGATCTGCGCGTCGCCGGAAAATATTTGCGGCAGTCGTTCAAGGGGAGGCCGCCCCAGAGATCGCAGCACGCGATTGACCGTTCCCAGCGTTTCGTCCTCGTTCCAGCGCGGCGGATGGACACGATGAAGCAGCGGAAAGCGCTTCATGTCGCCGGGCGGTGCTGTGTATCCGTTTCCGACGACAATCAGCGGAATTCGCCCAAGCGACATCATGCTTGCTGCGGGCGCAGAATCCGCGACGACAAGGTCCGGGGTAATAGTTTTGAGAAGGTCGTCCCACGATTGGAGCAGCGATCGCAAGTTATGCTCGTCGGCCAGACCCGCTGAAACTAGTTGGTCGTGCATCGTCGCTGTCGAGCGAAGGGAGTGATTTTCGTTAGATGCAGTCGCCAGCCACGGCGGAGCCTGAATGATCTCCGCCTCGGTCTCCAGAAGATGCGCGGCTTCCGGATGCTTCAGCGCAAAGACCGGACGGATATCGTGGTGCTTAAGTAGTGCTGCGAAACGTCCCAGATTTGCGATATGGCCAAACCCACCACCTTGCTCCCAGGCAAAAAGAACCGTCTTCATGGCGAGGTTTGCTTTCCACTTTGCGTTTGACAACGCAGGTCGGAATACTGGCTATAATGATTGATTATCACAAGGCAATCGACATCGCATGCCCACGAAGCATCGCCAGGAAATGCGCACTTTCTGGACGGGGCCAAATCCCAGCTATTATGAAGAGCTGTCGTTGCGGAGCGCGGTCGCGTCAGGCGCGCGTGTTTTGTTGTACACCTACAATAAAAATCTGATCGTGCCCGAAGGTGTTGAACTTGTGGATGCGCGCGAGGTTCTGTCCGGCCCGCTCTACCAATTTCATCATAATGACGGCGACCTTTCGCTTGCGTTGCACTCCGACCTGTTCAGATACCTCGCTATCCAGAAATTTGGCGGCTGGTATATGGACCTCGATATCGTCGTGATGAAAACGGTGTTGCCCGACGACAAGCTCTATCTCGCCTATCAGGAGGAGGGCGTCGTTAATGCTGCCGTCATGAAGTTTCCCGCTCAGGCACCGATCATGACGGCTGCAATCGATGAGGCGATGAGGCTTTTGCCGGCAGCGGGGACCGCCGCGCCGGGAGCCGATCATGGTATTGTTGGACCGAAGCTCATTACACGCCTTTCGTCCGAATATGCGATCGACCATTTGGTTCGCCCGAAAGTCAGCGCTTACGAGATACACCCCAACGAAGTTCTGATGTTCTTCGATCCCCGCCAATGTGAGGCCGTTTTGGAGCGGCTGGCTTCAAGCGATTTCGTGCATCTCTGGAATGATCTGTGGCGTGCTCTGCGCATTCCCAAGAACCTCGGACCACCAGAAGGCAGTTTTCTGGATTCGCTGTTCAAGCGTTTTGGAATCGTTGTTCCGCAGGGAGCGCGTCTGTCCTACGAGGCCGTTGAAGGATGGTTTCGGGAATTCTGGGTGATGAAGGAAATGAAGCAAAAGCTCGCCACCCAGCGCGTGCCGTACGACGCATTGGATCATCTGGCCCGATCAATCCAGATCAACGGCTGGCAGCCGGGCGTGCGTCCTTTCAGTCATGCCGCGGTTCCATCGCATGGAGATCATCCACTCGCCGCCGAGCCCCAAACGCTGAGAACATTCTGGTACGGTGAGACGATCGGCCCCTATCAGTTGATGTGCTTGAAAAGCTTCGCGGCCAGCGGACATCGCGTCGAGGTATTTTCTTACAATCGCGACTTGAACGTCCCGGACTGGATACGTGTCGAGGATGCAGCCGAAGTCCTGCCACGCGAGGTTGTCCTAAAGCCATTGGGCGAAGAGGGCGCTTTCGCCATTCACGCAAATCTGTTCCGGTATGCGCTGCTTCAGAAGGTGGGCGGATGGTGGATCGATCCTGATGTCCTGTTGCTGACGCCTGATCTTCCATCGGGCAATGTCTTCTTCGCCGGTTTGGACGTGTTCGGCCGGGTGCCGACCGGTGTTTTGAAATTTCCGGTGGGGCACGGGTTGCTGACGGAGGCGCTGGCGGAAGTTGAAGGTCTTTCCGGTTCTTTTGAGGACTGGGAGAAATCCGGCTCGGCTTTGCTCACGTCGCTTGTCGAGCGGCACGAGCTGAGTGGTAAAATCCGGAATCAGGTGCCTCTCGGCCCAGTCTCCTGGTTCGATGTGGCGGACCTGTTCAATCCGGACAGCGCCGAGAGATTGAATCGATTGTGCAAGGATTTTCATTTCCTGCACCTTCATGACGATGTTTGGCGCCGTGCCGGGATACCGCACGATCTTGCTCCGCCTGAAGGCTCATTCCTTGATGGTCAAATCCAGAAGTACAGCGTAAATGCGGATTTTCCGGCAAAAATTTCTTTCCGCGAACTGAACCGATGGGTCGCGCACATGTACCAATCCCTAAGCCAGAGGCAGACCTGATCGAGTTCAGCAAGGCCGCGTTTTCCAGCGGCTGTATCAATTCGGCCACGCGATGCAGGCCGTACGGCGTTGATTAGATGCCGCTTTTATGGTTCTTCCGGGGGCATTGGCGACGGGAATTTTTGATATGTGGTTTCGAGTATTGCTCTCTTTGGGAGGGCCGCGGGCGCAGGTTGTGTCGGCCCGTAGCATCTGGGTTGTGTGCGCACTTGTCTTTTTCGCTCATGCGGGAGCAGCGCGCGCGCAGGATGCGGCAGAGCAGCAGCAGCTGTTTCAGCAGATGGTGCGGAATCCCGCAAATCACGAAGTGACGTTTGCTTTCGTCAAGGTTGCGACCGCACGCGGGGATTACGAAGCTGCGATCGGTGCGCTCGAGCGGCTGCTGTTCTACAATTCCAAACTGACGCGCGTGAAATACGAGCTCGGTGCGCTGTATTTCCGGCTCGGCTCCTATGAAATGGCAAAGCGTTACTTCAAGGAAGCACTCGCCAGTCCCGATATCGATGCCATCACCAAGGAGCGCGTCGAAACCTATCTTCCGGATACCGAGAAGCAGCTTCAGCCGAGCCGGTTCTCCGGTTTCGCGCAGACCGGCATCCGCTCGCAGAGCAATGCGAGTTTCGCGCCCGGTGGCGGTGTCCTTCGTCTCGGTGGTCAGGATCTCGCCCTGCTGCCGACCGCACGGCAGAAGAGCGACATCAACTGGTTCGGACTGGTCGGCCTGAGCCACGACTATGATTTGCAGAACCCGCGTGGTGACATTCTCGAAACGCGCGCGGTTGGATACCTCACCGAGCAATCGCGCCTGAAGGATCTCAACGTCGGCTTCGTCGATGTCAGCTTCGGTCCTCGGCTTGCCCTCGCACCTGAACTTCTGCCAGGCGTCACCATCAAGCCCTATGTGGTGGGTGGAAATACCTGGGTCGGGGGCTCATCGTACTTTTCGACAGCAGGCGCCGGCGTCGGCGTGAAGGTCCCGGTGAACGACAAGTTCTCCTTCGGCCCCGATTTCGAATGGCGTCGCTCAGATTTCAGAACAACCGATCCTGTCGCTGGCTTCAACTCCGGCGATTGGTACACGACCAGCCTCGCGGCAAGCTGGAACATCGCACAACAGATCAAGCTGGATGCGCGTGGGCTATATCGGCGGGGCGACTCTGCATTCGCGTTCCAGTCCTTCGACCAGTGGGCTATGGAAGCCGCCCTAACGCTGGAGTTCGCGCCGCCATTCGCCTGGATGTCACGTAACTGGAGTGTGGCGCCGTTCGTCCGGTGGATCGAAACGCGTTTCGATGCGCCGAATCCGTTTATCGATCCGCTGATTGCACGTAGCGACAACCAGTGGTCGGTGGGCGCACTGTTTAACGCGTCTGTGACGAAGAACTTCGGCATTTCGGCTGCGGTCCAGTACGACAAGACCAATTCCTCGCTGCCGAACTATCGCCTGGATAATTTCTCCGTGATGTTCGGCCCGACCGCTCGCTTCTGAGGGTGCAGCAGATGTTATTTTCCAAAGAGACATATTTCACGTCGTTTCTGACGGTGCTGCTTTCCACGACTGCGCTTATTCCTGCGGCCGAGGCGCAAAACTCGGGGCGGGTCGGCGCGGTCAATCTTGACGCAACCGGAACTCCGCCGGGCGCAGGTACCCGCACGCTCACCATCGGCGCCAACGTGATCTACAAGGAGCGGGTGCAGACGTCTGCGCAAGGGTCGACGCAGATCATGTTTCCCGACACATCGACGCTGAATGTCGGCAGCAACAGCAACATCGTGATTGACGAGTACGTCTACGATCCCAATGCCGGGACCGGCAAAATGGTGGCGACCGTCTCCAAGGGCGTGATGCGCTTCGTCGGCGGGCAGATCAGCCACACCGCGGGCGTCACGGTGAAGACACCGGTTGCGACGCTCGGCATTCGCGGTGGCGTTGCTACGGTTGTTTATCCGATCCCGCCGGGTTTCACCGGCTCCGATCCGAAACTGTCGCAGGCGAGGGGCGAGATCGTCATCGGCCACGTCGGCTCAGTCATTATCAAGAACAATGTCGGCTCGGTGATTGTTCGGCCGGGCTATATGACCTGGGTGTCTGGTCCGAACGATCCGATACCGGAGCCGTTCCCTATCCCTGATTTCCTGTTGCAGAAGATCATGGCTGCGCTGACCAGCGGCCCGGGGCAGACTGGCGGTATCAACGATTTGCCGACCGACCAGATGGCCGCGCGGCTTGGCTTCGGCAAAACCATCGTCACGGATCCGGCGAAGCCGCCGGGTACGGATCCGCTTGGATATTTCTCGATCTTCGACGGCGGCAATGCGATCGCGAAGAACAAGTCACAATCCAACCAGACCAATCAAGTCAATCAACCCAATCAGGTCCAACAGCCGCCGCCGAATACAAATCCGGGCGGCTGTTATGGGTATTGCTATCCCAACTGATCTGGCGATCACGGGAACGACATCGCCGTTCTGACTCGTATAGCGGCCGCAGCCTCAGGGCCGATTTCACTTCTGGCTTTTAGGCAGGAACAGCGCCTGAGCCTCGCTGACCTGTTCGGCTATGAAGTCCGCAGTGACCCTGACGCGCGCGATGTTGCGCAGGTCGCTGTGCAGCAGCAGCCAGAATGTCCTGATCAAGCGAAAGCTCGGCAGCACTCGCACGAGCTCCGGCTCCGGTTGCGCGATGAAGCATGGCAGGACGCAAAGGCCAGCGCCGGCGATAGTGGAATTCAGTTGTGCAATCAGGTTTGAACTCTTGATCGCGGGTCGCAGATCGGGTGAAACGAAATGCGTATATTCCAGCTCCGGCGAGAAAATCAGATCATCGATGTATGAAATGAACCGATGAGAGGGGACATCGGCAACGGTCTCGATAGCGGGATTATTGGCAAGGTATCCGCGCGACGCGTACAGCCCGAGTTCGTAATCCGTCAGCTTGCGCGAGTGCAGCCGCCCTTCGCTCGGCTGCGTCAGGCTCACGGCGATGTCGGCTTCACGCCGGGAGAGGCTGAACTCGCGCGGCATCGCGACGAGTTCGACGGTGAGATCGGGGTGGCGGTTGCTGAGTTCGCCAAGGCGCTGCGCCAGGAACTTCGTTCCGAAGCCGTCCGGCGTGCCGATGCGGACCGCGCCGTTGGCTTGCAGCTTCGAATCGCCGATCGATTGCGCTGCCGACGTCGCGAGTTGGTCCATCTGTTCTGCCATTTCGAGCAACCGCTCGCCGGCCTCT
>Ga0255053_10001028_pt1 | contig 15400 bp, 9 predicted proteins | sample JV7_2_22_MG_FD_188635 | JGI IMG/M metagenome (GOLD analysis project Ga0255053, IMG submission 188635) | Seawater microbial communities from Jervis Inlet, British Columbia, Canada - JV7_2_22 | ecosystem: Environmental > Aquatic > Marine > Inlet | place: Canada: British Columbia | collected...
CGAGGCGGTTCACACGAGGTCGGTCGTGCTGTCAGACAGGATATAGAGACCAACGATAATCATCATCCATGGTGCCAGGCGGTGCCCGAGGCGGCTCAGCGTTGCTGATTCCGCGACTCTCGAGGATACGGTCAGTATCAACAACAGCCAAAGCCCGGAAATGAGTGTGAAGCCCGCGGCGAGACCGATTCGTGCGTCGTCGCCGCTTTCCGCGAATAACGGACCCAGTGCAAATACCGTGTCGCCGCTGTTCGCGAGGAGCAGGACCGCGATTGCGGGCCAGGTGGTGCCCGTCCTGGTTTCGCCGCCAGCCGATGCCTTGTTCGAGAACAGCAAGTAGACGCCAATACTGATAGGTACGAACCCGAGATAGCCCAGAAGTCTCGCCGGGGCCAGGCTTTCGATGAGGCTCGCCAGCGAAGCGATCGTCAATACGGCGATGCTTGCTGCGAGGAAACCGAGAATGACATTGCGTCGGCTGGCGGGACCGGCACCGAGCGACGCCATGATGAGCAGGTTATCGAGATTGGTCGCAGCATAGGCCACCGGCACCAGCAACATTGCGGTGATTACGGCCGACCAGTCGTAAGCTACCGGCACAAGTGCTCAGACACCGTCGGCCGGAAACGGAAAGTCGCCGGGCGGCGGCAGGCCTTCCTCGACCCAGCTGCGTATGCCCGCATCGCACAACGCATAACCCCAGTTGATCAGGCGCCGCTGCGTGTGCTCGTCCTTCGCAGCAAGGTCGGTCGAGATATTGGCGAGTTCCTGTGTGCGGGCGAACGGGCAGGGCAGCTTGTCCGGTGCCGGGTACTTGCGAATGTCGGTACGCATGCTCCAGTAAGTGCCGTGGCGATCGTGCTCGACGAGCGCAGTCAGCAGTATGCGCTTGCGCAGGCTGCGCACCTGGTTGTTGATGGTTTTCACGACGCGGTAAGTCTGTTGCACCCAGTCGCCCGGTACTTTCTTCTGCGCCGCAAGGTCCGCACCCGCGTCCGAGCAGATCACGGTCTTGTAGTTCTTGAACACGGTCTCGAGGCCGAGGTTGTCGTAAACGCCGCCGTCGGTTAGCAACGGCCGAGTTGTGAATGGCGGGCCTTGCAGGCCATCCCCACTGCCGGGCGTATATTGCTCGTCCTTGTACTTGAAGCGGGCAGGCGAGAGGAAAGGCGGGAAGGCTGAGGACGCGCCAACCACTTTCGCAATTGTGTCCACGGGCTCCTCGATTCTCCCGACTCGCCAGTCCCGCGCAGCCCGTTTCGAAAAACTCCACAGCGCGCCTGATTGCAGGTTGGTCGTGTTCATGACGAAGTCCGGTGAATCCGGCAGGTCCTGCAAGGTTGCGTCGCCATACAGGCGTTTGCGGTAGATGCGTACGACGCGTTTGTTGACGCTGCTGACGACGACAGCGGCGAGCCCCGAGAGTATGTTCACGGTTGACTGGCTCGCGAAGTCCTGGATCGGTGCTGCGACCAGCTCGCGGAATCGCTCGGACAAGCCCGGTGCATCCACATCGAGTCGCTCCCACGCCAGCCCGAGTACGCCCGCGGTTATGGAGCCTCCGGATACCGACGACACGCGCTGCAAGGCGCCGAGTTCACCGTACTTGCCGTTGCGCTCATCGCTGCCGAAGTAGCCGAGTTCCGCAAGCCGCCAGACAACGCCGAGGTGAAACAGCATCGCCCGATACCCACCACCGGACAGGCACAGGCCAATGCCCTTGCTGAGCATCGGCTCGCTGGGTGCCTCGGTACTGACCGGTGTGAGATCGAAGTCCGTCATGTGATTGTCACCAATACTGCCACTTTTCATGAATCTACTGGTCCTATCAAATCACAATCGTTGCAGGAATGGATCAATGGTGGATAGGAGCGAACAACGGCGAAAGGCTGAGGAGTTCCTGGCGCTGCACAGCTCAGATGAGATGCTGATTCTCCCCAATGCATGGGATGTAGCCAGCAAGGAGATCTTCGAACGTGAAGGATTTAAGGCAATTGGCACGACGAGTGCCGGAGTAGCAGCGACCCTTGGTCATGCCGACGGCGAGAAAATGACGCTGGCCGACAATCTGCAGGTTGTAAAGCGCATTGCGGACAACACGGCCCTGCCGGTTAGCGCCGACATGGAAGCCGGTTATGCCGATTCAATCGAGGGCCTGGCCGACACCGCCGAGGCGGTGCTGGCAACCGGCGCCGTTGGACTGAATATCGAGGACAGTACTGGCGATCCCCGGGTACCGCTGTTCGACAAGAATCATCAAAAAGACAAAATTCGTGCAGTCAGGGCGACGAGCAAGTCCAGCGGCGTTCACCTGGTCATCAATGCCAGAACGGATGTTTATCTGCTCGACGGTGACGTCAAGCAGCAATTGCAGCACGCGATAGAGCGTGGCAATTTGTACCGGGACGCCGGTGCTGATTGCATATTCGTGCCGGACGTCGGCAACCTGGACAAGTCGTCCATGAAAGTGCTCGTTCGGGAGATCGATGCACCAGTAAATGTTATCGCTGGTGCGACGACACCAGCTGTCGCCGAGCTTCAGGGCATCGGCGTTGCCCGACTCAGTCTCGGGCCGAGGCCGATGCGTGCGTTGTTCGACCTGCTCAGGAGCATGGCCAGGGAGTTAATTGCATCGGGAACGTATGGTCAGATGGCAAGCCCGGTGATTTCATACGACGAGGTCAACGGGTGGTTTTCCAGGAGTTAAGGTCACTGTCACCATAACTTCAAAAAAACGGGCCCTCAATCGAGAGCCCGTTTTGACTGCTTACTATCAGCGCCAATCAGTCAAAGTACTGGCGCAGCGTCACACCGTAGGTACGCGGCTGGTTGGGATAGCCGCTGTAGGTGAACGGCTGAGCCAGGTTCTGAAATGTCGTCGGAAACGCACTCTGCAGGAACTCATCGTCGGAGAGGTTACGCCCCCAGAGCATCAGCTCGAAACCATTTTGCCAACGCAAGCCAGCACTGGCGTTGATCATGTTGACTTCCCGTGACGCGACATCTTTCGGCACGTTTAGAATTACCTGAGTGTCGCTCTCGTAGTAGTACTCAGCACGCACAAATCCGCTTATGCTCGAACCGATATCGAAGTCCAGGCGTGCCCAGGTGTTGATACTGGTTTCGCTAACGCCCGCTACCTGGACATCGAACAGGTCAACCGGGCCATCGGGGCCGGGAGCTCCCGGGAAGCTGTCGTAGACCGGATCGAGGAAGGTGCCCGCGATAAACCACTGGAAGTTATCGGTCGGCGCCCATAGCACATCGAGTTCAAGGCCAGTCGTCGTCTGTTGGCCGGCATTAGTCAACACGAAACCCGTACCCTGGAAGACGTTTTCCTGGAAGCCCTCGATCTCCTGTTGGAAGATCGCAAGATTGAAGGTAAACATGTCGTACTGGCCCTTGAGGCCCAATTCGTAGAGCGTGGAGTCCTCGGGCCCGGCATAACGCGTGCCTGCCTCCAGATTCGGCACGGCGAGGCCAGCGGCCTCAAGCGCCGGGATGTCCTCTGCAAATGGCAACGAGTCGCGCGACAGGTTCCATGACGTCGCTTTGAAACCGGTGCCGGCGCTGGCGTACGCGTTGATCTCATCGGTGAGATCGAAAGCCACGCGGGCGGTCCAGGTCGTCTGGTCATCTTTCGATGTGCCGGGTTCGACGGAGTTCGGGAAGTTGACGAACGGTGGCAAAATCTGCACGGCCTGGAGCGGCAGGACGGGGTTACAGGGCGTGCCGGCCGGTACGTCGGAACACAATGTGCCCTGGCCGGCCGCTGCAGCCCCTTGCGCGATTGCCTGGCACATGGGATCGGCGGGGCCGCCGTTGGGGCACTGGCCAGCCAGGACAAGCGACTGCAACACCTGGCCGAAGATCAGCTGCCCGCCGACGTTAACGAGGTCGACATAAGAGAACACGTTGTCGTTCTGGGTGTTGACAGAGACGTCTTTCTCGTCCTCGGTGTAGTTGGCGCCGAGCGTCACCGTTGCTCGATCGCCAAGGGCGAAGTCGAACTGCGCGAACAGCGAGATTGCCTGGTTGTCGAGTAACCCGGCCTCGAGCGTGCCTTGCCCTTCGGCCAGGAAGATGCCGGGAACGATGCCGCTGCCCGGGATCTGGGACATAGCGCCTTCGAGCAGGAGCATTGGCGACGGGACCGCCGGATTGAGCGCTTCGGGAAACGTGTAGTCCCCGGTCGGCACGCCGAGCAGCTTGGTCATGGTATCGACATAAGGCCGGGCGCCATCGCCGAACAATACGCCGCTGTTCTGCTCGACTTCTTCGTCGAAGTAGAAGGCACCCAGCAACCAGTCGACGCGTTCCGTCGATCCGGCCAGCCTGAATTCCTGCGTGAAGGTTTCGAGCGTCGTATCGGTGAGATTGGACGTGGTCTCGCTGAGCAGTGTGGCAGTGGTGAAGTCACTATCGACATTGTCGAAACGTTTCAGTTTCCTGCCGGCCGTAATCGAGGTTAGCGTTACGCTATCGTTCAGGTCCCAGTCCAATTGCATGGACAGGCCTCTGTTCTCGAGCTCATTGGTGCCGTCAAAATTGTACAGACCCGTGTACGAGAAGGGGTCTCCTAACACCATATCGCCACCAACTCCCGGTGACTGGATACCGATAACAGATACACCAGGGGAGAGGTGCACGACGCCGCAACATACCTCGTCGACATTGTCGTAATCGACGATGATTCGCGCTTCAAACGTATCTGAAGGCGCAATCAGCAATTGGCCGCGGACCCCGTAGCGGTTCAGTTCATTAAACTTACCGTCCGTCGTGAGATTGGTGAAATAGCCGTCGCGCTCGTTGTAGCTGCCGGAGAGGCCCCAGGCAACAGTGTCGGAGAGCGGTCCGCTGAAGTCGCCCTTGACGACCAACTGGTTGTAGTCGCCGTAGGTAAGGGCGGCAGAGCCTGAATAGCTGTCAAATGACGGTTTTGCCGTAACAACATTGATGACGCCGGCAGAGGCATTCTTGCCGAACAACGTACTCTGCGGACCCTTGATAACCTCGATACGCTCGAGATTCGGGAAATCGGCGAGGCTGGACGCCGAGCGTGACCGGTACACGCCGTCGATAAAGACACCGACTGACGGCTCCACGCCGGCGTTATTCGCACCGTTGCCGAAGCCTCGGATCAGGAACGTGGCGTTGGCGCTCGACTGCAACTGGCTTACGCGCAGTGACGGAACGAGGAACTGCAGGTCCTTGATGTCGAGTACCTGGGCTTCGTTCATGACGTCAGCGGTAACCACCGATACTGCGACAGGAACTTCTTGCAGCGTCTGTTCACGCTTGGTTGCGGTTACCAGAATTTCTTCGAATATGGTGACTTGTTCCTGGGCAATTACGGGCAACGCGACGGTCGTCGCGATGAGGGCCAGAAAGCCACGCGAAATGGTCTTGGTAGTCATTGTATCCCCCAGCATTATTAGGCAAGAAGCCTATGAATCGCCTGAGAATATGCGATCCCCCTGAGCTAAGCAATAGCGCTAAACGAGACATTGGCAGGGCCCCAATCGGCCCCCGGATTCGTCATTTTCCCTTCACATAAATCAACCCGACCTAGGCGGTCATCAATACGATGATCTCGCACATGATCAGGCCCGCAGCGAGGGCCAGGCCCCAGAATCTCAATGCGGTGCAAGTGCATCGGCGGCATTCGTTGGAATCGATCATTGTCCAGCTCCTGTGTGGTTCGGGAATATCCGTTGATTGCCAGTTTAGGGAGCGGTCGGACAATGGCCTGAGGTTGGTCTGATGGTCTCCGAATGATTCTCTTCGGGCGCTGAAAATGCCTATTTCTATTGATATTTCAATTACTTATCGGTATACTGTATAAACATACAGTTACCGAAATATTCCCCGGAGAAGCCTGTGAATATCGCTTTGCAGACCGTCGATCATCCGCTTCATGCCCGATACGCTGAGGGCGACAGGTTGGGTGCCGAGATCACCGAGCTTTGCAGCTACATCTACGCTGCCACGTATCAGCTACTGGTGAAGATTCGTGAGTTTGACGAGAACGAGTACTGGGCTGTCGGCGGCGTTTGCTCCTGTGCCCACTGGCTGAACTTCAAATGCGGCATCGGCATGAACGCTGCTCGCGAAAAAGTCCGGGTGGCACACGCGCTCGCGAAATTGCCTCTGATCTGCGAGGCGTTCAGGAAGGGCCAAATGAGCTATTCAAAGGTCCGGGCAATGACCCGAATTGCCGATGAAACGAACGAGGACTATTTACTCATGATCGCCAATCACGGGACGGCACATCACGTAGAGAAGCTCGTGTCGCAGTACCGTCGCTGCAAACGGCTGCAGGATCTCGATAACGCCAACGAGGTGCACAAGAATCGCGAGCTCTACTATTTTCATGACGAGGATGGGTCACTCGTCATCAAGGCCCGGTTTCCGGCAGAGCGGGGCGCTTTGATCCTGAAAGCCATCGATATGGCGATCGAGGCCCAGGAAAATGCTGAGCCGGACGTGGGAGCGCGCCCCAGCGCGCGATCGCCGGCTGAGACTAACTCATGCAATAGTGACGATTCCGAAGAACGTGAACCAATCTCCACCCGTCGCGCCGACGCGCTGGCCGAAATCGCCGAAACCTACATGCAGACCGAACCAGTTCCATCATCGACGGCCGACCGCTACCAGGTCGTCGTGCACGTTACCGCGGAAACATCGTCGTCAGCGGTGGTCGAAAACTCTCACATAGAGGACGGTCCGCACGTTACCGCGGAAACATCGCGTCGAATTGGCTGCGATTGCACGGTCGTCGGGTTGATTGACGACCGAAAAGGCGAACCACTGACGATCGGGCGCAGATCGAGAACGATTCCGCCTGCGATGAGGCGGGCACTACGCTTCAGGGACAAAGGTTGCCGCTTCCCGGGGTGCACGAACACCCGATATGTCGACGGACACCACATAAAACACTGGGCCGACGGTGGCGAAACCAGCCTGGAGAACCTCGTGCAACTGTGTCGGCACCACCACCGCCTGGTGCACGAAGGAGGCTTCGATTGTAAGCGGCGTCTGAACGGAGAATTCGAATTCAAGGATGCTCGCAGCCAGCCGGTTTCACTATCGGTAACGCTCCCGGAGATCGACCCTCGTATCGATCTCTATGACTGGTTCGAGCGGGAAGCACAGGTCGCGGACATCGATCGGGATGCCTGTGTGCCCGACTGGTACGCGGGCGATACGATGGACTGGGATCTTGCTGTCGGGCACCTGTTTCCGTACTCCGAGCGGCGGCACTGACGACGCGTTCAATCCACTGATGGTGCTGGACTCGCTGCTCCGGTTACAGCTGTCGATGAGTACAAGCGAGGTCGTTCCAGGGGGCAGGTCAATTGCTCATCCGCCAGATCTCGCTCTCGTCGACCGAGCGATCGCGATGCATGAGGATCCACTCGGCATGTTCGTCGAGCGCCGAACCACCGAGTGCCATCAGGATCTGCCGCTGCTCAGCCGAGCTCTCTGCTTTGTCGAGCCGCCGGCGCGCATTGTGGAAGATCCGCAGCATGAACTCGTACTGCTTGATGAGATCCTTCTCCGCGGTCGCGTACGCGTAGCCCTGCCGAATACCGTAGAGCAGCAGCATCGCTCCCATCAGAATCATCAGGGGATCAAACCATCCATCCGGCAAATCGCTCCCTGCGAATATGAATATCAATACGACGCCAATACTGGTTAGCAGGCTAGCGACGCCAAGCCTCTCAGTGAATTTGTTGCGCTTAATTCGCTCAGCCGACTTCTTGCTGAAGTAACCGAGCTGACCGCTGTCGACATCGCCGATCCATTCGTTCAATACGAAATCGAGGCCGGACGGACTCATGTTCGGGCTCACATCGCATCGCGTCCCTGCGACGCGCATGACATTACGGATCCAGCCGAGTTCGGGATCCTGCGTTTGCAGGAAGTTGTCGTGCGTGAACTTCGACTCGTTCTCGTTAGTAGCGCCTGCCACTGCAAGGTAAAACTGCACTCTCAATCCTTCGGCCAGTGTGCGGTAGTCGAGATACTTTCGTTGCCACCCCCGACGTTTCGCCACATGTTGCACACCGGCAGCTATAACGAAGAAAAGCAGGAACGCAAACATGAAATAGGGTTGTTTCTGCAGATCCGAGAACAGGATGAACATGAGACCCATCAGGAACGCCAAAATGTGGCCCGCGCGCAGGGTTGACAACGTCTTCTGCTGATAGTGGATGGCCAGCCAATCTGCGACGCAAAACAAGCGGTTCATGCCGTCCACTCCGTCGGGAAGGCGGCTTTGGTCCTCTTCTGCATACAGCGGGTACTTTTTGACCTCGATTTTCTCTGCAAAACGGACGGCATCACGGCTGAATTCGCTGCTGCGCTCGAAAATGAGCTGATGCTGCCTTGGTATCTCACTACTGCGTGGCTTCTTCCTGTCCTTCGTGTACCAGGACCGTTCGAGCGGCTGCATTCCTTTCTGCGGCGCGCCGTCCGGCCGATCGCGCGAACAGACGATGTGATAGACGAGATCGCTCTCGTCGTCGACCAGCATTTGCTGTGTCGCCATGCTCTTGGACGTGTAACCCGGCATGATGTCATCGTGATGGAACTTGACGACCTGGCCGGTGCCGCCGAGATCCGTGCCTGGTTTGCCGTCCCAGAGCGCCAGCAGAATGTGGCAGTGCGCGCAGAGGAATACGCCTAGCTGCGCGTATTGCCGATTGCGCTCCGCACCAGGCACGGCAATCTGCTCGAGGGTACAGCGGCGGGCAATCGGGAGTTCGAAAACATCGCTGGCCTGGGCCAAAAGGGAGTTGAATTCCTCGCGCGATTCCGGCGTTGCGAAGTCGTCCTCGTAATTCGTTTTCGCCATTGGCAGGGGAACCACGAGCTCAATGCCAAGATTCAGGGCCACCTCGGCGACCAGCCGGTCGGCGCCCTCGGCGAGTGCTGACATTACGCACAGATTCCGTTGGGGGTAGCGTTCGCCGAGATCAGTGAGCAGCGTACGCACACGCTCCCGGATGCCATCAAGCTCGCCGGCGACCAGGTCGCGATGACCGGTTACGGCGATGACCAGCGGCAGCGCGTAGTTACCGCTGGCCGGGTGCTTCTTGTTGTCGGTCCCCGGCATAGGATCGAAGATTACCCCATGCAGCACCGGCAAAAGGAGGAAAGTCGGGAAGCGGTCTGCGCCGCTTCCCGACTCGACATGTTACTCCTCCAGGCCGATCACGTACTTGTCGACGTAGTACCGTAGATTATCCGCCTTTTCCGTAATGTTGCCTTCATGATTGAAGCCGACCTCGGTATCAAACTCAAATCTGTCGACCTTATTCAGGATCAGCGTGAGCTTGTGTACTGCGATCTCATACCAACCTACGTGGTAGGCCAGTTTGGCTAAAAAGGACAGCGCAACGAGTTTGCGCCATTTTCGTTTCGGCAATGCTTCTTTCGAGTTGAGTACTGCTTGCCAAAGCACATGGAACTTGTAATGGCCGAGGTCGACAAAGTCCTGCCTGATACCTTCAGTATTCGACGGATCCTTGCCGAAATTGATGCTCATGCCAACCACGCTGTACGAGAAGCTATGACCTCGACCGCGCGAACTGCCGCATTCGAACGTGGTTGTCGATGCATGCGGCAGATCCCGGGGATCTCCGTTCGTCGTCATATGGACAACCTCGTCCTGAATCTGCGCATTTGCAAACGGATCTACAGACGACCCATCTGCGAGTTTCCCAAGCGAAACTTGACAGAATTTCGGACTCTCGAAGAACGCGCCGCCCTCGTTGGTCAGGACGACCGTTCCATTCGCGATCACGAGGTTCGTTTTTGACTCGATCACGACAAACGGCGTGCCGCAGATCCAGGGAGGAATTACCAGGTCCGGCTGGTCCGGATCATCGCCGAACAGAACCAACGTCTCCTGCCCGCAGGTCCCGTTAGCGACTCGGTCATCGGTTTGACTTGCAACCGACGGTGTAAGCACCGTTTGTGAAAATGTCGTGCCCTCGGGGATCGGGATATCTGGCGAAATCTCGACGTTCAAGCCGCCGGTCAGGTTACAGCCTTCCGGTTCCGTGCAGGTTACAATCGGAACCTCCGCGCCGCGCAAAGTGAGGCCCGATATTTTCGCGCCGCCAAATGCGCCGCCAACGTTCGCCACGGCACCGGTGCCTGTGTCGATCGTAACCAGCATGCCGGCGTTCGGTTCGGATCCGTACAGGGTCCCGTCGACGCCGAACGTGATATCCGAAATCCTGGCAGTCGAGTTGCTAAGCGCAAGCGTTGAGATGAACGCACCGGTACCCGTATTGATCGTATGCACAAATCCTGCAGTGTTGTTACCGCGGGACACCCAGATTGTTCCGTCTGCTGCCTTCGCCAGCCCGGCGATATGCGCGCCAGAGTCGGTAGGCATATTTGTCAGTACGGCGCCGGTAGTCTTGTCGACGGTCAAGAGTTTTCCTGCGCCTGTGCCTCCGTTCCATCCCCCCGCATACAGCGTGCCGTCATCGCCGAATACCAGCGCATCCGATCCGCCATTACATCCGGTTCCGCCGCCGACGGACCCGCTACCCGTGTCATCAGAGGCGTCGAACCCGGCGCCGACGAGAAATCCGACCGGCGTGCCAGCCCCGGTACTCGGGTTTATCGTGATCAGGCGTGCTCCGGTACACGCGCTGCCGAAGATGCCGTAGAGCGTACCGTCCTGGGGATCCAGGGCGATCGCAGCAACCTTGTTCGGGCGGCCGACGGAGTCGACCAACCCTGTCGAACCGATCAGCGTAGCTGCCCCTGTAGTCGCGTCTATCGAATAAAGACTCGCCGCTGGATTCGTACCGCTTGTACCGCTTGAAGACGACCCGAGAAGTTCCTCGTTCGCACTGGCTACAGTGGCGGCCAGCATCAGGCTGATTGCAAGAATGATTCCGTGAAGAGTTCTGGTTTTTTGAATTTTCATTTCTTCCTCTATGCCTACACGCTGTTCCGAGCACTAGCGCAAGCGGCTGTGTGGGCTTTGACCGTATTTCGGTCCGACTTTTTATTCAGGATCCGCCCCGTCGGCTGGAGAACAGCCACGAATGATCCATACGTTTATTCTTTAATGACGGGAGCGCCGACGTATTTCCTTTTGTTATCGGGCAGGCACTCCAAGGGTCAGGTTACTATTGACGACCGACCGTCGCAACGATTGCATCTAAAATCAATAGCTTATGTAAAGAGGCCTCGGCGTATTTGTGACAAATGGAACTCATCTGGCGCGATCACCGGCTGTTGCCACCGTCCAGCAACGCGCGATAGCGGCTTGCCTCCGCCGGTTTGCCCCAGGCAGTGTACAAGTCCTTCAGCCGGCGCGTTGTGGTCGTAAGGACCACAGGCAGCGCACCACTATCCTCACTCAGAGTCGCATAACTCTCCAAGAGAAGCGTTTCGGCTGCCGCATACCGACCGAGACCGGCGAGTGCCGCACCTTCTGCGCTCGAAGCTGAAGCCGTCCGCCAGTGTTTTTCAGTGAGTGCGTTTGCGCAAATGACACGAGCTTTACCGGCGAGGTTATGAGCTTCCTCGAAGCGGCCGGTATTGATCAACAGATCCGCAAGTAGCGTCATGCTGACAGCGACGTCTGCATGCTCGTTTCCCAGTATTCGCCTGCGCAGCTCGAGCGCACTGCGAAGCAAGGGCTCAGCGACGTCATGATTCCCGCCTTCCATCAACATCCTGGCGAGATTATTCATGCCTTTAGCAACCAACGGGTGCTCCTCGCCGAGCGTCCGCCTGTACATTTCGAGCGACTCGCGGGAATTTGCAATAGCGGCGTCCAGGTCGCCCTTCGTGTAGAAGAGGAACGCCAGGTTGTTCAGTGCAAGCGCTACGTCCGGATGATCGTCCCCGAGCAGATTGCGCTGCATATTGATCGTTTCGCGGAACATCGCTTCGGCCGCGTCGTACTTGCCTTGCACATGCAGGGCGAATGCCACGTTATTCAAACCTATCGCAATTTCAGGGTGAGCGTCGCCGAGTAGTGTTCGCTTCATCGCAAGCGCTTCGCGAAACAGATCTTCTGACTCCTCGTTCTCGCCGATCTCTCCTAGCAGGAAGCCGAGATTGTTCAATGCCTCGGCCAGGTCCGGGTGCGGACCGCCGTGCAGCTTGCGACGCAGGGCGACCGCGTTCCTCATTAGCGGAATCGGTTCGTCGTAGTTACCCTGATCGTAGAGATTAAGCGCCAGACCTTCCAGAGTCTGCGCTACCTCGGCGCTATTTTTTCCGTGGAGTTTTCGCTGCAGATCCAGCGATTGTCGATAAAATAGCTCCGCATGTTCGTAATCGCCGGTCCGATTAAGCAGGTCGGCCAGCTCGAAAACGCTACGCGCGGTATCGACATGATCGGAACCGTAATGATTACGTCGGATTGAAAGAGCGCCTTCGAAATAGTCCTTCGCGAGCGAGTATTCGGCCTTCAGTTTCAATACCTCACCGAGTCGATCCAGCGAGCTTGCAGCCTCGATACTGTTTTCACCAAATACCTCGCGTCGTGTCTCCAGCGCCTTTTCCAGCAACGGCACCGCCTGGTCGTAGAGTCCGAGCGCCGTGTACACCTTGCCCATCGTCTCCATTAGCGTCGCCTGGATAGCCGGTTGTGCCAACAGTTCATCCCCGATCCTGCTGGCGCCGCGGTCGAGGATCTCGCGGGCAGTAATCGAGTTACCGAGTGCCTCACTTGGATCAGAGACCTCGAACAGGCCCACCATGAACTCGGTCGTCTGATTTGCAGTTTCCGCTTCGACCACTGCGTGGGCGCGCGCTCGATTGGCGAGATCCCGTTGCTGGTTCGCGATGAAGGCCGACCACGCGGCGACCATGCCGAGGATTGCCAGTGTGGCAACGACACCCGCTTTCAATCGCTGCAGGTTCCTCGCCTTGGACATGGATGCTGCGATAAAGCTGGACTCGTCATCGTGCAACTCGATGTCCTGCTCGAGCAAGGATTCCGCCTCGACCAGCGGCTTGCCTGACGGCAGCAGCAGGTCAGATGGTTTGTCTTCGGCTTCCCAGCGTTCGGCGGCCTGCGCGATACGGCCACGGATACGCAGGTTCTCGCGGTTCTGCGCGACCCACTCCTTTACGCGCGGCCAGTGCCAGAGCAACGCTTCGTGGGCGACTGTCACAACGGCACTGCCGTCATCAGCGAGTTCGGTGACAAAGAGTCGGTTCTCGATAAATGTCTCTACCAGTTCGCGGCTCTTTTCCGTAGTCGCGTCCGACATCAGGGCGCGTTTGCGGCCGATCGTCTCGTGGCCGTCCTGTTCGATGCTGACCAGGGCGTTGAGTACCTTAGGCAATTCCTCTTCGACGTCGTCCGGAAGATCCTTGAATACGGTCTCGGCGCGTTGTGCGAGCGAGCCTTCAACACCACCGAGGTCACGATAGGCTTGTAGTGTCAGCATGCCGTCCTCAGTACGCCGCTGATACAACTCCTGGAGTGTGAACTGCAGCAGCGGCAAGACCTCCGGATGTTCCGCGGCGGCGTCACGCAGCATGTCGTCGAGTCGTTCACTACTGGTCGGATCTTCTTCAAAACTCAGCCCGGCCGCGCGTGTCGGCAGGCGGATCATCTGTCCGATCTCATTCGCAGTCGGTGGCATCAGGTCGTACTGGCCCGCGCCATCCTTGAGCGCGCCGAGTTGGGGTAGGTTCGCAAGACGTGGATAAAAGTCGCTGCGCAACGTACCGATGATCCAGACGCGCCCGCAACGGGCCAGCGCGTCGAGCACATCGACAAACGCCTTGCGGTGCTCCAGTAACACGTCTTCCTGGGTGAACAATTCCTCCATTTGATCGATCACGAGCGCCAGACGGGCATCGCCACTGGCCTTGTCCGTTGTCGCTTCGTGGTTCAGCGCGCCTTTGATCAGTGAAACGGCAGCCTGGGGTGATTCTTCCAACACCTGCGCCAGTTCCCCGGGTCCCTTGCCGTCAGTATCGAGTGATGGCAGCGCGTGTTCGCGCAAAAGCGCAGTTGCAAGGCCAGTGAACAGGTCGCCCGGCACATCGGTCGGCCTGAATATTGCGCGGCGCCAGAGACCCACGCCTTCAATGACACCGGGTCTCGTCAACATCGGCAATATGCCGGCCCGCGCGACCGAGGACTTGCCGCCGCCGCTCATGCCCAGGATCAAGACGAAAGAGCGATCATCAACAGCCTGGTCACGCAGCGCCTGCAGGATATCGGACACCGCTTTCGTGCGACCGAAAAACACCGGTGCATGTTCGAATTCGAATGCGGCCAGGCCGCGGAACGGAGATCCCTTCTTCCATACTGCGCGTGCTTCGGATGTCGCGGAGACGCTCTTCGGTAGCTCGCGCTCGACCAGCTTATGGAGATGATTTTCGAGCAGGGTTTCGAAATCGCTCGGCGAATCGAAAGCATGGAAAGCAGCTTTGAGTGTGCCCTGTGCTCTGTCGTGAAACCACTTGTCTACGAACTCGTCGAGACTCTTTTTCTGCGCGAGCCGCTCCATCAACTCCTTTTCGTCGTCGAGGCGCACAGAGGGTGGCGCCATCTTGCGGTACACGAGTAGATCCGGCTTACCGTTCTTGCGGAAGCCTTCGATCGCCTCCTCGAATTCATACTCGGTGCCGGACTTGTAACGCGTGCCGTCAGGACGGGTGAAGTCCTTCGGCAGTCTCGTGCCCAGCCGTGACCAGAGAATGGCGATGACAATATCTGTTTCAGAGGGTTTGACGATCTGCTGCTGAAAGGTCGAGGTCGCGACAAGGGGTTCGTGCTCCCACAACACCGGCTCGAGTACGAGGCGCCCGATGTATTCGCCCTGCAACCGGTCGATGACACGATTTGCGATCGCACGCTCTTCGTAGACATCGCCTGGCGAGGAGATGAAGACCTGCAGTGTTTTCACTGTTCTTCCTTCTTATACAGCTAATTTTAGATCAACAAGTTCGCAAAAGATATTGATTCTATGAGGATTTCCTGCAAAAAAATATTAGCAGTCGCTCCACTTGATGTGCCTCTCCATATCAATATAGGTCAAGGGGTTAGTATTAGTAGTCGTTTGTGCGAATCTCGATTGACACTGCGCTGTCCAACGTGCGATCAATGAAACGAAGAGGAAAAGAAAAATTACGACACGCAGAGAATTCATCGGGGCAAGCGCCGCCATCCTGGGCACGTCCGCAGCCGGCGCCAGCACGATCATCGAACCGGCCGGCAAGCTGCTTGACGTTCTGATCCTCGGCGGCACCGGCTTTATAGGCCCGCAACAGGTCGGGTTTGCTCTCGCACGCGGTCATGCGGTCAGCACCTTCAATCGCGGCCGGAACTCCGGGATGTTCGGCGACAAGGTTGAGGAACTCGTCGGCAACCGCGATTCGAACACCGATGCCG
>Ga0255053_10001035_pt1 | contig 15346 bp, 15 predicted proteins | sample JV7_2_22_MG_FD_188635 | JGI IMG/M metagenome (GOLD analysis project Ga0255053, IMG submission 188635) | Seawater microbial communities from Jervis Inlet, British Columbia, Canada - JV7_2_22 | ecosystem: Environmental > Aquatic > Marine > Inlet | place: Canada: British Columbia | collected...
GCTTCTCAACACATGACTTAAGCATCGGTCATTTCGACAGCCCTGCGATCGACCTGGTCGCCGTTTTCTTTATGTTTGCGGCGGGAATTAATTTTTCCCTGCATTTCTTCGCCTGGCGACACATTCAGATAAAGCACTACGGATCCGATCCGGAATTTCGTGCATATGTCGTCGTGCTTCTGACCGTTTCCGTTGTGGTCATCTCATCGCTCTATTGGTATGGAACGTACGCAAATGCCGGCGACAGCTTCATCAACGGTCTGTTTCAGGCCGTGTCGATTGCAACGACGACCGGTTTCACTACTGCGAACTACGCGGCCTGGCCCGGCGCTCTGCCGGTACTGCTCATCATGGCCAGCTTCATTGGCGGTTCTGCGGGGTCGACGGCTGGTGGTATCAAAGTCATTCGCTGGTTGCTGATCTATAAACAGGGTGTCCGAGAGATCGTGCGGCTCGTGCATCCCAGCGCCGAGATTCCGGTCAAGCTTGGTAATACCGCCGTTGGATTTCGCGTCGTCGATGCAGTGTGGGGTTTCTTTTCGATCTACATTGTCGTATTCGGCATCATGCTTCTTCTGATGATGGCGATGGGGCTGGATCAGGTGACAGCCTTCTCCGCAGTCGCCGCGACGCTGAATAACCTCGGCCCCGGCCTTGGCGATGTCGCTGCCGGTTTCATGACGCTCGGTGACAAGGCTAAATGGCTCGCCATTCTGGGAATGCTGTTAGGCCGGCTGGAGATATTCACGCTGCTCGTTCTCATTACGCCGACTTTCTGGCGACGCTGAAGCGGAGCGGGGCCCTGAGCAAATTCCTCGATGCCATAAGCGTTGCGACCGGTCGTGCCATTTCCTGGCTGACCCTTTTTATGGTTCTCGTGATTTTCATCATCGTTGTCATGCGCTATGTTTTCGGTACCGGTTTCATCTGGCTGCAGGAATCTCTGACCTGGATGCACGCGGTCGTGTTCATGCTGGGCGCCGCCTACACGCTGCAACAGGAAGAACATGTCAGGGTGGATATCTTTTATCGCAAGATGACCGACAGGCAGCGCGCCTGGACCAACCTCTTCGGAGTGCTCGTGTTTATCTTTCCTATGTGCGCTTTTTTCGTCTATGCATCGATTGACTACGTTGCCGCCGCCTGGTCGATCCGCGAAGTGTCACGCAACTCCGGCGGCCTTCCCTATCCCTTCGTTCCGCTCCTGAAGTCTGTGCTCGTGATCATGCCCGTCATGGTCGCCCTTCAGGGACTATCGATGTTGCTTAATGCAACACGGACAATCAGAGTGCGTTGACGATGGAGTGGGTCGCCCTCTTACTGTTTCTCGCCGTCATCGTCCTTCTGCTTGCCGGTTTTCCGGTGGCATTCTCTCTGGGTGGCACAGCGCTTCTTTTCGCTTTTTTCGGTGTCATCGGCGGCGGCTTCGAGTCAGCTTTCCTGTCCGGCTTGCCGAGTCGGATATTCGGTATCATGAGCAACGAGACGCTGATTGCGGTTCCGCTGTTCGTCTTTATGGGCGTGACGCTGGAGCGAGCGCGCATCGCGGAAGACCTGCTCGAAACACTGAGCTCGCTATTCGGGTCGCTGAGAGGCGGGCTGGGAATTTCTGTAACGCTCGTCGGCATGTTGCTTGCTGCAAGTACCGGGATCGTAGGCGCCACCGTCGTGACGATGGGCCTGCTCTCCTTGCCGACCATGCTGAAGCGCGGCTATTCCGCCGAGATTGCGACCGGAACGATTTGCGCCTCCGGTACCCTTGGTCAGATCATTCCGCCGTCTATCATTCTGGTCATGCTCGGCGATGTCATGTCATCTGCGTATCAGCAGGCGCAACTGGCGCAGGGCATCTTTTCTCCGAAGACTGTTTCCGTAGGCGACCTGTTTGCAGGCGCGCTGCTGCCCGGCCTGCTTTTGGTCCTGCTGTACGTCGTCTATCTCGTCATCGTTGCCTGGTTGCGTCCTGCCGTGATGCCCGCTCATTCGTCCTCAGGCGATGAAGATGTTTCTGTCGCTCAGGCGCTGGGCGCTTTGTTTCCTCCGCTCATTCTCATCTTCGCCGTACTCGGTTCGATACTCGGCGGCTTCGCCACACCGACTGAGGCGGCCGGCGTCGGCGCAATGGGGGCTTTGTTAATCGCACTACAGCGCAGCGAGCTTTCGATTGAGCGGCTTCGGGAAATCATGCAGAGCACGCTTCGCATTAGCAGCATGGTTTTCATGATCCTGATAGGCGCGTCGCTTTTCTCGCTCGTGTTCCGCGGCTACGGTGGCGATGACGGCGTTCGGACGGTCCTCGAGGCGCTGCCGGGAGGCGCCTTCGCCGCGATGATCGTCGTCATGCTGGTGATGTTTCTGCTCGGATTCGTTCTGGACTTCATCGAGATCACCTTCGTCGTGGTCCCGATCGTGGGCCCGGTGCTGCTGACCATGGGGCTGGATCCGGTGTGGCTCGGCATCATGATTGCGATCAACCTGCAGACGTCTTTCCTGACGCCGCCTTTCGGTTTTGCGCTTTTTTATCTGCGGGGCGTTGCGCCCGCCGCTGTTACGACAGGACAGATTTATCGCGGCGTTATACCGTTTGTCGGCATTCAGTTACTCGCACTGTTGCTGCTCGCCGCTTTCCCTGGCCTCGTTACCTGGTTGCCCGGTCTCCTGTACGGTCAATAAAGCGTCTCGCGCTACCGCACGGCCGACCGTGCATTCAGGAAGGCCTGTTCGCTAATCGCCTGATTTCGCACCGAAGCCTCCATGAATTCGAAGAATGACTTCTGGATACGTGCCGACCATTCGTCCTCTGCTGACAACTCATTCACTGCCTCCATGCTCAGTTTCTGGATGAGCGCCAGCACCTCATCCGGAAACGGCCGGATTTCAATGTTCGGGTCACTCTCCAGTTGCCGCAGCGCCATGGCGTTGCCGTAGTTGTATTCGGCCTGCATGTCGAGAACGACTGACTGGCAGACTATCTCGATGATCGCCTTCAGATCATCCGGCAAGCCGTCCCAGGCGTCCTGGTTAACGATTAACTCGATCATCGGCCCGGGTTCCTGCCAACCCGGGTAATAGTAGTATTTGGCTGCCTTGTGCAGGCCGAGCGACACGTCATTGTATGGTCCGACCCATTCCGCCGCGTCGATTGCTCCAGTCTGCAATGAGGTGAATATCTCGGATGCTGGCAGCGTCACCTGGGTCACGCCGGCTCTTTGCATCACCTCACCACCCAGTCCCGGAATGCGCATTTTCAGTCCGGCCAGATCTTCGACCGAGTTGATTTCCTTGTTGAACCAGCCGCCCATCTGAACGCCGGTCAGCCCGCCCGGAAAAGGCACGAGATTGAATTCAGCGTAATACTCCCGCCATAAATCCCAGCCACCGCCGTAGTAGAGCCAGGCGTTCATCTCGTTGCCGTTCATGCCGAAGGGTATGGACGTAAAGTACTGCGCGGCGGGTACCTTGCCACGATGATAATAAGAAGCGTCGTGGCCCATTTGCGCAGTACCACGGCTGACGGCGTCGAAAACCTCAAGCGATGGTACCAGCTCACCGCCGGCATAGACCTTGACTTTGAGGCGGCCGTTCGATGCCCTGCCGATTCTTTCGGCAATATGCTGCGCGCCAACACCGAGCCCCGGCAGGCCGGGCGGCCAGGATGTGACCATGTTCCACTCAAAGGTTTCATTCGACCGATCCGCGCCGGCATCGCTTTCCGCCTCTTGCTGACCACAAGCTGTCGCCCCGGCCGCCAAGGCCAGCCCCCCAACGAATTCGCGTCTTTTCATTGTTTATCCCGTTGATGTCGCAAAGCGATCTAGTGTAGTCCGGTATCCGGAAGGCGACAATTTCCCACTATCTAGCTAATTTAATCAATATTAATACTCTATTATCCCAATAAATTATATTAGTAGCGACTGTGGAGAATTTTATCCAATATTGTGTCATGACAACACCATTTATGGGATATCTTGCCACGTCAAGAGAAAGACCCCGGCCTTTCGGCCGGGGCCGTCCCATCCCTGGCCCGGGCAACGGGCACAGGCCCCGGACGCGCCGTCCATGGCATCATCCGCAGCAAGAGAATCTCCTGCTCGAATAAAGATGCTTCTCACCGCCTGCCCGGACCGACCAGACTGCCATGCCGGGGCCCGGACTGAAGCTCGCGTTATTGAATAGTAGACTCACATTTGATGATCGCCCTGATGCAAAGAGTTACAGAAGCCAGCGTTTCCGTTGCAGGGAGCGTTGTTGGCGAGATCGGCCGCGGCCTTCTGGTGATGGTCGCTGTTCATCGCGACGACACGGATGCCGACATTTCGAGACTCGCGGAACGGGTCCTGACGTATCGGGTCTTTCCCGATGGCGAAGACTGCATGAATCGCAGCCTTATTGACGAGGGCCTGGAGCTCTTGGCGGTACCGCAGTTTACGCTTGCCGCAGACACGAAGAAGGGCACCCGTGCGAGCTTTAGCCGGGCCGCCGAACCAGCCAAAGGCAGGCAGTACTTCGAGGACTTCGTCGCTGCCTGCGAGGAGAAGCTCCCGGGCATACAGACAGGTGAGTTCGGTGCGGACATGAAGGTTGCGCTGACCAACGATGGCCCGGTCACCTTCTGGCTGGAGTCCTAAAATCGGTACGGATCGCGGTTTTAATCGGCCCTGCGCGGTATCATCACCACAATAAGTATTCTGTTAAAAAGGGGCCTCGCCCCGGGAGACTAAAACATGTTCGCCAATGTAAGTATTTGGCAGTTGTTGATCGTACTGGTGATCGTGATCGCCATTTTTGGTACGAAGCGCCTGCGCACCCTCGGCTCGGATGTTGGAAGCGCCGTCAAAGGATTTCGATCAGCGATGAACGAAGCGGAAACCGAAAATCCGGATCAGATCGGCGATCAGTCCAGTGACGCGGACTTCGAAAATACGCCGGTCGATGAGCCCAGCAAAGAAAACCACAGCTAGACCGGTTATCAAACATGTCCGGCATCGGCTTTTGGGAGCTGATAATTCTCTTTCTTATCGGGCTCATCGTTCTGGGCCCGGAACGCCTGCCGCGCGTCGCAAATCAGCTCGGCAGCTGGCTAGGCCAGGCCCGGCGCATGACGCGCGTCATGAAGCGTCAGCTCGAAGACGAACTGGATCTCGATAGTCAGTTCAAGATCAAACCGCCGCCGCCCGCAATACCCAGAAACGACGAAGACGACACTTTCTCCCCTGCACACGATGAGAAGGGTGTGGGCACGGGTGTTGGCGACGATGCGCCGCCGGATGACGACGAGGAAGTCATCGCGGCGGAGGAATCAGAAGAGCCCGACGAACCGGCAGCGGAAAAAGAAGCATTGTGAGCGAAGCGGCCAAAACAGGCGAAAAAGACGAAGCGCTGGAGGAAACCACTCTTCTTTCCCACCTGATCGAGCTTCGAAGCCGGCTCCTGAAAATAGCGCTTGCCGTCGTACTTGTGTTTCTCGTGCTGATTCCCTGGGCGCGGCAGATATTCGCACTTGTATCCGAGCCGTTGCGCGAGGTCTTGCCCGGCAATGCGATGATCGCGACTGCAGTCGCCTCGCCGTTGCTGACGCCCTTCAAGCTCACGTTTTTTGTTGCGCTCTTTATTGCCATGCCGGTTGTGCTTTATCAGGTATGGGCCTTTGTCGCGCCCGGTCTTTATAAGAAAGAGAAACGATTTGCCATGCCGCTGCTGGCCTCGAGCATTGCACTTTTCTACCTCGGAATTGCATTCGCCTATTACCTCGTCTTCCCGTTGATCTTCGGCTTTTTTACAGCGGTGGCTCCTGAGGGCGTCGAGGTACAAACGGATATTTCCCTGTTTCTCGATTTCATCACGACGATCGTGTTTGCATTCGGTCTCGCCTTCGAAGTGCCGATTGCCACTGTATTGATTGTCTGGACCGGGCTGACGACGCCGGAAAAACTCGGCAAAGCGCGACCGTATGTATTCCTCGGCGCTTTTATTGGCGGCATGTTGCTGACACCACCCGATGTCATCAGCCAAACACTCCTCGCCGTGCCCGTTTATATACTTTACGAACTGGGCATCCTGATGGCGAGGATTTTTTCGTCCAGGGAAGAAGTCGCCGGTGATGAGGCTGAGCCTGCGGATTAGGGACGAATTTGCACCAGGAAGATATTAGTGTTTAATGCGTGGGCGGCTTCCGGGGGGTAGTTCGCGTTCCCACACCCGCCCCGACTCAAGAGAGATTTAAAATGAACGATACCGCCATTACCGGCGATGCACAGGCTGGCGCTGAAGCTTTCGGTCATCCGCGTGGTCTGATCACCCTCTTCTTCACAGAGATGTGGGAGCGCCTTAGTTACTACGGCATGCGTGCCCTTCTGGTCCTGTTCATGACCGACCAAGTTATGAATGGCGGCATGGCATTGACGGACAGAACGGCGACCGCCATCTACGGAATTTATACCGCTGCCGTGTATCTCGTTGCATTACCCGGCGGCTGGATAGCCGACCGCCTGATGGGCGCACAGCGCGCCGTATTCGTTGGCGGCATCATCATCATGTCCGGCCACTTTGTTCTCGCCATACCGTCGGTTTATACGTTCTTTCTCGGCTTGCTGCTTGTCGTGCTGGGAACCGGTCTTCTGAAACCCAATGTCAGTGCTGTCGTCGGCGAGCTTTATCAGCCGGGCGACGCAAGGCGCGATGGCGGCTTCACGATTTTTTACATGGGCATCAACGTCGGTGCGTTTCTTGGGCCGCTCGTCTGTGGAACCCTCGGACAGAGCCCGCAGTATGGCTGGCATTATGGTTTTGCGGCCGCCGGCGTCGGCATGTTGTTCGGCGTCATTCAATTCTGGAAGACTCGCCATTATCTGGGGCAGGCCGGCCTTCACCCGGCGTCGACCGGAGATGCCGTGCGCGATGCAGAGAAGCGGCGCAAGGGCTGGCTCGGCGTATCGATCGCCATGCTTGCCGTTGCAGTCGTGGTCGTGCTCGGTTTTAGTGGCGCATTGACATTCGATCCGGTTCGTATTGCTCAACAGACAACCGCGCTGATCGTCGTCATGGCAATAGCGTACTTCGCGTATGTGCTGCTTTTCGGCGGCTTGGACATCGTGGAGAAAAAACGCGTCGTCGTCATCATCGCCCTGTTTCTGGGCGCCGCCATGTTCTGGTCCGGCTTCGAGCAGGCTGGCAGCTCGCTCAACATTTTTGCCGATCGATATACCATCCTCGACGTCGGCTCGTTCGCGATTCCGTCTACCTGGTTTCAGTCGCTGAACGCCGCGTTCATTGTAATGTTTGCACCGGTATATGCATGGATGTGGGTGGCGCTTGCGAAACGTAATTTGAATCCGTCGACGCCATTGAAGTTCGGTCTCGGCCTGATAGGTCTTGCGGTTGGCTTTCTCGTCATGGTTGGCGCTGCCAATGTTGTCGCTGCCGGTGATAAGGCGCTCCCGAGCTGGTTGCTCTTCACCTATTTGTTTCACACTTTTGGTGAGCTCGCATTGTCGCCCGTTGGCCTGTCTGCCACGACAAAGCTCGCGCCGAAGCGATATGTCGGCCAGATGATGGGCATCTGGTTTCTTGGGGCCGCGCTCGGCAACGTCGTCGCCGGTTTGATTGCCGGTGAGTTCGATGCCGAGAATGTCGCCGGCATGCCAGCACAATACATGCAGATCGTTCTGACCACAGGCGGGGCCGGCCTCATATTCCTGATATTCACGAAGCCCATCAAGAAGCTCATGGGTGGCATTGACTAGCTCGTGAACCGCCTGGCCTTATTGTTCGTGTTTTTGTTTGCCGTTTCGGCCTGCGAGGTCGAGGTCACGAGCGACGAGGGCAGCACCGAGACGGCCGACAAGTTTGTTGCCCGGCTAAACGCCGAGTTTGACGAGCTTGCCCGTGAAGTTCAGGCGGCATCCTGGGTCAGAAGGACCTACATAACCGAGGATACCGCCCTTTTGAATTCTCTCGCCGATCAACGCTTCACCGAGTGGCAGAGCCGGTCCGTTGCAGAGTCGCTCAGGTACGATAGCCAGGAGTTGTCGCCAGAAACCGCGCGGGCGCTGAAACTGCTCAAGTTCGGCACCGAAGCGCCTGCTCCTGCCGATGAAAACAAACAGCGGGAGCTCGCCGAGGTCAAGACCGACATGGAGGGCATGTACGGTGCCGGCAAGTACTGCCCTGACGACGGCCGCGAGTGCCTGGGCCTGCAGAAGCTGTCGAGCATCATGGCTGAAAGCCGTGATTACGACGAGTTGCTCGACGCCTGGACCGGCTGGCGAACGGTCTCCCCGCCAATGCGAGAGAAATACCAACGTTTCGCCGAGCTCGCGAACGCGGGCGCGCAAGAACTCGGCTTCGCGGATCTGGGGGCGCATTGGAGATCCGCGTACGACATGAGCCCCATCGAGTTCGAGCAGGAATCACTGCGACTTTGGCAGCAGGTAAAACCGCTTTACGAAGAATTGCATTGCCATGTTCGCGCCAGCCTGAGCGCGCACTATGGCGAAGATAAAGTATCGCTCGATCAGCCCATTCCTGCGCATCTGCTTGGCAACATGTGGGCACAGACCTGGGATTTTCTTTACGACCTGCTCGAGCCTTATCCGGGCGTGGCCGATTTCGATGTCGATGCTGCATTGGTCGAACAGGAATATACGCCGCGACAGATGGTCGAGTCCGCCGAGCAATTTTATGTCTCGCTCGGCATGCCGGAGTTACCCGACACCTTTTGGGAGCGGTCCCAGTTCGAGAAACCCGCCGATCGCGAAGTCGTTTGTCACCCGAGCGCCTGGGGACTGGATGGCGGCAACGACCTGCGCATCAAGATGTGCATCAAACCAACTTACAATGAGCTGCGCGTCATCTATCACGAACTCGGCCATAACTACTATCAGGGCGCTTACAGGAATCAGGCACCTTTGTTTCGCGACGGCGCTCACTCCGGATTTCACGAGGCCATCGGCGACACGGTGACACTGTCGATGACGCCCTCATACCTTCACGAAGTCGGTCTGATTTCATCGGTCGAACAAAGCGATGAGGCGGTCATCAATCGTCAAATGCAACAGGCGCTTTCTATTGTCGCCGCTTTGCCCTGGACGAAGCTGGTCGACGAATGGCGCTGGGGTGTTTTCTCCGGTGAGATTGGGCCCGGGGATTACAACAAGGCGTGGTGGGATTTGCGTCTTGAATACCAGGGAATCTCTGCGCCGGTGCCGAGAAGTGAGGAAGACTTCGATCCCGGTGCCAAGTACCACATTCCTTCGAACTACTCCTACACCCGTTACTTTCTCGCACGGGTCATGCAGTTTCAATTCCATCGAGCGTTGTGTGAGGCGGCCGAAAACGAAGGGCCGCTTCACGAATGCTCGATCTATGGAAGCAAGGAAGCGGGCGCAAAGTTTTCGGCAATGCTGGAAGCAGGGCAGAGCGAACCCTGGCAGCTGACCCTCGAGAAACTGACCGGAACCCGCGACATGGACGGCACGGCCATCATTGACTACTTCGCCCCGCTAATGGCGTGGCTCAAAACACAGAACGAGGGCCGAAGCTGCGGCTGGTAGTTAAGGGGACAGTTTACTTAACTCCCTTCGGCCGTATCCGGAGACGAATTGGCAGAATTAAGTAAACTGTCCCCTTAATTACCCAGACATTCTCCGGCATAAGCGATTTTCTGCCCGGCATTTTCCATCAGACAGGCATTGCTGTAGGTGTTGCCGTCTCTTGCACAAACCGGTAGATATTCACGCGGACAGTTTTTCTGGCCCTCTGACTGGCAAACCCCCGCATGACGAATGCGGACGCCGTTCCGTTCCGCCTGGCAGGCATTGCCATAGGTCAGCTCATCGGCACCACAGACAGGCACATACAGGTGCGGGCACGGCCGCACATCACACGCTCCCTCCGTGAATGTGGTCACGCCGGCGCCATCGGCTTCGCAGGCGTTGGCAAATGTCTCGCCATCTTCGCTGCAGACCGGCACATAGACTTTCGGGCAATCATCGACATCGCATACGCCGGTTCGCAATACCGGCACGCGGTCAACGTCGGCCCGGCATTGGCTGGCGTAAGTGCGCGCGTTCATTCCACATACGGGTTCGTATATATCCGGGCAACCGCCAACCGTGCAGGCGCCCAGGCTAGCGATCTCGATGCCGGCGCTTAGTGCCAGACACTCGTTATTGTAGGTAATGCCATCGATGCCACAAACAGGATCGACCTCGTCCGTACATGCCTGCGCATCTTCCGGGCACAGGCCTTCCGATACCACGGCCACACCAGCCGCTTCTGCCAGGCAGGCGTTGCTGTAACTGTTGCCATCGAAACCACAGACCGGTTCAAATTCCTCCGTACACGACTGCGCATCTGCACACACGCCCTGGGCTATGACCTCTACGCCCGCCGCCCGCGCCACACAATCGTTGCTGTAAGTCTTATCGTCCGAACCACATACAGGGTCATACTGCATCGTGCAGGCTATTTCTTCCGCAGCTTGTGGTGCCGATTCGTCAGTTTCTTCGGCAATAGTGCTGCGGACTGCCAGGAAGCACAGCAGGATCGCCAGGAAGATAATTTGCTTTGAAATTGTGTCGTTTGTCATGAACGTGATTTTTCGTGCGTTTCTCAACCAGACACCGCGCTTCCCCAGTAATTGTAGGACAGGATTCGCAAGCCCGGTATGTACATCCGTTCGTCGTTCACGATCTTAAAGCCCGCCGCATTGATCATCGCCGGTACATCTCGATTCATATTGCAGCCGCCGGCGATTTTACCCCAGCCGGCGTTTAGTCTGTTTTGCCATCGCTGAACATTTTCGTCGGGAGCGACGCCATGTTCACAAAACAATAGGCGGCCCTCCGGTTTTAGAACGCGTCGCATGCCTTCAAGCGCAGTAACGGCGTCAGGGATTGTGCACAAAGTATACGTAACCAGAACCGTATCTACGCTGTTCGGCTCAAGCGGTATTTCCTCTCCGGGCAAATCGATGAATTCGACATCCAGGCTCAGGCTTTCGACATTTTTCGCCGCGAGCCTCCTCATGCCCTCCGATGGCTCCAGGCCCCAGATTTTCCTGACTTTCTCCGGGTCGTAATAAGGTAGATTCAGGCCGCTACCGATGCCTATTTCCAGCACATCTCCCTCTGCACGGGGCACAAGCTTCTCCCTTTGCTTACATGCCGGTTTGACCGAACAAGCAAGATCGATCATGTGGGGCAGAATCTTTTCCTCGTACCAACTCATCTTGTTTGGTCTTCACCCCGTACCATGGCGCCCGCATCGTGTTCGTAATTTGCTAATACTAACTCACTGATGCTGACAAGCTCGAAACCATCGTCCTCAAGCCTAGATAATTCCCGTTCGAGCAGCGCCAAAGTTGCCGGATAAGGATGGCCGATCCCGACTGCCGCACCGTTCTCTCTCGCCAGATCTTTTAGTCGCCTGAACTCCCTTTCGACCGTCTCGGCCGACCGATCCGGATCGAGGAATACATCTCTCTTAACCGCGGGAACGCCGGCTTCATGTGCGACCTGTAGTGCGACGCTTTTGTGTGTCGTGTAGCTGTCAATGAAAATGAGATCGCCGCGGCCGCGCAGGTCCTCCATTAGCCATCGCATGTGTCCGGGGTGCCGCGTGAGCAGGCTGCCGCGGTGACTGTTTACGCCAATCGCATGCGGAACCGATTCAAGGTTTTTTGTAAGCGTTTCGGAGAGTACATCCCTGCTCATATCCAGCAGTATTCCGCCAGGTTCCGGTCCCTTACTTTCGGAAACTGCCTCCAGCGGCAAATGCAGCAATACGTCCTTGCCATTCGCAAACGCATCTTCCGCTAACTTCGTCCCACGGGGTGTGGACGGCAGGATCGCGTAGGCAATAGGCCCCGGCAGATTGATCGACCGTTGACCGGCTTCCAGCTGGTAGCCGAGATCGTCGATGATGATGGCGATGCGCGGTGCATCGGCACGCAAGGGTTCCGCGGCGAGGCCCGCCGCGGCAAACAGACTCAAGGAAACGAGCAACAGGCGAGGGATCATTCTGCTTTGCTTTGCATCACGCTCTTGGGTTGAAGCAAAGCCAGGGCTTCCATGAGTTGCGCATCGTGCTCGCGATCGGCGCCCGAATGAAAGCGAATTTCTGATCGTTCACGATTTTCTTCGATGACGACATCCGGAAATATCCCCTTGCCCTGAATGGAGTCGCCCGATGGCGTATAGAATCGCGAAGTCGTCAATTTAATCGCACGTCCTTTCGACAGGGGCATGACGGTCTGTACCATTCCTTTTCCGAATGTCAGCGTGCCGACGACCATTGCGCGATTGTGGTCCTGCAAAGCGCCGGCAACGATCTCGGACGCCGATGCAGAACCGTCGTTAACGAGTACCGCCATCGCAGCGCCGTCGAGTACATCGCCGCGATGCGCCGTTCTCGTGAACCTGGACTCCTCGGTTCGCCCGTCTGCAGTAACAATCGTGCCGGAGTTCAAGAAAAGGTCGCTAACATCGACCGCTGCATCGAGCACGCCGCCCGGATTGTTTCTTAGATCCAGAATCAAACCATCGAGCATGCCGTCTTTCTGCTCATGCATCTCATCGATCGCCCGACTCAACTCGTTCGCTGTCGACTCATTGAACTGACTGACACGAATATAGCCGATGGCGGGCTCGAGAATTTCATAGCGAACGCTTGCGACGCGTATGCTTTCCCGTCGCAGATCAAAGCTTATCGGCTCTTCCTCTCCTTCGCGAAGCACCGTGATCGAAACCGGTGTTCCTGCGCGCCCACGCATTTTCGTGATTGTCCCGTGCGGCTCGTCCGAGATGACCGGCTTGCCATTTATCGCCACTATCGTGTCACCGCTCAGAATCCCTGCGCGCTCGGCCGGAGAGTCATCGATAGGTGCGACCACGGTAACAACTCCGTCCGCAGTACTCACCTCGAGGCCCACGCCTGAGTAACTGCCGGTCGTGCTGATTCGTATGTCCTGATACTGCTCTGCATCGAGATATTGAGAATGACTGTCCAGATCGGAGACCATGCCCCGAATCGCGCTTTCGAGTAAGGCGCTGTCGTCCAGGGGCTCGACATAATCCTGCTTGACCCGCTGCATCACTTCAGCAAACAGTCGCGCCTGCTCCCAGGAAAGCTCGCCCGATGCCGGCTTGTCGCGATTCGCCAGCACGCCGCCTCCCAGGGACAGGCTGAGGCCCATCACTGTACCGATCACTACGACCAGAATGCTTCTGGTTTTCAAGGACATGTGTTTCTCCGAAAGAGAAGCAAATGACGATAGCACAGGCCGCGGGCCTGTGCCTCGCCTAGCCCGCCTTAGGCCGCCTCGTGATCCAGGTTCTCGGGTTGACTGGCCGCGTTCCCTGGCGTATCTCGAAATAGAGGCTTGCCTGTTGTTGACCGCCGCTATCGCCGACAGTTGCAATGACATCGCCCGGGGCCACCCATTCGCCCCCGCTCTTCAGAATGGTTTCGTTGTATCCGTACAGCGTCATGAAGCCTTCGCCGTGATCAACGATCACGAGCAGCCCCATTCCCGCCAACCAGTCAGCGAACACGACCCGGCCATGATAAACAGCACGTACTTCCCGCCCTCTCGGCGCCGCAAGCACCACACCGTTCCACTTCAGGCGTCCCCTGGCCCTCGGTTGGCCGAAATCGTGCAGCAAGTTGCCCGCGACCGGCCAGGTCAACTTGCCCTTTAGCTGGCTGAACGGTTCCTCCGACCTGATTGGGTAGTCGGACAGGATGCTGGTCAGTTCCGCGATCAGGCGAGACAGGTCCTTTTCTTCCGCAGCCAGCCTCTCGATTTCGTTGCCTTCCTGTTCGATTTTCGACTTCAGCGTGACCAGCAGGGTTTGCCGCTTCTCTTGTTGCGAATTCAATTCCACGAGTTCCGCATACCGTGCCCTCGCCAGTCCGGACAGTCGGCGCTCTTCTTCGCTGGCTTTTTCGTGGAGCTCGGCCAGCTCAGCGATAATGGCCGACACTTTCTCAATGTTTTCGCCCCGGTAATCGCTGAGAAAGCGGTAATAAACCATCATGCGACCCGTAGTCGCCGGATCCTGTTGGTTGAGCAAGAGTTTGATCCGCTCCTGGCTGCCGCTCGTGTATGCCGCGCGGACCTGAGCCGCGAGCTGGCTGCTTTCCACTTCGAGCTCCGCCTCACGAACTGTCAGTTTGTCTTCAATCTCTGCTTTTCGTCTTTCGCTGAATTGCTTTTGCCGCTCGATCTCCTTGAGACGAACGCGTTTTTCGGAGATCTGAACCTCCGCTTTCTGCAGGTCTCCGGTAACACGGTCCCTGTCGGCTGCCCGTTTGTCCATGCTTTTCTTGAGGTCGGAGATTTTCTCCCGCACGTTCTCGAGCTCGCGCTCTTTCACCTGTGCAAGGCCGCCTTCGTCGTTCTGCGCGATCGTCGGCGCAACGAGGCCTGCCACCAATATTGCGATGGTCAGGCATTTTCCGATTGGGTCCCAAAGAGTCATGCACAGGGAGTCTAAGTCCTTATGTGCTCCTGGAGAAAGGCCTGGACGGCGCTGTTATAATGCTGGTCTCTTGCCGGCAGCGGATCGGCTCAAACAAGCAATAGAATAATGGACACTTACCTCGAATTTGCAGGGAATCATCCCTTGCTCGTCAGCGCACTGGTCTTCAGCCTGTTTGTTTTGATATTTACCGAGCTGCAGCGAAGAGCCCGCGGCATGACCAATGTCGAGCCGCAAGAGGCCGTCCGCCTGATCAACGCCGATGCCGTCGTTATCGACCTGCGAAGCGCTGAAGCATTCGCTCGCGGCCACATCGTCAACGCCAAGAATCTTCCTTTTGAAGACTTGCCTGCCAACAAGGAAAAAATCAGCAAATATGCGAAGAAGCCCATTGTCGCTGTCTGTGACGCCGGCATAACTTCAGCCAAGGTCGTAGAATCCTTGCGCAAGACCGGCGCCGAAAACGTTTACGGCCTGAAAGGCGGAATCAACGCATGGACTCTGGCCAATCTACCGTTGGTGACTGGCAAGAAGACCAAAAAGAAGGGTTGATTCCGGGCAGACCAGATGAGCACCGAACCGAAAATTGTCATTTGCGGCAACGAATCCTGCGCGTATTGTGCCGCCGCCCGAATGTGGTTTACGAAAAAGGGGATGAGATTCGATGACATCAAAGTCTCCGGCGATGCCGAAAAGCTTGCGGAAATGGAGCGATTGAGCGGTAGTCGGTCCGTACGACAGATTTTTATCAATGATCAGCTTGTGGGCGGATTTTACGCGTTATGCGCCCTCGAGAACGAACGCGGTCTTGAAAGATTGCTTGGGCAATAGCGAAGCCCTCGATATTTTTTTAACAGGAAAAC
>Ga0255053_10001039_pt1 | contig 15315 bp, 8 predicted proteins | sample JV7_2_22_MG_FD_188635 | JGI IMG/M metagenome (GOLD analysis project Ga0255053, IMG submission 188635) | Seawater microbial communities from Jervis Inlet, British Columbia, Canada - JV7_2_22 | ecosystem: Environmental > Aquatic > Marine > Inlet | place: Canada: British Columbia | collected...
TACTGCCCTCCGAAGGCAGGGGTCACAGGTTCGAATCCTGTCGGGCGCGCCAATCTTTTCAAAGAGTTACGTTAGGGAGAACGACTGCGGCATGGAGGCCGAAACTCTCGGGGGTGCACCGGGGGTGCAGCGTAGCGGATCTCACGGGAGGCAGATCGTGGACTGGCAGATCGGTGACTTTGCCATTTGCATCACTCCAGGCAGCAAGCTGGAAAACAGAGTGGTGATGGTGATCTCTCGTCCGCTCGTTGATCCAAGCAAAGCTGATGTTGTGTATTGGGTTCACGCCGGATTCCCTAACGGGGACAGCTGGGGCTGGGGGGCCGAAAGGCGGCACTTGCGTCCTGTGCCAGATTGGATCGATCCGATCGAGTGGGAGGGCGGCGCCCTCAAGCCTGGTGAGCTGGTCCACTAACGAGCAAGAAAAACCGAACCTCGGATTTCAAAAGAGTCTCATCCTTTCCTGTCAGGCGAATCCGAAAATCGAGGGGCCAGATCGATCTGGCGTCCAGTACCTACTCCTCGCTCTGGATATGTTTTTTTTTACGAGGGACACATATAGGACCCTAGCGATTGCTTTACTAGTCTCTTTTTTTGTCCAATCGCGTTTGGCCTCACAAGAGTCGCTATCATTCAATTAATCGTCCGGCTGCTTCAGCATTAGTTTTGTCCGATCGATTGCCGCTTCCAGATCTCGAGTTATCCGAAATGTTGGTCGGTCATCCAGGAAAACAGAGAGTCCCTCGCCAATCCGATTCTTGCATATTTGAAATTCGTTGTAGGCTTCCACCGGGAACCCCGCGTCCAGGTAAACATTGCCTAACACAAGTCGGGCTAGCCAAAGATCGGCAATTTCGATCGCTGTCTTCGAGAATTCAACTGCCTCAACTGACTGATTTTGTAATGACGCGATTCTCGCCCGGATAGCGCCAGCATAGGCCCGGCGTATGCTTGACAAGTCGTTTAAAAGCTCATTCGCAATGGCGCCCGCTTTATCAAATTCTCCCAATTCAGCAAGTAGCATCGCCGCGCGAACTTTAGAGTTGTCACTCGTCCCGATTCGAAGTCCATGCTCGATGGCTTCTAACGCGTCCTGTCGGTGGTTTGACTGCAGGTATACCTCGGCCAACGTGGTCAACTTGACAGCCGCAGTATCGTTCGCGTTTTGACCTAGATCAAAATCTATTCCTTCGACGAGAATCTCTGCAGCCAAATCATAGTCCTGCTCGTACAATGCCAGGTCGGCCAACCCTTCATAAGCACGGGACCTACCTTCCTGACCTATCTCCATCATTCTCCGATAAGTATCCCTGGCATCCGCAAGATGGCCGGCTTTCGACTCGGTCAGCGCTGCCGCCACCCAGCCTAGTGCGTTCTGTGGATCCTGCAGAATGGTCTCCTGTGCCAGGCTGTACGCCTCGTCAGATTCGCCCGCATACATAGCGTAAAGGGCCAGGTTTGCTTTGTACAAACTGTGCCCGGGGTATCTTTCCACAACTTTGCGTCCCGCGGATCGCGCCCGTTCGAAGTCCAGATTGTAGAATGCTGCAACTGCCACATTGTTTTGGCCGGCGCTGTCTGCAGGATAGCGATCCACGAGGCGTTCATAGGTTTCCAGTGCTTGGTGCCAATCCTGGGGCACCGTTGCGTAATAATTGCCGAGTGTTCTCAGTCGATCGCGCTCAGTCAGGTTATCAAGTCGGCTCATAACCAACTCCCAGTCTTTTGCCGCAAGTTCCGACATGCCTAGAGAATGCCGTGATATAGCGCGACCGATGTATGCGTGCGTAAGACCGGGATCAAGTTCAATTGCTCTGGAGAAATGCGTAACTGCTTCGTCGAGATTTCTTGCGGCCCGAAGATCCTCCGCAAACAGGTACTCGGATGCTGCATTCAGATTCGTTATCGCGAAAACCTGGGTGTCATCGGCACTATGATCGACCTTTGTGTCCCCCAACTCTGTGCGCACTTGTTGTGCGAGGCTTGCTATCGCAGCGAGTACTTCATCTTCGCTATCTGCAGACTGCGACAGCTCAAAAAGTAATTTCTGATCGGCTGGATTTAAGCCAACTATCTCAACTGTAATGTTTTTCGCGTTTTTTCGAACAATGCCACTCACAACAATATCGATGCCTTGTCTGATCGCCACCTCCCTTGCTGCCTTCGTTGCAAGCGGTTTCGAGTCATCTGCAGAAGGCCCTATTTCCAAAGCAAGCTGCCGCGCATCTCGGCGCGGATACGCCTCAATAAATCGGGTGACCTCAACGCCAATTCGAAGCGCGTCTTCAAGAACACCGGTATAGATTTCGTTTCCGGTGTCGTTGGTGAAATCAGCAATCAGAATCGAAACGGGGTCCGGTGGTTCTTCCGACTCCGATCGAGTCGACACGTTGGCATATAGAGATAAGCTCAGGGCCGTGATCAAGAAACCGATAACGACATAGTCCAGTTTCCTGCCAGTGAGATGGGTAATGGAGTCTTCGAGTGTTACATCCTCGGTGCGCTTGACACCGCTGGCTGTAATCTCAAACACCCATGCCAACAACAGCGAAATGGGAAAGCCGATCGCCAACAGTGCGACCATAAGACGCGGTACCCATGTCGGCGTATTGAATACCGGCAGGATGATGTCTGCGACCTGCAAAATGAGCCAGGCGAGGAAGACGAAAGCGACTCCCGTCCGAATCACATTTCGGCGACGCAGTTCGTCAACAAACAGTGACAGCCGGCCCATCAGAAGTCTCTCCCAGACGCCCAGCCAAGAATAGCTGTACTCCTGCGCCGGATGTCATGGAATCGGTACCGTCGAAATCACTCGTTGTGGATCATCCGCACCGGGGCCTAAGACTGTACCGAGTGTACCGTTATTGCGAAACGATGATGAATCGATTTCGCTCCTTTCCCTAGCGCTTCTAGAGTCTGCCAGGGGACCATTTGGGGTCAAGATCGCTGTCAGTATTAATGGTCAGGCGGGTCTGGTTGGAGCCGTCGGCGTCCATCACGTATATCTCCCTGTTGCCATCTCTATCAGAGTCAAATGCGATCTTGCGACCGTCAGCGGACCAGTCGGGCCAGCGATCAGTGCCGGCGTTAGCGGTTAAGCGGGTCTGGTTAGAGCCGTCGCGGTCCATCACGTATATCTCCCTGTTGCCATCCCTCTCGGAGTTAAACGCGATTTTGCCGCCGATGGGGGACCAAGCAGCGGCAAAATCTTGGGTGCTGCTGTTGGTGAGGTTAGTCTGGTTGGAGCCGTCGGCGTCCATCACGTATATCTCCCTGTTCCCATCTCTATTAGAGTCAAATGCAATCTTGCGGCCGTTAGGGGACCAAGTGGGTCGCACATCTACGCCTAGAGTCATGGTGAGGTTAGTCTGGTTGGAGCCGTCGGCGTCCATGACGTATACCTCCCAGTCCCCGTCTCTATTGGTGGAGAAGGCTATCTTGTTGCCGTCGGGAGACCAGACAGGTGTTTCATCTCTGAACGGGTTATTCGTAAGTTTGGTCAAGTTGGAACCGTCGGAGTCCACCACATAAATCTCGCTGTTGCCGCCTCCGATGAGAGAGTAGAAGGCGATCTTGCGGCCGTCAGGGGACCAGTCGGGCCAGAATTCATCACCAGTATTTGTGGTCAGGGGGGTCTGGTTAGAGCCGTCGGCGTCCATCACAAATATCTTAAAGTTCCCATCCCTATTGGAACCGAAGGCAATGCGGGCGGGTTCCTTAGAAACCACCACTGTCTGAAATGGGATATCTTTTCTGGTGACAGGAAGAAATGGGTTCCATCCCGGGAAAGGCAGATCGAAGTACGCTCCATCACCGCCCGCATATGGGTCGCCGACCGGCCCTTGAAAGATCGTACAGTCGCCTAATGAGCGGAGTACGATCGCGAATGGCTCCCCGACAACAAACAGCGAGGGACTTGTAAAACTTATCGCCCTGAATGATGGCGGGCTGGGGAAAAATGTCGGTAGTTCGGCACCGTCTACAGTCTCAGTGGCCAGTACAGTGCCATTTGGAAAACCACTGCCTGTTACACCTTGAATTTCAACGATCAGATCATCTACAGAGCAAGCGACCGGTAGCCGCACTTCAGTCAGAAATCCCGCCAATCCTGTCGTGACAATTTGTGCGATTTGGGTCGAACTAGCGCCACCAATTGTGAACCCTCCGATTGATGAGTCGATAATTGGCTGTTGCTGGTCGACGATGCCGGAGGCGGATACCGATGGCGCCAGAATTACCACGGGTGTCGGTTCCATCTCACCGGCGACAATCCCCGCGGTGTCGACCGCCTGCGGCACGACGGACTGCGACAAGTTGAGCGTGTTGAGCGCATTGATGTCTTCCGGGTTGCCCTGTACCGGCGCGTTCGGATCCGGCACGATCCGCACAGATACCACGACGTAGTCTCCCGGCTCGACATAGAAGCTCGTGGAATCGGGACTGCTGAGATTACCATTCAGATTTGGAAGCATGTCAGTAACCAGCTGCTCCTGCACGACTTGCTCGGTCAGCGTGCACCCATCGGCCGATGGGACGAGATACGTCCGGTAAACCATAACCTGGAACAGGAAGCCCTCGGGTGGATCCTCCAAATCCAGGTTCAAGCTGTATGCCGCTGTTGCGTTGCCAGTATTCGTGACGACAACGGACGTCTCCACCATCGAGTTGTTGAAAATGGCCGGGTTGAATATCGCTGGATTGAAAATGGCCGGGTTGAATATGGCCGGATTAAAAATCGCCGGGTTAAATATCGCCGGGTTGAATATCGCTGGATTGAAAATGGCCGGGTTGAATATAGCCGGATTAAATATCGCCGGATTGAATATGGCCGGGTTGAATATAGCCGGATTAAATATCGCCGGATTGAATAGCGCCAGCTGTATTAACGAGGCTGTCACCTGATCCGTCGCATTGAATATTGCTGGATTAAAGATCGCTGGGTTGTATATCCCGACCTCATCGGTTCCGAGCAAGGACGCGTTGAATATTGCTGGATTGAAGATCGCCGGATTGAAGATTGCCGGCGTATATATTTCTTCGGCCAGAAGGCCGCCGTCATCTGACACCGGCGCTGTCGGATCGGGGTTAATGGTCATTACTGCTGCCAGGTCCCCATCCATGTAGACCCCCTCTGACAGTTCTATGATCTCCTGTACCCGGATATCGATCGATGCCGACGGATCGCTGGGTGTCGATGTCACAAAAACGGTACGGGCTATGCTGGAATTTGAGTTGACGACCTCAATCCGCTCCACCTCCGGTGCAAACTGATCAAACGACGCGCTACCACCCACCGGTTGATTCAATATCGTCAGCCGGAACAGCTTCGTCTCGCTGGTCGTGTTTTGCACAAAACCCACAAACGCGCGCTGAATCGTACCGAGCGCGCGGTTATTTCCGGGAACGGACGCTACCAGCCCTTGCGTCAAACGCGAGGTGTAGATGTTCTGGTTACGCATCCGGGTGCGATCAATATCGATCGTCCCAGGCGTACAGGTCGCCACGGTCTGAGTCGGATCGAAAATGCTTTCACGCGGCTCCTCGCTGGGGAGCTCTCCGTCCACCACATAGGTTGGAGGGACATAACTTTGCCAGTTATTATCAAGCGGGGGAACGACGTCGCGGTTATCAGTCCATACTGCGTGGACGACGGGCACGCCCCGCCCTGCAAAGATGTCGAACTCCCAGGAAGACGTCGCATCGTCATAGTAGAAGTCCTGCGAACCAAGATCGACGTAGTCACTGAAAAACGGTACCGATCCATCTTTGGCGACAGGTAGACCGGGCGAGTTGATCTTGAGCTGCTGTCGATACGTCGTACCCGCATTGTCGAGGATCAAGAACGGATAGCGCGACGCCTGAGTCGACGCCCCGTCGAGAATCGAGTAATCAGTAAACACTGGGTTGTCAGCAGGATCGGCGATCGCTGCACGCACGTCCGTCGTGTGGCGCAGAACCGTCGATTCATCAAGCGGCACGTCGACGATGAAACGATCGAAAAGGGCCAATGAGTCCTGCCGGAAATCGTAATAAAGCAGGAACAGTTTCTCCCGCTGGAAATCGAACGCCGGCATGATCTGATGATTGGGCACACCGGGCTCGTCATCGATCGCCTGGAGGGGGGTCCAGGTCGTGCCGTTCATCGATGTCGTCACGGCGATCCTCGCATCGCCACCGACGGGGTCGGGATCGGCGCTGGCGAAACCCCGCGATGAAACGGCGATATATGAACGCCCCTGGTGATCGAATACCATCGTCGGAAAACCGAGTGTACGGAACGAGAATTCCGTGGTGCCCTGCTCGAACGGATGGTAATGTGGCCCCGTGGCCGCTACCGGCTCGGAGAATGTCTCGCCGAAATCAGTCGAGCTCACGACCATGATGGCGTTAGGGTTCAATCCGCTTAGCAGGCCATTAGTGGCGCTACCCATCATGTCTGCACAATTGCCCGGGCCCAACTTGCCCTTGTTGTAGTCGCGCAGAATCTTTCGCAGGTCGTTGCCCCGGCGTTTAATGTCTCCTTTTGGATGCGTCCCGAGTGGATTCTCCACCAGCCAGGCCTCCGCCTCGGCAAGTTCATCGGTGACCGCGCTTACGCCCGCGCCGGCCAGGCTATTCAGCCAAGCCGCAAGTAGCTGCCGCAAGACGCCGGACGGCCTGTCCGCATCGTCTGAAAAATCGAATTCATCGAAAGCCTCTGTATCGAGATCATCATCTGCATCGGCAAGTTCCACCACTACATGGCTGCCGTCTCCTTTGCGCACGATAATGCCGGCCAGTTCGAGTTGATCCACTGGCCATGCCGCGGGTGTCGTGCGCCAGAAACTGGCTTTGCGCGTGCAGTTCAGGGTCGCATTTTCGAACTGCCGCCAGGCCACCTGGATGCGCCCGGAGAGCGGCTCGATTGCCACTGCGGCGCCCTGATTAATGGTGTTGGGCAGTGATAATTGGATCGGATCACTAAAGGTTTGTGCACAATCTTCCGAGCGTGTGAACATGATCTGCGAGCGAATCGCAGCACTTCCGTCACCCTCAATGCGCGCATACGCCGTATAGACGTTACCGCATTCAACCGAGACGTTCGTCAGGTCGGGAATCCCGTCATCGTCCGTGTGGACATCGATGAACCGAGTGACTCCGCCTCGCGGCTTGTCCACCGCAGTCCACGGCTTATCGATAAAACTGATGCCGTCGTCGTTGTGGTCAAATAACACAGTGCCAACGAAGCCGAACGGATTACCAAGCTCGGTATTGTTCAGGTCGATGTAGGTGGAAACAAAGCCCGCACTGGGTGGTTCAAAGGCACGCGTGAATGCAATGCCGCTATAGTGGAATAGCCCAGACGCTCCAGATCGGACCACCGGATCGGCCGAGGCTTCATAACCCTGTCCACCGAGCGCCAGCTTGAGCGGCGACGCGAGTCCCAATGGCGAACTGTCTTGCGGATAACCCGGCATGAGGGTCGAGAACCAACTTCCGGCGCAGTCAGTCGAGACATACGTCGAGACCCACGAATCACCCACGGTCTTACCGTCGGGAAGGCCCGGGAGATCCACTGAGCGATAGTCATTCGAACCGCCCATTAGATGGCAGTCGTTACGCGCACTGACCCCAATAGTCCCTTCGTTCTGTTTGTTCAGAAACGGGTCGCCGCCCGGCCATTGCTTGCCGGAAACCATGTTGATGTTCTGACCCGCAATCAGTTCGCTTTGCGCGAATACGTTGGCGGAAAGTGCCAGTTGAATAAGGCAAACAAACGGGAGAAGTGACGCAAAATTTTTCGCTACATGATGCCGTAGCGCGGACCGCCTTGATTTATTCATCTCCAAGCCCCCCAGGCTGACTGGATTCTTGTTTGAATAGAAGTGGCAGCCCGGCGATCCTGGATCCTTCGGGAAGTTTTCCATGGCTTCTCGGAGGAAGCGAGGACCCGCAGCTTTGCGTCCCTAGTTTTGACTAGGTTTGCCTTTGTCGGAGCTAGCCGCAATTTATGCGCTTATGAGGGAAACGCGTCAATTCGCACAAGTACGTACCGTCACGAGTCTCTATATACAAACGAAGTGCTTGGCATTATTGTCAATTCGACCTCGGTTTCTTTCGCGCCGAGGGAGAGGGCGCACAATTGATCAGCCACGGCAAAATGCTACAAGAATTAAGACGACGCAAAGTGATTCGCGGGGGCATCGCCTACGCCGTTAGCGCATGGCTTATTGTGCAAATCGCCGATATTCTCGTATCGATATACGATACGCCAGATTGGGTAATGCAGGTGCTGGTCATCGCACTAGTAGTTGGACTACCCGTCGCGCTGGTCTTGGCCTGGTTTTTCGACATATCCGCGACAGGCATTACGCGCACAGAAAAAATCCCAGAAAATGAATTGGCTGTTCCGCAGCTCGATCGCCGCGCGGACTTCGTCATTATCGGCCTGCTCGCAGCGGCGCTTCTGTTGTCTTTGTATGGCAACTTTCGCGATCCCGATGCATTGCCTGAGCCCCTATCAATTTTGATTGCCGATTTCGAGAACGAGACCGGCAGCGATCTTTTTTCGGGAGTTCTTGAAGCTACGCTGGGCGTTGGTCTGGAAGTCGCACCGTTCGTTGAGACGTTCTCCCGCAAGACAGCCACATCCATTGCGGCAAACATGCAAGGATCAAAGACTGACTCAACAAAGCTGGACTTGGAAACGGCAGGTCTGATTGCGCTTCGAGAGGGCGTCAATGTTGTAATTGGCGGCGATGTCCGCCGCACCAACGGTAACTTGATGGTATCGGTAACGGGGTTCGCGCCAGGAGATCAACAAGAACTGTTTTCCACTACCGAAACTGCAGCGACGGATAGCGAGATCCTGGATGCTATTGCTGAAATCTCAAGAGATGTGCGGTTTGCATTGGGCGACACTCCGAAACCTGGCGGTGCTGGGGAAAAAGAGTCATTTGCTGTAGCTAATTTGGAAGCCGCTGCCGAATATCTCAAAGCGCAGGATTTGCAGCTTGATCGTAAGCTTAGGGAAGCTGTTGTCCACTACGAGAAGGCGCTGTATTTAGATCCCGAATTCGCCCGCGCCTATGCGGGACTTGCTCTCACTGAGCAATATCTTGGCAATACGGAGGCAGCAACAAAGAACTGGAATGAGACGTTGTCGCGTCTCGACAAGCTTACAGAGCGAGGCCAACTAAGGACGCTTGGTAGTTACTACATGATCAATCAGCGTGACTATGGAAAAGCGTTAGAAACGTACGAACGCCTGGTTGACAAGTATCCAGCAGACAACGTCGCTCAAAACAACCTGGCTGTAACGGCTTTTTACACGTTGGATTTTGGGCGGGCTCTGGAGGTTGGGCGGGAGGTCGCGGACCGATTTCCAGACCATAACGGCTATCGGGCAAATCTAGCACTGTATGCTATGTATGCAAGCCGATTCGATGAGGCATCACGTGAGGCGCAAATAGTGATCGACGATGATCCGAGCAGTGCCTACGCGCATTTCGTTTTGGCGTTGACAAAAGCGGCTGCCGGCGACGTCGCAGCCGCGGAACAGATCTATCAGCGCATGACCGAACTGGATCAGTTTGGCAAATCCATCGCGACCGAGGGTCTCGCCGATCTAGCTTTCTTTCGGGGCGATGCAGAAGCGGCGATAGCCATACTCAATGACGCAATCGAAGAAGAGCTTACTTTGAATGCCAACCATTTAGCGGCCATCAAGCAAGTAAATCGAGCAGAGGCATTGTTGCTGCTCGGTGAACGCGATTTGGCTCAAGTCGACATTGACGGGGCGCTGCTACATGCCGACGGCGACCCGGCTGTACTGGTATCTGCCGCGATTACTTTGACGGAATTGGGTGATTTTAGCCGGGCCCAGGACATCGCTGCAGATATGTCGGGCAGCTTCTCGATGCCGACGCGAGCATATGCCAACGCCATTCAGGCGCAAGTAGCGTTTGCACAAGGTCAGACGTCGACTGCGATCGAGCTTGCAAGCGCTGCCATCGAATTATCTGATCTCTGGCTCATTCGCCTTATGCGTGGAAACTATTATTTGCAGGCCGGACTCAACTCCGAGGCAGAAGCTGACTTCCAGATTTGTCAGCAACGAATCGGCGAAGGTATCGCCGTATTCCTGAATGATCGGCCATCACTGCGCCGGTTACGGGACCTCGAAACGGCATTGTCGATCCTTCCTTCCAAAATATAGTATTTGATCAGCTTTCGCATGCGCCGACACAAGCGTCTACCTGACGAATTATCAAAGCAGCGCGGACATAATTTTTCACCGCTCAGATTTTCCGCGGCGATAACCGCCAGTTAATGTCAATAGTTTCAATTACCTACATACGATATAGCGTACTCCGAAGGCAGGGGTCACAGGTTCGATCCGAGGCCGACGAAGTCGGCCGACAGACGCACGAAGTGCGCCCCACGAAGGGGTGAGGGCCGTAGGCCCGAATCCATCCTGTCGGGCGCGCCATTTTCTTCGTTTGAAGGCGCGTAAGTAGTTGTTTGTTAGTAAGCAACTAGAGACGCCCGCGGACAATTTATCTAAACGAATCACAACCGGGCTCAACTGAATCCGGCAACATTCCGGCAGCGTCCCTTGTTGGATTGCGTACCTGGCTACGAACCGAGCGGTCGGGAGTTCGAATCTCTCCGGGCGCGCCATAAGATATAGGGGCCCAACGGCAGTTTCCATTGAAAATCTGGAAGGGCATACAAGTATGTTCATCTTGTCAAATACGGATGCAACCGTGTCGAAACAGCATGAATTGAAAATAGACGGTAAGGCATATGAATGGACAGGGCTTTATCACTATGTCATGAAGGAGCATTGATCTAAATCCGATCTCTCAATCAAGGAATTCGACAATGTCCAAAGCAGACATCGGCCTGATCGGCCTCGCAGTTATGGGCGAGAACCTCGTCCTGAACATGGAAAGCCGTGGCTTCAACGTAGCGGTATACAACCGGACGACCAGCAGGATCGACGAATTCATAAACGGCCGCGGCGCCGGCAAGTCCATAATCGGCACCCATTCCGTCGAGGAATTGTGCGAAAGCCTGGTGCGCCCCCGCCGGGTAATGATCATGGTCAAAGCCGGTGCCGCGGTCGACCACGTTATCGAATCCTTGCTGCCTTTCCTCGAGGAAGGCGACATCATCATTGATGGCGGCAACAGCCATTTTCCCGACAGCATTCGCAGAACAAAAGAACTGGAAGAGAAGGGACTATTGTTCATTGGCACCGGCGTATCCGGTGGCGAGGAAGGCGCCCTGCTCGGGCCTAGCATCATGCCGGGTGGAAGCCCTGCAGCCTGGCCGCTTGTTAAACCCATCTTCCAGGCCATCGCGGCGAAAACGGATGAGGGCGAGCCCTGCTGCGACTGGGTCGGCCGCGGCGGCGCCGGCCACTTCGTCAAGATGGTGCACAACGGCATCGAGTACGGCGACATGCAGATGATCTGCGAGACCTACCAGATGATGAAGGAAGGCCTTGGCATGTCGAACGATGAGATGCACGAAGCTTTTGCGCGATGGAACGAAGGCGTTCTGGACAGTTACCTGGTTGAAATCACCCGCGACATCCTCGGCTACCGCGAAGAAAACGGCGAAGCGACGCTGGACTGCATCCTGGACACTGCAGGTCAGAAAGGCACCGGCAAATGGACCGGCGTTGCCGCCCTCAACGCTGGCCAGCCCCTGACGGCCATCGGTGAAGCCGTTTTCGCCCGTTGTCTGTCGGCGCTCAAGGACGAACGCGTAGTGGCTTCCAAGGTGCTCGCCGGCCCCGATACGGCCTTTGACGGTGATCGTGCGGCTATGATCGACGACCTGGAAATGGCGCTGTATGCGTCCAAGATCGTCTCGTACGCACAGGGATACCAGTTGATGCGTGCGGTTTCCGAGGAGGAGGACTGGGACCTGGACTTCGGTGCCGTAGCCCTGATGTGGCGCGGCGGCTGTATTATCCGGTCACGCTTTCTCGGCAACATCCGGGACGCCTTCCAGAAGAACCCCGAGCTTTCCAACTTGTTAATAGACGAGTTCTTCGAAGCAGCTGTGCGCGAGGCCCAAGGCGCCTGGCGGCGCGTGGTCTCCACGGCGACGCAACTTGGCATACCGATGCCTGCAATAGGCTCATCATTGGCGTACTACGACGGCTACCGTTCCGGCCGATTGCCGGCCAATCTGTTGCAGGCACAGCGCGACTATTTCGGCGCACACACATACGAGCGCGTTGACAAACCGCGTGGCCAATTTTTCCACACAAACTGGACCGGGCGCGGAGGAACCACAGCTTCTTCGACCTACACCGTGTAGAAGATCTCTCCGCTGAGCAGCTGGAGACGCCGGCGGACAATAACTCCATTCGAGCCACAACCGGGCTTAACTGAGTCTGGCAAAATTCCGACAATCTCCCCTACAATTCCACGCTATCATCACGCGCATCTTGCACGGAATGCTAGATCGTCAAGCAAAAGCGCTTGGTTAGTAACCAAATCGCTCTAGTCCCAACCCCGAACATTGACAGGTGTCTATAATTGGGTCCGAATTCAGGCAAGCCATCGATGAGACGTAACAATCAGTACAGAACTCTTTAATCGCATTAGCGCCAGGGGCGAGGGCAGTTATGCGAACAGAGTCGTGTCGGCACTGCGTTGCGCCTTCGGTGGTCACGAAGAAACACCCTGATGGAGATCCGTCAGTGTGAGACATCCAACGATGTTGCTGTTGCAGGAGCAAAATTCATCTATGCCCGCGCCGGAGAAGCCATCGCGGAACGAAATCAGTTCACCCTCGCACTCAGTGGGGGCAGCACACCGTGGCACATGTTGGGCAAGCTTGCTGAATACGAACTCCCCTGGGAGCGCATGAAGATCGTTCAGGTCGATGAGCGTGCAGCACCCGATGGCGATCCTGAACGCAATCTGGCCCATATTCGAAACGAATTTGCCGATCGAATTTCTTTGCCCGTTGAAAACTTGTATGCAATGCCTGTTACTGACGAAGACCTTGAGCGTGGCGCCCGCCAATACGAACGTGGATTGAGCGACCTTGCAGGAGCACCGCCAGTACTGGACGTGGTTCACCTCGGGCTCGGTGGGGACGGGCATACCGCGTCACTGGTTCCGGGCGATCCCGTTCTGGATGTATGCGATCGCGATGTCGCCGCAACCGGCCTTTACAACGAGCGGCGGCGCATGACGCTGACATATTCGATCATCAATCGTGCACGATATATATTGTGGCTTGTCACTGGTGAGGGAAAAGCGGAGATGCTGAATCGAATGATTCAGGCTGACCGTGACATTCCGGCCGGGCGAGTTAGCCAGCGGCAGGCGACAGTCGTTGCAGATGCTGCCGCGTTGTCCGGACATCATCAGACATAAATAGGGGTAAATAAATAATGCTTAGGCTTGGCTACAAGGCATCCGCGGAACAATTCGGCCCTCGTGAACTTCTGGAATTTTCTGTTCTTGCAGAAGAGGTCGGTTTTGACTCGGTAATGGTGAGCGATCATTTTCAACCCTGGCGTCATAACGGCGGTCACGCGCCGTATTCTCTGGCATGGCTCGCCGCTTTGGGTGAACGCACCTCGCGCGTTGCGATTGGCACGAGCGTCGCCACCCCGACTTTCAGGTATCACCCCTCCATTGTCGCGCAGGCCATGGGAACCATTGCCGTTCTCAATACGGGCCGCGTCATCTTGGGCATAGGAACCGGCGAGTCCATGAACGAAGTGCCGGCGACCGGCATGGCGTGGCCGAAATTCAAAGAACGCTTCGGGCGGCTCAGGGAAGCAGTGGAACTCATGCGCCTGTTATGGACCGAGGATCGTGTGACATTCGAGGGTGAGTACTACCGGACGGAAAACGCAACGATTTACGATCGGCCCGAGAAACCTGTGCCGATTTACATTGCCGCTGCCGGTCCGACCGCGTCGCGGTTCGCCGGGCGCGTCGGTGATGGTTTCATCTGCACAAGCGGAAAGGCGCCTGAGTTATATCGTGAAACACTTCTTCCCAATGTGCAGATAGGGTTGGAGAAATCGGGTCGCTCCATGGGCGATCTAGAGAAAACCATTGAAATGAAAGTGTCGTTTGACACCGATTTGGCCAGGGCGTTAAAGGACACGTCTTATTGGGCCGCGCTCGCATTGTCGCCCGAGGAAAAAGTGGGCGTCGAGGATCCTATGGAAATGGAAAAACTCGCCGACGCATTGCCGGTGGAACGCGCGGCAAGTCGATGGATCGTTTCCGATGATCCGGACGAGCACATTGAACGCATTGCACCGTATATTGAACTCGGCTTCACACATCTGGTGTTTCATGCGCCGGGACCGGACCAGGATCGTTTTCTTCGTCTGTACGCAAAAGAGATTCTGCCGCGATTGCGGGAACAGTTTGCTTGAGAATGATAAGTCTGCCAACGGGTTCCCGAAGTCATGAGCGCCAATGTGGCGGGTAGGTCCGATCGTATCCCGGTAACGCCTCCATCCGCTCGAGCCACGCGGCCAGCTTCGGATAGCGCTCGGCGAGAGGGAAGAACCCCAGCTCTAGCGGAACGCTACGCTCGTGACTGGCGGTACGCAGGATCAATTGCACAACGGGCAGCAACACAATGTCGGCGGCGCTGACCTGATCGCCCACCATCGTCTGGCCGAGCGCCCCCTCGATGCGGCCGAGCTCGGTGTGGGTCGCCTCGACGGCCGTCTTCACCGCCTCGAGCTCGATGCTGTCGAAGTAGATTGCGCGCGCCATACGCAGGCGCGCCATATGCACCACTTCGGGTTGCAAGTACGCTTCGATCTCGGAAACAACGCGCCAGATCTGGCCGTGCTCGGACGAGTCGCGGCCGAAGATCGGTCGCTCGGGCCACTCGCGGTCGAGCCAGGCGAGGATGGCCGTCGACTCGTAGAGTGTGAAGTCGCCGAAGCGTACCACGGGTATTTTGCCCCGCGGATTCATGGCGAGGAATTCGGGGGTCTTATGCTCGTCCTTGGAGAATTGGATGCGGCGCGAGGTGTAGGGCACCTGCTTCACCTCGAGCGCTAGCAGCACCCGCCATACGTACGGGCTCCCGCTGTCCCAGAACACCTCCAGCTCGGCCACCGTCCATCCCTCTGTGTCGTGGTTCGCGCGAAATCCTACCGCAAAAGCATGGTCAAAATTGGATGCAAATCTTCAGGACGTCCGCTATTTGGTATGGCCCCACTATTTCGGACCACCTAGTTAAGGCGCGATAATGCGCTTTGGAGGTGGGACATGGCAAGAAGGAAACGCTATAGCGCGGAGTTCAAACGACAGTCGTTGA
>Ga0255053_10001046_pt1 | contig 15266 bp, 8 predicted proteins | sample JV7_2_22_MG_FD_188635 | JGI IMG/M metagenome (GOLD analysis project Ga0255053, IMG submission 188635) | Seawater microbial communities from Jervis Inlet, British Columbia, Canada - JV7_2_22 | ecosystem: Environmental > Aquatic > Marine > Inlet | place: Canada: British Columbia | collected...
AACAACCCTCAATTGCATCATTATAATTTAGGTAATGGGACGGCAGCGCCCGCCAAGTCGCCAATAACATTGACCAATTCACTGTCGGAGGGAACAATGATTTTGGAATTATCCCTCAATGCTTCACTTACCGTCTCTAGCCTCTTAAGTAGCTGCGCATTTCCCACAAAGTATCTTTCGGCGGCTTCATTTACGATCTTTATCGCTTCTCCATCTGCTTCTGCCTTTAGCCTGATCGCCGCGGCAATACCTTCGGCCTTTTTAATCTCTGCTCGCCTCTCTCCATCCGCTTGAGTTTCAATTGCGTGTGCCAAATCAAGCGCTGCAATTTTTTCGTTTTCTGCCTTCACAACCTGATTCATTGCCGTCTGAACATCTGGCGGAGGCTCAATACGTTGTAATTCGACTCTTACGACATTAATTCCCCACTTGGAAACTTCTCGATCCAATATTTTTTCCACTTCTTCATTGATCGTGTCCCTATTCTCGTTAGCCTCAGTTAAAGTCATTTTTCCAATAACCGCTCTCAATGTTGTCTTAGCTAGAGAAGGGACAGACAACTCAAAATTATGTACTTCATAAATGGCGCTTTTCGCATCAACGACCCTGTAATAGACAACTCCGTCAACTTCGGCATTTAATTTGTCTTTTGTGATAATCGATTGGGGATCAATGTCTACTCGTCGTTCGGTGATATTAACTTTGTACATTTTTTGAGAACCGGGAAAAATCCAGTTAGGTCCTGAATTCGCAGTTCTTGAATACTTTCCAAGAAATTCTACAACTCCTACTTCGACCGGTCTAATGATCTTAATTCCTGAAGCCAGAATAGCGACGAGTATGATTAGTGCGGTACCAAATATTATTACCAATAAGAAATCCACGACAATTACTCCTTACCTTTGTTTATGCAAAAGGCATAGATCATATCTTCACTATGCCTTGCGGCTCTCAAGAACACCCTGAAAAAACAGTATAGCATTCGGCATTAGGTTCCCAATAAAGCTGTGATTAGGGTTCGTAGCGTAGATCCTTCCGACGCCGGGAACTTCTTAGGCTAAGCAATGGCTATGCGCAGTTTCTCGTCGTGGGAAGGCCAGGCCTCCACGATGGAACTGCGAGCTCGCTCGGCATGCGCTTGAGCCCGTTCGCGCCGATTCATGCGCTTGCCTGGTGGCAATGGGGGCAATATTCCGAAATTTGCCTTCATCGGTTGGAAGTTTTTTGGAGCGGCATGCGTTATGTAGTGGCAGAGGGCTCCCAGCATCGTTTCTGGCGGCAGCTCGAGCGGCTCTTTGCTATCTAACAGTCGCGCCGCATTGACACCCGCCAGGAGTCCAGTAGCAATGTTTCCCATATACCCCTCTACTCCGGTGATCTGTCCGGCGAAGAACAAATCCTTTCTGCCGCGAAACTGAAGGGTTGGCTCGAGCAGCTGAGGAGAGTTCATAAAGGTGTTCCGATGCATCTGTCCGTAGCGAGCGAACTGAGCTTGCTCAAGTCCAGGAATCATACGCAGCACGCGGCGTTGTTCACCATATTTCAAATTGGTTTGGAACCCGACCAAGTTGTACAGGTCACCCGCGAGATCGTCCTGGCGCAATTGCACAACCGCGTGCGGTCGCCTTCCGTTCTTTGGATCATCGAGGCCGACTGGACGTAGGGGGCCAAACGCTAAGGATTTCTCTCCCCGCTCGGCAAGAATTTCAAGCGGGAGGCATGACTCAAAGAATCGGTGCATTCCGGCGCGCACACCGCTTGAAATCGCGCTTTCAAAGGACCTTAGTGGGATTCGCTCGGCGGATATCAAGGCTCGAACGAATGCGCTGTATTCGTCCTCGGTCATCGGGCAATTGATGTAATCGCCTTCGTCTCTGACGCCGCGACCATAGCGCGAGCCCCGATAGGCAATCGAGCGATCAATGCTTTCCGCTTCGACGATCGGAGAAATCGCATCAAAGAAATAAAGATGCTGCTCCCCGCTGAGTTTGGCCAGTTCATCCGACATCACTGGTGAGGTCAGTGGACCGGTCGCGATGATCGCGACGCCGTCCGGAATGGACCGCACCTCCTCGCGCACGATGTCAATCAGCGGGTGCTTTTCGAGCCTTTCAGTGACCATGCTCGCGAAAGCGGACCGATCGACGGCCAGGGCGCCGCCCGCGGGAACCTCTGTCTGCCGCGCGCACCCGATCAACAGGGAACCCAGATGTTCCAATTCTGCAAGCAGTACACCTGGCGCACGATCCGGTAGCTGAGATCCTAGCGAATTTGAGCACACAAGCTCCGCCAGCTGCTGCGTTGCATGGGCTCCTGTGGGGCGATCTGGCCGCATCTCGAACAAATCGACGCGGTGCCCACGCTCCGCTAGCTGCCAAGCAGCTTCAGAACCCGCCAGTCCCCCGCCCACTATGGTTACCTCTGACATAGCCGGATTTTATCATTGGGCAAATTGGCACGCATCTTGCACATCACTGTATACTGTCCCGCTTGAGGCGAAAAAATGCTTCAGATACACGATCAATCGCTCCGACACGTAGCAACCGCCCACCTGGCGCAAACCATGAGCCTGCTGGCCCTCTCCAACCAGGAGTTGCAGGACAAGGTACTTGAGGAATTGGCCGAGAATCCAGCCCTCGAAATGCTGGAGGATCTGGTCTGTCCCACATGCAAAAAACGTCTGCCAGCCCATGGGCCATGCCCCAGATGCAGCACACCCCGTACTGACGAAGATTCAGTGGTCTTTATTTCGCCTCGACACAGCGGAGATTCACCGCGTTACGAGGACGACCAAGACCAACTCGAGCCCGCTGCGCCCGAGAGCCTGGCAGTGCATGTGCTCGAGCAAATTGCAGCAGATCTTGACGCGCAAGATCGACCAATCGCAGCCTATATTCTTTCGAGCTTGGACGACGATGGTTTCCTGCCAAACGCGCCGGTTTTGATCGCCCGAGAGTTCCGCGCCTCGATGGAGCAGATTCATGGGGTTATCGAGCTGATTGCGCACGTCGATCCACCCGGTCTTGGCACATCTGGCCCACGGGAAGCGCTGCTTGCACAGCTTGATCTTTTGCGCGAGGACGACCCACAGGTGATTCTTTCACGCCAGATCCTGCAATCCGATTTTGAACGCTTGGCCAGGCACGATTACGAATCGATCGCCAGCGATCTGGATGTAACGGTAGCTTCGGTACGTAAGGCAGCCATCTTTATTCAGGAGAAGTTGAACCCATACCCCGCTCGCGCTTTCTGGGGTTCTGGACGCACGCCGGCCACCGCGGATCCCAACGTGTACCACTCTCCGGACATTCAGATCACGCGACGGACTGAAGGGCCGCTCGTAGTCGAGATTTTCTCGTCCATGCCTGGCTGGCTTCGGGTCAACCCTCATTTTCGAAAAGCGCTTGCCGATGCCGACGAAAATCACTCCGAAGAGTGGAAGAAACATTTAGAGAGGGCCGCGCTATTTGTCAAATGCTTGCAACAGCGCAACAATACGATGCGGAGGCTGATGGAGGATTTGGTGGGCAATCAGCGCGATTTCATCTTGGACGGCGACCGCTACTTGCAGCCGATGACGAGAGCTAAATTGGCGGATCGACTCGGGGTGCACGAATCCACTGTCTCTCGCGCAGTTGCCAATAAGGGAGTGGCGCTGCCAGACGGACGCATCATCCCTCTGGCTCGCTTCTTTGATCGAAGCCTATCGGTTCGAGATCGCATCAAGGAAATTGTGAAGACAGAGAAGAAACCGCTTACCGATGATCAAATCGCTGCTGCACTTCGGCGCCAGGGAGTTAAGATCGCTCGACGAACGGTGGCGAAATATCGGACGATAGAGGGAATCCTCCCTGCCCGGCTGCGAAAACTGCAGGAAGCCGCAGCCTGATGAAGGACACGCTTGACAACTAACCCAATTACGAGACTGCTCAGACCTCAACCGCATAAGGAATTATTCGCTGCACTCGCTGACTCGCTCAGCGAGTCAGTGCTGGTTATTGACGGCGAGGCTCGAATGATTCTCGCCGCCAATCATGCATTCTTGCTCCTGAGCGGCTTTACCCACACCGAATTGGAATCCATCTCTCCCTCCGATTTTTTCTATGGTGATGAGGGCGTGGTTGCCCTGGCTCGTGCAAAAGCCTCTAGCGATGGCACTATCGAATCCGTCCCGGCAGTTACCCGCGACGGCGAGCAATTGCTCGTAGATCTGCGCGCCTACCCGGTCGGCAGCCCTGCACAAGCCATCTTGCTACGGGTTGGAGCGACCTCGGATCGACTGCGCGTGGAGCAGCGTTCGCTCTCCGAAAAGGAGCAGCTTGCGACACTGATTGAGATCACCGAGGTGCTGCTCGATTCGACGCCTGGCGCACTGGACAACATTATTCAGCTTTCTGGCAAACTCCTTTCAGCTGCGGCGGTTGGTGTCTATCGGGTCTCGTCGATTGGCCCGGACTACGAGCTTGAAGGCCACCTACCCGACGGTTTCCCGACTTCTCTGCCCTCGACCGACCTCGACCCTCTCGACCGTCCAAGCCAATGGTCGATTGGCTCGCGGCCAGAGCATCCGCTCCAAAGGGCGGCTCGCTCGCTTGGCCTGAAAGCCCTGCGCACCTCTCCATTGGGGACTGCGAGCGCCTGGGTGGGATTGCTGGTTGTCGGATGGCGCGAGCTTCAAGATGTCCCGGCAGACGCCATTGGCCTGATGGAGATCCTGGCCAATCTCAGCCATGCTCGAATTCTCATGAATATGCAGCGCCAGGTCGTGTCCGAGCTGGATGAAACTCTCGATCAAGCCAAGAGCGAACATGAGCTGCAGTTTCAGGCGGTTAATGACGCCGTACTCACCCTGGATTCGAAGTTGAGAGTGCTGCGCGCAAACCAGGCCGCCTCCCGAATGTTGGGCTATCGATATGACCAGCTGATCGGAATGGAAGTTCAGGAAGTGCTCGTGGGGCCCTCTGATCTCATGACCACGCTGCTAGATGTCGTGGGTCATCAGCGACCAGCGGATCGCCCACATGTCACTCTGCATCGGCGGGACGGCACACCCTTTCCTGTGAATGTAAAAGCCGTACCGCAGGAGGACACTGCACGCACTCGCGTGGTGCTTGTGCTGAGTGACCAATCCGAACAAAAGGCGATCGAAGACCAAACCGAGACTCTGGCTCAACGGGCCCTGCTTGGGGAAGTAGCCGCAATCTTTGCTCACGAGGTCCGCAATCCGATCAACAACATCAGCACCGGATTGCAGCTTGTCGCCTCTCGGCTGGGGCGCGACCATCCACAGTACGCTTCCCTGGAACGGGTGCGCAGCGAGTGCAGTCGGTTGGATCAATTGATGGAAGATGTGTTGTTCTTCGCTCGACCGCTGGAGCTCAAGTTTGCTGCGCTCGATCTCGCCGAATTTCTGGATCGAATCCTTGCTCGATGGGAGCCCCGCTTTGTTCAAGCCCGGGTCCGTACCCAGACAAACTATGCGACGCAATTGCCGCCGGTTTTAGCTGACGAACGGACATTAGAGCAGGTCATCGTTAACCTGATCACAAACGCAATCCAGGCCATGCCCGAGGGAGGCACTTTTTCAATTAGCATTTCTCTGAAGGACCCCAAGAACGTGGAAATGAAATTTGCCGACACCGGCCCCGGCATTCAAAAAGAACAGCTGGAGCGTGTTTTTGACCCCTTCTTCACGACGAAGAAGTCCGGTACCGGACTGGGGTTGGCCATCAGTCGACGCATATTGAATGCCCACCAAGGGAACATCACGGTCGAAAGTTTCCCCGACGCAGGTACGGTATTCACCCTGCAGCTCCCCATCGCGCAACCCTCATGAGTTCGACTGTCCTTATCGTTGACGACGAAGATGCAGCACGAAGCTTTGTCAACGGCGCGCTGAGCGACGCCGGATACGAAGCGATCGAGGCCGGCGACCTTGCTCAGGCTCAGCAGGCGATTGAAACTGGCGCGGCAGATATCGTCCTTTTGGATGTCGTCCTGCCGGACGGTTCGGGGCTTTCGCTTCTGGAGCTTATTGAGCGTGAAAACCCCAGCCCTCCCGTGATTCTCATTACGGCATTTGGGGAAGTCGACATCGCGGTTCAGGCCATGAAGCAAGGGGCGCTGGACTTTCTGCAAAAACCGCTCGATTTAGAGCAGCTAATTGGCGCTGTCGAGCGCGCAAGTGAGGTGGTCTCCCTTCGGCGTGAGCTGGCTCTGCTGCGCAAGTCATCTCAAGACCAATATGAATGGATTGAGGGAGATACCCCGGAGATGGCGCGCATTGCGGACGAGGCGGAACGAGCCGCGGCTGCCTCTGTCTCGGTGCTGATCACCGGAGAGACCGGCACCGGCAAAGAGATCATGGCTAACGTGATCCGCATGGCTGGACCGCGCGCCGATAAGCCGTTTGTCCCGATCAACTGCGCTGCGCTGCCGGACACTATGATTGAGTCGGAGCTCTTCGGCCACGAGGCTGGTGCCTTCACAGGTGCTACTAAACGCAAGCCGGGACTGCTGGAAGTCGCCGACGGCGGAATAATGTTCTTAGACGAGATCTCGTCCACCAAGCCGGATATGCAAGCCAAGCTGCTGCGGGTGCTGGATGAGCGAAAATTCCGCCGGGTCGGCGGCGTAAATGAAATCATCGTCGACGTGCAGATCATCGCAGCCTCCAATCGGGATTTGCAGGCAATGATGGAGGAGCATAGCTTTCGCGAGGATCTGTACTACCGATTGAAAGTCGTGGACCTGCACTTACCGCCTCTTCGAGAGCGCAAAGGGGACATTCCTGCGCTGGTTGGGTCATTTATTCGCCAGGAGAGCTTACGCACCGGAAATCCGGTGACCGGCATCACCCCTCGAGCCATTGAAGCGCTAAAAGCTCACGATTGGCCAGGCAATATGCGGGAACTGCGCCATGTTATCGAACGCGCCATGCTGTTCTGTGATGACGAGCAGATCGACCTCGGCCATCTCTCACCTGAATTCCAAGACCTAGCTTCCTCATAAGCCAAGTCCCCCTGCGTGTGATCGTGGCCCATTTGGCACGATGATCGTGCAGGGTATGGCACGATGATCGTGCAGGGTATGGCACGATCATTGCATCTATGACCTTCAGATCCCAATTCTGGAGGCAGACATGATTCCTCTTTCGACAATTGATATGCAAATGATCATCGCGACCACGGCATTTATCCTGGGCTGCATGTGCGTGCTGCTGGGGATATTTGTGCTGGTGAGCCGAGGCTACTCTAAGGAGATTCGCGCCTTAGCCACACACTCGGCACGCCTTGGCCGTAAGGGAATGGCCGATGAAGTTACCGGCCTGGTTAACAGCGCTTCCGAGCTTGTCGGCGCGCTGAACTCGTTGGTGAAAACTGCCAGCGGGGCAGGTTTGTTCTTGATTTTGATGGGCGTAGGGATGATCGCGGCCTCCTACTGGGTCGTCGATCAAGTCCAAGTACTCTAGGCCCGGGTGCGCATGCACACGGACCAAGAAGTTCTGGCGGCGCTCGGCGCGCATCTCAACCCGGAGCAGTTGGCGGCCGTTCTTGATCGGCTGCTCCGCGTTCCGGAAGCCTGGGCAGCGCTTCATACTCCCGCCTTTCTGGACGAGTTTACTGCTTCGAATCCATCGCCAAAGCTGGCGCCTTCTCATCTCGCATCTTTAGCCCTTGGCGGAAGCCTACACTCGGAAGTGCAAGGCGATCTTGCCGATGCACATGTGGAGCGTGGGCGTCAGGTTTGGGAAGAAGCAGCGGTCGGGGTTGTTGTCCAGCGCGATCTCATTGAAGCCACGCTTCTTGGCATAGAGTTTTGTCGCCGCTTCGAGTCCGGCCAGGAGCGACTACTTGATCTGGCGATTGAGTCTCCCGCCACGTGGCGGTCGCCGATCGCGATTGCGTTGACGAGTCTCGCGGAGCCAGAGGCGTTGCTGCGCAACTTGCTGAATCGGAAACAAACTCAGATAGCGATCCAAATTACGCTGGCAAACTATCCGGCCAACGAAGCGGCTGAGACCCTCACCCGCAACGCCAACGGATCGACCGTTCAAATGCTGCAGCAGATTACTCGCGGGGGGGAATTGAGACTGGCCAGTTCGCTTACAGTCCCAACCAGCGGCGGCGCAGACAAGCTGTCGCAGCTGATGATCGAGGCAGTTACTCGCCAGCTCAATGGGGAGCACCAGGCCGCGCGCAGTTCTCTTCAACTAGCCTGGGAAACTGCCACCGGCAACTCCGCACGGATAGCCGATTTCACCGCCGATCAAGCGAAGCTTTCTGGCGATCCGGTAACAGAGCTCGAGGCAAACCGAAAAGCACTTGAGATTCTCCCAACGCCAGTTCGTCGGGCCCGGACAGCCTTGAGTCTGCTCAGCCTGGACCGACCCGGTGAAGCGCTCGCGCTGGTTTCTGGAACCGCTTCATCTTCCGAAGAACAGATCGCGGAGGGTCTGGCTCAATCGCAAACCAGCGATTCTCGCGAACTGCTAAACGGTGCATTGGAGTCCATCAACCACCCGATCGATGAGGATTGGTTCTCTTTGCTAACCGATGGTTTGGCAAAGGCTGAAGATTGGGCAGGCGCCGTTGAAGCAGCCCGGATTCATGTCTCGCATCATCCTTCCAGCATCGTTGCGCACGAGAAGCTCGCAAGGGTTCTGTTTGAGGCCGGCGACGCCGAGGCCGCAGACGAACACGCCGCCATCGGTTTGGCTCTTGATCCCAGCTCTCAGGCTGCGCACAAGCTCCAGGCAGAGATTCGGCAATCGAGCTCGAGCAAATCCGTTTTGGAAGGAATGATCCGGGAATCCAATGGTGATCGCGCAGTGGCCATCGCCAAGTACCGGGAAGCGATTCGGAAATCCCCCCACGATATCCAGGCCTACCAGGCGCTTGCAGCGGCCCAATTAGAAGGCGGAGAAACGGCCGAAGCCGTAAACACTCTAGCCGAAGCCGTACAAGCAAATCCGAAGGACTCGACCACTCGCAGAACGCTGTCTGGTCTTCTGCGCGCACAAGATAAGTCCAGCGAGGCACTCGAGGTTGCGGCCGCGGCATGGGAGCTGGACCAAAAGAATGTCCTGGCCGGATTGGAATATGCCGATCTGCTTGGCGAGCTCGGTCACGTAGACCGCGCGCTTGAAATCTTACGCCAGGCGGCCTTAAGGCAGCCCCTGAGCTGGGAAGTTGGATTGGCTCTGGCAAAGGCATATGAACGGCGTGGAGATCTCAATCAAGCCGCACGTGCCATTCGCTCGCTTCCCTCCTCGGCGCCTCCAGAAGCCAATTTCCATTCGGCACGGATTCAGCTCAAATCGGGCGTCGAAGGCGCACAGTTGAGACTAGCTACTCAGAGCCTGGAGACTGCGGAACAAGGAGGGTGGGCAGAACCCTCTCTGGACTATTGGTTTGGGCAGGCATTTGAGCGCGCCGAGCGTTATGAAGAAGCGCTTGTTCGCTACGACCAGGCGCAGAAATCACTGTCGACCGGCGACTACGAAATGCGACTGGAAGCCACCCTTGGATCGGCTCGCGCTGCGCTAGGGCTGGACCAGATCTCGAGGGCGCTCGCCGTGCTCGAAGCGGCGCAGGATGAGTTTCCGATGTCGGCACGGATCTTAGCTGCACGGTCAGGTGTGTACATGATCGCTAAATTGCCGGAAAAGGCTCTGGAAGTTGCTGAACAAGCGATTGAGCTCGATCCGGAAGAGACGCATGCGTGGCACGCGTTGGGCGACTCACTGGCGAACACCGGGGACTTCCGCGGTGCAGTTAAAGCCATTGAAAGGCTAAGTGCGCTCGATCCGGAGGCCTCCGAAGGATGGCTCACCCTGGCCAGGCTGGCTTCAGCAACAAAGGACGAACGGGTAGCTCGCAGATCGCTTGCCGAAGCTCTATGGCGCGGCCGGCGAAATCCCGATGTGTTGCAGGATGCTGCGGAGTACCTTGAGCAGCAAGGCAATCTACCTGCTGCGATCCGGGTTATGAAGAGCGCCACCCGAATTCGGCCGGAAGATCCCCAATTGATTGCGACTCAAGCGGTGCTCCAGGAGGACAAAGGGGACTATCAAGGTGCCTTCGATTCCTGGCAGGTGAATATTGCGTTGGCTCCCGGAGAACCGGAACCATTGCGACGATCAGCCGCATGCGCACAAATGCTGGGCTTAGGCAGCCAATCCGTGAAGTTGTTGGGCAAGGCCGTGGCCATCGAGCCCGGTAACCCCTGGCTGCGACGCGATTTGGCCAAATCTCATCTTGAGCAGGGCCAGGTTCGACAAGGTCTGCTCTCGTATGCAGCTGCAGTCAAGTCAGCGCCGAATGATGTTTCGCTAGTTTGTGAAGCGGCGGAAGCCGCCCTGCGCGCAGGCGACGCTCGGTATGCGCTCGCACTGCTTGGAAAGACGGGACCGGTAGTGTCAGACAGTGGTCGCGCTCAATCGGCCAAAGGTGAGGCACTTCTATTGATGGACCAGCAGGAACAGGCTGTCTCATCGCTGTCGGATGCTATTGAGCGAGGATACGAGTCGACTCGCACTTTCTCGATGCTGGCAGTCGCCGCGCCGGATCGCAGCCGCGCAGCGACCTATCTAGAGCAGGCTCGTGCGGTACCCGTCAAATCGCCTCACGATGCAGTGTGGCTTGCCAGAGCCGAACTGCGGCTGTTCAACGGATCCGAGGCGTTGGAAGCCCTGAACGGATGGGAGACCGATTCCTTTGCAGCACAAGAGCGGGTTCGCCTGGCGCTCAGAATTCGAGACATGCTCTGGCTATTTGAGATTTCAGATGCCGTGTCTCCGCTTCAAGAAGACGCGGTGGCCGGTATCGCCAAGGATAGCTTTGAGGAACTCCAGGCGCGCAATCTTGCCGATCCCTCCATTGTGGCCTGGTTCCGCATTGAGGAGGCGCCCTCCGAACTGCTCGAGTTCGTAGACGAAGATTCCATGGGCTGGATTGGAGAGTCGCTCACCATCGTTCAGATCAAAGGCGGCCATTTAGAGGCTGCAAAACAAACGGTCGATCAAGTTCGACTCATCCGCTCGGAGGCCGAATGGGCTTCGATCCTGGATGGTCTGATCCACCAGGCAAGTGGTCGTGAGGAAGATGCTCGGGCGGCCTACCGGTCAGGAAGTTCCTCCAGCCCAATTGCCACCTACCTGCTTGGCCGGGCCTATGAACAGACCGGGAGCCTGAAACGTGCGGCCACCCATATTGGCGCAGCCGTCGTTGAGGCGCCTGATCAGCATCTGTGGCAGCACAAGCTTGCCTTGGTCTATTCGGCTTTAGGTGATGAAGATTCAGCGCTGGCACACTTCCAAGAGGCAGCCGCTCAAGATTCGGATAATCCAGAATATTTGCTTTCTCTCGCGGGTGCCTATGCCACTTCGGGCCATCTCAACCAGGCTCTGGAAGGCTACACAGCGGCTCTTTCCTACGGATCCGACTCAGTATTCGCATATCGCGAGGCTGGCCAGGTTGGGCTTCATCTCGGAGCCAGCGAACAGGCCTTGGCCTGGTTTGAGCGCGGCATCACACTTGCCCCAGCAGATATCGATTGCCTGGTTGGATCGGCAATGGCTTCGATCGCGCTTGACGACAAGCGTCAGGCCCAAGAGCGATTAGACGCCGCGGCTCAACAAGCTCCAGGCGACCCACGCGTACTACTTGGGACGGGTCATGTGCTTGCCGGCTCTGGCGACTACGAGGCCGCAATTGTGTCGTTCGAACAGGCTCTTCAGGCAGGCGCCGACTCCAACGTTGTGCGCAGAGCTGAAAGCAAGGTTCTGGTGCAGCAAGGAAATCACTCCCAAGCTGCGGAAGCCATGCAGGAGTCGCTGAATTCTGATCCTGAAGATCATCGCCTCTGGCACGAGCTGGCCGAAACCTTGGAGGCTGGAGCTGATCTCAATGAAGCCGACAATGCGATAAGCGAAGCAATTCGCATCTCTCCCGCTAACCCAGAATATCGATTGACCCTGGGCCGAATCTCACGCAAGTCGGGCAACCTCGACCGGGCGATTGAAGAGTTGAGGCAGGCCGAAGTTATGGATTCTGAAGACCCACGCATTCCGGTGGAAGCCGGTCTTGTGTATGAAGATCGCCGCGAGTATTCGCGTGCACTTGATTCGTATCTCAAGGCGGTAGACATCGACTCAAATAGTTTGCAGGCCCACTACCGAGCCGGGATATTGCTGAGAACGCTGAAGGCGTACCGCAAGGCAGGAGAAATGCTGAAGCGTGCCGCAGAACTTGCTCCGGCTAACCAAGAAGTGATGCACCAATTGGCGGCCGTTCGAGCACTGGAGTTGGTACATGGCTAAATCAATGGATCGCGAATCCGTAATCAGCACCCTTCACGCGGCGCAAGTTGCGGGCCGACTGGATTACTCACGCAGCCTGGCCATCGAGTGGCTTTCCGCATGGCCGGGTGATACCGAAGTGACTCTAAGGCTAGCGGCAGTCGAGCTCAAAGCCGGAACCGCGGAACCTGCGATCGATCGATTGTCCCTGCTGATCGAGATCGACCCGGAGAGCCAGCCGGCCTACGAAATGTTGGCCGACGCATACAAACAGATTGGAGACAGCCTGCGTGTGCCAATTTTCATGGCTTGCGCCAATGTCTTGGCAGGAGAGCGGCCAAACCCGGCAAGCTCGCCCTCTTGGGCAGTTGCTCTAGCGAATGCCTATCTGGCATTAGAGGCCGGTGAATCTGCGGAGGCAATGCGGGCTGCAAATGAAGCTCTGGCTGCCGACCCCAGCTTTGCGCTGCCCGCACTGGTAGCCGTTCGCGCCAGCCTTGCAGCGGGCGCCGCGCGAGAAGCGGTTCGCTTGGCCGAGGCCGGGCACGATCGCTGGCCCCATTGTGTTGCATTCAAGCTTGTGCTTGCCGAGGCTCAGCTCGGCTCCGATCGGTCGGCAGCAGGGGTTGAAAGCATGCATCAGGTCGCCGCAGCTGATCCGCTGGGCGTCATCGCCGAGACCGTCCTGGGCATCCATCATCCATACCGAGCACTTTGGCCCGTTCATATGCAAGCACAAATCACGCGGCAGGTACCGGACGAAGTTATTGCTGTGATGGGAGTCACGGCGAAGACTCCCAAATCGAGCGATTTTGAGATGCCGAAGCCCGAGCCAGGCGAATCATTTCAAGGCCCGAGCTCAGGCGAACAATTAAGCACTAGCGAGCGATCAACCACTAACGATGCGCTGCTTTCAGTGCGCAATGAGTTTGATCGATTGGCCGTGCGCCTCAATGCGCGCCGACCTGCCGTAGACCAGGAAGCACGCCTTCCTGCTTACATCGTCCTGAGCAGCCACACTCGGCTCGTTCAGGAACTGGGTCCAAGCGGCTTTCAGCGAGTCAACGAAGGAATCATGAACCTGGTCGAGGTTGTGCGGCGGAAGCGCGGATGGGGAGCCTACCGAATATATGTTGACGATCCCCTTTCACTGGAGCCATTTGGCTTGATGCCTTGTGATCCAGGCAACGCCTGGCAGATCAAGCTGCGGCTGGCAGATCTTGATCAAGCCCTGGCAGAGCGCGGGGAAATGATTGGAGCGGTGCTAATTGTCGGAGGCCACAACATCGTGCCCTTCCATTTGCTCCCCAACCCTACCGATGACGATGATGAATCGGTGCCATCCGATAATCCCTATGCGGCCACCGACGAAAATTACTTCGCTCCGGAATGGTCGGTTGGGCGATTACCGGTGGATTCGGATACCGATCTGCTCATGAAGCTGCTGAGCAAGTCCGCCGCAGCGCACCGCGAGCAGCTGCAATCGACGTCTCCACCCAGGAGATTCGGCGTCTGGGTTCGAGATCGCTTTGGGCGCTTTTTCCGTCCGCGCCCGAAAGCCATTGGCTACAGCGCAAGCATATGGCGGAAGGCATCTGTGGCAGTTTTTCAAGCCATTGGCGCCCCGCGGTCGCTTATTACTTCGCCCCCGAACGCGGCGGGCAACATGCCGTCGGTTGTAAGTCGACCAAGCCCGCTTTCGTACTTCAATCTACACGGTTTGGAAAACTCGCCGGAATGGTATGGCCAGCGGGATCCGCTGAGAGATCATGCCGAGGCGGTAGAGTTTCCAATCGCGCTGCGACCAGAGGATGTCGTCAACAGCGGGCGCGCTCCGCAAATTGTTTTCACAGAGGCCTGCTATGGCGCCCACGTGATTGGCAAGACGGAGGAAACCGCGCTGAGCCTGAAGTTTCTCGCCAGCGGCAGCCAGGCGGTCATTGGATCCACCAAGATTTCATACGGATCGGTTACGCCGCCCTTGATCGCAGCCGATCTCTTGGGACGGCTATTTTGGGACCATTTGCGCAGAGGGGTGCCCATCGGTGAAGCCTTGCGTATGGCGAAACTTAAGCTCGCGGCAGAAATGCATGATCGACAAGGATTCCTGGATGGAGAGGATCAGAAGACTTTGATCTCATTCGTGCTCTATGGCGATCCTCTTCTTACATCGCAGTCCATCGGACGATCGAAGCGCAGCAAGGAAGTGGTGCGAAGCACCAAGCGGCCGGCGACGATGAAGACTGCATGTGCGCTGGGTGGCCCCGATCTGCTGAAGGATGAAGCCTACTCGCCGACCATCGATAGAGTGCAATCGATTGTTGCGCAGTATCTGCCCACCATGGCGGATGCCGAATGCAACATTAAGGATCAACACCGCGGATGCGACCGCGATGACCACTGCTGCCCGACCCAACAGATTGGTATGAAGTCGGTAGGCGGAAACGAAACCATGGTGGTGACGCTTTCGAAACATGTAACGGATGGATCGGTGCTTCATCCGCATTTCGCACGCATGACCTTGGACCAGGGCGGCAAGGTGATCAAACTTGCCGTCTCGAGATAACGAGCGTGGCACGGACCTTGCACATCTATAGTCATCATGAATGCACCCATCTCACGCCTAGGATTTCATTACTTTCCAGACGATAGCCACTACTCGGAGAAGGACCTCGAAGAGTGGCTGCCGACCCTCCTGAGGTTATCGGCCAATTGGTTGGTTCTCCCCGCCGCTCCTGAGCGCCTGATCCCCGAAGCATTTATCAAAGGTTTGAAAGATGCCGGAATCCGGCCTGTGGTGTGGATTAAGGGGCACGCGGATGACATCACGGCAGAGCTGCTGTCACCCACCCTGGCGAGCTATGGAGAGTGGGGAGTGACCGAAGTCGTCGTTTTTGATCGTCCAAATATCCGAAGCAGCTGGTCATCGAGCGAATGGGCACGTACTGGTTTGGTCGAGCGTTTT
>Ga0255053_10001055_pt1 | contig 15214 bp, 15 predicted proteins | sample JV7_2_22_MG_FD_188635 | JGI IMG/M metagenome (GOLD analysis project Ga0255053, IMG submission 188635) | Seawater microbial communities from Jervis Inlet, British Columbia, Canada - JV7_2_22 | ecosystem: Environmental > Aquatic > Marine > Inlet | place: Canada: British Columbia | collected...
TAGTGAATCCCCTCGGACGGTGGCAAGGTGTCGTCAGCAAACTGACGAGGCGGGCAGACGAGCCTTGAGTCCCCAGGCGCCTGTGACCGATCGCTTGGTGTCGACATCCTGGCTTGAAGAACGCCTGGGTGATCCTTCAGTGGTGGTTCTCGAGGTCTCGATGAACACGCTTGATAAGGCCGAATACGGCTCAGGGCATGTTCCCGGTGCCCGGTTTGTGTACTGGAAGGACCTGCTGTGGCATGGCAGTGATCGGCAGTTCCCCGGACCCGAAATGATGGCCGAGCGGCTGGGTGCACTGGGAGTTGGCGAGGCCAGCACGATCGCCCTCCTCGGTGATCCGTTCCAATTCGGTGCCTATGCGTTTTGGGTTCTGACCATGGCCGGCCAGGAGGATCGAAGTCGGCTCGTCGACGGGGGCCGGCGCACCTGGATCGGCGAAGAGCGGCCCCTCACAGACCAGGCACCTGAGGTGGTCGACAAGTCCATCTCCGTCGGGCAAGCCGATGGGACCTCAGGATCGGACGGGATGAGATTCTGCAAGGTCTCGGCGAACCGTCTCGTGCCCTGATCGACCTGCGATCGCCTGAGGAGTATCACGGCGAAAGGGTCTCGCCGTCGTGGATGGCTTTCGACCATGGCGCGGAGCGCATGGGGCACATCCCGGGCGGGTTGCATCTCTTCTTCGAGGACTTGTTGGAAGACGACGGAACGTTGCTGCCACCTGATGAACTGTGGGCTCGGTTCGATGTCCTCGGGATAGATGAGGATGCCGAGATCGTGACCTATTGCCGCCTGAGCCACCGAGCGTCGTTGGGTTGGTTCGTCCTCACACGCATCCTTGGTCGTCCGGATGTGCGGGTTTACGACGGGAGTTGGACGGAATGGGGAAGCATCGTCGGCGTACCGATCGAGCGCTGATTGGCGTCTGCGACTCATCTAGCGCAACCCTCGCCAGAGATACCTAGCCCTGCGCGATCTGGCGTGTGCAGAGCTCCTCGGCGCGTCCTGGAGCCGGCATTATTTGCGGACTGGGTACGCTGCGCTTCATGCTCTTGGGGAGGGATCAAGAACTTCGACTTCTGACAGATTTGTTGGCGCTCGCTGATTCGTCGGGGGGGAAGGTGGTCCTGATAAGAGGCGAGGCCGGTATTGGCAAGAGTGCTCTTGTCAGAGAGTTCACCGAGCGCGCTGCCGATGAGGGGCATGTCCTTTTCGGGGCGTCAGATGACCTATCTACTCCTCAGACTTTCGGCCCGGTTTGGGATATCGCCCGGCAGGAGTCTTCTCTCAGAGGGCCTTTGGAGAAAGGCGACCGAAGGGCCGTGATGGAGGCGCTCTTGGATCTTCTGTCTCGGAGTCTGAGCCCGACGGTTCTGGTGATCGAGGACACTCACTGGGCGGACGATGCGACTCTTGACGCGATCAAGTATCTAGGTCGGCGGATCGCCAGGACCAGGGGTGTGCTTGTTCTCACCTACCGAGACAGCGAGGTGGACTATGACCATCCTCTCAGGCAAGTAATTGGAGATCTTCCGCCGCAGAACCTCGTAAGGATGCACCTTGAAGCTCTGTCGGCACAGGCTGTCGGATCGATGTTGGGCGACAGCGGGCTCGACCTCAACGACGTCATGGCCTTAACCGACGGTAACCCTCTTTTCGTGACCGAGATTCTTGGGTCTGGGTTGGAGAAGGTGCCGTTGTCGGTGCATGATTCCGTTCTTACTCGGGCGGGGAAGCTGCGACAGGCGGCCCGAGGTGTTCTCGACGTCATTTCGGTTATCCCTGGAGGATCAGAACAACGTCTCCTCGAGAGGATTCTTGGCTCGACTCAAGAGGAATTGGCTGAATGTGCCCGACAGGGCCTCATCTGGGTTGAGGCCGACACTGTCCGGTTTCATCACGAATTAACCCGTCGGGCGGTGGAGGAAGCGTTGAGCCCAACCGATCGACGACGTTTGAACAAAGAGGTGTTGGCGGCACTTGGCGACCTCGGAACTCCGTCCCGGATGGCTCACCATGCTCGAGAGGCGGACGATGTGGAGTCGATCATCGAGTTCGCCCCGATGGCAGCGAGGGAAGCGATAGCTGTGGGAAGTTATAGAGAGGCTGCGGCACATTTCCGATCGGTCGAGCCGTACTCCGAACAAATGGATGTGGCTGAACGCGCTGCTCTTTTCGATGATTGGTCTCGATCCGAGTTTTACCTAGACAATCTTGAGGCTCTGGACATCCTCAGTCGGGGAATCGCATTGCACCGGGCTAGTGGCGACAAGCTTGCTCTCGCACGAGCCTTGACGTTTGCAATCACTATCAACGAGAACGGTGGCCGCCCCGACATCGCTGACGAATCTGCAGCCGAGGCAAGCCTCATCCTGGAGGCGTTCCCGTCGAGCAGGGAGCTGGCGTACGCGACAAGCAGGCTTGCCTGGCTATCGGCCCTACGAAGCGAGCGAAGATCAGTCGTCGAGTTCGCAGACCGAGCGATCTCCCTTGCGGAGGCAGCCGATCATGAGTTGGCAGCGATCTCCGCCCTGATCGCGAAGGGCTATGCGACATATGCTGGGGGCGATTCGCATGGCCTCGAATTTCTCGAACAGGCTCGGCGCCGAGCCGAACTGGGCGGGTACGCCTTCGAAGAGACTCAGGCTCTCAGCACCATGGCAGCTGCTTTCGGAACGCAGTACGAAGTGGAACGCTTTATGGATCTGACGCAAAGGGCCCGCGACTCCGCAGTTCGATACGAGATCCCAGCTCTTGAACGTCGCGCCTACGCCCAATACGCCGAGGTCCTGCAATGGAAGGGCGAGTGGGCGGCAGCTGAGGACGCCGCGAACGAGGCGACGGTGGGAGCAAATAAGAAGACCATGACGTACGCAGAGATGGTGCTCGCGACGCTTTTCATCCGACAAGGCCGCCCCGAGGCCAAAGCAATGTCAGATCGCAATTGGGCACGGGCCGAGGTCGTCGGCGAGGTTCAAGTGCTGGGCCCAGCCGCAACTGCTCGAGCGGAATACATGTGGCTCACGGACGAGGACGACCCAGAGAAGGTGAAACGATTCCGAGAGGTGCTCGACGAAGCAACCATGAAGGGGGCAGACGTCTGGCGGAGCGGCCTACTTGCCTTCTGGCTTTGGAAACTAGGCGAACTTTCAGAGAGCCCCGTTGGTATCGCCGAACCGTATCGGCAGATCATGCAGGGCAAGGCCGAAGAAGCGGCTGCCACTTTTCAGACAAAAGGGATCCCTTACGAACATGCATTAGCGTTGATGCACGGTGATGACGCGGCACGGTTCGAAGCTTTAGAGGTCTTTGAGAAGTTGGGAGCTACGCCGGCCGCGGCGAAGCTGAGACAAACGATGAGGAACGAGGGACTTGTCGTCCCCCGAGGCAAAGCCCGAAAGACCAGGGAACACGCCGCCGGTCTCACCGAACGCCAGGCAGAGGTACTCCAGCTTCTTAGCGAGGGTCTCTCTAACGTGGAGATTGCGGACCGGCTTTTTGTTTCACCACGAACCATCGAACACCATGTATCAGCGGTCATAGCAAAGCTCGGCGCAGCTAACCGAGAAGAAGCCGTTACCCGAGCTCGCGCCGAAGGTCTCCTGGTCACAATTGGCGCTATCACCCGCCCATAACGGCCGTTGCGTGCGGGTCATCTGACTTCGACAGGGGAAGTTGGGAGGGGCCTGTCTGGCGGCCCCTCCCGGACGGTTCTGCTAGTTAGATACGCGGACCTCACTACGGGTTCCACCGCCCCCAACCCCTCATCGCCCTCGCACTACTCGCCCTCGGCAGCCACCCACCCCAACTCCCAAGCCGAAACTGACCCACGGATACAGCAGAAGAGCGCGTTATGTGCGGGGGTATCAGGCCGAGATTGGATGGCTCTCTGTGTTCCCGGGTCGGTTTTGCGTTGATCGTGCCTCAACGAGAAGGAATCCTTGTCTATTGGGACCAAGGCCTCTTGCTTCGGCTCCAATACTCTCGGATGATGAGAGGTGGCCACCTCTTTGAGAGGTCGACTGGCCTTGAGGGGGCAACGACAAGGAGGAAATCATGACAACCATGATCGATCGGTCGGAAACGGTTGCCGATCCTGGTCATGAGAAGTTGGAGAGCCGAAGCCGCAACCTCGGCGTGACAGTAGTAATACTCGCGATCCTTGTACTGGGCATGGGGGCGTGGATCATCTATGACTACACCCAGGACGCCGCCCTGTCCCCGAACGCCGAAATGTCGCAGTTGATCGAGGACTACCAGACCGCCTGGAACGACTACGACGGTGAAGCATTCCTGGCGACCACCAGAGAGGGATACACCTTCACATCGAGTGCCGCCGGGACGTTTGACCGGACAGAGCAACTCGACATCATCGAGAACACCCTGCCCTCATTCGAATGGAACGTCGAGTTCTTGGGCGATCCGGTTGCTGTTGGTGACGGACCTTGGTGGTACGTCACGATCCCAAGCCGGACCTCGGACAACCTCCGCGATTCGACAGACGGCATCGCGGTCCTGACCGTCGTCGAGCAAGACGGCACATATCTGGTCATACGGCACATCTTCGAAGGGAGCTAGCAGCAAGCAACACTCAGGCAACCGGCCGCAACCGGGCTTATCTGCGGCTGTGAAACCGAAGGACCCCCGGTGGTGGGTATCAGGGGGTCCTTCTTTGTCTGGTCACAGAAGGATACGAGGAGTTGGCCAACTCCAGGTTTCGGTTGAATCGCGGCGCGGTATGTAGTGCGTTAGGTCCGTGAGACCGAATCGGAAGACAGAGCCTCGAGGGCGAACGCTGTCGCCTTCTCCAAGCTCATCTCGGCTCCCGCCTTCGTCCAACCAGCCCGACCCGAACGAACCTGCACACCTGCGTAAATGTGTCTTTGTGTGGGTGTGGGGGACCTTCGGCTCTATTCCTCTTGTCTTGAGTCGGACATGTTCGGTGTGGTGATGGAAGCCGAAAAGGAAGTGCACAGATGAGGGATCTCAATGGAACTGTCGTGGCGATCACTGGTGCCAGCGCGGGCATCGGAGCTGCCAGCGCTCGGGCTCTGGTGGCCGAAGGGGCGTCGGTCGTTCTGGGTGCCCGCAGGCTGGAACGTCTCGAAGACTTGGCGACGGAGTTGGGGCCAAGCGTTGCCTTTGTTGCCATGGATATCAGAGAACCCGGTGACTCAACGAAACTGGTCGATGAGGCATACAGACGGTTCGGACGACTCGATGCGCTAGTGGCAAACGCTGGAATCGGCGCATACGGCGGAGTCATGGACCTCACTGACGAGCAGCTCTCGGAGATGATGGACACCAACGTTGCCGGAACGGTATGGCCGATAAGGGCAGCAGTTCCTGGGTTTTTGAACGCAGGGGAAGGCGACATCGTCATCGTTGCTTCCGTTGCCGGTCTGCGGGGAGCAGGAGATGAGGCCGTCTACGCTGCGACTAAGTTCGCTCAGGTGGGTTTGGCCGGCGGACTTGACCGCGAACTCCGAGAGCACGGGATCAGGGTCAGCACTATTTGCCCCGGAGGAACCGCGACCGAATTCGCCATGGGTACCGGACGAACTCCAGACATGCCCGGGCTGGATGACATGATGCGACCGGAAGATGTTGCGGAGGCCATAGTCACGGTCCTCAAGCAACCACGTTCGATACGCACGCTCATCTGGTCCATGCGAAGTATCAAGGAAGCCGACTAACCGGCCGGCTCCCTTCACCTTCTTCGATCAACGGCCGGCCTAGACAAACCCTCGACTGGAAGACACCATCACAAAAACGTCGGCTCAAATGAGGACTGTCGCTGTTCACGGTCAGGGTTGAACCACTTTTGTAGTTGTAAAGGAGTCTCCGAAGAAGGGTGGCAGCGTCTCTGATGCGAAGGCTTCACAACTGACCTCGTCTCCAGGGGATGTTTGTGACGCCGGGATAACGACTTGAAGGTGTGCATCGGATCCGAAACTACTTCCCACCAATACGGCGTTTTGGTACGCGTTTAGGGTCGACTCGATCGCGTGCACCCCTCTGAAGGATTCACCTATGCAGATCACGTCCTCGTTGGACAAGATCGGACCCGAACCGGACGAGTCTGTCAACGTCGCCACTACGAACAAGGCTCCATGTGACTCACCCCTGTTCCCGTTTACACCGGTTCCGGGGAATACCTGATCCTTCTTTGCGACGTTGCTTTCGCTGACGATCAAGTCTTCAACTTCGGTGACCTCACCTGCACCGAGACCGGTGCCGCTGACGGTGAACAGGGTCCAGGAAATACCACCAAACACGAGAACAACGGCAGCGACGACTGTGAACACCCATACGTTGCGAGGCATTTTCGACTGAGACACCCCTCACTCCTGACTCGTCGGAATGTTGCGATCAACCTACTCATCAACCGCAGAGCGTGTCAGAGACACGGTCAAACCCCGCCCATAACCGGTGCTGCCTCAAGGCGTGAACACCGGATGCCGTTCTAGGACATGGCCCCAGTTTGTCAACTGGGGGTGCAGTGTCGGAGAAAGGACTCGAACCTTCACGAGCACAGATGGCTCACTAGGCCCTCAACCTGGTGGCCCACTCCCTTGGTCTGGATACTCCGTGCAGCTCCCTGGCAGAGTCAAGACACTTCGCTGCACCGCGTGCCACCTCCCACACTGGCTCGAACAGGTCCGGGGTGTCATCCAGGGTGTCACGGAACCGGGCCGCACACAATGCCGGTTGTGGCGGGTGATGGAAGGTTGAAGCGGCATTGGTCTCAGGAGCCGGCGGTGTCTTATGGCCCCATTCGAGATGGGATCCCCCTTGGACACTAGTTCTCAGCATCTTCCCCGGTTGGCAGTATCTGGCATCGGTTCGTGGCGCGCCCTGACCTCCTAACGAGCAGGCAGAATGTCTGTTCGTTAGGGTCGCGACGATGACTGACATCCCTTGGGCCGCACTGACACCTCTGATCGTTCTGGCGCTCGCGTTCGCTATCTACTGCGTGGTGGACATCACCCGAAACGACGTCAAGCATCTTCCAAAGTGGGCTTGGATCGTCATCTCTGTCATCTGGGTTCCGTTCGGAGGAATCGTGTATCTCCTGATCGGTCGTGATCCGATCCGAACTCGATGATCGAAACACGAGGCCTCGTCAAGCGCTACGGATCGAAGACGGCCCTGGATCAGATCGACCTCGACGTTCCCGACGGCGCCGTGTACGGGTTGGTCGGGCCGAACGGTGCAGGAAAGACCACATTGCTGGGTCTGCTCGCCGGACTACGGAAACCGACCGAGGGCACAATCGTGGTGGGGGCGGACCCATCAAAGGTTGGGGTCCTGCCGGATACTCCTAACTTTGATCCATGGCTCACCGCCCGAGAGGTGGTTGAGCTTGCGAGGTCACTCACCACGTCGAGCGGCGCGTCCGATCGAGTGGACGAGGTGATTGAAGAGGCCGGACTGAGCCATGACGCAGACCGCCAGGTCGGCGGGTTCTCCCGCGGGATGCTGCAACGACTCGGAGTCGCCACAACCGTGGTGGGCGATCCTGAACTGCTGATGCTCGACGAGCCTTCGTCGGCTCTCGATCCTATGGGCCGCCGCGAGGTTCTCGATCTCGTATCTCGGTTGCGGGGACAGGCCACGGTGCTGTTCTCGAGCCACATCCTTGGCGATGTCCAGGAGGTGTCGGACACCGTTGGCATTCTGAACGGAGGCCAGCTCCTCTATCAAGGTCCCATCGGCGACCTTCTCGTCGGACATGCGACGCCGGTGTACACACTCCGAGTGCGGACGGACCCAAACCCCGTCGCCGAAGCTCTCCGAGGAGAGCTCTGGGTCACAAGCGTCAAAGTATCTCCGCCGGACACTTTGCGGGTATCGGTGACCGGCGTCGAGCGTGCAGAACAGGCTTTCGCAGCGTTCCTTGCGGACTCCGGGGTACCCCTAATCAGCCTCGCACCAGAGGCCGTGGATCTCGAGCAGGTCTTCCTGGAGCTAACCAAATGACGTTGTGGCGGCTCGAGTGGCACCGCTTGATACGTACGAAGCGCTGGCTTGCCCTATTCGGCGTGTACGTCTTCTTCGGTTTCTTGGGACCGCTGACAGCTCGCTATATGAACGAGATCCTCGATAGCTTCGGTGGCAACCTCGAGGGCGCGGTCATCCAGATTCCCGACCCGATTCCCGTAGACGGACTCACCCAGTACTCGGCAAACGTCAGTCAGTTAGGCGTGCTGATCGCCGTGATCGTGGCGGCCACAGCGGTGACGATTGATGCAATTCCCGAGATGGGAGTCTTCATCCGCACCCGGGTTGAGCGGATCGCGAATGCACTCAGCCCCCGGGTCGTCATCAGCGCCGCCGCCATCGTGGCAGCGTTCGCGACGGGCGCGCTGATCGCCTGGTACGAGACCGCAGCCCTGATTGGGCCTTTACCCGCAGGTGACGTCCTGGCGGGAATCGCATATGGCGCCGTGTACCTTGTGTTCGTTGTGGCGTTGGTCGCCGCGGTCGCGGGAAAGGCTCGAACGGTGCTCGCCACCGTCCTGGCTTCCGTTGTCGTTCTTCTGTTGTTCCCGCTCGCCGGGGTGGTCGAAGAAGTCGGGGGGTGGCTCCCGAGTCACCTTGTCGGTGCCCTGGCCGGTATTCCGGCAGGCATCCCGGCGTCCGACTATTTGGGCTCGGCAGTCGTGACTCTGATCACCGCAGGGCTACTGCTCTGGCTGGCTGCGCGATGGGCAGCAGCCCGCGAGGTCTGATACAAATCTCTAGTCCTAAACCAACTCAGGCGCTGGCCTGACCCCGCGCATCAATCATGTGAGCCTTGGAGGCGACCGCACATAATGCCTGAGTTCACTGAGATTCGGTCTGCACGACATCGCCGGAACGCTTCGCCTAGGTTCGGATGTGTCTTGCTCGTGGCAGCATCGGCGGCTGGCAGAGCATGACAGCTGCGCAAATTGCTTCATACAGCCCCTAGATAAGGAGACATCTTTGGTCAAAACTCATGCAGATCCGCGGCCTGCTGTCGAATTTCTTAGCGTGACCCGGGTCTACGGCTCCGGTGGTACCCGCGTTGTGGCACTCGACGATGTCACGGTTGAGTTCCCGTCAGGATCGTGGACGACGGTGATGGGCCCTTCGGGATCAGGGAAATCGACGTTGCTACACAGCGCCGGCGGGCTCGAAAAGGTTACGAGTGGGCAAGTTCTAGTGGACGGCGAGGATATAACCGGTGCGTCCGAATCAGAGCTGACCATGCTCCGTCGGATCAAAGTGGGATTCGTTTTCCAGAATTTCAATCTCCTGAGCTCGCTGACCGCAGAACAGAACGTGGCCATGCCACTGAAGCTGGCACGGAGGCGTCCCTCCGGAGACGAGGTGCGGGCAGTGCTCAGCCAGATGGGGCTCGGTGATCGACTTGGTCACAAGCCGCGTGAGTTGTCTGGCGGACAGCAGCAACGCGTGGCGATAGCCCGCGCGTTGGTGACAAAGCCCGCCGTGTTGTTTGCCGATGAACCAACCGGCGCCCTTGACTCAAACGCCGCGCGCACAATCCTTGGGATGCTCCGGTCGATGGTCGATGATCAGGGGCAGACCATCGTGATGGTGACCCACGATCCAGTGGCGGCTGCGAATGCCGATCAAGTCATGTTTCTGTCCGACGGGCGGGTTGTAGATCGATTGATCAGTCCTTCGGCTGGCGACGTGGCCGACCGGCTCGCCAGGCTCGAGCAATAGAGTCATGCTACGCATGTCGTGGAGCACGTTCCGCGACCGATGGCAGGTGTTCATCGGTGCAATCGTCACCGTTTCGTTGGGTGTAGCGCTAGCCCAGGCATCACTGCTTGCCCTGGTTTCTGCTGAATCCCCCACGGTCCCACCCGGTCTTTCCCCTGCCGAAGAAACGGCGCTCCGCGACGGCCTCGCAAATGCGGTTGATCTTCTCGGAATCATGGTAGGAATCTCGATCTTCGTCGCCTTCTTCGTGGTTGGATCCACGTTTTCGTTCACCGTTGCCCAGCGAAGTCGCGACTTCGCTTTGCTGCGATTGGTTGGCGCAAGCCGCCGACAAGTTTCCAGATTGCTGCTGGGTGAAGCATTGCTGCTCGGCACCGTAGGGGCGATTCTCGGTGTCTTTCTCGGCATGGTCGCTTTGCGCTTTGAAATCTACTTCCTCAAGCGGATGGAGCTAGTGCCGGACGGCTTTAGTCCCGACTGGCGCATGTGGATTCTTGGAGTTTCAGCCCTCACTGGCATCGGCGTGGCTGTGATCGCTTCTCGGGCTGCATCCCGTCGCGCGTCGCGGGTGCGTCCACTGGAAGCACTTCGTGACACCGACCGGGCTGACAAGGTCATGTCACTGTCCCGATGGGTCATCGGACTCCTAACTCTGGCGGGAGCAGTTGTGCTCCTAGGGACACCTCCCACGATAGAAGGTGCCCCGCTGTCCGCATCGGTGCTGTCCTCAGCGGTGCCAGGGCTCATCCTGCTCATCATCTCTCTCAGCGCGTTCACCCCGCTCGTTGTGCCGCTGATCGGCGGTCTCATCGGTCTGTTGTTGTATCCACTTCTCCGCGGGAGCCCGACCGCCGAGCTCGCCTTCGCCAACCTGCGAGACGGAGTGCGCCGGAGTGCATCCACCGCCGCACCCATCGTGATCCTCGTCGGCCTCGTCGTCGGCTTCAGCGGGGCCATAAACGTCGTCACGGCCGGAACCCAGGAGGAAACCCGTGGCCTCCTCGACGGCGACGTGATCGTGACCGCGACAGAACCAATCGGCGAGCAATTGGCTTCCGTCGATGGCGTGCTCACCGTGTCAGAAGAGGTTCCGTTTGAGGTGGGGATTGAGTCTCCCAACTCACCAAACTACGACGAGATCCACGCAGTCGCGATTGACCCGATCACCTACCCCAAGACACACCGGTTGAGCGGAATCACTGGCGACCTCGGTGGACTCCAGGGGGAGACGGTGGCCCTCGATGAGCTTTATGCGTCAGACCTTCAGGTCGAGGTCGGCGACATCGTCGGAGTGCGCTTGGACGGCACAGCCAAATCTATGCAAGTCATAGCCACTTTCCGATACAGCCTTGAGGGCCCCGAGGTAATCCTGCCTCTCGCACTCGTGCCCTCTAGGGATTACCAACGTCGTTACGTCATTCAGATCGACACCACAGAAACGCCAGCCGCCGTATCCCAGAGAATCACCGACACCATACCCGGTCGACACTCGGGTTCTGACTCGTCAATCGTCTCAGCGTCGGCTCTGGATGACTGGATTAGAGACGAGCTGGAAATCCAACGGCAGGTGGGCGAGAAGATCATCATCGCAGTGCTGACGGCGGTGACGATGTACATCGTTGTCGCCATGGTCAATGCGGTGGTCATCTCCGCCGCCCCCCGCCGTGCCGAGTTTGGCATTGCCCGACTGACCGGTCTAACCCGCAGGCAGGTAATCCGTATGGCGCTATGGGAATCACTGACCGTCGTCGCGATTGGTGTCTTTGTCGGAGCGCTTGCCGCCGCGGGAACAATCGCGGGCGCCACAGCTGCAGTCTCGGAAATCATCGGCACGAGGGTCGTGGCGACGCCGTGGCTTCTTTTTGGCGGAGTCGCGGTCGGAGTCGCGGTGATTGTCGGACTCACAAGCTTCTTGACCACGCTCGCCGCAACCAGTCAGCCGGCCGTCGATGTTGCAGGCGCCAGAGAATGACCGGGTTCGCGAATCTCGAGTTCACTGACCTCGAATCGATGGCTCTTGGCCCGCAGACAGACCGCAATTATGAACGTCCGATCACGCAGCAAGGAACCCGTGCAGAATGCCGGTCGTGTGCGATGGCCGTGCCCGATCGGGTTAGGCGATCCTTGCCCAATCGATAAGCGTTGTGGGTATCGTTTCGTTTGGTTTGGGGATGTGTCGAGGAGGCAATCGTGGGATCAAATGAGATGTCGTCTGTGGACGAACGGTCGTTGGGTCGACTGAAGGTCACCATCAGAGAAACTCAACGAAGCGTTGCGATGACCACCTGAAATCACAGCCGTTATGTGCCCGTGTTGAGCGCGCCTTGCTCTGGTACGCCGTCGAGATACCAGGTGGTGACGTTTCCTTTTCCTTTGACTTCGAGTGGACCGCGGAGTGTTGTTTTGAAGTCGTGTCTGATGAGGTGATTGGTGGCTTCGGTGATCTGAATTCGGTTTGGTTCCCCGTGAGATTCCATTCGACTGGCGGTGTTGACGGTGTCGCCCCAGATGTCGTATTGGAATTTGCTGGTTCCAACCACTCCTGCGACCGCGGGTCCTGAGTTGATTCCGAGTCGGAAACTGAGTGGTGTGGTCTTTGAGTACTCGAGCATTTCCAGAGCCATGGAGGCAATCGCCTGAGCATGGTCTTCTCTCGGTGTTGGGACTCCGGCGGCGACCATATAGGCGTCGCCGATGGTTCGGATCTTCTCGCACCCGTGCCGCGCAGCCATCGCGTCGAATTGGCTGAACACCTCGTTGAGCTGATCGACCATCTCGCTGGGATCCATCTCGACTGACATAGGGGTGAACCCCACGATGTCGGCAAAGAGAACGCTGATTGATGAATACCCGCGTGTTTGAGTAGCGCCGGTCTCTTTCAGCTCAGTTGCCACCTCGGCCGGCAGAACATTCAGCAGTAGACCCTCAGCCCGCTCCCGTTCAAATGAGAGGCGACCGACGAGCAGGCCAATCACCGGCATGACCAGAACAACGACAGCAACGACGTTGTACGGAAACAGTAGGGCAGGCAACGTTGAATCCGGAGCCGGACGGCTTGCCTGCAAAGTCTGTTCGAGAAACCCGAAGACGATGGCCAGCGCAACGACGCTCCCTCCCACGACGACAGCCTCCCACCTCCTCAGCAGGAGAACGGCGACGGTTGTCATCGGAATACCCCACATCAAGATCGCTCCGGAGTTGGCATAGCCACCCAAGCTCATGTGGACCACAGCGGTGCCGGCCAAGCTGGCAACACAAAGCAGGATGTACGTTCCACGTGTGCTGCCAGTTCTGACGAAAAAGACCCACGCGACCACGTAGGAGAGCGCCATCGCAACATCTACCCAGCCAGCAACAGGCTCCTCAAACCAGAAGAAGACAGCAGCAAAGATTGCCAACCCCGGTATTGAACCCAGGGTCCAAACAAACGCCATCCTGACAATGAACCGCGGGTCCTCCATCGCCACCAGAGCACCCGATGGGACCGTACGCGCCGCCAACCGATCCCAGAAGCCTTCCTGGATGATCATCGGAACTCCTTTCGAACGTCAGCTGAGTGAAGCATCCAGCCCGCAGAGACGACGCCGCTAGACCTGGTCCTTGGTGGGATTCGCCGAGTTAATAGGCCCGTGTGAGATACCCCGCCCACAACCGGCTGGGAGGGATGATGTGGGTTGTGTGGCCCCGCATCCTGTCAGACGGCGAGACGCCGGTTGAGCTGATTGAGTCAGCTGGTTGGCTCCCATTCCGTGTGGAAGTAGTGGATGCCACCCTGTTTATCCGAAGCGAGTGGAAGGAGCGACACTGTTCGAGCACCTACCCCCAACCCCTTAAGATCCGGGTGGGGTCTGACCCAACAAACCGGCTGACACACCAAACGGTGTTGTCCTCATAATGACCTGTCGACCCCACCCCACCCTGTTCTTGGCGGACCGTGTGACCTAATAAGAGCTTGTCCACCAATCAGGTGTGACCCATCCCAGTCCTGTCCACAACCCGCCGGCACCTTGACATAAGAGATTCATTATGTGCGCCTCGGATCAGGGGAACATAAGTGATGCGATGAGGGAGCGGGCCTCCGCTCCCCGGTGACTTAGTCCCCGATACTCGGGGTGTTATCTACGCCTCGAGAAGGGAGGCCCGTCGTGTCACAGTATGTGGGGATTGATCTTCACCGTCGCCGGTCGCAGGTGGTGATCTTGGATGAGACCGGTGTCAAGTTGTCGTCGGTGAAGGTGGAGAACTCGGCTGCGGCGCTGGCTTTGGCGGTTGGGGAGGCTGGTCCGGCACCGGAGGTGGTGTTAGAAGCCACCTGGGGTTGGTATTGGGCGGCTGAACTATTGACCGATATGGGTGCTCGGGTGCATCTGGCGCATCCGTTGGGGATTAAGGGGTATCAGAACCGGAGAGTGAAGAACGACGAACGGGATGCGACCTTGTTGGCGGAGCTGCTGCGGGTGGGGTCTCTTCCGGAGGGTTGGATTGCACCGTCGGAACTCCGGGAGACACGAGAGCTGGTGAGATACCGTCACAAGCTGTCTCGGCTTCGTGCCGGACTGAAATCCCAGATCCATGCGGTGTTGGGCAAGGAGGGGGTGATCCCTGATCTGAAAACGCTGTGGGGTCCCGCCGGCAGCGACTGGTTAGACAACCAGAACCTGGCCGAGGCCTATCAACATCGAGTGGTCTCGCTACGGAGGCTGATCGGCCGTTACGACATCGAGGTCTCAGAGTTGGACCGGCGGATCCATGCTCGACTGGCCGACCACACTGGATATCAGGTGATCCAACAGCTTGATGGGGTAGGCCCGGTCCTCGCTGCGGTGTTCGTCGCTGAAATCGGAGACATCAGCCGGTTCCCCACCCCGAAACGGCTCACCTCGTGGGCGGGACTGACTCCCCGTCACCGGGAGTCGGACACCACCATCCACCGGGGTCCGATCACCAAACAAGGATCAGCCCTCCTCCGCTGGGCGGCGGTCGAAGCCGTCGCCCGATATCGAGGCGGTGCTCCTATCCGAGACACCTACCAGCGGGTCGCTGCCCGTAAAGGCAACAAGGTGGCCCGGGTCGCCGCCGCCCGCAAACTGTTAACCCTGATCTACTACGGAATACGAGACGGTGAGATCCGCTGCCTCAACAAGGAGGCGGCATAACACGGTTCGGGCACAGCATCGGCTGCGAGCTCGCCCAACGGCATGACCCCACCCTCGGTGCGGGTCGACATAAGTGATTGAGCCCAGCCGAACCGCTGTAGCCGTAACGCTCCATGCCACCACCCGACCCTTCGGGTGCGTAGCGGATGGATGCCCAGACACCGAACCGCCTCACCCCACAACAGGGGACGGAGCAGGCCCCCGCCCAACCAAACAGACCCAACACCAACAACAACACCCCGTGAACCTCCCCGGGTTTCATGCAGGCTCGGTGGTGTGAGTTTCGACCTGGTGGTCTGACTCGGTTTGAAGGTAGTGGTTCTCCTCGTATTCGGCTG
>Ga0255053_10001060_pt1 | contig 15166 bp, 8 predicted proteins | sample JV7_2_22_MG_FD_188635 | JGI IMG/M metagenome (GOLD analysis project Ga0255053, IMG submission 188635) | Seawater microbial communities from Jervis Inlet, British Columbia, Canada - JV7_2_22 | ecosystem: Environmental > Aquatic > Marine > Inlet | place: Canada: British Columbia | collected...
ATTATGCAAAGCACCGTCTGGCAACAGGACTGATCTATCGCGCGAATGGTCGCCTGGAGTTCCGACTGGATGGCGAAATACGCAAGCAGGAGGAAAACGTGCTGCGCAGCGGTGACCCCGAAGCATTCATCGCATCCGCTTCCATCGGATGGAAACCCGGCGTGCAACAGGGCTTCAGACTGGACCTGGTCGTCGATAACATCACCAACAGTAATTTCGAAGAGTTTCCCGGAACGCCAGCCGCGCGCCGGCAAGTAAGCCTGCAATCACGCTTTTCGTGGTAGACGCCAGAATTCGCCTCAAAGTTGATCAGATTTCTCAGCTGCGCAAATCGGGTTTCTTTGCCGACTCAATCAGGCCACGGATAGTTTTCGATCTCAGTTGCCAGTTTTGTCTTGAGCACGTCGAGATATGGTTCGAAGTTACGCCATTGTTCAAGTGCCCCGGTATATATCGGCTGCCGCACCTGCTCGGAACTCGGCGTACGAATGGAGCGATCGGTTTGGTGAAAGTTGAGACATGAGTCTTCAAAGGGGAGGTCAAGAAAATCAATTATTCTCCTCACCTCGTTGTCCGCATCTCGAACGACATGTTCGTAATGCACACGGAGCACTTTGCCCGGCAATACTTTGTCCCAATGCGCCATCAGCTTTACGTAAGACTTGTAGTAGCGCGAGATTTCTTCGATTCCGTAGGTAAATTCCTGACCGTCCGCAAACAATTGCTTGAAACCGCTGAAACAACAGGCCATCGGATGCCGACGCGCATCGATGACCCTGGCATTGGGAAATATCAGATGAATGAGACCGATATGCATGAAGTTATTGGGCATTTTGTCCACGAAATGAGGGGCGCCTTTACGATGAAATTCGGTACCTTTGATGTACGCGTCCGCAAATTTCTGCAGTTGTTCCGCCGACAGATCCGCCAGTATTTTCGGGTATTGTGCCTCCTCTGTTACCTGCCTTCGGCCGTTTAGTCGATGCGCCAAAGCGATAATGTTCGGCAACTCCATCGTCCCGTCGATCTGTGAATGGGACGCCAGAATCTGTTCCAGCAAGGTTGAGCCTGCGCGCGGCAATCCCACAACAAAAACGGGGTCTTTATAGTGTCCGCCCATGCCGGCTTTGCTTTCAAAAAGCGCCTCGGTACACGTTTCACCCTGGCGTTTCATCGCGGCTTCCAGTCTGTCAGGATCGTACCGCAAACCTTCTTTTCTTAGCTGATTGCCTCGCTCATAGTAGGCGAACGACTCCGCATAGTCCCCTTGATCCTCATAGGCTTTGCCGAGCGCAAAACACAAATGGAAGCGATCGACCACCGCGGTTGCTGTGTTTTCCACTTGCGATCGCATTTGTGAAATTTCATCTTCGCCAAATCGATAGGTTTTCAGGTTGGCCAGGCTCCAGTATGCGTCACCGAAATCTTTCCTTGCCCGATACGCAGCACGATAGGAGTCGATGCCTTCGTCTACCCGTCCAACGGTTTTTAACGCGTGACCTCTGGATAAATAAGTTTGTTCAAAACCCGGTTGAGCATTGATGACCTGATCGTAAATCTCCAACGCCGTATCAAAGTTCCCAATAGCGACATTCTGGTTGGCATACACCAGGTCAAATACACGATTGCTCGGATACATGTTCCGCAGAATGATTGCTTGTTCCAGAGCCTCCTCAAATTTTTGTCGTTTATGCAGTATGGTCACGTAGTCGACTCTGGCCAGCCAATAGTCGGGTTCGAGCTCAACGCAACTCTCCAGCAGAAACTCAGCGTCATCGTAAACGAATAGTTTCATACCCAGTATTGCCAGCAGCCGCATCGCCTCGATGTGATGCGGCTGCTGACGCAAGAATTCGCGACAAAGTTTTTCTGCCCGATACAACCTGTTTTCTTGAATCAGACTGGTGACAGTGACCAACTCCACCGGGAGCTTTGAGAGACGTTCGAATTCTGCATTCGCGATCGCAAAGTCCTGTTTGTTGTGCTGCGCTTTGTGGATGGCCGCCAGTTCCCGCCACGATGCGATCAGCGCACGGTTGAGTTCCACGGCACGCTGGTAGGCGTTTCTGGCGCGAATCGGATCGCCCAGCTGCTTTTGGTTATGACCTTCTTCCTGAAAGGCTTTGGCGAAATTGGGTTTAACGGCCTTGAGCTTCTCAAGTGTTTGCAGCGCATCTTCTAACTGACCAAGATAACGTTGGGCCACTGCCTGACAATAGAGCGAATCGATATCGTCCGGGTTTTCGAGCAGCTCTGTTTGCGCTGCCTCAAGCGCTTCTTGCAGGTTCCCGGCCTGTAGCAGCCGCTTGGCGGCCGTGGCACCACTGTGTCGTTCGGACGTAGCTTCTTTGGAGGCGCTTTGGGTCATTAGGTGCCACAGCTTGGACGGCAAAAATGAGTTGCGGGTACGAAGAACGAGCCAACATGAAACGCCCGCCCGCGCCTTAACGCAGCAAACAAAACGATGCGCTCACTCGCGAAGTACGTCGCAAAGACCGATCAGTATTTACGCCAACCTTGTCTGACTACCTTGTGCGGTTGCTTTCGGAGCAATCCATGGATGGGCCGCAATTGCCAATATGCTCTAGTAGTCAAAAGAAAAACGAACACCAATGGTACGTGGCCGATTCGTCGTTATCCTCAAATCCGTATCCAGCGCATTGATGAACAACTCGGCGCGCTCGTCGGTTATGTTTTCCGCGAATAGTTCAAACGTCCATTTATCGGCGTTGATTCCCAACGCGCCATCCAGCGTGTTATAGGAATCCTGTTGGAATCTGTTAGCGACAACGATTGAACTGAACTGATCATCGGTATATGCATAGACTAATTGAGCGTGAACATCCTTGTCGCCCACCGGCCAATGGTACCGCGCGCTGAGATTGTATTGGAGCTCGGGCGCCAGGGCCAGGTCGGATCCCACACCGGCAAGGTTTGACACCTCGGAATTAATCCGAACCATTTCAGTCGAATTGAACGACCACGCCGCGCCAAGGGTAAGATCGTCAGTCGGTAACCAGGTCAGGTCGCCTTCAAAGCCTTTGATTTCGGCATCGGCGGCGTTGAGGACGAAAGTGAGCACGCCAATATTGAAATCCGTAACACCGACCTGCAAGTTGTCCCAGTCGATTTGATAGACGGAGCCGTTGAAGCGTAAGGTGCCATCAAGCCAGGTGGTTTTCCAACCGAGTTCAAAGTTCGTTACTTCATCGGCGACATAGGTTTTTGGCGGTCTGGGGTCATCGGTCCGGTTAAAGCCACCCGGGCGAAAGCCTTCTGAATAGGTGAAGAAGAACAGCAAGTCATCGGTGGGCGTGTAGGCAATACTACCCTTGAGAATCGTATCGCTTTCCTTGAGTGGCAGGTCGTTGGCAAACTCCGCGTCATAATCAACCCCGCTGTCATCATCCACCGTTCCCAGAATCGCAAAGCTGGAAGAGCCCCGCAAACTGGACTCGATATCGTAGTATCGAGCCCCTGCAGTAAGCGCCACCGCATCTGTAACGTGGAAGGTGACTTCCCCAAACGCCGCGAACTGCTCCTCTTCGCGAATCGCATCGTTGATGAAAGTAATACCGGCTGGCCTGGGGTTCGGATTATTTATAGTCGATGTCGAGATCGGTGCGTTGGGCGCAAAAAATCCAGTCGATCCGGCGACGAAAAAATTGGTGTCGACTTTGGTTTCAATGTCGTCAAAAAACAAACCGGCGACAAAATTCACTCGCTCCCCATCGAAAGAGGATACACGCAGTTCGTGCGTAGTTCGCTCATTTTCGATATTGGCGATCATGCCCTCCGTCGGATCACCGCACACGGTGTAAGTGGGCTGGCAAATGTAATAGTAGCCGTAGACGCCGACTTCAGTATAACCGCTATAGTCGAAAGTATTGTTGACTTCGCGATCAAGAAACGAGCCTGCGTATACCAGCTCCAGCGCACCGAGACGGCCGTTCACAGTTAAGGAAAACTGCTCGAATTCATCATCCAGAAAATCGGGAAAAAAGCGCTGAACTTGCAGGTCTCCAACGACCCGGCTTCCCGCTGCGTCCTGGCTGATGTTAGCGAGGGACTCGGGTGAATGATCAAACACACCGTCAACATCCAGCGACTGGGTCATATATTGTGGGATTAATTCCCAGTCATCGTTGATCGCGATCTTGGCGCTCAGACGTGCGCCACGGTACACGGCATCATTGAAGTCCTCTTCAACGAAAGCCAGATTGTTGACCACCGTAGATATCGCACCGGCCGGAAAACCCACGTCGCCCGGCTTGTATGAGTTTTCACCGAAAACATTGTCGATAAAGCCACCTTCGACGGCATTATAAAAAACACCGCGAAAAGCCAACTTGTCATCGATAATCGGGATGTTGATGTAAACATCTACGCTGTTGCTGTCATCACCATGACTGGTGGTCGAGTAACTTGCATCAAACCCGGCCTGAAACTCATTATATACAGGCTTGTTGGTTATCAGACGTACCGTACCGGCCTGTGAACTCGCCCCGAATAGTGTCCCCTGGGGGCCGGGTAGGACTTCCACCCGGGCAATGTCAGCTGTGTACAGGTCCAGATTCCGACCGCCCGAGCTTACCGGCTGTTCATCGAGATAAAGCGCAACGTTGGGCACCGGAGCACCAATTTCCAAGGATGTCTGGTCGGACGAATCGGTGGCCAACCCCCGAATGAAAATCGACGACTGACCCGGACCGCGACCTGCAGAATTAACGGTCGGGAGATAACGGATGTAATCGTCGAAATTCGCGATATTGAGATCCTCGAGTTTCTTCTCCCCCAAAGCCTGGACCGCGATGGCGACATCCTGAAGACTTTCGGTCCGCTTGGTTGCCGTTACGATGATTTCCTCGATTTGCGCCATCGCAGAGGCTGAGGCCAACCCGGCTGACGTCGCTAAAGCCATGCAAACCGCTTTGTTCAATTTAGTTTTCTTAAACATCAATCGCTCCTCAAGGGTAGGATTTAGTCAATCATGGACTGCTATGGCATGGCAGGTAGCCAACTCCAGCCACCGATTCTGAAACATCGTTGCTGGTCGTCACAACCGGGCAACCGACCGAGACGCCAAGAACGCCGCCCTCCCGAGACAGAAAATTGAACCACTCCCTGATCGGAAAATAAAGAAATCCCGGCGACCCAAGACGGAATTCGGCTTGACTGCGGCAGGGAACAGGTGATGCTAATTTGCAACAACGCGGTGAAGGGCCCGGAACGCCTTGATTACTGGACCATCGACCAATGTGGGACCGTAGGAACCTACTCTTGTTGCAGGTCGAATACACTTTGTTCGATCGGATGATCATGCTTGAATTGAACCCAGAAATGCGCAATTCGTGGCGGCGGATCAGCCGCAAATGCTGCACTGTGACAGGGTTGCTGAAGGGACTTCTCTCGTCACCCAGGGATATCGAAGCCCTGTCAGCCAAATTTCCAGGTATTCGGGACGTTGTCATGCCGCCGGCTGGCTTTCGGTTGCTGTGCTTTTCCTGAATGGAGATATGGCTGGCGCTGCTTCAAGCATCACCATCACGATTACGCTCGTAATCACAACAATTACGTTTACGACGACAAGCGGAATAATCCCGTCTTGTTTTTATGATTTCCTGATTGGTTTTATTCGAAGCGAACGACGATTCCCGCATAAAGATTTCTGCCTGGCGCCGGCTCATAGAAGCGGCCGCCAAAGGCATTGATTCTTATGTTGCTGTTGTAGCGCTCGCCAAAGAGGTTGTTGATACCAAGATACGGTCGAAGCACCCAGTTGCCCCGGCGAAATTCCTGACTTACCCGAAGATTAGCAACGGCATAGCCGGGCACTTCCACAATATTCGCCGTATTTGCAAAGAGCTTGCCGGAATAAACCGATTCCAGTGTTGCCGATATTCCTTTCCCGGACTCATAGTGAAGCCCGATGTATCCAAAGTGCCGGGGTAGTCCCGGCAAACTGTTGCCTGAGAAATCATTGCCGTCGTCGTCCACGAAACTGTCGAACTCAAACTCTGACCAGGTGTAAGAAACATCGGCACTAAGACCACCGCCCAGGACCCAGGACGTCGCTATCTCAACCCCGGATCGGCTGGAGCTGCCGGCATTTGAGTAAAACGTGCGCCCAGGGAACGCGGCGAGCTCGAAGGGAACCAACTCGTCTTCGAGATCTATCTGGAAAAGCGTAAATTCATAGCTGAGATTCTGACTGGCGCCACGAAAGCCCAGCTCATAATTGTCGGCTGTCTGAGGATTGATTGTCTGATTGAAGCCACCCGAGCCATCGGGATTTGCGAGCTCCGTCGTCGTTGGCGTTTCGAAGGAGCTGCTGTATGAAGCAAAAACCGTACTTGAACCTGTGCGGTAGCTCACTGAGACAGAGGGGCTGACTTCACTGAAGTCTCTTCGTCCCGAATCATCGCCATCGGCAAGAAATCGGTCTGTCACCGTATATTGAAGGTCATCGAAGCGAAGTCCCGCATTAACAGACCACGCACTACCAAGCTTGTACCGGCCCTGCACGTAGATACCAGTACTATCGACTTGCTCCTGCTGGTCGAACACGAGACCTCCCAACACGCCCTGGTTGTTGTCAAACCTCCGTCGATCATCATCCTGCCGATCGATATCGAATCCTATGGTCAAATTCAGTTTGCTCGAGGCAATATCGGTCAGGCTGTACTGAGCACCGGCGCCGTAGAAGAAACGCTCGAGGTCGACGGACCCGCCATCGACAAATGGTAGTCGGTTCGCGAAATCACGCCAGACGTAATAGTTTCTCAGGAGTAAGTCGCCACTCAGGTGGTCGGTTCGATAGACCAGGCCTATTCGCTGCTGTGACAGTTCCTCGCCCGCGTCGAACAGCACGTTTTGAGCGCGCGCCGATCGTGGCTCAGCCTCCGCTTGTACGGCATCTATGCCGCCCGGATCCTGCTCGTCAGGCTGATCGGTATGATTGAACACGATTGTCAACGAGTCGCTGTCGCCAAATCCCAGGCGAACCTTGCTATTGATCAGATCTCCGCTGGATGAAGAATGCTCACGATATCCCGCGAAATTCTGATGCGACGCATTGAACAGGTAATCGACACGATCCAGCTGGCCAGCGGCCTTGAGCTGATACTTCTCGTAACCAAGTTCGCCGACACCGATCTTTGCCTCAACAAACGGCTCTGATCCACCGAGCTCACTTACTACCGAGATGACCCCGCCCGAGGCATTGCCATAAAGCGACGATGCCGGCCCGCGCAGAACCTCGATCCGTTCGGCCGAACCGAGATCGATGCTATCGACCTGCGCCTGGCCATCCGGCAGCGTTTCCGGAATGTCATCGACGAATATCTTTATGCCGCGAATACCGAAGCTCGACCGCAGGCCGAATCCTCTTATTGCAACACGCAGGTCCTGGGCGAAGTTGTAGCGGTTTTGCATATACAAACCGGGAATGCCGTTTAGCGCTTCGTCCAGCCCGAGTTGTTGTGTCGCGTTCTGTATGCGGTCTTTGTGCACCACTGAGATCGAACGCGCAACATCGCGAACCGCCGACTCGATTCGGGTTGCCGTGACTACGATCTGCTCCAATGCATCCGTTTCGGTTTCCTGAGCCCAGGACACAGGTATGGTTAAAAACAGAAACAGTGATAGTTCGCAGGGAAATCGCACAGTGGTCACAAAGTCGTCAGCAGACACCGAAAAGTAGCGATCTCGATCATCGCGGTCAATGACTGTTGCTGTCGTATCCCTCGTCGGCCGTCTCTACCCATGCAGGTTCAAGCCGTGTGAACTTGCCGGCGAACCGCTACGCCCAGCGCAGCAATAGAAAAAGGCCGGTTGCAACATCATCACAACCGGCCATTGGTTTTCCAGGCTTGATAAATCGCCTGCTATCCATCCGAGTGATCTAGAAGCTGAAAGTTCCCCTCAGATAATACTGACCACCTTCGTAGTTTGCGGCGGCGCGACGCGGAAACTGCAATCCGGAGCTGAGATTATTCGCGTCGGGAGGACCAGTCTCATTGATGAACTCATCGGCGATGTTGATGGCGCCCAGATTGAATCTCCAGTTATCATTGAGCTGAAAACCCAAATCCAGATCAAGGTAGACGATCGAATCAACCTTAGGTTTATTGACACCGATAACGCCTTCCTGATCCAAATGCTCACCGTAGTAATTTGCCCGGAACATCAGGTTGAACCTTTCGCCAAAAAAGGTATTGGCTGACAACACAGCGCGTTCATTGGGATAGTCGTTTTCGATATTGACGAGAGTGGCATCACCGACCGGCGTAAAGGGACCGTCTGGCGTCTGCACAACCTTCTGCCCAACCACATCGGTTTCCATGTAATTAAGCGCGACTGTCCAGGTAGTACTGGTGCTTGCAGTCCAATCCGTATTCGAAGTCAGCACCACATCCAGGCCGGTGTGTTCTACGTCCATCGCGTTGGTGTAAAACGCGATCTGGCCGCCGGCGGCCGTTGGTATATTGCCTGTCTTATAGATACGATCATCGACTTCAATCAGATACACATCCACGGTCAGCGTTGTATTGTCGCCGATATCAGAGGTAAACCCGAGGCTGTAGTTGACGGATGTTTCCTCTGTGAGCGGCTGGGCGCCCACCGCAATTGCAGCAGGATCTGTCGCAGGAAACAGGCCCTCTTCAACCAGTATGGTTTGACCGGGGATCGTACTATCGGCCGTGGTAATCGTGGTCCTCACATTGGCCTGGCCCGGCGTAGGGGCATGAAAGCCTGTAGAGACCGCACCGCGAATTGCAAAGGCATCCGAGAACCGGTAGCGCCCCGCAACCTTCCAGTTGATCGTGTCGCCGAAATCCGAAAAATCCTCATAGCGCAGTGCATACTGCAGCAACAGCGCATCGCTGATATCGTGTTCCAGATCCACATACACAGCAACATTGTCGCGCACGTGCGAACCGGCATCCTCCGAGGTGACGCCCTTCAATCCGCTGGCGCTTTTTTCAAAGAACGAAGTCGGTTCGCCTGCAATTGCAGTATAGGTTTCCTCACGCCACTCGAAACCGAATGCAAGGTTCAGTCGATCGCTCATCGGCAGGGAAAAATCGGCATTCACCATGAGCTCTTTTTGCTCGTAACCACCAACATCGAAATCCATTTGTGGCAGCGTCTGGAGGTCCCCGGGGCCCAGAGATGGGTTGGCTGTGTTGTTCAGGAAATAGAGCAGCTCGTTCCTGCCAAAGCCGTAGCTGAAGTCGTACAACATGCCACTCTCGAACTCGCCGTTTACCCCCAGGACAATACTGGTATCGGTTTGATCGCCATCCAGAAACGGTGTGAACCCGGCGGGCAGACCGACAAAGCCCTGCTCGCGCAGACTCTGTGTAACCGGGAGGTTAGGGTCCGAAAGCGGATCGTCAGGATCAAAGCACCCAGGACACCCGGCCCCAAAAGGAAGCTGTGTGGTGAAGGTTGAATGAGTGGTCGGGTGGCGGTAGAAAAAACGATATCGGCCCTCCGTATCGCCATAGCCGAAACGAGCATATAACTCGGCTGTGTCGCTGATTTCGAAGCCGGAATTTATGAATAAACGAAGACCGCTGGTTTCGGGGCGCCCCCAGCTCTGCACTAATGGCGCATCACCAAAGGGAGCGTCCGCCCCAACCCCGGATGTACCCCCATCGATCAATGCCTGAGCATCGGGGCGTTGTAAACCACGTGACAGCCCGTCGTTGTCAATATACTCCGCACTGATGTTGACGAATCCATTATCACCAGCGGGCAACCCGACATTTGCCGCAACTTTAACGCTCTGTTCGCCATCATAGAACTCGCCATATTGAACCTGAACCTGGCCGCCTTCCGAGGCGTCTTTCATCACGAAGTTGATGACGCCGGCGATTGCATCGGAGCCATACTGTGAAGAGGCTCCGTCACGCAAAACCTCAACGCTCTTTATGCCGATGCCCGGAATCATTCCGATGTCAGGGGCGTGCGCGCCGTTACCGGCGGCAGGGGCCAGGAATTGCACCAAAGCAGAGCGATGTCTGCGTTTGCCGTTGATGAGAACCAGTGTCTGATCGGCTGCGGTACCGCGTAAGGACGTTGCGCGTATGAACGCGCTGCCGTCACCGGTTGCCGGGGCTGCAGTGAAGGAAGGTACCATAGCCTTCATGTTATCTGTGATATCGGCCGTACCGCCCAGGTCGTTGAAATCTTCTCCTGAAATCACATCGATGGGTACCGTTGAGTCCGCGGCCGAGCGAGGTTTGGCACTGCGTGTGCCGATCGTAACGATCTCCTCATAGGCATCGTCGTCGGCAGATTGTGCAACCGCAACCTGCGTGCAAAGCCCTGCGCAGGCAACTATCGCTGCCATGGCTCCGAAATGTTGCCAGTTCCTGGTCATTTTGCTTTCCTCCTGAATTAATTTCATTTCATGCAGTAACAGTCATCTCCTGGCGCTGCCTGACAGGCAGCCGGTGACAATCGTCCCTGATGACTTCCTGCTACTGCTTATGGTTGGTTTTGTTGTAGTTCCGCTACTATAGATCGCCGGTGTCTGCTTGGCTAGATCAAACTCAGGAAATGTTGGAAGATACAAGGTGCCAGTTGTTGGTTTTACGCAACACCGTGCGGCTGGCAGTCTATTTACCAGGCCGAACTAAAACCTCCCGATCCGCCGCCCCATATCATCGAACAGCCGATTGGCAATCACAGCCATCGCGACGCCAGGATACTTCAAGTGAAAGCTGGCCATTCGTCGGGGGGAGGTGATGGGGACGGCACAGTCCGCTTCGCTGGATCCCGACAACAGGTCGGCCAGAAGCGTGCCGACCAGCGTCGCCATCGCAATGCCGCGACCATTGCAGCCGATGCCGGCGAATATCCCGTCACCGAGGCGAAGAATGACGGGCAGGTGGTCCCGGGTCAGGGCGAGGTAACCGCTCCAGCCATATTGCCAGTGAATCGCGCCCAGATCGGGGAATCTTCTGCTCGCAGCGAGGTGCAGTTGTTGCAAAAGGCCTGGATGTTCATCGCCTGCAGTGGCGTCTGCCCCGCCCATGATCAGTCTGTTGTCAGGCGTAACTCTGAAAGACGTGAGCAGCCGCTGCGTGTCCGAGGCGGCCTCCCCTTGCGGCAAAATTCTCCTGGCCTGATGCTCGCTCAACGGTGCCGACGCAATCTGTGCAGTACGCAAGGGAATCACCGTGCCTCGCAGAGCTGCTATGTTGCTGCCGTAGGCGTTGGTACAGATGAGTACGTTTTGACAATCCAGTTGGCCTTCCGGCGTATGGACCAGCCATCGATTAGCGGAATTCTCGAGCTCCAGAAACGGGGTTCCCGAGTAAAGGCTCGCGCCCGCTGCGACGCAAGCTGTTGCCAGTCCGCGAACATAGGCTAATGGATTCAACGATCCACCACGCGAATCAAACCATGCGCCACAGTAGTAATCAGTCCCGAGTCGCGTTGCGACGTCAGCCTCAGGGATCCACTCGACATCTGCACCGAGATCTTGCCAATCCTTGATGCGCCTCTCTACCGCGGACAATGCAAAACGCGAATGGGCTGCCTGTATCCAACCGCTCTTTACCGCATCGCACTTAATGCCGTGACTTTCGATCAGTTCAAACAGCTGTCCCGGTGCATCACCCGATAACTCAAGCAAGCGATCACCTGCTTCACGGCCTAGTAGCCTGCGAACTTCATGCGGGTCTCGTTTGAGTCCGGGAACGACCAAGCCGTTGTTGCGTCCCGATGCACCCCAGCCGACATCTGCGGCCTCGACAACTGCAACACGAGCACCCTGTTTGGTCAGTTTCAATGCCGCTGCAAGGCCCATAAAACCAGCGCCAACGATGCCGACATCGACTTTCTGTGTACCGGTCAACTTTGGCGGGGAATCAATCGATCGGGTGACCGCGGTCCAGAGGGACTTAGGCGGAGCGGCAGGGGCGCCATTCTGGTAGGGGCTTTCCACGTTGTTCTTCCAGCGTCAGCGCGCAGAGCCTTCTGTGAAATCCAGAATAAGGCCGCAAGTGTAGTCCGGAGCAACGCGAATAGCTCCACCATCCGTAATGTCAAAAGGCAGATCATTACGAGCAAGGATATCTTGCGTTCGACCTAAATCTTCAACACGTAGGGTCATCATACCGAGGCGCGGTGTCTTGGAATCCGATTCCCTACCGATATCTCCGAATCTAGCCTGGTATACATGAGGAAGTAGCAAATCGATTTGTTGCCCCGTCGGAACCACGAGGTGAACGCCGTCAGCGTTAGTCTGCACGGAGCCTCCTCCGAGTAGCAACGCCAACTTGGCAGCAACTCGCTCTGTCTCATCAATAATGCCGGCCATGGCATTTACTCCAATGCAAGCATTCTGATGGGACAGAAAGTCGGGGTGGCGAATCAACTCCGGCGTCAGATGCTGCAGCACGACAACGTGCATGAGACCTTCGATGTCATCCGGCTCGGGCACGCACAGTTCGAACGACGGTTGCGTCCAGCCTTCGGGATGCTCGAAATTCCGTGTCAGGCGGCGCGGTTCTGAAACGCGCATGCCGTGATCGACCATTTCCCTGTAGCTGGTTTGCACATCATCGGTTCGAAAAGCGACTCCCATGAGCCCCTCACCATATTGATCCAAATGCTTGTCGAGATTCATGGTGAAGCGCGAGGCGTCGACAATACCGCGGATCTCGAGGTAATCGTCCTGGAACATGATGCAGAGATTGCCCGTGCCCCACTCGATGTGGCTGCCGCGCGGTGGAATCGTGAACCCAAGCCGTTCGTACGTGTTTCGAGCGGCGTCCAGGTCTCGGGCGGCAATGACCGGGTGATCCAGGGATTCGATACCGTTGAAACGACATCCCGCCTGCATATTTGCTTCACCAGATGATAAGAAAGTTAGCATTGTGAAGGATTTCAGTGGCAGAGTGCTACAAGCAGCAAGTAAATGACCGTCGACGACACCTGGCCGGGGGCAAAGACTTTGCTGCTGAGAACTTACGACAACATGCTCGGAGAATGAGCAAGACTCCCTATACCATGACCAAGACACAAAATCGGGTAGCCGGGACTGTAAGCTCGTCTTGCCGGCCAAAAGACATCGCAGACATCCAAATTCGCGACGAACTCCGATGCGGGGACCTGGGTCGCATAATCACGCTGCACGGCGTCGCCTACCAACCGCTGAGTGGCTTCGGGTTGAGCTTCGAGGCATACGTCGCAAAAACGATTGCAGAGTATGTGCTCGATAACTCGTCACGGGGTCGTGTCTGGCTGGCCGAGCGCGACAAGGAACTGGTCGGATGCGTCGCAATCGCCGAGCGCGAACAGAGCACCGGCCAACTCCGCTGGGTGCTCGTCGATCCTGCAATGCGTGGCGTCGGCCTTGGGCACAGACTCGTCACGCTGGCACTCGACCACTGTGTCGAGCGCGGACTGGCTTCAGTTTATCTGGAGACGACGGATGGACTACCGGAGTCCATGCAGCTTTATGAGAAGCTGGGCTTCGAAGTACTCTCAACTGAAACGGCTGACCTCTGGGATGGAGCTCGCAAGTTGATCAAAATGAAATTGCAACTGTCCCGGGCTTCGGTATAAAAAAACGCCCGATGCTATTGCACCGGGCGCAAGTTTTTACGTCATTCTTTTTAACCGAACTAGAAGTCGGCAGCAAGCCTCACGTACCAGAAGCCTCCGTTGTTGCCAAACGGCGAGCTGAGCGCTGTGCGGGCCCCCAGGAACTGTGCGACACCGTTCGCCTCCAGCTGCGGCTCAGTATCAAAGACGTTCTCGCCGCCGACGGTAATCCTGTAATTCTCGGCAAATGTAAGGGTCGCTTCAACATCCACCAGAATTTCCGAACCGTGAGAGTTAGCGTCAGAAGCGTCACCGGCGCTGAAAACTCCACCAGTCGTTTCCCAGTCGCCGTAGCGGTTGATTCGCACGTAGCCGCCGAACATCCCACTGGTCTGATAGTTAAACGATAACGCAGTTCTCTGCTCTGGCATCTGGTGTTCCAGATCAAAAACGCGTGCAGCATTGATGGTGTTCGCTACGATATTGCTGACCTCTTGTTCATTGAAGTTGTGCCGCAAATCCACGATTAACGAACCGGGACCCACATCGAAATGGCTGGTGATCGCCAGGTCTATACCGGTGACATCGGAATCGAAGGCATTGGTAAAAAAGGCGGCGCTACTATTCAGGAGCAAGAAGGCATTTGGTACGCCCGCAGCCGTCAAGTCTGCGACGTCCTGTGCCGTTACAGTGTCGCCCAGCAACGCCAGCCGGTCTTCAATCTCTATGTCATAGTAGTCCAGCGTGATACTGGTGTTGTCCGTCGGCTGCCACACTGCGCCAAGCGTAAAGCTGGTGGACTCTTCCGGTGACAGCGGAGTGGATCCCAGCACTATGGCTACCGGATGATCGACCGGGTAGGTGCCGCTGGGGATCAGGTTACCGAACTGGTCGGCACTGGTGGTGACGTTGAGCGTGTTGATCTGTCCCGGGGTGGGTGCGCGGAAGCCGGTGCTGGCGGTTGCGCGCAAGGCTAATGTTTCGGTCACCTCAACACGGCCGGAAAGTTTCCAGTCAACTGTGTCGCCAAACGTGTCGTAATCTTCGTAGCGTACTGCGGCACCAAGCGACACGCGATCCGTGATATCCGCTTCCAGATCGATGTAGCCGGCATAACTCTCGTTCGAAAAACTGCCGGCGGACTCGGTCGTGAAGCCCTGGAATCCATCGGAGCCCACGCCGAAAATAAAAGTCGGCCCCCCTTCGATAGAAGCCTGATCGCCTGCGCCGATCTTGTAGGTCTCTTCAAGATATTGAAAACCGAAGGCGAAGTTAAGCGGTGACGCCAAATTGCCGACGTCCATGGGTTTGACGAAATCAACGTTGAAGCTGATCTCTTCCTGCGTCAGTTTCCCTGGCCGGAAGCTGGTCGGCGACAGGGCACCCAGACTCGGGTTGATGGATTCGGAGAGTAGGTAATCCGCCTCGCTTTCCGCCGAGCGTACCCGGGCATCCCAGCTCATGCCGCCAGCCGTATCGCCGCGCGCACCGGCCACAATCGCATAATCGCTTATTTCCGCCCCAAAATCCGGGTTATAGCCGCCCGGGAACTGGGTGTGGATCGGGTTAAGCAGCACAAAACCACTCGGGTTAGTAACCA
>Ga0255053_10001061_pt1 | contig 15166 bp, 10 predicted proteins | sample JV7_2_22_MG_FD_188635 | JGI IMG/M metagenome (GOLD analysis project Ga0255053, IMG submission 188635) | Seawater microbial communities from Jervis Inlet, British Columbia, Canada - JV7_2_22 | ecosystem: Environmental > Aquatic > Marine > Inlet | place: Canada: British Columbia | collected...
CCTCAAGAACAGATCAATCGATATGAAATATATCCAGGCCTGGTTGGAGAGATTCGACGAGGGGGAAGATGCAACCAACTATGTTGAAACCTTCAAGAAAGTTCTCGAAGATATTCAATAAATTGTTAGTTGTTGATTGTTAGCTGTTGGTAAAGAAATAATTATTTTGATATGACTATCAAATAACAACTTGCAACCAACAGCTAATCACCTGGGTTCTGGGACCGAACCCGGGACTCCTGCGAGAACCCTTGATTAAAGTTGACCGTTTCCGTTAGAATACTCAGGGAATTTCCCGACTGGATTGGTAAACATCATCAGAGCACTGAATCTTAAAGCCGCTATCCTGCTCAGGAAGCGGCTTTTTACGTTCGTTCCATTAATGGGCCTGAATCTGCATTGAATCCAAAATAAGTTTACAGCTGTGTCAGGTAATTTGAAAAGGAGGGAATCATGAGACGTTTGGGAATAATGTCGTTTATTCTGGTCGGCTTTGTTGCCGGGATCGCCTTTACCTACAGCTGCGGGGGAGGAGGAGGTTCGTCCAGCTCAGCCGCAACTACGATAGATCAGCTCGAGGCCAGAGTCGAAGTCCTTGAGGCCAAGCTGTCCTATGCAACTATCAGCACTGCCGTCATCAACGGCGTAACCGGTCCGCACCTGATTATTTCCGGTGTGAACATTCACATTCAGAACGGCGCGGCTCAGACCGACACGAACAACGGCCTTGGCAACCTGATCGTAGGTTACAATGAAGCGCCTTCGGGGCTGGCTGCGGGGGAGAGGAGCGGGTCGCACAACCTTATCGTGGGCAACGAGCACAGGTACTCTACATACGGCGGACTGGTAGCAGGCTTGAAAAATACTATATCCGGTATCCATGCAAGTGTTACCGGCGGTTGGCAAAATGATGCTACTGCCCGGTATTCAGCCGTACTGGGAGGCTGGAAAAATGATGCTACCGGCCAATGGAGCACCGTAAGCGGAGGGGAGAATAACCAGGCAACTCATCAAGGTACTTCGGTAAGCGGTGGCATCAGCGGCTCTGCTACAGGCGTGTGGAGCACTGTTTACGGCGGCAGCAATAATACCGCAAGTGGCCAAAACTCAGCAGCTGGAGGGGGAGCAAGCAATATTGCGTCCGGTTGGAATGCTACCGTGAGCGGTGGACAGGGGAATGAAGCCTCCCAATATGCCGCTGTTGTTTCAGGCGGAGCGAGCAACACCGCTAGTGGGGACTTTTCTACTGTCAGCGGCGGGGGAGGCAATACCGCGAGCGGCTATAGATCAGTTGTGAGCGCCGGTATCAGTAATTCGGCCATCGGGTCAGAGTCGGCTGTGAGCGGAGGCCGTGATAATGCAGCCACTGATGACCATGCTTCTGTCACAGCCGGATATAATAATCATGCCAGTGGTTATGCATCGGCTGTAAATGGTGGAAGAGAAAACAAAGCTACCGCTGCGTATGCTACAGTCAGTGCCGGGCATCTTGGTACTGCCAGCGGGTATGCATCGGCTATAAGTGGAGGCCGTAGTAACACTGCCAGCCATGATTATGCTGTAGTCAGTGGCGGCATTAATAATTTAGCCAGTGGATATGCATCGGCAGTAAGCGGATCATCGGGCCTGGTCGCAAGTGGTAGTAATCAGCATGTACCGTAAAATCCGGTTGAAAGTTGCAAGTTGAAAGTTTTTAGTTAAACAAAAGGATGTAAAGTAGGCAGGGAGTGAAGGGGTCCGACCCCACATCACCTGATACTATTAGCTGCTTACCGGAGGAAGGACAAAAAATATGAAAAAGTGGGGAATTCTGTTGTTAACCGTTATCTGTCTTGCCGTTTTTATTTCCTCATGCGCCACCTACGACAATTGCGTAGAAAGAGTGGATTACGGTGTAGCAACTGGCACTGGTGGATACGGCAGGCGCATTACGACCGCTTGCTGGGATGATGAAACTGAAGCCCCGACATTTTCCGAAGGCCTGGCAGTAGTAAAGAAAAAAAATAAATATGGCTACGTCAATAAAGCCGGAAAGTCCGTCATCAAACCGAAGTTCGATTATGCCAGCGGCTTTTCCGGGGGTATGGCAGCAATAAAGGTTAATGATAAATGGGGTTATATCGACAAGACTGGTAAGATCGTCATAGAGCCGATGTTCGATGATGCCTCGTTCTTTAATAAAGGTCTGGCCGGAGTAAAGGTTAACGCCAAATGGGGCTATATCGACAGTACCGGGAAGACCTTCATTGAACCGCAGTTCGATAAAGTCCAACTCTTTTACGGAAATATAGCGGGAGTAAAGATTAATGACAAATGGGGCTATATCAACAAGATCGGTATTGTCGTTATAAAGCCGAAGTTCGATGAAGCCAAGCCCTTTTTTGGTGGTCTTGCAGGAGTAAAGGTTAACGGCAAATGGGGCTATATAGGCAAGACCGGGAAGGTCGTCATCAAACCGCAGTTCGAAGAAGTCCAACTCTTTTTCGAAGGTCTGGCAGCAGTAAAGGTTAAGGGCAAATGGGGCTATATCAACAAGGTCGGCAATATCGTCATTGAGCCGAAGTTCGATAGCGTCGGGTACTTTATCAGCGAACCGATAGAAGTAGAGCTTAACGGAAAAACAGTCTGGATAGACAAAACAGGGAAAGTCGTGCCCAAGCCGCAGTAAGAGTGCGAATCTGAGGTCTGACCCTTGCACCCTTCGGATGAGTGCGTCCTTCGGCAGGCTCAGGACACGTAGTGCGAAGGGCGTGTAGAACAGGCAGGAGGCAAGAGACAGAAGGCAGTAGCAGCGCGTTGAACATTAGAGCATTAAAAATTTGAGCATTGGACATTGGGTTAATCACTTTCACCCCTCCCCAGGCGGCCTTTCGACAGGCTCAAGGTCCTGAGCTAGGCCGAAGGAGAGGGGAACACAAGGGGAGGGGGTAATATTAGTCATTGCTTCATAACGCCAAAGGCGTGACGAAGCAATCTTGTGAATCGTAACGTGGAACCTGGAACCTGAAACTCGGAACTCTGGCTATAAGCCTACCCGCTTCGACTACGTACTCCGCGCAGACTTTGATGCAGGCGAATTAGCGCCTGCGTCGATCGCTGCCTCGCCCGCGGCCATCGCGGCCACGCCGATCATGTCTGTCACGCCTGTCTCTGTACCTTGGCCTGAAGTGCCGATCTCTGGACCTGTGCCTGTGGCTAGGTCCGCCGATACCGAATACAAATCCCGGAGTTGAGAAGAACAAGCTGGTGTGAATCCGGTTTCTGTGGCCTCCACCCAGGATCACGCCCACCTGGACGTCGGTGTTGTAGTTCCTCTTCGGCCTGTATGAATATCCCGGATAAGCATAGTGCCACTCTTCCAGTCCTTCGGTCCTGTAAGGTGCCTGACCGGCAATATACCGATATGGGACCTGGCCGTAGCTGTCAAATGCAGTCCTGTGATCCAGTGGGAGCTCGATCAGTATTCCCGGAACGGAAATAGTATCGATGTTGATCCACGGCCCTCTGTAGGACCTTGCCCGTGCCCATTCGCGGTCATATCTCCTGAACCAGTTGCCCTGATAGAAGAAGATATCGGCCTGGACATTTGGCACGAAATGCACGCCTGTGTTGTAGATAAGGACCAGATACTCAGGCTGGACACTGATCACCGCCTGGGAATTAGCGGCAGTACTTGTTGGAACACCCATGACCATCAGGCCTACTACTGCCATAGCTGCAAGCGTTGTTACCATAAAGTGCTTCACGATTTACCCCCTTTCATTCTCCTTAGAGGCTGGGGTAGCTAATATTCTCCTCTCACTATAAGTATAACGCTCTTAAGGGCAGGGGATAGGGGGCAGGGAAGAGGGGTTATAGGTATGGAAGTATCGAGGTGTCGAGGTATCGAGGTAGAACATTAGAGCATTAGAAATTGGGTTTAGAACAATAGAGCATTAGATATTAGAACATTAGACACGTTACTAGTTACGCATTACGCGTCACGCATCACGAATTACCAATCACGCATCACGAATTACCAACAACTAATCACTAATTCTTTACAAATGGCAAGGCAAACGAGTACTATGATAATTGCACTTCTGAGGGGGAGGCCGGAGCATCCGATCCGCAGCTCCAGTTACAGTAGAAACCGATTTTTCATATCACAAATACATCAGGAAGTAGTGTCAGAGTATGCGTTTTGATGTGTATCACCAAAACATCACAATGCATACTCTGGCACCTACACTAGAAACTAGAAACCAGAAATTAGAAACTTTGGCCAAAGGCCAGAGGGGAGGATTAATGAGTGGTGGACTGAGCACCTGGAAGGGAATTTTCGTGTTTTCGGCCACAATAATCGGCGCCGGAATCCTCGCTTTGCCCATTGCGGGTGCAGTCGCCGGTCTAATGCCCACTATCCTCATACTCCTACTCATAGGCGCCGTCTCGGTCTTTTCTGCCCTTTACATCGCAGAGGCAGTTTTAAACACCGAAGGTGTACACCACCTCCCGACCCTGGCTCAGGTCCACCTGGGAAGGACTGGCCAGGCGGCCATGCTCCTGGGCGTTATCATCTACATTTACGGAGCCCTCATCGGCTATCTAAGCGCAGGAGGGCAGCTCTTTTACTCTCTTTCAAACGGGGCAATACCTGTCTGGCTCGGTCAGCTGATCTATTTTTCCATCGCCAGTCTCGTCGTCCACTTTGGCCTGAAGCTCGTTACCCAGATTGAAACATATCTCTTCCTGGGAATGCTCATTCTCCTCGGAGCCGTTATGCTGATCGCCCTGCCGGGAGTGAAAGTCCCGCTGCTGATGAAATCGAACTGGTCAGCCACTCCAGGTATTTTCGGGGTGGTGCTTTTCGCCTACGTTGGGCATTCCATCATCCCCTCCATCGCCATGGGGCTCGATGTTAAGAGGAAGATCAACACGATCGCCGTGTGGGGTGTTCTCATCCCCCTTGTTCTCTACATATTCTGGTGCGTTATAGTGATCGGAGTGGTACCAAAACCTGCCCTGCAGATTGCAAAGGCCGCCGGACAGCCCGCGACCATCCCCCTGGGTATCATAGCCGGGTCCAGCATTGCCCTACTGGGGAGCATTTTTGCCGTACTATCAACGATGACCTCCTATATCGGATTCGGGTTTTCCTTAAAGGAGGTCTATCACGACACGGCTGGATCCTACAAAAAGAAGCTTGCTCCCTTCGCCGCCACAGGACTCGTCGTTGTCCCGCCTCTCATCATCACCATTCTTAACCCGGGGGCATTCATCAAGGCCCTCGACATTGCCGGCACCTACGGGGGAGGCCTCTTCGTGGGTATACTCCCCGTGCTCATCGTCCTGAAGTCCAGGAAGGATAAAAAGGGCCTGGAATACATCACCTGGGGTGGGAATTGGATGCCCTGGGCGGTTCTTGCTGTTTATATCACCGGCATGGCATACGCCACGTGGAGTATATTTTTCGGGTAGCAGGAAGTCAGTTCTCGTCCGCCATCAAAACAAACAAAAGCCTTAACGCAGAGGGCCGCAGGCAGGGCTATTCAGCCCTGACCGCAGGGGGCCGCAGGGTTTGTTTGAACCACAGAGTACACAGAGCAGCACAGAGAAAATCCTGGCCTTGGGTTTACCACGGAGGCACGGAGGACACGAAGTTTATGGGTATGAGAGTGAGGGAGTATGGGGGTTTAATCCCTCCCCCTTGAAGGGGGAGGTTAGGTGGGGGTGAGTCATTGTAATGTGGAACCTGAAACTTGGAACGTGGAACTCCACGCATAAGCGTGGCCGGGAGGGGAACACAAGGGGAGGGGGCACTATATAGTATTTACTTTTCCACCTGGAACTTGTCGTTCGACAGGCTCACGATCCTGAGCTTAGCCGAAGGAGAACATGGGACTCCACACATAGGCGTGTCTCCGGCGAACACCCTTGATAAAACAGACTTCTTTCAGTTAGAATACTCAGGGAACTTTCCGGCAGGGGTGCGCGGGGGGAATTAGTAAACATTTGATGTCACCAAACCGCCTTTCTGTTCGGAAGGCGGTTTTTTATTTGGAACTGTTTTCACCACAGAGTCACAGAAGACACAGAGGAAACCTTGAGCTTTGGTTTTCACCACGGAGACACGGAGGTCACGGAGAAAGATCAGAACTGGGTTTGGGATTAACATACCTGGGTCCTGGGTCGTGGGTCATGGGACTCTGGCCATATGCCGGCCAGCTTCGACTTCGACTTAGTACTTCGACTCGCACTAATCATGCTTCCGGTGAAATAACCAGGAGATTGAGGACATGATTAAAAAAAGAGCTTCAAATATATTATTTGCAATAGTTGTATTCTTGATCGGAAGCATGTTTAGTGCGTGCGCCACCTGCATCGACTTCGAGAATCAGATCCCCGGCACCCGGTACAACGTTGGTGAAACTATTAGCGACCCGGATGCTGACATAAAGGTGGAACAATTCCAGTGGGCCAACGGGGACTGGACCTCCACCGGGCACGCCAGGGTGGACAAAAGATTTTATCCTCCGGAGTCAACCACGGATATCAATGCCAACAACGTCAATCTGCATCCCCAGCATGAGTCGGCGGGAAAGATCACTTTCAAATTCAGTGAATTGGGCGGGAATAATAATATCGAGGTAAACGGGGATTTCAGGAACGTGGAGGACCTTGCCGGCCTTAACAATACAACTGTCGGTGGGGCTAAGATAACTGTCGACGCGTCCCGACAGGGCAGGATCTTCCAGGGTGCCATGACCCTGGAAGGTAACATCAGCGATTTTTCCTTCGGTGGCCAGGAGCTATGGGTGGACGATTACTGTTACACGTCCGCAAAGTGCACAACCGCCGATTCATACATGACCCTGGGCATGACCGGTTCCATCCGTATTGGCCAGTCCTACAATGAGACCAGGGCGCTCAGCGCCACTGTCCTGGGCTCCAAAGATCGTATCATCGACAGTATTACCCTCAGTGGCCTCAACCTGGGTGCCGCTGAATTTGGGGCGATAGGAGCCCGCATATACGACGAGGAAACCCGGACACTTGTGGCGTCCACTGATGTCACGGCAGTGGGCGGCAACAATAACATAGCAGTAACGATCCCTATTTCAACGGTCCTCACTGCCGGGAAGACCTATGTTATCGGCTGCTATGTCCAGACAACTCCGCCGAGTGTGGCAAGCGGTAACTTCTTCCAGCCCGATGCGTTCCCCTATGTGGAAAGCGAGGGAGTGTTCCGGATCAACTCCTCCCAATCCATCAATAGCGATGCCTTTCCGTCAAACCCGAACATTTTCGTCCCGCAGTTGATTATCAACTCAAAATGCCAGTAAGGGCTAAAGCCCAGTCAAAGTACTAAGTCTAAGTCGAAGATTTACGTGGGACTTGGGACCAGGGACTCCAGCCAAAGGCTGGACTGGATTCTGACTCCTGAATTCCGGTTCAGTTCACGTTGGATCTTGGACGTTGGTCCTTGGACCCTGGCCATAGGCCAGCCATCCCATTCCCCATTTTTTTCAACAGGTGTGAACCGATTCCCGGTATTCTTGCACTATATATACGAACACTCGTTACAGACCGTGTAGGGGAGAGGCAGAAGACGTGATGCAAAGCCCGAAACGAATCATCGAAAAATACCTTGTCACATGCGCCAGGCTGGGCGACAGGGTCGCGCAGGAAGAACTCGTTACATAAGCCTGTTGGGGTCAGGACGGGAATTGTGGCATTCTTCAGAAACTTATGTAGGAATGCCACAATTCACGTCCTGACCCCATTTAAACTGGAGTAGGATCATGACGATAAAAACCAGGTGGATTGAAACTCTGTATAATATTGCGACAGGCAGCAGAAAAGTCCGAAACTTCTTTACACCTGTCGGGGCGCTCTTCTACGGCTTTTTGATATTTGGTTTTGTGGTTATAGCCCTGAAGGTAGACAGGTTAATAGGCCTTACTCCAATATTCCCCAGCTCGTTTCGTGTCGTTTTATCTTTACCGGTGTTTGCGGTTGCATTGTTCCTGATCGGATGGTCGGTTTTTAACTTTATGAAGGTAAAGGGTACTCCGGTTCCTGTCAATCCTCCACCCAAACTGGTCACGACCGGGCCATACGCCTATTCGCGCAATCCAATGCTTACCGGTGTTTTTGCCCTGCAATTTGGTTTCGGTGTATTTTATGGATCTGCTTCTCTTCTTGTTGTATTCACACCGCTGTTTATTCTTCTTAATGTCTGGGAACTAAAAGCAATTGAGGAACCAGAACTCGTGAAACGGCTTGGTGAGGATTACGTTGAATATCGAAAAAGGACACCTATGTTTTTCCCAGGCTTCGGGTCGATATTTAATAGAAAAAAATATTAATTCGTAAGCGTTAATCCCTCTCCCTTGACGGGAGAGGTTAGGTGAGGGTGAATTACCCGTCATTGCTTGTCACGCCTGCCACGCCAGAGGCGTGGTTGGACGTTGGACCAGCTGTCGCTTTCAGCTATGGCTTGGCAAACATTGGTCGTTGGACGCTCTTCATCTATACTTGGGTCCTGGGACGTCCTTCGGCTATGCTCAGGACTGTGAGCTTGTCGAACGATGGGTCCTGGGACTCCACGCCTACGCGTGGCCGGACTCCAGCCGAAGGCTGGCCGGTCCGACCCAATTCCCTCAATAAAAAAGCGGCTGCATTTTATATAGACAGCCGCTTTATGGTTACATATATCTATCGGATCAATATCCCTTAATGGACCATATTTCGCCTGCTGCTGAAGTATCACTGGCTCTGCCCCAGGCTCCGGCGTAATAGGCGTTACTCCAGCGGATGACCACGGGCGTGCTGGCGTCACCAGTATGCCCTTCCACGTATCCGTCTCCACCCCCCCATTCACCGCTATTGTAATAGTGGCTAGCGACGCTGGAGTATGTACCATCGTCCTTCAGGTACAGGGTGGAGAAACCGGTGCCGTTGGAGGCCAACCCGACAACACCGTTGTTTGGCATCCTGGCCTGGGCGCTCCATGTAACCCCGTTGAAGGTGCTCGCGTAAGTACTGCCTAACCATTTCCACAGTGCGAGATACTCGCTGCCACCCCACTCGACCCTCGGTTCTTTATTACTGGAAGTTGAACCGCTGATCAGTGTGTTTGACGACCAGGTTGTACCATTGTAAGTAGCTGTGTAGATGCCTCCATTTTCCCAGGTCAACGCATAGCCTGTACCGTCCGTGGCGACGTCCCAGGATTCTTTTGTATAGAACTGGTAGGCAGCCACATCTCCGAAGTTTCTAACTGCTTCCCATGTGGTTCCGTTATAGACCCTGCCCCGCATACCATCGGTAAAAGACCCCGGATAGGCGTAGGCAACAAAATAACCTGTGCCGTTGGAAACTATCTGCGGTTTTTCTCCGCCGAAGCTGCTCACCTTGAAGGGGGTTGTCCATGTTGATCCACTGCTTGTGCTCGTGCTCAGGTATACATCGGTTTCTTCCCACGCGACTACGTATTCGTTTCCCTTCGTCGTTATCACGGGATCATGTGCCAGACCTGTGGAACTCTTAACAGTAACAAGCGAATCCCAGATACCGGTGGAAATGTTGTACCGACGGGATTTGATGCCCTGATCGGCCGGATCGGTATTTTCCCACAGGACGATAAAGTTGTTTGCACCGTTGGTGGCCACATCAGGAGTCTGACCCTGCGCGGCAACCTGGTAAGGGGTGGACCACACGGCACCGGGACGGTAGCTGGCGTAGATACCTTTTTTTGTGCCGATATACTGTTCCCACACGGCCATGAGCAGCCCGCTTGACGTAGAAGTTATCCTCGGGTTCATGGCGCTGCCCGAATGTGAACCGGTGACGAGGTTGCGAGCAGTCTGCCACCCTGCCCGGTAATGCCTGGCGTATATCGTATCAGACTGGGACCATACCGCTACATAGCCATTGGCCCCTCCATAAGCTGTTGTCGAGTCGAGGACAGGGTCCTTGGCCGGATCTGCGCTCGCGTCAAGCGCGCCGGGGGGGGACCAGGTGCCTCCGCCGAAGGGAGAATAGTAAGGTCCTGAACCGTCGGCTTTTCCCCAGGTAGCGACATATGAGGGGTATGAGAGAGGACCGGATTTAAGGGAAACATCCTGTTTCGTGCCAGTAGAATCCAGCGTAGTGGTTCCGATCCAGGATGAGCCGCTGTAGACATTGACGGCCAGATCACCTGTGGCTCCTCCCCGCAAGAAAGCCGCGGCGTAGCCCGTTCCGTTGGACGTAAGAGCCAGTGGTGTCAAACCCGGGGTGGACATCGAGGCGATGATACCCCCCGAAACCCATTGGGTGGTATAGATTTTTGAAGTAATAACAGTATTAGGGACACCCACGAAAGTGTAGATCGTAAAATATCCGGAGCCGTTTGATGTGATCAGGTATTCAGAGGGCCCTTGGGAGCCTGTTGATAAAGTAGTCGAAGCTGACCAGGTGCTCCCTGAGTATACGGCTGCATACGTATCATAATCCAATGGATTCAAAAATCTGTCAAAATTATAACACCACACAGCGGCGAATCCGGATCCGTTGGAGGCCAGGGCATGCCCGGTTACATGGTTGGAAACGTCGGAATCGGTGGGATTGAATATCGTTGTTGCAGGCGGCCATGAGGATCCATTGTAAATAGTAGCGTAAACTTGTTTGTTGGCGTAGTAGGTAATGCAATAGGTAGTGCCGTTGCTGACCAGTTGGGCCTCGGAAGGGCTGCCGGAATAGAGCAGTGTTGTTGTCCAGCTTGTTCCCGAGTAAATAGCGCCCCAGATCGAGTTTTGGAAGACTCCTCTCCAGGCAACAGCGTATCCAGATCCGTTACTGGCGAGTTTCGGGAGATTTCCGTACTCGTTCGCAAGAGTTGTAACGGACCAGCCGGAGCCGGGCGCGTAAACCGCTGCAAACAACTCTCCATAGGGTGGAGTAGAGTATTCTGCGTTCCAGACTACAAGAAAGCCCGTACCGTTAGTCTCAAGGTGCACCTTGGGGGAATTGTCCTTGGGAGAGGAGTCAAGAACGCTTTCAGTCGACCAGGTCTGTGTCGATTCGGTGTACAGTGAGTAAAGAACTCTGTAACCGTCATCGTTGCCACCTGGTTCGGAGATCCAGACGGCGATGCCGTCCCCGTTGCTCTTGAATAATAACGCCGGCTCCTTCATGTTGCTGGGTGTGTTGCCGCTGACCTTTACAGCCTGCTCAGCTGTGTTAAAGCCCCACTGGTATTGGGATGTGAGGGGAATTCCCTGGGCGTCGGTAATGCCCGTTGAGAGGGAGACCATGTAGTTGTTCAGGTAGTTCAGGGGGCTGTTTGGCGAAAATGTTGCGGTCAGGCTCGGGTTGTTATAGGTTACCGTACCTGGTACCCCCGACACAGTGAATGTAGAATTGTTGAGAGTGCCAGGCGCCATCGACTCGGAAAATACCACCTTTATTCCCGTGTCCACACTCGTCAACGACTGGTCGTTGATGGGATTGGTAGAACTTACAGTGGGGGCAATGATGTCCACTTCCGTCCTGAAGGTCCACACGTAATCGGACGCAATGGGGTTTCCGTAAAGGTCCTGTGCCCCTGTGGTTATAGTTGCCGTCAGCAGTGTGTTGTAGGGTAAAAGTCCAGAGGGTGTGAATGTGGCTGTATAAGTTGAGTTATTATAGCTGACAGTGCCTGTCAGGCCACTGACTGTAAAGGTTGAGTTGGTGATAGTGCCGCCCGCCATGGATTCGTTGAAGGTGGCTGTGATTGATGACAGGTTAACGGATATTTCAGTGGCCCCGTTGGCGGGATTTACCGAGGTCACGATGGGAGCATAGGTGTCTGGCTCTGTCCTGAAAGACCAGGAATAACCGCCGGAGAGGGTGTTGCCGGCGCTGTCTGCTACATCAGCGGTAATTGTCACAGTATAGGTTGTAGCGTAGGACATGGAACTTGCCGGGGTCAGAGTTGCCATATTAGCGGAAGGGTTATAAGACACCGCAACAGTGGCGCCACCGCTCATGTAGCAGTTGGTCGTGTTGATCGTTGACGAGTCCATCGACTCGGAGAAGATTATGACCATTTCCTGGGCTATGTCCACGTTATTGGACCCTGCAACCGGGATGGTGTTCAGAACGTCAGGGGGCGTGGTATCTGGAGTAGAGCTTTCATCCCCGCCTCCTCCACCACAGCCCGCAAAGACGACGGCAGTAACAAATACAATTGAAAGAATACCGGCCAAACGCTTCATGGAAACCTCTACAAGTGTAAATTATTTAATTTTTAACGTGGATTTGAACCGATGAAGTCAAGTACCGGAAGCTGTTTTTCGGACAATCCAGGTTTCCTCCCATAATCTACATTAAGACTAAAATAGAGATGAGTTCGCTGTCAAGGAAAGATGATTGGCAGAGTTGTTAGATAGCAGGTGGTATTGAATTAGTTGATAGTGGTTGGTTGATAGTTTATGGAGATTCGAAAATCGATATTCGAGAGTCGTGAAGATCAGTCCATGTTTTCATTGGGTGTTGGATTAAACCATAGATGTATCCAATTTCGAATTTCCAATATCGATTCTGGAGCAACTGATCGCTAACAACTTGCAACCAAAAACTAACTGTTTGAGTCATGGGACTCCAGCCGAAGGCTAGCCGGGGGGGCAGTATTTGATGGTTAATTGTTTACTAGAAACTAGAAATACGAAACTAGAAACTCCACGCGCAGGCGCTGCAATCTTCTAAAATAGCTTCGTCACTACGTTTCTTGCGATGACTCATTCTGGATTCTGACTTCTGAATTTTGATTCAATTAACATTGAACGTTGACCCCATCTACATTGCCATAAAAAATCCTCTTTGCCTCATTATGTACTTATAGTATGATTTGTACAAAACATACAAAAATATTGCAGGGAGGATTGCGTGGACAAGAAAAGAGAAAAAAACCTGAAACAGTATGATTCCGGGTCCATCGACACCAGTGTGGCCAGGGACAGCCTTGCCGATATCCTGAATCGGGTGTCCTACAGCAAAGAGCGCATTGTTATTTGTCGCCATGGAAAGGACATGGCGGCCCTGGTTCCCATCGAGGACCTCATGTTCCTGGAGGCGCTTGAGGACAGAATGGATCTGGAGGAAGCCCGCGCGGCCCTTGCAGAAGCCGAAGAAAAGGGCACTATCCCCTGGGAAAAGGTCAAGCAGGATCTGGGAATCTGAACTGTGGCAAGTTATCGGATTGAGTTCGCTCCCGCGGCAGTCAGGCAGTTGAGATCACTTCCTGCGAAGATGCAGGTTCGCATCCGTACACGGGTTGAAGCATTAGGGTCTGATCCCAGGCCGGCAGGCTGCAGTAAGCTCACGGGGGCCGATGACATTTACAGGGTGCGTATCGGGGACTACCGGCTCCTCTACCAGGTCCGCGATGATGTCCTGTTTGTACTGGTGTTAAGTGTGAGAAAAAGAGGGGATGTATATAAAAAGTTGAGATAAGGGAAATGTGACTTAATTCAGTGATGGCCACAAATTTGCGTCATAGCTAGGAGCGCAGTGACGAAGCAATCTATAGATTCTTTGTAGTTTGACCTAAACCCAAATCCCAGGTTTTCCACTGCGGTCTTCTGCGGTCCGCCCGAATGGGCGGCCTGCCTGTCCTGTCAGCCCTGAGCATAGTCGAAGGGAGCCTGCCGAAGGGCGGCCCCCAGCGTTAAAGGCTTTTGTCAAATGCTCTAATTTCTAATGCTCTAATGTTCTACCCCCATACCCCCATACTCACTTACCCGTATCTCCGTGTCCTTCCGTCTTCGCACTCTGTGCTTCGACGTGATAACCTGCCTCCTGCCAGTTCTACACGCCCTTCGCACTACGCCCTACCTGTCCTGCCAGTCCTGAGCATTGCCGAAGGGAGCCTGCCGAAGGACGCACTCACCCGAAGGGTGCCCTCTGTGGTGAAAAAACCGTGGAACCTGGAACCCTGGCCATAGGCCAGCAGTGGCCTCCTTTTTGCACAACATTCATCATGAACCCTCACTGCAAAAAGGAGATGATCATGAAAAAGAAAGAACCGTCCAGTGAAAAATATCCTGGCAACGACTGGCTTGCAGAAAAACTTGTTGAACACGATTTACAGTTCAGTGTCGCTTTCGTCCACGGTATCATCCGTGGTTCTATAGCCAATCCAATGATGGTGGAGCCTGCTGAGGCCATCGCCGAGATCTTCGATAAGAAAAAAGCAGACAAAATGAGTATTTCAGACCTGGAAGTAGTGTTTATGGGGATTTTTGCACTCTGGAAGGAGACGGCTGTTTCCTTCCATGTACCAACAACATTCCCGAATGCTGTTATGACCCGTCCGGGAAGCGGCGAAGCTGTCCGGACATTCAATAGTGATATTGTGGATCTCGCGAACGGTTTTATGAAGGGGTTCTCGCTGAAGCCGATTCCGAAAAAATACCGATCCGAAGCTGTAAAGTCCTGGTGGAAAGACATTAACGATGAAGCCAGTGAGTGTCTTATATGGTACGAGCGTCCGGAAAAGTTGTCCGAGATCGCTCCGGACGAAAGGTCGAAGCGGCAGGTCCTTTCGAACGCTCTTGAATGGATCGAGGACTGCATGGTCTGGCTGTTCGTCTATTCCCGCTTCGCCCTTGATAGTGCCGGTGATGCTCCCGGAAAGAACAAAATCGGCAGAAACGAGCAGTGCCCGTGCGGAAGCGGCGAGAAATATAAGAAGTGCTGTATTCCTGACCACGTGATTCACTGAATACCGGGACTGGTTTTGCCAATTGCAAGCGAGGAAGAAATTCAACCTGAAGGACTGTCCAGGTACACCAAAATCTGCCGGGTTGAGACAGTGATGAAAACTTGACAATGGTATCAATTGATACCATAAGTAATCTGTGGGTTGGCTCAAGCTGCCGCGGAAATTTTCATGGGAGTGGATTTTATTATGGTTCGGCCAAGCCACAAAGAACTGAACGGAAAACTGCAGGCAGCCTTGGAATTTGTTCACGCCAACCGGATCAAATTGGTCGAGCCCGAGGTCATAGTCAACGATGCCACAATTCTTGGTTATTCGATCGAACATGAATTGCAGATAGTTCTACTGGATTTACTGAATAATACTGGGCCGGAACATTACGCTGGTCATCAGCCCCCTGAAAGGTCCTATGAAACACTCATTCGTGACTTGGAG
>Ga0255053_10001067_pt1 | contig 15092 bp, 16 predicted proteins | sample JV7_2_22_MG_FD_188635 | JGI IMG/M metagenome (GOLD analysis project Ga0255053, IMG submission 188635) | Seawater microbial communities from Jervis Inlet, British Columbia, Canada - JV7_2_22 | ecosystem: Environmental > Aquatic > Marine > Inlet | place: Canada: British Columbia | collected...
TCGAAAATCTGGAATACACGAACGACCGCGGCATCGGCGTGACCGTGTATCACGGTTCGAAAAAAGGCAGCGCCAGTACGTCCGATTTCAGTCCGGAGGCCCTGCGCGAAACCGTAAGCAAGGCCTCCACCTTTGCGAAGTACACGGCAGTGGACAAGTGTGCTGGCCTTGCCGACGCAGACCGCATGGCCACTGATATAGCGGACCTGGAATTGTCCCATCCCTGGAATATCGATGCAGACGCCGCCATCAGGACTGCGCTTAGCTGTGAAGATTCGGCGCGTAGCTACGATCAGCGCATTTCGAATTCCGAGGGCGCGACCGTTGCAACTAGCAGCGGCGTGCGCGCTTATGGCAACAGCCATGGGTTCATTGGCAGCTTTCCGCGAACGAACCACAGCATAAGCTGCAGCGTTGTCGGCGAGTCCGACGGCGAAATGGAGCGTGACTACCATTACAGCAGCGCGCGCGATGCGGACGAACTGGAGGCGCCTGAGGCGATTGGAGAGACAGCGGCCCGGCGAACTGTCGGACGACTGGGTTCGCGCAAGATCAAGACCACGAAAGCGCCCGTGCTGTATGCGCCGGAAATCGCGCGCGGTTTTATCGGTCATGTAATTGGCGCGATCGCCGGCGGCGCACAGTATCGGCGTGCGTCATTTCTGCTCGGTGCAGCAGGCGAGAAAATATTTCCGGATTTCTTTCAGCTTCTGGAGCGGCCGCATATTCCCAGGGCCATGGCCAGCGTGGCCTACGACGCCGAGGGCGTTGCGACATCGGATCGCGACATCGTAGTTGACGGGGTGTTGCAGGGTTATGTGCTCAGTTCCTATTCGGCGCGGAGACTGGGGCTGGAGACAACCGCCAACGCCGGTGGAACACATAACCTCATCGTGCCGGGCAACAGCGGTGACAAGGAATCAATTATCAGGTCCATACAATCCGGACTCCTTGTGCAGGAGTTAATCGGACAGGGCGTTAATCCAGTTACTGGCGACTATTCGAGAGGCGCCGTGGGTTACTGGATCAAAAACGGAGAGATCGCCTACCCGGTTCACGAAATCACGATTGCCGGCAATCTTCGCGATCTCTATCAAAGGATTATCGCGATCGGCAATGATCAGGATCTTCGTGGCGGAATACGCTGCGGTTCAGTCCTCGTCGACGAGATGACCATCGCCGGCGCCTGAGGTATCGTCAGACGCGTCGAGCAGATCGGCAAGCGTCTTTTTCGCCGCGACAACGGAAAGTGCGCTGTCCAGTTCCATGCCCAGGGCATCCACTTCGGCAGACCATGCCGGATCCCGGTAAGACCCGGTTTCTCCGTGTATGCGCACCACTGCGAGAATGTCGTTCAGGCGGATCCGCGACATTTCCTGACCGGGCAATAATTCTTCGTTTTCACTGGTGGTCAACAAGCCGGCGCTCTCCAATGCAGTAATAACAGGTGCCAGCGAGATTGATGGAATTTTCAACTGCCGACATATCTCGTCCAATTTCGTGGTCTCGTTCGGCTCACGGAACGCTTGTCCAACCAGGTACATGACATTCAGGGCAAGGCGCTCGCGCATCGAGTTCGACAGGCGAGGCTCGCGACGACCAATACGCAGAAATGCCGGTTGCTGGTAATAGAACGCGAGCTGCGCGCCGATGAGCAATATCAACCAGCTCAGGTATAGCCAGATCAGGGTCGTTATCGCGACGGCAAAGCCCGAATAAATCAGTTGAGTGCGGCTGGCATAGAGAATAAATGTCGCGAAGAACGCACCGGCACTTGCCCAGAGAAATCCAGCGAAAAGACCGCCGACGAGTGCCGACTTCAGCTTCACTTTGGTATTCGGCATGTACATGTAAAGAAAAGTAAAGACGCAGGTGATCAGAAAATAGGGCGTGAACTGGCTGATAAGAACAAATACCGGCCCGAGAGATTCGTTTTCGAGAATCAGTTGTACGACCGCGTTGCTCTTGATCGATGTGAGCATGCCCAATGCAGTCACCATCGCGATCGGGCCGATCAGGAGAACAAAGAAATACTCTGAGAAGCGGCGCGCAAAGCTGCGCGGCTTCGATACATACCAGACGTAGTTAAAGCTCTCTTCGACTTTTTGCACCATCGAGATTGCCGTCCAGATGAAAAAGGCCAGGCTGATGCCGCCGAGGACGCCACCTTTGACGTTGTCGACAAGAGTAATGACTTGATCTGTAATGACTTTGCCCTGTTCACCGAGCGGCGCTAAAAAATCGTATAACAGCGGCTCGAGTTCTTTGTGCTTGCCCAGGCCTTTGAGAATGGAAAAGCTGAATGCGATCAATGGCACGACCGAGAGCAGCGTCGTGTAGACCAGGCTCATCGCGCGCAAAGTGAGTTGACCGAACATGATGTCGCGGCCGAGACCGTAGATGTAGCGGAGGACAGTAGCCAGAAGCTGGCCGATCCTGCCTCGCTTTTCGAGGAGGTCTCCCCAGACCACGAGCTCGAGTAGATTTATCAGGTTGGCAATCATGAATAGCCGGGCGGACTCTGGTAGCGCAAACAGTCGTTAATTGTACATGTGCGCGCCGGTGAGCAGGGCATAGGCTTCGCGATACTTTTCGCTCGTTTGCTGCACGATCTCACGCGGCAGTGAAGGCCCGGGCGCGGTCTTATCCCAGTCCAGTGTGTCGAGATAGTCACGAACGAATTGCTTATCGAAACTCGGTGGGCTGATGCCGGTACGATACTCACTCTGCGGCCAGAACCTCGATGAGTCCGGCGTCAGTGCCTCGTCTATGATATGCAGCGTGCCGGCCTTATCCAGGCCGAATTCGAATTTCGTATCTGCAATAATAATTCCACGCCCGAGCGAGTGCTTCGCGGCCCGTCTATAGATCGCAATTGACACCTCCCTCACGAGATCTGCCAGTTCACCGCCGATCAGTCTCTGCACATCGTCAAAGCTGATGTTCTCGTCATGATCACCTGCCTCCGCCTTGCTTGCGGGCGTGAACATGACCTCGGGCAGTTGAGCCGCTTGCTCGAGACCCGGCGGCAATTCGATGCCGGAGGTTTGACCCGTTGTCTGATAATCGCGCCATGCTGAACCGATCAGATATCCCCGAACCACGGCTTCTATCGGCAGCGGCTCGAGCCGCCTGACGATGATTGCACGTTTCTCAAGTGTCCGGAGCAGATCGGTGTCGGCGATGGCGGCGTCAAGCGGGACCTCTGTCAGGTGATTCGGTATCAGGTCCGCCATCATGTTGAACCAGAAATTAGAGATCTGAGTAAGCACCTCACCCTTGAACGGCACAGGATCCGGTAGCACGACATCGTATGCCGACAGGCGATCGGTCGTAACGATCAGCAGGTGTGCGTCGTCAACCTCGTATAAATCCCGGACTTTGCCGCGGCCAATCAGACGCAGAGACGGTATCGACGACTCGAACAAGGTGCCGGGAGAACTCATTTGCGGATAATGGCTATTCACTGGCAATGCCGCAAGCGGTCGCAATAGGAATAGACATCATGTCCAGTTAGCATTAGCGCATGCCCTATCTGGGAAAAATCATTGGCACGATGGCCGGCCTGGCAACGGGCAAGCCCTGGATCGCTCTCATCGGCCTCGTTCTTGGCCATCAATTCGACAGGGGCTTCGCCGAAAGATTTTCCTACGTTGGACAGGACAGCTTCGATACGCGCCTCGATCGTTTACCGGAGAGCTTTGTCCAGGCGCTGTTCCAGACGATGGGACATCTTGCGAAGGCCGACGGCCGGGTCTCCGAAAATGAGATACGGGCGGCACGTGCTTTGATGCATCGACTTGGCCTCGGGCCGTCGCAGATCCGGCAGGCCATCGAATGGTTCGACGGCGGAAAACAGGATGGCTTTTCCCTGATCTCGACGCTTCGCAAACTCAGGCAGGAGAGCGCCCGACGTACCGAAACCCGTGGCCTGTTCGTGCGCTTGTTGATGGAAGTGTCACTTTCGAAAGACCGGCTGCATCAGCGCGAGCGAGCGCTGTACTGGACGATCTGCACAGAACTCAATATCGGTCGCGTCGAGCTCGCCCAGCTGGAAGCGATGATTCGTGCACAACGTGGCTTTCGACGCTCACCTCAGGGAAGTGCTGACGCAAAGCGCGTACGCGGCGCATACCAGGCGCTCGGCATCAATGAGTCTTCCAGTAACGCCGAGATCAAGAAAGCCTATCGACGCCTGATGAACAGGAATCATCCAGACAAGCTGGCGTCGAAAAACCCAGATGCTGCTGCCATCGCCGAGGCCGAAAGAAAAACCCGCGAAATTCGCGGCGCTTATGAAATGCTCAAAGCCCGCAGAAGCATCCGCTGACATGACATCGTGTAGTATGCGGCCCTGAAGAAAAAGGAAACGTACGTGGACCATCTTATTGCGCCGTCAATTCTTTCCGCCGACTTTGCCCGCCTTGGTGAGGAAGTAAATGCCGTCCTGGAGGCCGGCGCCGACCTGGTGCATTTCGATGTCATGGACAATCATTTTGTGCCTAACCTGACCATCGGTCCGCTGGCGTGTGAAGCGCTGCGCGATCACGGCATCGCGGCGCCGATCGATGTGCATCTGATGGTGGAACCCGTTGACCGACTAATACCGGATTTTGCCAAGGCAGGCGCTTCCTATATCACCTTTCACCCTGAGGCCAGCCACCACGTTCACCGCACCCTCGGCCAGATTCGGGATTACGGTTGCAAGGCGGGCCTCGCGTTCAATCCGGCGACACCTCTGACCTGGCTGGAACACGTAATCGAAGATCTGGATATGGTCCTGGTCATGTCGGTAAATCCGGGATTCGGTGGTCAGACTTTCATTGAATCGGCTCTCGACAAACTGCGCCAGGCGAGGCAGATGATTGACGCGAGCGGCAGGGAGATTCGTCTCGAGATAGACGGCGGCGTGAAGATTGACAACATCGGAGAAATCGCGGCCGCCGGAGCCGACACCTTTGTTGCAGGCTCGGCAATATTCGGCACAGACAATTACGCCGCGACGATCGGCGCCATGCGCTCGGAGATAGAGAAGGCGACTTAAATCTTTCGGTTCGGACGAGCTCCGAACACCACGATCGTCTTGCCGCTTGCCGATACGAGGCCCTGTTCCTCAAGAACCTTGAGCACCCGGCCGGCCATTTCACGGGAACAACCAACAAGACGGCTTAATTCCTGCCGGCTGACCTTGATCTGCATGCCATCGGGATGCGTCATGGCGTCAGGCTCGTTACACAGGTCCATGATCGCGTGGGCGACACGGCCGGTGACATCGACAAAAGCCAGGTCGCCGAGTTTACGATTAGTGCGATCCAGGCGGGTTGCCAGTTGCGTCGCAAGTTCAAACACGAGCCCCGGACTTTCGCTTGCGATCTGCCTGAAGCGCGGATAGGTCATTTCGGCGATCTCACATTCGCTTCGCGTCCTTACCCAGGCGCTGCGGGTGGGTTGTTCATAGAACAGGCCCATCTCGCCGAAAAACTGCCCCTTGTTGAGATAAGCGAGGACCATCTCGTTGCCGTCTTCGTCCTCGATCATGACTTCGACGGATCCATCAACGATGTAGTACAGCACATCCGGCAGATCGCCGGCGTGAATCATTACGGTCTTGGAAGGTACCGTTCGAACCCTGCAATAACTCAAAAATCGGTTAATCGCGGGTACGTCGCTCAAGGTCTTCGCTGTCGTCTGCATTTACTGGCCCCCAAACAAAGCTCCGCCCTTCTTTTAATACAGTCGGCCCATAAGGGCAAGCTAAGTGTGTGTTTTGCCGGGATTATTGAAACTGACGGGATTATATTTAATCGGCTCACCTTAAACCAGCGACTTCAGAACCAGTACGCAGTTTCAGTCATGATCTTCGCAGTCAGGCGCATCAGGCTGCGAACCGGGGGCGGCAGGTCGGCCGCGCCGGCATCTTTGGCGTTGGCTCCGTGGAGTGCTTCCTCATCGCGCATCTGGTGCACGATGGCACGGCTCTTCGCATCGTTTGCGGGCAGGCGTTCCAGGTGGCCGCTGAGGTGTTGCACGACCTGACGCTCGGTTTCCTCAATGAATCCGAGGCTCCAGCGATCGCCCAGAATACCGCTCGCCGCGCCCATTACAAACGCGCCTCCATACCAGATCGGATTCAGGCGGCTGGGGCCGGAGCCGAGATCCTTTAGTCGCTCCTCGCACCAGGCCAGATGATCGAGTTCTTGATCAGCGGCCTTCTGCATCTGACCTTCGATATTCGGGTCACGGGCAACGGCCGCGTGGCCCTGATACAGGCCTTGCGCGGCGATTTCACCGGCGTGATTGACCCGCATCAGGCTGGCGGCGTGGGACTTCTCGCTCGAAGACAGTGCCTCTTCGTCAACATTTTTTGCGGGGCTTTCGCGGGTCCCTCGCGTCGGCACGACGCTGACCATCTTCAGAAAACTGTCGATGCCGGCCAGCAGGCGGTCTAGGGGTGTCAGCTGTCGTTGTTCCATCGCCGGTATTATAGCCGACCGGCGGGACCATGAGCCGTTAATAGATGAATGCCTGCATTATTAAGTTATTGATAAATAAGGCCGCTTTTCGCAGTGTTTCAAGACTGATAATACGTGCTCTGGTTTGCATTGCGGCGGTGCGTCAAGTAGAATTTCGCGCCTTTCGCCGGGGATGAGATGGTCCCCAAACCGGACAGAAACACCATGAAGACCTTTTCCGCCAAGCCAGCCGAGGTTCGCCGCGACTGGTATGTAGTTGATGCCACTGGCAAGACCTTAGGGCGCTTGTCCACAGAGATTGCGCGTCGACTGCGTGGCAAGCACAAGCCTGAATACACGCCACACGTGGACACTGGCGATTATATCGTTGTCGTTAATGCCGAGAAGATTCGGGTGACGGGCAATAAGCTGAAAGACAAGATGTACCATCGGTACACGGGCTACGTCGGCAACCTCAAGTCGATGCCTCTCGAGAAGTTGCTCGAGGAGGCGCCGGAACGTGCGCTGCAGTACGCAGTAAAGGGTATGCTGCCACGTAATCCACTGGGCAGAAGAATGCTGTCCAAGCTCCGCGTGTTCGCGGGCCCCAATCACAATCATGAGGCCCAGCAGCCTCTACCACTGGATATAAACGCCTGATGAGTGACACACACTTCTACGGAACCGGTCGCCGTAAAACCTCGACGGCACGTGTTTTCCTGAAACCCGGCGGCGGTGATATCACCGTCAACAATCGACCGCTGGACAAATTCTTCGGCCGTCAGACGGCACGAATGATCGTTCGTCAGCCCCTGGAACTCATGGACCTGACCGGAAAGTTCGATATTTCGGTGACGGTGAGCGGCGGTGGAACCACCGGCCAGGCTGGCGCAATTCGTCATGGCCTGACCCGGGCATTGTTGCAATACGATGAGTCCATGCGATCCACGCTCCGCAAAGCGGGATTCGTTACCCGCGACGCACGCGAAGTCGAACGCAAGAAGGTGGGACTGAGAAAAGCACGCCGGGCGACGCAGTACTCGAAACGTTAGAACAGTTTCCTGACCCTCAGGATTTGGGGGATCGTCTAGTGGTAGGACTGCGGACTCTGACTCCGCCAACCAAGGTTCGACAAAATCGCCAGGAGCGATTTTGGACAACGGAGCGAAGCGACGTTGCCCGGAGGGCGAGGGCCAGGACGGCCCGAGTCAATCCTTGTCCCAAATCCCGCGCATCTTGTTTAAAATTGGTTCTTCAGATTCATTGAACAATTGGGGGATCGTCTAGTGGTAGGACTGCGGACTCTGACTCCGCCAACCAAGGTTCGAATCCTTGTCCCCCAGCCAAAACAAGAAGGCCCTCGATCGGAGGGCCTTTTTACTTTGGCTGGAAGATAAAAGGGCTCTGACCCCTTTTGTTGTTTATTGACCCATTGTCCTCACACCCTGCCTGTCGGCGATAAGCAGTACATCGGCAGGCCTGTGAGAAAAGATTCCTACAGTCAGTACGCCTGGCAACTGATTCAGTCGTGTTTCCATTTCGAGTGGATTGGTGATGGCGAGGTTGTGAACGTCGAGAATGTGATTGCCATTCTCCGTCACGAAATTTTCCCGCCATATGGGTTGGCCGCGCATCTTGACGAGTTGCCGGGCCACGTAGGCCTGAGCCATGGGAATGACCTCGATGGGCAAGGGAAATGTGCCAAGCATACCGACCAGCTTGGAGTCATCGATAATACAGACGAATTTTCTAGCCGCTCCGGCAATGACCTTTTCGCGTGTCAGCGCACCGCCGCCACCCTTGATCAGATGCAAATGCTTGGTAGCTTCGTCAGCGCCGTCGATGTATAGATCGACATCGCCAACCTTGTTGAGCATGGTTACTTCGAAGCCGTTTTCTTCGAGGCGAGCCTTGGTATCGGCTGAGCTGGAGACGACCGCCTCGAGCTTGTTCGCAACCGAGGGTAGCAGATCGATAAGATGATTGACGGTCGATCCCGTGCCAACGCCGAGCACCATTCCGTCCTGGATGTAATCGAGGGACGCTTTGGCGACTATCAGTTTTTTAGCAGATTGGTCCATGTTTCAGGTTCATGCGAACCGGTCATTACAGAATCGGGCGTGAGCTTATCTGATCGATTGAGTATTCGCCACGGTTTCCTGAGGGTAGTCAGGGAGCGGAAACGAACTATGCCCTCGTTGCCAAACGAAATATGCCCGCGTAAGCGGGCATATTCCATGTTTCGGAAGAAGGCCTGGTGACCGTTTCAGTAGCTGGTCGACCTGTGACTAGGTGAAACAGTTACCGTTCTTCCATGTCGCTAGCTCTTCAGCTGTGCGACGCCGAAAAGCCTACTTCTTCTTGGCTCTCCGTTTGGCTTTTTTCTTAGCCTTACGCTTGGCTTTCTTCTTCACCTTGCGCTTGGCTTTCTTCTTCACCTTGCGTTTGGCTTTTTTCTTAGCCTTACGCTTGGCTTTTTTCTTCACCTTGCGCTTGGCTTTTTTCTTCACCTTGCGCTTGGCTTTTTTCTTCACCTTGCGCTTGGCTTTTTTCTTAGCCTTACGCTTGGCCTTCTTCTTAGCTTTGCGTTTGGTCTTGCGCTTAGCAGTCTTCCGCTTAGCGACTTTACGCTTCGCCTTCTTTCTCGTTACCTTGCGCTTCTTCGCTGTCTTACGCTTCGAAGCTTTTTTACGAGACTTCTTTTTGGTAGCCATAATTTTCTCCGTGTCGGGTACCCGGCGTTGAGTATATACAACAAATCCAAAAAATCCAGCCAGTTAAGTGAACCGGTTAACATTTTCGAAGGACGTCAAAATCGCCATTTTTGGCTACTGAATGTCACAAATTTTTCGGATTTAAAAAAAAATTCGTGGTGAAATTGCTCCCGAAGGAATTTCTCGCACGTTGATGGTGCTTTTTGGTGCAGATTTTTGTCGGAATTCGACGACAGTTACGTTTCATTTTGAATGCAAGGGGCACTTCGCGAAAAAGTTTCTCTTGTAATGCGAATCTCTTGTTGTGGCTTGCAGAAAATGCTTAACTTGCTTCGGTAATCACGCGAAAAAGCCCTATATCCCAAGGGTTTGGCGTTATTTTTTTGACTCTTTGACATTCAAAGGCAACACCAATCAACTTCGGGTGCAGCCAGATTTTTCGTGTTTTCAGGAATGAAAATGTGCGATCGAAGTAGCCGCTGCCCATGCCAACGCGATTACCGGCAGCATCGAAGGCGACAAGCGGTGTAATGACGATGTCGAGGTGATGAGGATCGATATGCTCGCCATCTTGAGGCTCCAAAAGTCCGAATCGGTTAACCGAAAGCGTGCTGTCAGAGTTGAACGCCCGAAAACCCATTGAGTCCTTTTTGCGCAATACAGGCGCAAAAACCTGTTTTCCCATTGCAAATGCGCGCGCAATGATCGGCCAAGTATCGACTTCCTCGTCGCTCGGTAAATAGCACGCGATGCTACGACTGCGACGAAAAAAACCTGCTCGGGTAACCGTGTCGCAAATTCGGGTGGACGCTTGATCCCGCAATACCGATCTCAGGTCCGCTCTGGCGCGCCGGCAGCTGATTCGCAAATCACTTTGTTGGCAATTATTTTTTTTAGTCGTCATCGGCACCTGCCAAAGAGGAATCCCGGCGCAGCAACGTGCACAGAAATGAAATTAGAAAGATGGCGCCTCCCGCCTGTGCCGTTTCCGGCCGTCGCTCTCGAACCGGAGCAACAGGTGGAGTCAGCCGTGGCAACAACAGGCTTTCCGCACGAAGCGGTACTGCACATATGCTGCCGACAGTGCACGACCCCGAGGTAATAATTTAGGGTCGAAAGGTATCCAGGCCTTCTTCGTACACTGCAGGAGGCGCCAAGACGGTTCCCAGGTCAGACATCGCCCCGTCAGAGATCGAGCTGCTTGCTTTCGCCAAGCACATTTTCAACGCGTTCAGAAATCAGTTTGAGACGATTGCCGAGATTGCCCTCGAGCGCTTTGTCTTTGGCCTGGGAATGAAGCAATTCGTTTGCCATGTTTAGCGCCGCCATCACCGCGATACGATCCAGTCCGACAACTTTGCCGCTATCTCGAATTTCCCGCATCTTCCCGTTGAGTACCTCGGCGGAGTCCAGCAGGTCGGTCCGCTCGCTGGCGGGACAGGAGACCTGGTACTCCTTCTCGAGAATACGAACACTCACATGAGCATATATGTCATTCATTACGAATACTCCGTCGCAATTCCCGTTTTCGGGAGCTGCTGCAATTGGTACATCAACGCGGCTTTGCGAATGAGTCGGGCCGTCTAGCCGCCCTGTTCCATAGCCTTCAATCGGCCAATCATTGCTTCGACGCGCGCGCGTACCTGTTCATTCTTTTGCAGGAGCGTCGCACGCTCCGCAGTTAAGGTGTCCTGCCTTTGCTTTAACGACTTATTCTCATCCTGCAGCTGGTCGCATACGCGAACCAATGCATCTACGCGCTTCTCGAGTCGCTTTAGTTCATGCTCAAACATGATATTTCCGTCTTCAGCCATGGCGCCAATATAGAGCCGCAAACCAGCAGAATCAATCGCGAAAAGCATCGAATCCTATTTTGCATGGCCAGTTGATGCGTTACGTGGGATCATTCGCGGCTGTGAATGGCCACTTTGGCGACATTCTCATAGCGAGGGCGCATGCTTGAGTCCATAAATCACGATGAGTTGGACGCCGCACTGAAACGCTGTGGTGCAAACTGGGATGCGGGCCAGGCGCATGGACTGCTGTGCAGCCGGCTGGCGATCCTTGGCGCGAATGCGGGAATCGGCTGGCTGGACCAGGTCCTCGAGGGAAGCGATCCGGATAACGCGCTGCGGCGGGAGTGCGAGGCGATGCTCGATACCCTGTATGCCTGCACACATCGGCAACTTGCGGACCGGCAATCCGAGTTCGAGCCACTGCTACCCGACGATTCCGATTCGACAATAATCCGGGCCGAGGCAATTGCGCACTGGTGCGAGGGGTTTCTACACGGGCTGGTATCCGGTTCGCCGGATGAAAACCTCAAGGAGCGCCTGGCCAGTGAACCGTTGAATGACATCATCAAGGATATGCTGCAAATCACTCGCGCAACCGTGGACGACGATAATGACGATGAGACGAATGAGTCTGCATATTTCGAACTCGTGGAATATCTTCGCGTTGCCGTGCAGCTGACCTATGAGGAATTGGCGGAGTTCCGTTCGCCGCCGCCAGGCAACGAGGCTCTGCACTAGATCTTGTCCAGGCCAATATGAATAGCAAAGAGTTCCTGAAGCGACGCAAGCAGCTCATGCGCATGGTGGGCAGCGGCGGCATCGCAATTTTGCCGAGCGCGCCCGTTCGCCTCCGAAGTCGCGATGTCGAGTATCGCTTTCGTCAGGACAGCGATTTTTATTACCTGACCGGATTTGCCGAGCCGGATGCCGTCGCCGTCTTGGTGCCAGGACGAAAGAACGGAGAGTACGTACTGTTCTGCAGGGACCGCGATTCAGACAAAGAGCTTTGGGACGGGTCTCGCGCCGGACCGAAAGGCGCAGTCGAACATTTCGATGCGGACGATGCCTTTCCCATCGATGATATCGACGACATACTGCCGGGCATCATGGAATCCTGCAGCAGCGTCTATTACACGATCGGCGCTTATGGGGATTTCGATCGGCGCATGACCGACTGGGTCAGGTCGCTGCGCTCGCGTAACGCTCGCGGCATCCATACGCCGGACGAGTTCGTCGCTCTCGATCATCTCCTGCACGATATGCGCTTATATAAGAGTCGGGCGGAGATCTCCGCCATGCGGAGATCCGCCAAGATTGCGGTGAGTGCACACCAGCGTGCCATGGCGAAGGTAGAGCCCGGCATGTTCGAGTACGAAGTCGAGGCCGAGTACGTACACGAGTTTCGCCGCCAGGACGCGGCTAATTCATATATTCCGATCGTGGGCACGGGCGCCAATGCCTGCACGCTGCACTACGTCGACAACAATGCTCAGCTCGCGGACGGCGATTTGCTGTTGGTCGATGCCGGCTGCGAGTACGACTATTATGCCTCCGATGTAACCCGGACATTTCCGGTCAACGGCCGGTTTTCTCCGGAGCAGCGAGCAATCTACGAGATCGTTCTCGAAGCACAGCTCGCGGCAATCGAAAAGACCTGTATCGGCAATCACTGGAACGATCCGCACGATGCGGCCGTGCGCGTAATCACACGAGGCCTTAAGAAAGCGGGCTTGCTGGAGGGATCCCTGCCCAGACTGATTCGCCAGGGCGCCTACCGGGAATACTTCATGCATCGCACCGGGCACTGGATCGGCATGGACGTTCACGACGTTGGCGACTACAAGGTCGGTGACGAGTGGCGTCTGCTCGAGTCCGGCATGGTGACGACCGTTGAACCCGGAATTTATATTCCGGCAAGCCGCAAAGTGCGCGCCCGCTGGCGTAATATTGGCGTTCGCATCGAAGACGATGTCGCCGTTACAAATGCGGGCCCTGACGTGCTCAGCAAAGGCCTGGCCAAAGAACCGGATGACATCGAAAGCCTGATGGCTGCATGACCGGAAGACAAGACCACTACGACATCGTGATTGCCGGTGGCGGCATGATCGGCAGCAGTCTGGCGCTTGCGCTGGCGCCGCTCGGGCTGCATGTCGCAGTCATCGAGGCGGTCGCCCGTGGCGAACAGCAACAACCCAGCTTCGACGATCGCTCAACGGCCTGGTCACGAAGCAGCCAGCGAATGTTCGAGGCGATGGGCCTGTGGCAGGACATTGCAGCGTCAGCGACTCCTATTAAAAGCATTCACGTGTCCGATCGTGGTCGATTCGGTTTCTCGCATATCGATGCGGAGGAGCAGGGCGTCGAGGCGCTGGGTTATGTGGTTATCAATCGCACGTTCGGCGAGGTGCTGCAAAGCGCGCTGAGCAATATCGACGGACTCGATTTCATTTGCCCGGCAAAGATCATCGAAGTCGATCTGCGTCCGCAAACGGCCGTCGTCACCATCGATGTGCCGGGTGAGAAGTCCCGCGAGCTCACTTGTAATTTGCTCGTCGCAGCCGATGGCGCAAATTCCGGCGTTCGGGACATGGTGGGTATTACCGCATCCCGCATCGACTACGAGCAGCTCGCCGTGGTGGGCAACCTGCAACCGGAAAAGCCGCCGGAGAATCGTGCGTTCGAACGGTTCACCGATACCGGCCCCATCGCCCTGTTACCCGTGAGTGACAATCGTGCGGCGTTCGTCTGGACGCTCTCGCCCGGGCAGGCAGAGGACGTCATGCAACTGGGCGATGAGGCGTTCACGAGCGAATTGCAGGATGCGTTCGGACACCGCCTGGGGAAATTCTCGCGCGTTGGTAAACGTGCTGCATACCCGCTGGCGCTGAGCAAAGCGAGCCGGCTGGTCGCCGGACGCTGCGTGCTGATCGGCAACGCTGCGCATGGCCTGCATCCGGTCGCTGCCCAGGGCTTCAATCTCGGCCTGCGCGATGTCGCCGCTTTGTCGGATTGCATTGCGGATGCAGATTCTGCCGACGTGGGCGACGCAGAAATTCTCGAAAAATATGCGGAATGGCGCCGTGCAGATCAGCGCACACTCGTGCGCATCACCGATGGCATCGTTCGCCTTTTTGGCAGTGCCAGGGCGCCAGTCCGCGCACTACGGAACCTCGGCATGCTGGGCTTCGATCTCGTTCCCGGCGTACGTTCGCTTTTCGCAAAACACATGATGGGCCTTGCAGGACGACTGCCAAGATTGTCCCGCGGAGTTCCGCTCGAGTGAATCGCCAGTTCAAAATCGTGATCGTCGGCGCCGGTATCGCCGGCCTGACCGCTGCGACTCTGTTTGGGCGCAGTAAGTGCCGCGACCAACTGACCATCACGATCGCGGATGCCGGCAAGAAACCGGTATTCGATGCCTCCGAAGACGTTTCCCTGCGCGTGTCCGCTATCGCATCGGGGTCCGCCGATATTTTTGCTTCGGTCGACGTCTGGCAGAGCATCATCGGTGAACGAGCCTGCCCTTACAGAGACATGCGTGTCTGGGATGCGAACGGTATTGCCGATGGTCCCGATTCGCTTCGATTCGAAGCAGCCGAGTTTGCGGTCTCCGAACTCGGCTTCATTGTCGAAAATGTACTGATACAACACGCGCTGTTGCAACAACTGGACACCATGGGTCAGGCCGTCGCCTTCAATAGGCCGATTCAGATGCTGACGAAATCGGGCGATCGCTTCGAAGTCGAATTCGCGGACGGCGATTTACTGAAGGCCGATCTGATCATCGGAGCCGACGGAGCAGGTTCTGTTGTCAGAAGCAGTGCGGATATTTCCGTCGATGCCTGGCAATACCCGCAGTCGGCATTCGTGACGCACCTGCGACCCGCAAAAGCGCACCGGTACACGGCATGGCAACGATTTCTGCGCAGTGGGCCGGTGGCTCTCCTGCCCTTGAACGATGGCCGCGTATCGGTCGTCTGGTCGACGAGTCCGGAGCAGGCAGTGAAGGCAATCTCAGCAACGGACGACGAACTGTCCACGATGTTGAGTGAAGCGACAGATTTCGTGCTGGGACGGTTGAAGCCTGAAGGTCCGCGGGGCGCATTTCCATTGAAAGCACAACACGCGAA
>Ga0255053_10001071_pt1 | contig 15077 bp, 11 predicted proteins | sample JV7_2_22_MG_FD_188635 | JGI IMG/M metagenome (GOLD analysis project Ga0255053, IMG submission 188635) | Seawater microbial communities from Jervis Inlet, British Columbia, Canada - JV7_2_22 | ecosystem: Environmental > Aquatic > Marine > Inlet | place: Canada: British Columbia | collected...
ATTATGCGCGGATCCTGCTTAATCCTGAATTAGAAACCTATGATCATGTAAATTATTTTTTAAGAAAAAGCCATGAGGATAATGACAAGCTATTGCTGGTGGGCTATTGGAAAGGCGCAGCGCACCGTGTTTTTTGTGAGTTAAAGATGAATGAGTAACTTCCGCTTTGTCCAAACTGGAATTACGTGTTGTGCTTGCGATCCTCAACGTATTGAATCAGGCTCTTCTCCAGTTTGGGGTCCATCTCCGGTTTTTCATATTCCGCCAGTCTTTTTGCAAGAAGGCTCCGGGCCCTTGCAGTTATATCCCGAGGTTCCATCGCGAGCCATTTGTCATGGATGGTGCGGTTGCTCAAATCTGGAATGAAGAATTCATCCCGGCAGCGATTTACGGTATGGTCCTCCATCAGATAATTGCCAGATGTTGCCAACTGCTTTATGAGGTCCATCGCAAAAGTCTCTTGCGTAAACTCGACCGGCTTTATCAATTTTTTGACAGCACCACATAGGTCTTCGTCCGCAATGAATTTCTCAAAACTCATGGCGAGCATGGAGCCGAATGTACCGCAGGCGTGGAGGCTTACATGAACACCGCTCAAGGCTGCCGCGGTCAGCATCACCGCCGACTCCATACCGGCCTGGTAGTCGAGACAGAACGACTCGGTCAACGTTCCGTGGCTTCTGCAGGGCATGTGGTAGTATCGCCCCATGGCCGTAACGATGGCGACGTGCTTGGCATCTTCGGGCGTGGCATTGACGTACCCGCCCGTCCGCATATCCATGGGGCTGCCGCCTAAACCATACACCAGCGGTGTTCCAGGATTGATAAGTTGGGCCAGGCATATCCCCGCCAGGGTGGTGGCATTGGAGATCACCAGCGAGCCTGCAATCGTGATGGGGCCGGTGGATCCCAGCGTGCAGGCGGAGTGAATGATCAGCGGCTGACCCGCTTCGGCAAACACCATCAGCGCTTCAACGCTTTCCGTGGCATACTGCAGGGGTGATAGGGAATCGATCAGAGATATCATGACCGGCCTGCCCAGGCTCCCCCAGATCATTTGCGCCAGTTTCAGCGAGTCTCGGGCGGCTGCTTCTGAAGCCGAGCTGCCCATAATGGGTTTGTCGGTCAATGTTAGCGTCGGCATCAGCATATCCAGATGGGCCGTTTCGGTTGGGACCTCAGCGGGCTGCACCACGATGGCACTGTTAAAGTCGATATATTTTGAGGTCTGAACCAGTTTGCAAAATGTCTCAACATCGGCCAGGGTGGCATTCCGTTTTTCGCCGGACGGCTCGATGATAAACGGCGGACCATAGCCGGGAGCCATCACGTAGTGGGTCTCTCCGATCCGGAGGTTTCGAGAGGGGTTGCGGGCTTCGATTGTAAAGGCTGAGGGCACAGTTTTGAGTGCTTTCTGTATATCCTTTTCTTCAAAGTACACCATGGATCCATCCACTCTGAATCCGTGCTTTTTAAAAATCGCCAATGCTTTCTCACTGGGAAATCGAATACCGGTATCGTGCAACAGTTCCAAAGAATTTGCGTGAATGGCATCCAAAGACGCCTGGTTGATATTCATAATCGCTCTGTTCATCGTGCTGCCCTCCATCTGTTCAAATGCCCGCACTGTCTCAAACTTCTTTCAATGCTATTTAAAATTAAGCACCTCTCGATTCATGGCCTCAAAATTCGTTTTCGGGGTGACAGGGGATGTGGTGCCGGATGTGGAGAAAATGTAGCCGGACATACCTCGGGCCTTCTCCAGATGGGCACGGGTTTCCGTGGCCACCTTCTCCGGTTTGCCGATCAGCAGGGGACCGTTGGGATTGATATTGTCAAAAATGCAGATCCGGTCCCCGACCTTTTCCTTCAGCTCCCGCAGATCCAATACCGACGCCTGGGTGAGGTTGCCCGGCATGATCCCGTGGATGTCCATCTCCAGCAACATATCCACGATGCCGGTCTTGACGATGGCACCGCACATGTGAGGCAGGACCCGTGCGCCCAGCCGGGATAGTTCATTTACCACCTTGCTCGTGGGCTCGTGTACCAACGCCCGGTAATGTTTGGGGGAGATCAGCAGCGGGCACTCCATGTCGGCCCCGTAAAAAATGTAGTCCACCCCCGATTTGATCAGAGCCCGTCCGATCTCGATGTCCAGAGACACCAATGCGTCCTGAAGGGCACGAACCAGTTTCGGGTTATCGTACATGTCGGCCATGATTTCGTTGGTGCCCCTCAGCCGGGTGGCGATGGTAAAAGGGGATATGTATTCGCAGGCAATGGGGACCTCTCCCTTCAGTTCTTTCTTCAGGATGGATACGCCCTTTAAAAACCGCTCCATGCGGCTGGTGTACACATCGGCTTTGGCGATGCGGTCTACGTCCTCCATCGATCGAATCGTGGTCTGCTCGATCACCGGGAAAACTTCTTCAGGGTAGCTGACCTTGCAGCCCAAAGCCTCGGGGATGATCCCGCCGATCAGCCCCATGCCCACAATGACCCAGTCGAACTTGAACTCGTCCAAAGCAGCCATGTGGGCGTCTGCCATGGCCTGATCTTCAAGCAGAGCAGTTCTGAAAGTGGAGCCGAAATAGGTGCAGATCGGGGCTTCATAAAAAGGGGCATTGGGAACCCGGTCCACCGGTTTCAGGTTGATAGCCGCCTCCATTCTTTCTCTGGAATTCATTTAAAATTTTCTCCTCTTCTTTTATGACTCATGGTAATCGATCAACCGGGCAGTATGAACATCATGTATTTAGCCTAAATATTAGTTTGTGGGAACGGCTTTCCAGCCGCGATGAACTCCTCAATGCGGCAAATCTAGTCGCGGCTGGAAAGCCGCTCCCACAAAGATAACATCCTATCCTGAGCAAATGGCTTTGGTAATGGTATCCGATTTCAGTCAAGTACTGGAAGATAGCCTGTATAACAGGCCTCTACCGGGCCGGTCATTACCACCACGCCGTCTTCTTTCAGCTCGATCTCCACCGATCCGGCCGGCATGATGACGGTCATGCGCTTTGCATTCGTAAGTCTTCGGCGATGGGCCGCACCCGCGGCTACACATGCGCCGGTCCCGCAAGCAGTTGTCAGTGTTCCCGGGCGCTCCCAGACGGAAAGCTTGAGGGTTTTCGAATCGATAAGTTGCGCGACGCCGATATTGGCCTCTTGCGGAAAAAGCGGATGTTTTTGCAGCCGGGGCCCATAGGTTGTCAGATCGACCGCCGCCAGATCGTCAACAAAGAAAACAGCATGGGGATTGCCGATGTTCATGCCGACCGGGTCCTGGAGGGGACCGGCGCCGATCTCGAGATGCAGCGTATCCATTTCGTGGGATAGAGGGATCTCCTGCCAGCCGGTCCGCAGTTTGCCCATCTCGACCGCCACCTGTTTTTCGCCTGACCGACGGCATTTGAGCCGTCCGCCCAGGGTGTCTATCACCAGCTCCTCGCGCTTGCTTTCCTGCATGAAGAGCCACCCGATACAACGGGTGGCGTTCCCGCAAGCCTCTACTTCACGACCGTCCGGGTTGAAGATGCGCACCAAGGCATACCCATCGGCGTCCGCTGATGCGCCTCGCGGTGGTTCGACAATCACCAGCTCATCGCCGCCTACGCCTTCGTGCCGGTCGCAGATCCGGACGATCTCTTCAGAATTCGGCTTGTAAGGTTGCCGGCGCCCGTCCACGACAATAAAATCATTGCGCAGGCCGTGCATCTTAATAAACGGTCGGCCGCGCCCGACGATTCCAGCTTCCATTTCGGTAAAAGGGATATTTTGACTCATCGATTCATTTTCCTCCTGCACAGCATTTAAAAAGGACCTCCAAAATGCAGGCTAATTCGGTCAACATCCTAAAATGCGGATTAAATCGGCAAGGACCGACAAAGACCCGAAGAAGGTTAAACATCGATTTCTTCTGAAACCATTAACCGGTTTTGCAAATTTTCCAACACCTTATTTGCGTTGTTTCTGATGTTACGGATATTTTGTCAAGTAATAATCTTGTTCAGTTCCACCCTTTAATTTTTTGTTGCGTGTTTCGCGTTGTGCGTTCAACATGATTAAAGGCATAATCTTTTCTTCTAACTCGCAACCCGGCAGCCGTGAGTCTATCAGTGGCGCGGGGGGAGGGATTATTCAGGAAAAGAATTTTTCACTGATCAATTGAAACTAAAAACTAAAGGACGCCCCCCTTGCCACGATTTTTCGCCTTACACAGACAAGGGGAAGTCCAGATTGGACCTGCTTGATGTCAGTATTGAGGTGTGGAGGATCACAGGAATATATTAAAATCACTTCGAATTTGCTTCTCGATTTCAGGATCGATCCTGGGCTCAAGGGGCTTATCGAGGATGGCGCGGGCCATGGCCCGCGCCCGGTCGCGTGCTGAAAGACTGCCTTTCTGGATCCATGCTTCACGCCCGCCCTTATCGCTGACGCCGTTGCCCTGAAAATACTCGGAGCGCAGGTACTGAAAGGTATGGTCGCACAGCAGGTAATTGCCACCCGGGCCTACCTCGCGGATGGCTTCGAAGGCCAGGTGGTCCTCGCTGGTGGAGATACCCTTCAGGATTTTGCAGGCTTGCCCAATGATCTCGTCATCGATCACATACTGTTCGTAAGCGATACACTGCATCGACTCCAACATGCCGGCAGCGTGGTGGATATAGTTGTTTCCGCCCATAGCCGCCAAACCGGTGGTGAGCCCCTTTTCCCAGCCGGCCTGTGCGTCGGGAATTTTGGCGTCAGAACAACCTGAAGTGGCGTAATTGGGAACGTCGATCCTCTGGCTGAGCTGATGGATGGCTGTTTGCATCATACCACATTCAACCCCGCCTCCCTGGTATCCCATGCTACGCATTTCCGCCATGGCCGGCAGTCCGCCATAAAGCACGGGGGCGCCCGACCGGGTAAGCTGGTGCACGGTGATCCCGGCCATTACCTCGGCGTGGGTCTGCAATAAGGTGCCGGCCATGGTCATAGGAGCGGTGGAGCCGCTCATGGGTGCGCTGGTCACTGTCGTGGGCACATTGAGTTCTGCAGCGGTACGCACGTTAACGGTGGACTGGGTGCAGAACTTCAAAGGACTGATGATCATACAGGCGGCTATGGAAAAGATCGGTTTGGCTTCAAGAGAATCTTTTCCGCCGGCGATCCTGGCCACCATGCGGTGCGTATCCCGCAGACCCTGTTCGCAACTACACCCAAACATGACATGCTTGCGGGTGCCCAACATGGCGGCAAAAGCGATGTTGAAATCATAATGTTCAAGGGGTACATCGTTGGGTACGCAGCAGTTCTGGAAAAAATGGATATGCTTCACTTTCTCCACAATTCGGGCCACATTGTGGATGTCTTTAAGCACGCTCTGGCGCACTTCGCCGGTATCAAGATCCAGGATTTGCACCGTGGTGCCCCCGGTTCCGGCATAGACGCGGTCCTTGCCCAGGTGAAGATCGTTTTCTCCGTCCCGGCTGAATAAGGTAACCTCTCCCGGGGCCTGGGCCACCATCTCCTCGATCAACTGAGGTGGGAAAAAAATCCGCATAGCCGCCTCATCGACTCTGCAGCCGGCATGCTTTACCAGTTCGAGTACATCGTCCTGACCGCTCTCGTAAGCCATGCCGACCTCTTCCAATAGGCGCAATGCCTCACCGTGAATCAGTTCCACTTGTTCCGGGTTGAGCGGTTTATAGATGCCGCCCATCAAGCCGCCACTGTTCATTTCATCTCCTTTGACCCTATTCGTTTCTATTCGTTCTCTAAAAAATGGGTAGTTTAGCCAATTACTGAAAAACTGCTGTCCGGATTGATTTCCCTTAGACGAGAATAGAAGCCCAGATTAAACGTTCTACCCGTATATTTCATTTGGAATTGTATCGGGTTTTTGTCATGGTCGTGCCCGGCCTTCACCTTATCTATCAACTCACACATCATGACCCCGACCAGCGGGGCATTTTTATACTGGTTTCCGGAGGTGCCGACAGCCATGTAAAAACCGGGTAAATCGGACGTGTCGTAAATGGGAATCCAGTCGTCAGAAACGTCGTAAAGGTCAACTACGCCTTGCATTTGATTTGGCACCCGCAGCTCCTCGATACGCTGGGCCTCGCGCATCGCCTGGGTGGTCCACTGTCCGGAAAAGTTCTGATTGTAGTTGTCCGGATCGACCCACTCGCGTTCATCACACTCCGGGTCCTCCGAGCCCACCAGGATGTGGTTGCCCGTTTCAGGTCTGGAATAGCAGCCGATATCGCCGTCGGAGATAATCGTCCCTTCTTTTTGGTAATCAATGCCATCGGGGGCGGGAACATGGCAGACCTCCTGGCGCAGGGCTCTGGTTTTGATTTTCATGCCATCTTCAACCCCGGCTATGCGGTTGATGATATAGGAGTGGGGGCCGGCAACATTGACCACGATCGGCGCATCAATCTGAGTTCCATTCTTCAACTCAATGCCGGTCACCCGTCCGGCTTTTTTACAAATATCGACCACCTCGGCGTTAAACATAAACTCTCCACCTTTGGCTTCGGCCGCCCGCTGAAGGTTATGAGTGGAAAGCTGCGGATCGGTGATATAGCCCGACTCGGGAACAAAAATGGCCCCCTCCACGGCGTTGCCGGTAGGCTCTCCAAAATCTGCGTCATCGGGCAGCTTCACCGGAAAGTACTTGCGAGTATCTAAAAAAGGTATCTTTTTCTTAATTCCTTCGATATTCAGTTCTTCATACGCAACCCCCAGGTCGTCAAGACTGGCCATGACGTTTTTAAGGTATTTGTTGAGCTCGGTTTTTATCACCAGACAGCCGGTATTAATGTAATTTGCCAGACCGAGTTCATCCTGCACCTCCAGATATTCGGGCCAATTGATCCAGTAATAATATCCTTCACGGGCCGTGGCCACCCCATCCGGCGTGGAGTAATGCAGACGAATGATGGCACAAGAGCCGGACGTAGAGCCATAGCCGGCCGATGGCAGCTTGTCTACGTTAAGCGTTTTGCAGCCTTTTTTGGCAAGTTCGAAAGCGATGGCAGCACCGATGATTCCGGCACCAATGATAATGGCATCATATTGTCTATTCACTTGGACTCCTCCTAGAGCGTTTGCCAGCATAACGTTCCGATAGCGGTAGTTTGTTGTGTCTTCTCAGGGTTGTCGATAACGTCCAATATGGCCTGATGCAAACGCTCTAATAATTTTTCTTCAATAATATAGCGGTTGTCTTCTTTTGAAATAATTTCAAACCGTTACACACCACCATTTCGCTTGTTAGAAAATCTGGCTAACGGAACATATTTATGACAACCGCTATAAACTTATGCCCATGGATATGTCCCCGTCAATATTTTTACCGTTTTCCATAATAATATTCCGAAATACGGAATTTCGGCATAAGTGGTTGTAGAAAAAAACGTTTGAATACCGGAACGTTTTTTTGACAACCACTATATAATGGCACCGGCCAACTTTCTTGGGTGCCTCTTCGTAAAGCGTCTTAAATCCTACCGTCTGCATGCTGACCCCAGCGGCTTGCCTTATGCGCAAAACTTGATCATCGGTTCGGATTCTGATATACGCAGGGACAACTCACAAAAAAAGTCTAGATTTTTTTCAATAAAAAAAATAATATAGCGGTTGTCATGTTTGTAATAATTTTAAACTGTTACACATTACATTTTCCCTTGTTAGCGAATCCGGCAAACGGAACATATTTATGACAACCGCTATAGTTGCTCTTGGGCTTGTGGGGAGCGTTTGTTTTTTTATAGGCAGACTGTCCGGAGGTAGGCATGGCCGCTAAAATGAAGGCGTTGGTAAAGGTAAAGCCGGAGCCGGGGCTCTGGCTGGAAGAAGTGCCCATTCCCGATATTGGCATCACCGATGTGCTGGTTAAGATTCACAAAACCGCCATCTGCGGTACCGATATCCACATTTATAACTGGAATGAGTGGGCTCAAAAAACCATTCCCGTGCCCATGACGGTGGGCCATGAGTTTGTGGGCCGGGTGGCCGAGATCGGCAGCAATGTCCATGATTTTAAGCCCGGGGACCTGGTTTCCGGTGAAGGCCACCTGGTTTGCGGCCGCTGCCGCAACTGTCTGGCCGGTCGACGCCACCTGTGTATGCGGACCAGCGGCGTGGGGGTTAACCGACCCGGTGCCTATGCCGAGTATTTAAGCATCCCGGTGACCAACATCTGGTTTTGCGACCCCCATATTCCGACAGATGTTCTCACCTGCTTTGATCCGCTGGGCAACGCCACTCACACCGCGCTCTCATTCGATGTGCTGGGCGAAGATGTGCTTATCACCGGTGCCGGCCCCATCGGGTGCATGGCCACTGCGATTGCCAGACACGCCGGTGCCCGGTACGTGGTGGTTACCGATGTGATCCCCTACCGCTTGAAACTGGCCAAAAAAATGGGCGCCACCCTGGCGCTGGACGTACGCACCGCAAAGATCGAAGATGCCCAGAAGAAGCTGGGCATGAAGGAAGGCTTTGATGTCGGCCTGGAGATGTCGGGCAATCCGGACGCGCTGCGTGCGCTGCTGGCCAACATGTGCCATGGGGCCAAAATTGCGATGCTGGGAATTTTGCCTGCCGACACCGCCATTGACTGGGACCTGGTCATTTTTAACAGTCTTAACATCAAAGGGATCTACGGTCGCGAGATGTACGAAACCTGGTATAAAATGACCGCCATGATCCAGAGCGGTTTGGATATCAGCCCGGTGATCACCCACCGTTTTAATTATAGTGAGCATGAAAAAGCATTTGAAGTCATGCGGTCCGGCAAATCGGGGAAGGTTATTTTAAATTGGACTGAGTCAAGTGACTAAAGTGCTCCCAAAAGATAGTGACTAAAGTTAAAAGTGATCTAAAGTGACTAAAGTTGATGAATTCTATCATTTAAAAAAAGATGGAGCGCAGCGACACCATCACTTTAGGCATTTTAGTTCACTTTAGCTCACTTTAGGCACTTTTCTTTGTTATCACCTGAAATAATCTAAGGTTATGAAATTGGTTGTAAAGCACCCAGATATGTAAGGAGAAAAAACATGTACGGTAAAATGAAGGATCATTTGATCAATGAGCTGGAACAGATTCGCGACAGCGGCCTTTATAAAGACGAACGCATCCTTGCCGGCCGTCAGGGTGCCAAAGTCGAACTGGCCGACGGCCGGCAGGTGATCAACCTCTGTGCCAATAATTACCTGGGTTTAGCCGGCACCCAGGATCTGGTGGAGGCGTCAAAGGAGGGTCTGGAGCAATGGGGTTATGGCCTGTCCTCGGTGCGCTTTATTTGCGGCACCCAGCAACTGCACAAGCAGCTTGAGCAAAAAGTGTCCCGGTTTCTGGGCACCGAGGACACCATTCTGTATTCTTCCTGTTTTGATGCCAATACCGGCCTTTTTGAAACCCTGCTCGGTCCTGAGGATGCGGTCATCTCCGATGAGCTGAATCATGCCAGCATCATTGACGGCATCCGGCTATGCAAAGCCCGCCGGTTTCGTTACAAAAACAATGACATGAAGGATCTGGCGGCCAAGCTCAAAGAAGCTCGAGAAGCCCGCTTCCGATTGATCGCCACCGATGGATCCTTTTCGATGGATGGTATCGTAGCGGATGTGAAAGGCATCTGTGACCTGGCAGACCGCTACGAGGCGCTGGTGATGGTAGACGATTCCCACTCGACCGGCTTTATCGGAAAGACCGGCCGGGGCACGCCTGAATACCACGGGGTCATGGACCGGGTGGATATCATTACATCTACTTTTGGTAAGGCCCTTGGCGGGGCATCCGGCGGGTTCACCAGCGGACGCAAAGAAATTATTGATATCCTGCGGCAGCGCTCGCGTCCCTACCTCTTTTCAAATACGCTGGCTCCCGGCATTGCCGCCGCTGTATTTAAAGCCCTGGAAACCCTCAGTGCCTCAACCGAATTGCGCGACCGTCTGGAGCGCAACACCACCTATTTCCGGGACGGCATGATCAAAGCCGGCTTCAAGATTAATCCGGGGCATCATCCGATTGTGCCGATTATGCTGGGCCATGCCAAAGTGGCCGTGCAGATGGCGGAAGCGATGCTGGCACAAGGTGTTTATGTGATCGCATTTTCCTATCCGGTGGTTCCCAGGGACAAAGCGCGCATCCGGGTCCAGATTTCAGCAGCCCTAACGATTGCAGAGCTGGATACCGCCATTGCGGCTTTTAACAAGGTAGGAAAAGAGATGAACGTCATTTAAAGTGGTTTTAAAACCACTTCTTTTCATCGTCGGCGTGCTTTTAATTTTAGGCATTTTACATTTTAGATCATTTTAGTCATTTCTCTTTAGACATGGCCGTAATAGTCGCGATGCACAACCACCGAATACGCATAGTCTAACAGGGTGCCCCAGCTAAAAACCGGCAAATCGACTACCCGCTGAATCGCCCGTGCAAACGGTTGCATACCGGTGCATTCCAGCATAAGCGCGCCGATTTTTGGATGGGCGCCGCACACCTCTGAACAAACTCGGATCATATCCTCCTCGGCTTGATCGTAGTATGCTTCCGGGGATTCGGGTCGCTTTTCAGGGTCCCACAGGTTGTCAAATTGCGGACACCCGTATTCGTCTAAGGCACCGGCGATAATAAAATTGCTGTCCAGATCAATACCCACATTTTGTAAATGGGTGTCTGTTAAAAATCGTTTTTGAGCGCATACAATGCCGACATCTTTTTGAGGGCCAATAAGCTGCTGAATAAACGGCACCTGCAGTAAGCTTGACATAAATACCGGTACATCCACATAGCCCGCGATATCTTTTTGAAAATAGGCGAAATAGCCGCATTCGGCCGCAATGGCGCGACATCCCATTTTTTCCAGTTTTTTAGCCGAGCGCTTTATCGGCTCGAGGCAGGGGCTTTTATCCTCTTTCCAAACCAGCGTATAGTTGTCGATACCTTCAGCAATTTCGTATTGAATCGGGTAAGGAAAAGCGCTGGCATTGCGAACATCTCCCGGAAAGCCGGGGTAGGCATCATCAAGGACGATAATTCCCAGACCCATTCCATAACATGCGTGTTTTTTGCGGGTCTTAATGTAATTAATGCCCATATCACGATTGCATTGATCCATTTTGTTTCCTCCTTTACTGGTCTTCAATATAAGCCGTGTTGACTTCGTATCGGGACAGTGCTTCTTCATCGAGCTCACAGCCGAGTCCCGGTTTTTCAGGGACATGAAGGTATCCGCTGTCATCTATCATCAGACGATCATCCGGGCGCAACATGTAATCCCGTCGTTCCGTCGTCCAGGCCGGTGGATCAAAGGGGAATTCTAAATAGGGGCATCTGCTCACCGCACAGGCCAGATGCAGGTTGGCTATCAGGCCGATGCCGTTGCTCCAGGTGTGCGGACTATACCATGCGCCTTCGTCCTGAACCCAGGCGGCGATTTTTTTCACCATCGTGATGCCGCCAGCCAGAACGGCATCCGGTTGATACACATCCAGGGAACGGAGTCGGTTCATTTCCTGAAAATCATGCCAGCGACGGTTCATCTCGCCGCCGGCAATACGAATTTTTGTCTTCCCCCGGAGCCGGGCTAGGCCCCTGAAGTCGTAATGCGGCAACGGCTCTTCCAGCCAGAAGACGTTCAGATGTTCCAGTTCTCTTGCCACGTGGTAAGCTTGCTCAAAATCCCATGGAGGTTCTGTATCCCCGGGCATATTCCAGCCCTGGTTGGCGTCCACCATGATTTCTAAATTGTCACCGACAGCCTTACGGACGGATTCCACCACTTTAATGTCTTCCCGAGGATCGACGTGGTGGAACCTGATTTTTATAGCCTTGAAACCCTGGTCAAAAAGTTTTTGCACCCGTTCCGCCCGCTCTTCCGGCGCCAGCATCTCACCGGTGGAGGCATAGGCTAAAATTTTAAATTTTTGCGCGTCCAGGAGTTTCGCGATCGATTGTCCACTTGCTTTGCCCATGATGTCCCACAGCGCGATATCTAGCGGCCAGCAGCGGCCGAAGTGAAAATCGATATTGTCCAGTACCTGCCAGTGACGCTCAATCTCAAAAGGATCATGTCCGATAAAGAGATGTTCATGCCCCGTTAAACCCATCATCGCATCTCCAGAACCGATTCCCGCAATTCCTTCGTCTGTGTTTACGCGTACAACGGTGGCCCCAAATTCCTTGCGGGGTGAGGGATCCCAGGCGGCTTTAAATGGGGGATCCAGCGGCATGAGATAATTATTTATTTCAATAGAGGTGATTTTCATTGCCCACCCTTTCGTAGATTCGATTCAGCGGGACAGCAACCGTCGGGCAAATTTACGAAGATCTTCCTCGCTGGCCGTATAACTGTTGTTGTCACTCATCGGTGTATTTTCTGATGAACGGATGACATCGACCAACCGTTCCAGATCATCCTCGCAGAGCCCATCTTGTTTAAGCGACATCTCGATGCCGGTGCGTCGGATAAAATCACGAAAGGCCTGTGCGCCCATTTTAGCCAGAACTTCAGGAGACTCCATGCAAGGCTGAACGCCCAACGCCGAAGAAATGACAGCATGGATGTCGATAGCAGTTTCTGCATTTTTCTGGAATATTACATCGAGCGCCAAGCCGACAGCTCTACCGTGATGAATGTCGGCGATCGTTCCCAGAGCATGGCCAATGCTGTGCGCAAGGCCCGCTCCTGCGCCATCAAGCGCCATCCCTGCCAGGGTTGATGCAATCAAAAGTTTTCCGCGGGCATCTAAATCCTCCGGGTGCTCAATGGCTTTCTCAAGATTTTGAACCCCCAGCCGTATGGCATGCAGTGCGAATGAGTGGACCATGGGATGGCTTTTCTTAACTGTGCAGGCCTCAATGGCGTGCACCATGGCATCCAATCCGGTTGCAGCGGTGAGAGATTCGGGTAAAGTCAGAGTTAATTCCGGATCAAGGATTACAAGGTCGGCAGCGAGTTCATGTCCCCACGCCCAGACTTTACGATGCTCGACAGTTGAAAACACCGCTGTACGTGTCACCTCAGCCCCGGTACCGGCGGTGGTGGGGAGCAAGACGATGTTTGTGGTCTTCGGGGGCAGCGGGTTGGCTGTAAGGGCATAATATTCCGCTCCTTGATTGGCGGATGCCAGGACAGTTGCTAATTTGGCGACATCAAGGGTTGAACCGCCGCCAAGTCCAATGACGGCTGATGGTTTGATGGTGCGTATCAGATCAGCGGCGGTTTCAATAGGCTTTGCAGAAGCCTCGCCGGTTAAATCTCGGAAAAGATCAACGACGAACCCATTCTTTTTCAGAGAAGCCATGGCGATGTCAGCAAGACCGGCTCCAACAACACCCGCGTCACTGATCAACACAACTCGTTTTTCACCGCAGAGAGATGCAAGCTCTGCGCCGATCTTTGATGCCAGGCCGCAACCGAATTTTATTGAGGGAGTCAGATTGTAGGCAAATGATGGAATCATCAAATCTTTTGCTTTCTTGCTCTGATTATAAATGTGATGTCCGTTAGCGGACGTAAGGGTTTCTTTAGCAGAAATAGTTCTGCCAGGCTGGAAAAAATTTTGCAAGGACGGAATACGGTTCTCAGTCCTTGATTCTGCTATATCAAAGTTTATTAGGCAATTGAATTAATAATGTCAAAATATTCAATTCACTTTTAAGATTTTCATGATCGCCATTAATAACCCATTTTATCCCGTTGCTATTTAATTTTTTCTGATATACGTTCACTCACTCATTTTTCGCATTTATACCGCTTTCCATAATAATGTTCCGAAACACGGAAGTGCGGCATAAGCGCTTGTACGGTTGTAGAAAAAAACGTTTGAATACCGCAACGTTTTTTTGACAACCACTATGCCTCAATAAAGATTTTTTGCCTTTACGACCCTTTGAAGCAATGGAAAGAAAGTCCATCAATAACCCCGAATTTTCTTTTTTTGCCGGCATTTTGTCGGCATTTTTATGCATTATATTTGGTTCCAATGCGGTGGCGATCAAGTTCGCCTTTTCCGGGGTGGGGGTTTTTACCACCGCCGCAATTCGTTTCAGTATTGCAGCCCTTGCCATTTATATATGGGTCCGGGCGACCGGGCAATCCCTGGCGCTTAAAAAGGGCCAGCTATATCAGCTCCTGATTCTGGCGGCACTTTTTGCGCTGCAGCTGTCCATGTTTTATTTCGGGCTCAGTAAATCCAATGCCTCCCGCGGCACGTTGATCGCCAATCTGCTTCCGTTTTGGGTTCTGTTTTTAGCCCATTTTTTCATACCCGGTGATCGAATTACCCGGCGGAAATTTTTTGGTATTCTCTTGGGTTTTTGCGGGGTGGCTTTTATGTTCGCAGAAAAAAAAGGGGTAACGGCGGACTTCAGAGCCGGGGAACTCATTATCCTTTCAGCCACCTTTATCTGGGCTTGCAGCGTCATTTATCTGAAACGAATCATCAGTGCCTTCAGCGCAGTACAAATAACCCTTTATTCCATGGTTTTTTCAGTGCCTGTCTTTTTTCTGGAAGCCCTGTTGTGGGACACACCCATGATATCCAAACTGGACTTTAAGATTATGGGCGCCGTGTTATACCAGAGCCTGGTCACCGCCGCGTTCGGATTTGTAACCTGGAACACCTTGCTTCAAAAATACGGCGCTGTGGCCCTGCATTCGTTTATATTTATTATGCCGATTGCCGGGGTAACACTGGGAGGTCTATTGCTGGGAGAGCCGATTACATCCAAGCTGTTGATTGCCCTGGCATTAATTGTAGCGGGCATTCTGGTTGTGCATTTGAAACCCCGCAAAGAGGCGCCGGTATATCCGATTCGGAAAGGGATTTAAATGGCAACGGGTTCCAAGGTTCTGGGGTTCAGCGTTCAGAGGTTAGATAGCAGAAGACAGATGTCAGATGACAGAGGACAATTTACAGAGAACAGCGAGCAGATAGCAACTGACAGCAATCAGAAGTAGGGGCGGGGTTTACCCCCATTAGCGCTAAGTTATTTATACTCTGGGGGACTGTGGAAGGTTTACTGAAAAAAATGAACATCGAACATCGAACGTCCAACATCGA
>Ga0255053_10001072_pt1 | contig 15064 bp, 12 predicted proteins | sample JV7_2_22_MG_FD_188635 | JGI IMG/M metagenome (GOLD analysis project Ga0255053, IMG submission 188635) | Seawater microbial communities from Jervis Inlet, British Columbia, Canada - JV7_2_22 | ecosystem: Environmental > Aquatic > Marine > Inlet | place: Canada: British Columbia | collected...
CGCACTCAACAGGAATGGCGGTGTGCATTCCGAATTTACAATCTGTCGGGAAGCTGAAGGTTCGTTTTACCTTGTGTCCGCCGGCGCTCTGCAGCGCCTCGATCACGATTATCTGAAGAAGCACATGCCCCAAGACGGCTCGGTGCAATTCGACCAACTTACACATACCAACGGCGTACTTGTGCTCGCCGGGCCGAAAACGCGGCAGTTGTTGCAGCGCGTGACCGACGCCGATCTTTCCAATGAGGCGTTTCGCTGGTTGTCGGCGCAGGACATTGTCATCGCAGATGCGCCGGTCAACGCAATGCGGGTAAATTTTGTTGGGGAACTCGGATGGGAACTGCATCATCCGATAGAATTTCAGAACCGGATCTTTGATGCATTGTTTGAGGCGGGCGAGGACCTCGGGCTGAAGCCGTTTGGAATTCGTGCGATGGACGCGATGCGGCTTGAGAAGTCGTATCGCATGGTGGGAACCGAATTATCCATTGAGTATTCGGCTTACGAATCGGCGATGGGCCGCTTCGTAAATCCGGATAAGGGAGATTTCCTTGGGCGCGATGCGTTGCTCGCTTGGCAGGGGCGAGGCATGAACAACCTGCTCGTGACGCTTGAGGTTGCGGAGGTCGAAGATGCCGATGCGCTTGGTAACAATGTGCTATTCAGCGATGGTGATGCCGTTGGTCGTGCAACAGGAGGCGGTTTTGGTTTCCGCGTGAACAAGTCTCTCGCGTTGGGCATGGTGCGACCCGAGCTTGCCGAGCCTGGAACTGTTCTCGCGATAGAAATCCTTGGTAAGACTTACCCCGCCACGGTCATCCCGCACAGCCCGTTTGACCCAAGAAATGAGAGATTGAGAGATGTCAACGGCACCAATGGTACTGACAAGTTAACGGTTTCCGGCGGACAATCAGTAGATGATCACCTACAAGCGCCATCGATTCCCGCCCGCGATAATTAGCTACGCTGTTTGGCTCTACCACAGATTCAATTTGAGTCATCGAGATATTGAGGATCTGTTGGCCGAGCGTGGTATTGAGGTGAGCTATGAGGCCATCCGGCTTTGGTGCGCGAAGTTCGGCCCTGAATTCACCAAAAGACTTCGCCGAAATCACCAGGGCTATGGTGATTCTTTCTATATAGATGGAGTATTCGTGAAAATTCAGGGCAAACAGCACTATCTGTGGCGAGCTGTTGACCAAGACGGTGAGGTGGTCGATGTATTTCTGCAGTCGCGCAGGGATGACACCGCCCAATACGCCAACAACCGAGCGGAGCTCTCACATCAGCCGACGCGAGTCAGAGAGCGGGGGATGCGGCGATTCAAATCCGCATATCAGGCGCAGAGCTTTCTAAGTACGCACGCCGCTGTATACAATTTGTTCAACCTGGGTCGTCATTTGATATTGGCGAAGCATTATCAATATTTCCGACAACGGGCGTTTGCGTCTTGGAAAAATGCAGCGGCTTTGTAGTCTGATAATTAGTGCCGATTCGGTCGGCCGCATAAGTTAACTTGTCAGTACCCTATTTCAGCCATTTACTGCAACGGAATACTCGGCACCGGAAACGAGAACGTCAGCAAAAACGTATTGCCCTCGAGCGATGTTCGGGCACCGGTCTCCCAGAAGTACCGCAGGTTCAAGAATCCGTATAATTTGCTCTTACTGGCGAGCGGAATTGTAACTTCGGGGCCGATTCCGTACACCCGGTGCCTATCGAGAAGTTGACCACCAGGCGGAGTGAAGCCCAGCCCGAAATCGTCGTCGCTGACTTTCCACTGAGCGTAGTAAGCGATTCCAACGTTTGCTGCGCCGTCCATGAAGGACTTACCGAACCCGCCCTCGAGCGTCAGGATATCTCCGACGCGAATGTCGGTTCCGTCTTTTTCTCCGTGAGTTTCGTAAGCGGCAAATGCGGCGAAATGCCAACTCTTGGCCTCATCGAAATACACAGTAGTGCCACCGAATAACTCATAACCCCACATCCCCAGGCCACGGTTGCTGTCGCCGCCGGCCTCGAACTCACCCGTGGGCGCATAGATACCGAGACCGGCGATAAAATCTGCGCGAGCGGTATTCCAACCCAAAGTAAACGGTTGGATGTAGAGATCGGCAAGTCCTGTGCTGACCTTCTCATCGACCTGGAGCGGCGGGAACCCCACCGCATTATTGGTGACGCCCGGCCAGATGGCGAAGCCATACGTGCCGCCGAGGATCTTCTTCTCAGTCACCCACATCAGTCCTGCGATGGCCGCCTTGGCATCAATGGAGCCGCCACCGCCAAGCACGGATAGTTCGTCGCCATTTCGGTCACGCAACGTATCGGCTGTGAAATCGTAAAACAGCGGAATGACATAGAAGCCGGGTGGTGCCTGCGAGCCTGCCAGCAGACCAAAGTCACCCTTCGTATTCTGACCAGACAGTTGCGCATGGCCGGTTAGAGGAAGTAGAAGAGCGAGTAACAGCGCCGGGAAATACATTACTTTCATAAAGCGATACTCCTTAGATTCTTGTTCGTTCGACAAATTCCCAGAAGCGCGTCAATTCGGTCTTGCGCTTTTACGATCCGATCGCCTCGCGAGTGTGTCGCTCGCCGACTCCCCAAAGTGCGAGCGAAACTTTACGGAGAATCGCCCGATGTGAGTGCATCCGTTCCGCAGAGCAATCTTAGCGACGGAGTCCTGCGAGGGGTGCGCTGCAGCCAACTCGCGGCGAGCCGAGTCTAGCCGCACAGTGTTGAGATAGTCCGTAACGGTGAAATTGAAATAACCACGAAAGCAACGCTGCAGGGTGCGGACTCCTACTCCCGTGATACGACAAAGATCCTCGATGCAGACGCGTTCGCGATAATGTTCCTCGATGAACTCTTGAGCCAGCTTGGCGACGCGACTTCGAGCCGCGTTGCGAGTGAGTCTCTCCAGCCCGAACTGACTGCACGAATCGCCTATCCAGGCGATTGTTTGTCCGATCAGATTGGCCACCTGTTCCCCGTTTGGGTCCAACTCCGGTTGAGCGATCAGGCCGGCTACGGCGTTCCGCAGTTCGTGCAACTCCGCCGTGTTCCCTTCTAGAATGACCACATTTTCCGATCGTTCGGCCGTCGGTGAGAGCACTTCTAACATTTCAATGAATCGCACCTCCGGAACGGTCATAGCCTCAGAGCCGACCAGGCTCGGGCCCACGACGTCCACTCCACATCCTGATCGCGAGACAATCAACTTGTCATTGCCCACATCATCGCCACAGGCCAGAAAATGCCCGCTAGCACTCCGGGGAAAGAGAATACCGAACATGCCCGCAGGCGGTTCAAGATAAAGCGATATTGCCGTACTGTATCGATCCGAGAACAGGTCACCCTGTTCTGTGCTGAGCGCTGCAAGATGGGCTCGAAACTCTCCCTTCCCCATCTGGCGCATCGGCTGATAAACACCTGAGCGAAGTAATTCTTCTTCCATCTCTTCTGCCGACGTGAAAGAGAAAGTCCGGTCTCGGGGTAAATCTGAGGCAAATTCTTCGTAAATCATTGGTTCTCGTGAATCATGTGAGTCCGCCGGATCCACAGATACTGACGCAATGTGGATAACCATTTGAGCCTAAAGAAATTTTCTACCTTCAAAGGTACTATACTAAGTCTAAACGTCAATCGTGCGTCTGTCATTTCGGGCCCCGAACTACGAAAACAAGAAAAAGAATTTGTGAAAAAAATACTCAGAGATCCCCTCGTGCTCTTCCTGGTACTTGGCCTCGGCCTGTTCGTGCTATTCGACCTGGTCGCAAGCGACGACGCAGCGTATGACAGCAGAGTCATCAACGTCGATCGCGTGCATTACGTCACCGATCTGGTACACGCCCTGATTTAGAAAAAAATGAATTCGAATTAACAGGAGAAAACGATGAACAATGGAATACTAAAGGTGATTCGAAGCAGCCTGATTTGCCTGGTTCTGCCCGGGCTGGCGCTGGCTCAGCATGACGCCGGAGCGCCGGACGAAGAGACTCTGGGCAACGCACATCAGGGGCGACCGTATTCACCGTATGCCGGCGGCGCGGTCCCGACCCGCGTATATTGGGGCGAGACCCATCTTCACACGTCTTTTTCAATGGATGCCGGAGCATTCGGTGCCCGTCTGGCTCCAGTAGATGCCTACCGGCTTGCGCGTGGCGAAGAGATTGAATCATCCGCTGCGGGTCCAATTCGACTTGCGCGACCTCTGGATTTTCTCGTCGTCGCCGATCACTCCGACAACATGGGCTTCTTCCCGGATCTGTATGCCGGAGCGCCAAACTTGTTAGCCGATCCTACCGGAAAACGTTGGTACGACTTGGTGCAAAGTGGCGAGGGAATGACCGCTGCGCTTGAGATTATTGACAGCTTTTCTCGTGCAACTTTTCCCGAGGCTATTTTCTATGGGCCCAAAAGCAAGGCCTACAAAGATGCTTGGGCAAAAACGATCGAGGCGGCCGAGAAGTACAACGAACCGGGCCGTTTCACGGCTTTCATCGGTTACGAGTGGACCTCACAGGTGCCGCCCGGCGACAACCTGCATCGGGTCGTCGTCTACCGTGACGATGCGAGCAAAGCCTCGCAGACCTTGCCGTACACAACGTACCCACCCTATGGCAGCACCAACCCGGAAGATCTTTGGACGCAACTGGAGGCTTTCGAAGAACAGACCGGCGGCGACGTGCTGGCGATCGCGCACAACGGCAACCTGTCGAACGGCTTGATGTTCCCGATGCGCAATCCGGTGGGCAACAAACGCCTGACGCCGGAGTATGCGGAGCGGCGTGCACTCTGGGAGCCGCTCTACGAGGTAACTCAAATGAAAGGTGACGGTGAGGCGCATCCGTTTCTGTCGCCCAACGACGAATTCGCGGACTACGGCACCTGGGACAAAGGCAATCTGAACTTGAGCGTACTCAAAGAAGACAGCATGCTCGCCGGTGAGTATGCCCGCAGCGGCCTGAAACGCGGCCTGCAGCTGGAGAAACAGCTCGGGACCAACCCGTTCAAGTTTGGTCTGGTTGGTGCAACAGATAGCCACACCGCATTGTCGACGGCCGATGACGACAATTTCTTCGGCAAGACCAGCGCAATGGAACCAAGCCCAACGCGCATGGATCATCCATTCGCCGTGTTCAACGGTGTCACGATAATGGGCTGGGAGGTGCTGGCCTCCGGTTACCAGGGCATCTGGGCTGCCGAGAATACGCGCGCGGCGCTGTTCGACGCTATGGAACGCAAGGAGACATACGCCACGACGGGCCCACGAATGCTCGTGCGATTTTTCGGTGGCTGGGACTTTGAAAGCAGCGACGCGAACACGCGCCAACCGGCCGCCGTTGGCTACCGCAAAGGTGTGCCGATGGGTGGCGATCTGAATAATGCGCCCTCCGGCGAATCACCCACATTCCTCGTCGCTGCACTTAAAGACCCAATTGGTGCAAATCTCGATCGCGTGCAAATTGTCAAAGGCTGGATGGACTCCAAGGGTGATGTGCATGAGAAGGTCTACGACGTTGCAGTCTCACGAGGGCGAACGATAGACAGTGACGGCCGCGCTTCGGCTCCGGTTGGCAACACGGTTGATGTAGAGAATGCGACTTGGTCCAACTCGATTGGTGACGTCGAGATGATTACCGTCTGGACGGACCCGGACTTTGATGCAGACCAAAGTGCATTCTATTACGTGCGCGTTCTGGAGATTCCGACGCCACGCTGGACGGCCTACGACGCGAAGTACTACGGCCTCGAATTGTCCGAAGAAGTAGAGATGGTGCAGCAGGAACGCGCTTACACCTCGCCGATCTGGTACACGCCGTGATTTGGTTAACAACGTAGCTTGAATTAATAGGAGAAGAGCGATGAACAATAAGATACTAAGCGTGATCAGAAGTACTCTGGTTCGCCTGGTTTTACCCGGGTTGGCACTGTCCCTGACCACCGCCGTCTTTGCACAGGACGTGGGACTCCCGTCCGAGGAGGCTCTGTCCAGCACTTACAAGGGCAAGTCGTACTCGCCCTACGCGGGACGCAGCTTCCCGAGCCGGCCGCTGTTTGGTGACAGCCATGTCCATACCGCCAACTCTTTCGACGCGGGAGCGATGGGTGCTACTCTCAGCCCCGAGGATGCCCACCGATTCGCCCGTGGCGAAGAGGTGGTCTCGTCGACCGGCATTCCGGTCAAGCTCTCCCGGCCGCTCGATTGGCTGGTGGTCGCCGACCACTCCGATAACATGGGCTTCGTCACGGATCTCAAGGCGGGTGCGCCCCACCTGATATCCGATCCACAGGGCAAGGATTGGTACACCCGGATCAAGGCAGGAGAGGGAGGGCCGGTCGCCTTGGAGATGGTCGGCTTGTTTGCCAAAGGCACGTTCCCCGACAGCCTGAGCTACAAGCCCGACTCGGCACCATTCAAAAACGTCTGGCAACGGACGATCGATGCAGCGGAGCAATACAACGAACCTGGCCGCTACACCGCGCTACACGGCTACGAGTGGACGTCGCTCATCCTGGGCAACAACATGCACCGCGTCGTCATCTACCGTGATGGTGCCGCGCAGGCCTCGCAGATGGTTCCCTACACGACCTATGCGCCCGAGGGCAGTCCGGATCCGCGCGACCTCTGGAAGTGGCTCTCGACTTACGAGCAGAAGACCGGCGGAGACGTTCTGGGCATCGCCCACAATGGCAACCTCTCCAACGGCATCATGTTCCCGTTCGAGGCACAGTGGAACGGTCAAAAGTTAGATCGGGAATACGTGACGCAACGCAGTAAGTGGGAGCCTCTCTATGAGGTGACGCAGATCAAGGGTGACGGCGAGGCCCACCCGCTACTCTCGCCGGACGACGAGTTCGCCGACTACGAGAACTGGGATATCGGCAACCTCGACTTTCCCACCCCGGCGGTCAAGACCGATGACATGCTCGCCCGCGAGTACGCCCGCGAAGCTTTGAAGCAAGGACTCGCGCTCGAGGCAAAACTCGGCACGAACCCCTACAAGTTCGGCATGATCGGATCGACCGACACCCACACGGGGCTCGCCACCGCGGAGGAAGACAACTTCTTCGGCAAGCACACCGGCTACGAGCCTAATCCTAAGCGTATGGATCATCCGTTCTGGAAGAACGAGAAGGGCACGATCATGGGATGGGGTCAGGTGGCCTCGGGCCTCGCGGCCGTATGGGCGACGGAGAACACCCGCGCCTCAATCTTCGACGCGATGGAGCGTAAGGAAGTCTACGCCACCACCGGCAGCCGCATGGCGGTTCGCTTTTTCGGCGGCTGGGACTTCACCGCCGAAGACGTCGCGAGTCGCAGCCCGGCGTTCGTCGGCTACGGCAAGGGCGTGCCCATGGGCGGTGATCTGACGATGGCGCCCAGCGGCAAGGCCCCGACATTCATGGTCTATGCTCTTCGCGATCCGATCGGCGGCAACCTGGATCGGATCCAGATCATCAAAGGGTGGATGGACCGGAGCGGCAATTCGCACGAGAAGGTGTACGACGTGGCCTGGTCTGGCAATCGCAAGCCGGGCGGCGACGGCAAGTTGCCCCCGGTCGGCAACACCGTCGACGCCAAGACCGCCAACTTCACCAACACGATCGGAGCCTCCGAGCTGGGCACCGTCTGGACCGATCCGGACTTCGACGAGAAGCAGAAGGCGTTCTACTACGCCCGCGTCATCGAGATCCCGACGCCGCGCTGGTCTACCATCGATGCATTTCGATTTGGCATTCCGATCCCGGAGGGGGCGCCGATCTCGACGCAAGAGCGCGCCTACACCTCGCCGATCTGGTACACGCCCTAGGGTGTAAAGGCCGAAAACGATGAAGACGCCATGGCCCATGTCACTACTTGCTCACGCCATCATTGGAGTGTCGATCGTGTCGTGCTCGGGTGAAGAACCAAGCTCGGAGGGTCACAACGACGCGCATGCTATCCACTGGGGCTACGAAGCTGACAATGGGCCTGAAACCTGGGGCTCAATGAACTCCGAATGGGCCTTGTGTACCGACGGGCGCGAGCAGTCGCCCATCGACCTCACGAACGCCGCAATGACGGAGCTACCGGCGGTGGATCTCGACAGGCCCGGCGAGGGGGAGGTTGAGGTGTTGACACAGGCTGGCGTCATCAATGCACTCGACAACGGCCACACGATTCAAGTCAACTCGAAGACCGGAGAGAAACTGGCCGTAGGCGAGAAGACTTACGCGCTCCTGCAGTTCCACTTCCATGCACCCAGCGAGCACACGGTCGACGGCGAACACTTTCCGATGGAGATGCATTTTGTGCACCAGGCAGAGGACGGTGCGCTCGCAGTCGTGGGCGTGCTGGTCGAGGAGGGCGCCCCGAATCCCGGTATTGCGCCGCTGTGGGCACAACTCCGCGAAGCCCCGGGTACAGAGACGACGGTAGAGATTGGAGATGAATTTGCAGAGCCCGTCTTTCCCAACGTCTCCTCCGGTGCCTACCACTATGTCGGCTCCCTGACGACGCCACCGTGCAGCGAGGGGGTACAGTGGTACGTCAGGAGAACATTTACCTCGCTTTCGAAGGAGCAGATTGCCGAGTTCACGGCGGTCTACGACCATAACAACCGTCCGGTGCAGCAATTGTACGACCGCACACTGTACCGGGACGATAACCCAAACGTGACCATCCAATGATGCTGGCCGGACAACCTCACCAAGGAGCTAACCATGGTTCTCGAAATGTTTGCACTCGTCGTTTTTGCTGTGCTTATCGCGGTTGTTGTCCTACTGGCCGTCAAGCTGGGACCAATGCCCGGCAATATCGCTAAAAGCCGTGGCCATCCTCAGGCCGACGCGATCAATGTGCTGGGCTGGATCGGCGTTATCACGCTCGGTCTGGCGTGGCCGCTTGCCCTCGTCTGGGCGTATACCCGCAGCGGCGAGCAGCAGACTGCGTACTTAGGTGAACGAGTAGCGACACTCGAGGCCGAACTGTCTGCGCTCAAGGCACAGGGAGGTGAGGCATGATCGCTTTCATCTCATTGATATACGCGTCCTTCTACTTCCTCGTTTTCGGCAAGGGGATCGTTAAGAACAGTGCACGCAACATGTCCATTTTCGTCGCCGTTGGCGTTGTGCTGGTAGGGTCGATCGTTTTCGCCTGGCTGACGGTTGCGCCAAATACGAAAGACGGACGAGTATTTCAGTATGTCATCCCGATAGTGCCCAACGTCTCGGGACAGGTTATCGAAGTACCTGCAGAGCCGCTGATGGCTATGAATGAAGGTGACGTGCTGTTCAAAATCGACCCATTCCCTTACCAGGCTGCTGTGGACCGGCTTTCGGCATCGATTGAGCAGGCAAATGCACAGAAGCGCCTGGCGCAGATCGAAGTGGATCGGAATATTGGCCTGGTGCAGCGTTCTGCGGCGGCGCAACGTGACCTGGATCGCTGGAGAGCGGAGCTGGATGGGGCCACGGCGGCCATAAAAAGCCTCGAAGCGCAGCTCAGAGACGCTCAGTGGAACCTCGATCAGACGGTCGTTCGTGCTCCTCACAGCGGTTACGTGGTCAATCTGCAACTACGCCCCGGTGTCGCCGCACGATCATTCGCCGCGACGTCGGCCATGAGCTTCATATCCGATGAAGGCAAAGAGATCGTGGCGAGTTTCAGTCAGAGCAGCATCCGCAATATCCGGCAGGGCGATCCCGCAGAGATGGTCTTTGCGCTGTTTCCGGGCGAGGTTTTCCCCGGCACCGTGACCCAAGTGATTAAGGCCACAGGCACTGCTCAGATGACCGTGTCGGGATCAATCCCGGTGTTGACGGGACAACCGGCAGCCGGTCGCTATGCAGTGCGCATCAGGCTCGATGACCCGGAGGTTCTCGACCGCTTGCCACAGGGTGCAAGTTGCAGCGTCGCTGCATACACGAGTACCGGCAAGCCTTTCCATGCCATCAGTAAAGTGATGATGCGGATGAATGCCTGGATGGCCTACTTGACGAGTCCCGTATAAATGAGGGGTAAGCTCATGCTCGCAATGCTCCTTAAGCCCGTTTCACGTGCCGGCGTGATTGTGTTTGCGACCCTGGCAACGGGCTGCGCGATGGTAGGACCGGATTTTCAAAAACCGGAAGTGGACGCGGGCGATGCTTGGCTGCAGGCGGACGACGAGCGAGTTGACTCCGCGCGGTCGGAATATGAAGACTGGTGGGCCGTATTTGAAGATCCGGCACTGAATCAACTCATAGAGCGTGCTTACGGCGAGAACCTGAACCTGCAAGTCGCTGGCCTGCGCGTCCTGGAGGCGAGGGCCCACCTGGGTTTCGCTACTGGTCTGAAGTATCCGCAGTCGCAATCGGTCGGGGCGAGCTATGTCCGGTCGAAGAGCAGCGAAAACGCCCCACCTTTTGCAAATCTTCCCGATAGTCTTGTCGACCAGATCGACACGTCAGTAAATATATGGTCAACGAGCTTCGACATCGCCTGGGAGGCGGATGTCTGGGGCAGGTTCCGTCGTGGTATCGAAGCGGCTGATGCAAACCTCGCCGCCAACATGCTCAACTATGATGCGGTGCTGGTCACTCTGACCGGCGACGTGGCGCTGATTTACACGACGATTCGCACGCTGGAGCAACGTCTCGCCTATGTGCGCGATAACGTGACACTCCAGGAGCAGGGCCTGGAGCTGGCAGAGACCCGCTTCGAGTTCGGTGCCACTTCCGAGCTGGACGTGCAACAGTCGCTCGGCCTGCTGGAGAGCACCCGGGCACTGATCCCGTTGCTCGAGGCCCAGATCAGCAGAGCCAGGAATACCTTGAGCTTGCTATTGGGCATGCCGCCTAATGATCTGCACGATATTCTTGGGGGTGCAAGCGCCATTCCGGGCGCGCCTACGCAAGCCGCCGTTGGCATTCCAGCGGACCTGATTCGCCGCCGACCCGACGTGCGTGCGGCAGAGATGGCTGCCGCTGCACAGTCCGCAGCGATCGGTGTCGCCACCGCCGACCTGTATCCACAATTTGTGCTCGCGGGTTCCATCGGCCTGTCCGGCGAAAGTTTTTCGGACCAGTTTAGTTCCGGCAGTGGCAGTGGTTTTTTATCGCCGCTGGTTAACTGGAACATTTTTAATTACGGACGAATCAAGAATAACGTGCGCGTGCAGGACGCCCGATTCCAGCAGCTAGTGACGGTTTACGAAAACGTGGTACTCAATGCAGCCCGCGAAGTCGAAGACGGTCTGGTCGGATTCCTGCTTGGGCAGGAAGAGGTTCGACATCTGGAACAGGCGGTTATCGCGTCACAGCGCTCCGTCGAGTTGTCACTGGATCAATACGACGAGGGTCAGATTGATTTTCAGCGGGTGCTCAACAGCCAGGCTGCCTTGCTCGGTCAGCAGGACTCGTTGGCCGATGCTCAAGGACGTATTGTCAGCTCTTTGGTTTCGACGTATCGGGCGCTGGGCGGTGGCTGGCAAATACGGGAAGGCAATAGCTATGTCGATCCCGACACCCTGAACGAGATGCGGGAGCGTACAAACTGGGGCGACTTGCTGGAAGACTAGACTGATTTACGGGTGACAAGAACAAGGGCACAACTATGAAGAGCATATGGTCTCGCTGAGGGCCAATCCGCCGATAAAGCCAGGAACAAAAGACCCTTACAAGCTGCAGTGATGAATGAGGATTAGAGAGAGCATGATGAGAGACCGAACCTTAGCCATTACGCTGCTCGCATCGCTGACGGTTTTGCTAAGTGCCTGCGCCTCAACCCCGCGACCCACGCCGCCGGTCGCAGGCGCACCACTCGCCCAACCCTGGGGTTCGGTTCCTCTGATGGCCGCGGATGGTCAGATCGAGCAGAGTTTCAGCGATAGTTTCATCCAATCATTGCAAGCCAAGCGCGACGCACATCGACTGGCCGGTGGCGCTGGCAGGATCCCCTATCGTGCCTTGACCCTTTCCGGCGGTGGCTCGCGTGGCGCCTACGGGGCCGGCGTGTTGAGTGGGTGGACGGTGCGCGGCGATCGTCCACAATTTGACGTGGTTACGGGTATCTCCACCGGGGCGCTAATGGCCACGCACGTGTTTCTTGGGCCGGACTTCGATGACGATCTTCTAATCTATAAAAGCATCAGCAACGACGATGTGTTCCGAAAACGCAGCACGCTAGAGACGCTTCGGGGGACGTCGGCGCTCGACACAGCGCCACTTCGAGAGACGCTGTTGTCAATCATTAATGACGAGACTCTGGATCTCGTTGCGGCCGAACATCGCAAGGGCCGGCGACTCTTCATCGGCACCACCAACCTCGATGCCAATACTTTCGTCATCTGGGACATGGGCGAAATCGCCGCGTCCGAACGACCCGATCGACTGAAGCGTTACATTGACGTAGTTCTTGCCTCCGCCTCATTCCCCATCGCATTTCCGCCGGTCTATCTCGATGTCCACAGTGACGCTGGCGCCTACACGGAGATGCATACTGATGGGGGCGTCCGTGAATCGGCGTTTTTCTTCGACTTTGATCTTATCGAGGAAGTCCGTCGTGACATGGAGGCTGCTGGTTTTAGTGAGAGCGAATTCAAGCAGGAACTCTACCTGTTGAATAACGGGTCGATTGCCTCAACAAGGACCAGGACTTACAAACCGGTTGACGGGACGCTGGGCGCAATCGCGGGCGCAAGCGTTGATGCATTGCTGACCAAAGTTATGCAGGGGAGCGTGTATCGGCTGTGGGTGATGGCGATGGTACACGGCGCGGATTTCCATTTTAGCTTCGTGCCGCCGGACTTCGAATTTACGTCGGGGTCATTGACGTTTGACCCTGTGGAGCAAACGGCACTGTTTGAGCGCGGTTATCAGCAGGCGCTCGATGGCACCGCCTGGGCCACGCAACTCGCACCGACCAATACCGAGGAGCTTATACAAAACATCGTGAATCCAGCGACCAGCTTCGACGGCAACAATTTGCCGGCTTGGCTGAATAGGGATGACCAGTGAGGGCAGACAAGGAATAGACGAAATCATGAAAACACTCCGCTTAATGAAAATATCGGAAAAGATGATCCAGGCTTTACTTGCTTTTGCATTGCTAACGTGACGCCTTTTTCCTCGAATCCGTTTTCGTAGTCTATCGATCCTTGAAATATAGTCCGATCCGACACGCATGCGATGTGAATTCGAGATGAATTACCTAACAACTATTCAAATGGTTCTCGGCTAAGGGGCGGATGATCTGGCGAGTTGCTGCGTGTCTTTTGCGTACTTGGTTGGCAAAAACCTGCGCATTTTGGCGCAACTCTGCAAATCTCGGCACGAAGCCGAGGAGGCGACAAATCACCATTGTCATTTGGACTTACCGTGGACTTACAAGGTGGGATAGGAGAGCCACGATCCTGCGTATTTCGCTGTAACTATATGAAAATATTGGTCGGGGTGAGAAGATTCGAACTTCCGGCCCCTGCCTCCCGAAGGCAATTCAACACTCGTTTGTTATCAAGAGCTTACAGAATAACATGAATAAGAACAATCACATACAGCAATATTCAATAACGTTCGATCATATTGGATCACATTGGATAACATTCGCACTGTGACAGAATTGTGACACGCCCTATACCCAAGTTTCACTCCATTCCTGGTACTCAGTGGGTCTTAGCCGATATCTGGCAATATTTCCTTCATGCAATGCTATAAGTTCGGTTGCTGCGACTTGCTTGAAGCGGGCTTGATCCGTCGCCGGCATTTCTTCGGAGGCTTGCTGTTCGATATATGCGTTGGCGGCCGTCTTGTTCATTTTGCCACGTACAATGTCTGCGACCGTCCTGCTGATGACTTCTCGGTATCTGAGTCGAAAGGGATCTGGTTCACCGACCGATTGCCGCACTGCCGAATAACGTGCGCAGGAACGCTCGTACGCCCACACGTAAACATCGCGCAACAGTTCCACTCGGTTCAATTCATACACACCAAGAATGGCGTCTACATACGCCCGTTCTGGTACGTCGACAAAAGATAGTGGACTTAGATTGCGTCGAATGAAGGGGAGATTCGCGGCAAGTCGCGACACTCGCTTATTGATATCTTCGAATGGTTGCAGATATGGAAAATGAACCATGACGAAGAAAGATTGCTCGAAAGGGTCTGAGATCGCAGCTGCTGTGTCGAGGATCTGTTGGAAACATTCCTTGATCAGTTGTGGCACATCCAATGGATGGAATACGGTTCCGCCGATACCGACGCTGATGCGACGGAGCCTGCCGCAGGCACTGGCATCAGCTAGCAGGTTTTCCGAAAGTAGCGCATGCAAATTCAGTATCGTATATCGATTGAATCCGATCTCGTCAGAGTATTCCACCAGCATTTCTATCGCTGACTTGTGATTCAGGATCATTTGAGCTTCCTGGGCATCCTTTCCGGCGGCGGCTTCACCAAGCTGCAGCAGTCGCTCCGTTTCGAGCAACGAATAGGTATTGCCCTCCAGGCGACTGGAGTTCCAGGACAAATCGATCAGTAATCGATTTAGAATCTGTCGAGCATAGGTACCGGCTGGGGAATCACCGTTTGTCGATTTCCCGAACTCAAGCAAATGTGCGCGGACGTCTGATGGCAGGTAGAAAGTCTCATTGGGTCGATAGTCGTCGAGGAATGAGCGGTTGTAACCGACTGGCCGGCGCTTCTGTACAGGTTGTCGGACAGCGTTGCGGATTGGTCCAGATTCTTTTGAGATCGGGACGTAGGTTTCTACGGTTGGTGGGTGTCCCTGCAGGGTTACTTTGCCAGTTTCAGCTCGAATCTCGATCGCCGCAGAGGGTAGTAAATATCGTGTAGCTGGGCCCCGGCCTAGTCGAACTAGGCGATCTCGATCGACGAGTAGAGTTAGACGGCGTTGCATTGTTCGACGTGGCAATGCGTTGTCGAGCGCCCCGACGATGTCGTCAATGGAGGCCCCCGAGAGGAACCCGGCGACGGCGGCTACGATCTCATCAAGTTCGGTTTCTGGGATCTTCTTTGGCATGTCGATTCTGGCGCAATTAGACTATTGCGCCAGAATAATAGCATTTAAGTGGCGCAATTCAAG
>Ga0255053_10001075_pt1 | contig 15047 bp, 13 predicted proteins | sample JV7_2_22_MG_FD_188635 | JGI IMG/M metagenome (GOLD analysis project Ga0255053, IMG submission 188635) | Seawater microbial communities from Jervis Inlet, British Columbia, Canada - JV7_2_22 | ecosystem: Environmental > Aquatic > Marine > Inlet | place: Canada: British Columbia | collected...
TCCATCAGCGCAAACACGGTAGACCACATTACGGCTATGGCGGCCACGGCAATCAGTGGGTAGGACCAATCGCCGATTATCGCTGTAAACAGTGACAACAATTCGGCCGCAAATCCCCCGGCATTTGCGGGTATGACGCGTTCCGTTTGAAAGAGGATTGCCGTACCCATGATCATGAAGCTGATCGCCAGCACGACGGTCAGAATCCAGCCGAATCGCAGATCGGCAATCGCGCTTCTATGATCGATCTTGTCGCCACTAAGCGCCTTCTTTTCACGCGCCCACATCGACAGAAAAATGGAGCCACTCATGGGCATCGGCATCCAGCCCGCGATGGCAATGATGAAAGCGGCCAGCGCGCGGGAAGGCGTAATCGTGGCAAACAGATCCCGCTCGCCCGCGCCCAATAGTGGCAGCGCAAGCAACATAGCCACGATTGTCAGCAAGGAAAAAGAAACAACAAGTATCTTTATCAATCTCTCGGCCTTTGCGTACTGGCCATTCAACAGGAACAGCGCGGACAACACGACAACACCAATAGCAACGTGAGGTCCTGAAAACGGCAAGTCGAAGACACTGATGAGCAATCCTGCCGTCACCAGCGATACCGCCGATGTCGCGATGAACATGTCAACGATAAACGAGACCAGCAACCAGGTGAGCGGAATACGACCCATTCTGGAATATGCGTACACCAGACTGCGGTTCGTCAGGCTTGTGTAATCCACGGCGAAACGGAACGCCGGATACTTCAAAACTGATATCAGCACAATCAGCCAGACGAAGCTCAGCCCGAAATCCGCGCCGGCGCGGGTGGACTGCACGAGATGCGAGACGCCAATGGCTGCCGCGGCCAACATCAACCCGGGACCCAGTTTCGCAAACCACCTGGTCACAAACGCCCCTCCAGGAGCCCTATATATAAGAGTCGCAATGCTTAACAGTGATCAGAACGACGACAAATGTCGTGTCAATCACAGAGGTGTCAGAAGCTCACAGCCCGAAGGCTAACAGATTGAGCATCAGCAGATTCGCGGCAGCGGATCATCCTCCAATTCTTCAAGAAAGCGCTCTCCACCGAGTGCCGTCTCAAGTACGACGCGGTTCTGACCGGCAACAATTCGACCGGCCCTCGCCGCATCACGCCCGGACGGGAGCACGCGCCAGGCCGCAAGCGCCTCGTCCGCCTGCTCTGGCGCGAGGACAGCAAATACGCGACCTTCGCAGGCAAGGTAGTAAGGATCGTAGCCGAGCATGTCACAGACCGACTGAACCGGATCCTTGACCGGAATAGTTGCTTCAAGCCGCACACCGAGCCCGGTTGCGCGGACGATTTCGTTCGCTATCGATGCGATGCCGCCGCGAGTCGGGTCGCGCATGAAGCGCAGACCATCAAAGCCCATCAGTGCCTCTGTCAGCTCCATGACCGGTCCGGCGTCAGACACGACATCGCCGCGCAAACCGAATTCCTCGCGAGCCAGCATAACCGCTGTGCCATGGTCGCCGACGGTGCCGCTCACGACCGCAATATCACCGTCCTCGATTCGTTTGATTGACGGCTGTACGCCGGGTAGCCGCACACCGACACCCGTAGTCGCGAGATACAAACCTCCTCCCTCACCGCGTCGCAGCACCTTCGTGTCGCCTGCCTTAACCTGCACGCCCGCTTCCCGGGCTGCTTTCGCGAGACTTGCGACGATGCGATCGAGGACGTCTATCTCGAGGCCTTCCTCAATGAATGCATTTAGTGTCAGATACAACGGCCGTGCGCCAGCGACCGCGAGATCATTTGTCGTGCCATGCACGGCCAGAGAGCCAATGTCTCCTCCGGGAAACTCGAGCGGCTGCACCGTGAAACCATCGGTCGTGATCATCACCTCGCCGCCATTCAAAGTGATCGGTGCCGCATCGGCTTGTACGTCCAGCTCTGACTCGACCAGGTGACGGGCAAATACCTCTTCGATCAGTTCGCGCATATAGCGACCACCGTTACCATGCGCGAGAGAAATTCGGTCGTCTTCCATCGCCTTACCTTTTGTTGTCGCGCGCCGCTAATTCAGCCGACTGTCCGAAACTCAGTGCAGCATCATTGCACGGTAATGCAGCCGGTAGATACACGCTGAAACCGTCACCTCGCAGAAGGTCGATGGCGTGCTCACTGAGTACACGATTCTGAAAAACGCCACCGCACAAGCCGACCTGATCGATTGCGTATTCTTCCCGCACTTTCTGTGCCTGACGCAACACGATCTGCGCCATGCTCGAGTGAAATAACTCAGCGCGAGATGCCTGACTGCGATTTTCATCGGTAATGACGTCAAGCAGCGGCTCCCAGTCACTGCGCCAGACATCGCCGGAGTCCTTGTCGAGCGGCAATTCCATCGGCTGCGCGCGAGACTGACACAGGCACTCGAGCAGCATCGGCCCTTCGGCCTCATAACTCGCGTGCGTAATCTTGCCGATCAAAGCCGCTGCTGCGTCAAACACGCGGCCTGCCGCGCTCGTCTCCGGACAATTCAGGTTCCTGTTCCAGGCGCTTTGCGCGAGGCCATCAATATCCGGGGAACTTGACCATGCGCATCCAGCGGTCCAGTGCAGGGCGGCGGCACTTCGCCAGGGTTCGCGGCCCGCGCGTTCCCCTCCCGGCAGGCGGAATGGCCGCAAGCTGCACACACGGCGCCATTCTCCGGGCCCGCCAAGCAGTGCTTCGCCACCCCACAGCGTATCGTCTTCCCCAAGGCCGACACCGTCCCAGGTGAACACGAGCGACTGGCCTTGCAGCGCGTATTCTGCCGCCAGCGCGCTGGCATGAGCGCGGTGATGGTAGACAGGCTCGACCGGTAGTGATTGTGCTTTCGCCCAGCGATGCGTCGTGTAACCGGGGTGCGCATCGCAGGCGATGCGTTCGGCTTGCACGCCATACAAGCTCTGCAGGTCATTTGCGACCTGCTCGAACACTGCCAGACTTCGTGGGCTGTCCATCTCTCCGATATGCGGCGATATGACGACGCGATTGTCCCAGGATAGTGCGACCGTGCCCTTCATATGCCCGCCGACAGCCAGCAATGGATGCTGTTGCCACCAGGGCAGTTCAATTTCTACCGGCGCACAGCCGCGACCAATGCGAAGCGGCCACATTCTTCCGGCGATCCGTCGGAACACAGGATCATCGGCGGGGCGAACTATCGGACGATTGTGATGCAGGAATGCGTCGACAACATCTGCAAGTCGTTCTTCGACTACAGCGTTCTCCGTCAACACGGGTTCGCCGCTTATATTGGCCGAAGTTGCAACGAGTGGTCCGGAAAACTCCTCGAGCAACAGCTGATGTAACGGGCTGTAAGGCAGAAACGCACCGATTTCGGCAAGGCCGTGGGCGATGTTCTCTGCCAGATCGCTACTATCGGCGCTGGTCGTCAGGACGATTGGCCGGGCAGGACTAACAAGCAGCTCAGCTTCTTCTGTTGTCAGGTCCGCATAACGGCGAACAACGTCGAGACCGTCCTCTCCAGCCACCGGGAACATCACGGCCAGCGGTTTCGCGGGCCTGGCCTTGCGCTGCCGCAGCTGCTCTACCGCTGAATAATCTCGCGCATCACATACCAGGTGGTAACCACCAATCCCCTTGACGGCGATAATCTCCCCGTCACGCAATTTGCCAAGCGCCGCAACCAGTGCCGCATCGGCAATTAAGGCATTTGCGTCCTGCTTATCGTGGAAACTCAGCTGCGGTCCACAAGTTGGACAGGCAATCGGTTCCGCATGAAACCGGCGATCGCCCGGATCACGATATTCCTTGTTGCAATCGGTACAGAGCGGAAACCCGGCCATGCTCGTGTTGCGTCGATCGTACGGCAGTGCTTCGATCAGCGTGTAGCGCGGTCCGCATTGCGTACAGTTGATGAATGGATATCGATAACGTCGGTCAGATGAATCGTGAAGCTCACGCCTGCAGTCATCACACATGAAGTAATCGTGTGGCACGAATATGCGCGCACTTGTTTGCGCGGAGCTGGCGATAATCTCGAAATCGTCAAACGCAATCGCTTCGGTTGCTTCAACCCGGGCGATGTTTGCTTGTGACAACGGTGGCGCCTTGCTAGTCAGATCTTGTTGAAACTGTTGCAACGACGCGAACGGTCCGACGGCAACTATCTCGACTTCACCGAGCTGATTCTGTACGTGGCCGGTCAGGCCATGCTGTCGCGCGAGCCTGTAGACGAACGGTCGAAAACCGACACCCTGAACATGTCCGGTAAGGACAAATCTGAATCCACAGTTTGTCGCGCGCGAGACGTGAGTGGCGCGCTCAGCCAACAGACTGTCTCCTCGCCTCCCACTCATTTTCGCGGCATCCGGAGGCCCACCAGATTCGGCAGGCGCCCTCGTCCGATACCATGCATGGACCGATTGGCTTTCGAGGCGTACAAGCAAGACCGTACAAGCGACATCGATTCGGGTAGATTTTTCCAAGCACGACTCGGGCACAATCACAGCCCGGTGGCATTTCACCGACGCGTTTTCGAGACTCGTCGGCATAGGACCGGAAGTGTCGGCGCGAGTCATGACTGGCATAGGCTTCGCGCAACACGAAACCCGAATTGGGAATTGTGCCAACTCCACGCCAGTTGGCGTCGCTGACCGCCATCACCTCTTGTAATTGCCGTTGCGCTTCGCGGTTGCCGCCGGGGCGAACGACCTCGGGATAGCAGTTATCAAGAAAATGGCGGCCATCTCTAAGCTGCCGCAACACCGAGTACATCGCAGCGAGCAGCGTGTCTGGCCGGAACCCCGCAACCGCAGCCGGGATATCGTGCTTGTCGACCACGAATTGCCATTCCTCGGGGCCCATGACGGTCGCCACGTGGCCTGGAGCAATTAGTGCGTCGAAACCAGGAGTCTCCGAATCGAGCAGCATTGCAACAGCGGGCCATGTCAGTCGGCCCGAAAGCAGTACGAGCAGATTATCCGGTACGCCCTCCGCGAGCATTGCCGCAACCGGCGCGGTCGTCGTTTCGAAACCCGCGGCGAAAAACACAACCTGGCGATCCGGGTTGTCTCGCGCGATACGCACAACCTCGGTAGGAGATGCAACCGGCCGAATGTCGCCGCCTGCCGCCTTCGCCTGTTCGAGTGATCGCGGTTCGCGCTTCGGCACATTGACCGGCACGCGCAGCATGTCACCGAATGCAACAAGAGTAATGTCCTCATGCAATGCGAGCTGAATGGCTTCGAACACGTCTTCTTCCGGGCAGATGCATACAGGGCAACCGGGCCCCGGTACGAGTTCGATGTTTCCCGGGATGGCCGAGCGCAACCCCGCCATCGAGATCGAACGTTCGTGCCCGCCACACACATTCATTATTCGAACCTGCCGCTCGATGCCGAGACCGCGTAACGCGTCCAGCCAGTATTCGGCTGTGTGGCTCACACGCAACGTTCGGCTTCGCGCCGAATCCAATCCAGCCATGCGTCCATGCCGCTGCCCGACTTCGCCGATATCTCATACAACGGTGCTGGATTGGCTATCTGGCGCAAATACGATTCAGCCGCTTGAGGATCGAAATCGTCGAGCACTTCAAGCAAGTCGGACTTCGTAATCAACACCAGATCAGCTGCGCGAAACATGACCGGATATTTAGCTGGCTTGTCATGCCCTTCCGGCGTTGACAAAAGAGCCACGTTGCAGTGCTGACCGAGATCGAAGCTCGCCGGGCAGACGAGGTTGCCGACATTTTCGATGAACACGACGTCGGCGCTATCGAGATTCAGTTCGTGCAGTGCCGAATGAACCATATGAGCATCGAGATGACATGCGCTGCCCGTACTGATCTGAACTGCGGGCACACCTTTGTCGCGAATGCGGTTGGCGTCGTTCTCGGTTTCGAGGTCTCCTTCCACGACAGCGATATTCATTTCGCTGTGGAGTGCTTCGATCGTTGCCTCAAGCAATGAGGTTTTGCCGGCGCCCGGTGACGACATCAGATTCACAGCGAACACATTGTGTTTAGCAAAGTGCTCACGATTGTGTGTAGCCTGATGGTCGTTAGCGTCAAGCAGGCCTCTCAACACCTCGACCGACTCGCTTCCCGATGCTGTGTGTGCAAGGTGACCGTCCGCCGCGACAAGATGCTCGTTTCCAGGCGTTACATTGCATCCACAGGTATCACACATGTGCCTGATCTCCCGATCCCGTACTCTCAAGAATGACGCGCTGCAGGAAAAGTTCATCGCCGCTGAGCAAGCGCGTACGCCAGTGGCCGCAGTGTTTACAAATCAACCGATTCATCGGAACTTCAGATTCTTCGCCGCATTCTTCACAACAGACTCGCACTGGCGTCGCATGCAAGTGCAATTTCGCGTCGGTGGCTACAGTTCCCGCAGCCGCGATCGGAAACGCGTTCTGCATCAATGGTCCTTCAACACCTGACAACGGCCCGACGCTGACGAAGATGTCGGAAACCGATGTTGCGTGTTGTGCTCTTGCGACATTTGCAACTTCCCCGATCAATGCCTGACATATTGCGAGTTCATGCATTGGCGGCCAACACTTCGTCGAAGAGCTCCCACGATTCTGCCGCTTCGTCCGCCGTAACTTTCTGGATCGCATAACCGACGTGCACTAGCACATGATCTCCCGGCGCAAGGTCTTCGCCCTGCAGAAGGAAGAGGCTTACTTCACGTTCGATTCCACGAGCAGCGCAAGTGCACTGAAAACCGTCGATCGACTCGATTTGCATTGGTACGGCGAGGCACATTTGTCAGCCTCCGTATCGAAAGTTCGGCGACCGGCCGAAACTGAGTTCTGATTAAGCATAGTCGGACGCTGTAACGAACTACTGTACGTAATAACGCTTATTCTGTTGCGACAGCTACGCGCCTACTCTGGTTTTTGGGGGCAGTCTCACGACTGAGTTAACGGAAGTACCTGTCGTGAGTCGAGGGGTACGCCATGTCCGACACGATGAAAGGAGGCCAACGGTGACGAAAACGTTGGTACTGGGTGTCGGCAACACTCTGCTGGCGGACGAAGGCGCTGGCGTACACGCAATGCGCTACCTCAAAGATCATTACGATCTTCCTGACACCACTTACCTCGATGCCGGCACGTTGAGTTTCACACTCGCTGCTGATATCGCTGCAGCCGACAATCTGATCGTTTTTGATGCTGCGCAGATTGGTACGGAACCGGGAGACGTCAAGGTTTTCCAGAACGACGAGGTCGATGAGTTTCTCAAGTCCGGGCGTTGCAGTGTGCACGAGGTCGGGTTCGCCGATCTCATGGATATCGCGCGACTCGAAGGCTACATGCCGGAACGCTACGCGTTAATCGGCATTCAACCGGAGCAGCTTGGCTGGGGCGACGCGCCAAGCGAAACGGTCCGTCGCTCAATGCCGAGGGCGGCCGGAAATGCCGCGGCGCTTATCCACAAGTGGACACGACCTTCACTGCAGGCCGTCACTGCATGAGTTCCCTTGACACAATTCCAGTCACCGCAGAGGTGGCTAGCGGCAACGTAAAGCCGTTGCTACACGAAGTTCGGCACGCACTAAAACGCCTCGCGAACGGTGAGGACGGCACGGTCATCGATCTGCAAAGCATACCGCTCGCTCCCGGAGAAGAGGCGCGTATCGAGGAACTACTCGGCAAGGGCGAGGTTCGCGCGGAACTCGATGCACTCGGACCATCGGTGGTTCAGGAAACATCTTACCCCGGGGTCTGGCTGGTTACCCATAGCAACACCGAGCAGGTTGTGGTCGGTCGATTTATCGAAGTGACACACATGCCTGAATTACTGAAATCGCAGCAGGCTGATATCGAGCACGCCATCAGCCGGCTGGAACATGAGCTGGAGAGTTAGGAGGCAATACAATGCGCAAGAACCAATCATTGGGTGAATACCTGCAAGGCCAGGGTGTTTCCCGTCGCGGCTTCCTCAAGTTCTGTTCGGCGACCGCATCCATGATGGCGTTGCCCCCTTCTGCCCTGGCTCAGGTCGCAGAAGCGCTGGCAAATGCACGGCGTCCCTCTGTCATCTGGCTGTCATTCCAGGAGTGCACGGGTTGCACCGAATCATTGACGCGATCACACGCCCCAACCGTGGAGTCCCTGATTTTTGATGCGATTTCACTCGACTATCATCACACGCTGCAAGCGGCGGCGGGACATGGCGCCGAAGCAGCACGCATGGCGGCGATGGAAGAAAACGCGGGCGAGTACCTTCTTGTCGTCGACGGCTCGATCCCGGTTGGCAACCCGGCCTACTCAACGATAGCCGGCATCAGCAATCTCGACATGTTGAAGGAAACGGCTGCGAACGCATTTGCGATCATCGCTGTCGGCACTTGTGCCGCATTTGGTGGCCTGCCACACGCCGATCCTAACCCAACCGGTGCGGTTGCCGTTTCGGACATCATCACTGACAAACCCATTATCAATGTATCCGGTTGTCCGCCGATCCCCGTTGTCATCACGGGTGTACTTGCGCATTTCCTGACCTTTGGAGCGATTCCGGAACTCGACGCACTGGGTCGGCCCGCGGCTTTCTTCGGTCAGAACATTCATGATCGTTGTTACCGCAGACCGTTTTACGAACGCGGCCAGTTTGCCGAGACCTTCGATGACGAAGGCGCCCGCAAGGGCTGGTGTCTTTACAAGCTCGGCTGCAAAGGCCCGACAACCTACAACGCATGCGCAACACTGAAGTGGAACGAGGGTACGAGCTTCCCGATCCAGTCGGGGCACGGCTGCATTGGTTGCTCCGAACCCGACTTTTGGGACAAAGGCGGCTTCTACAATCCGATATCTGCCGGAATGTGGGGTTCCCGCGATGCCCTGCTTGGCGCAGCAGCAGCCGGTGCAGCCCTCGGCGTTGGTTCGGCGCTGGCTGCCCGACGGCGGCAGAAGAAAGCCCAGGGGACAGAAATATGACCCTGTTGGATTTTGCGCGCGGGCCGGGCCTGCAATGGTCATTGATTATCATGATCGTCGGTCTGTGTTGGCGCGTCATTGGCGTTTTTCTCGGCCGCTGGCGCAAGGATTTGTCGCGACCCCGCAGCGATGACCTGGTCCAGGGAGGGCTGCGCGCGATCATCACGCGTTCAGCACCTGCTCCCGAACTGGAGAAGAACATCCGCTTCCAGCATTACACGGGCTACATCTGGCACATCGGGTTCTTTATGACCGTGCTGCTCTATGAACCGCATATTGCCTTTTTCAAGTCAATCCTGGGGTTCGGCTGGCCCGGGCTGCCGAGCCACCTGGTGGTGATCCCCGCAGCGATTACTCTCGCTGTCCTGGTGATGCTGATGATCCGCCGCATGACCCACTCCGTGATGCGGATGATTACGAGAACCGATGATTACCTCAGCTTGATTATCATCATCTCAACCCTGGTTACAGGTCTCATGGCCTATGCCCATATGGGACCGCGCTACGAAACGATGCTCGCTTTGCATTTTATCAGCGTGGAACTCCTGTTCATCTGGATTCCGTTCAGCAAGCTGGCACATATGTTTTTCTGGCTGCTGTCGCGGTACCGGATCGGCACCTTCTTTGAACGCAAGGGCGTAAAAGCATGAACGTTACCTCGACGGCGATTGATCAGTTGCAGGAAGAGCTTGGAGCTTTGGCGGCCAGAGCCAAGCCGACCGACATGCCGGATGAGGAGCGTGTCGCGCGCGCCAAACACGTGTTCGTGAAGCGCATAAGCATGGGGCTCGCGATGAACCTGGAAAGCTGTATCGACTGCGGCATGTGCGCCGAAGTTTGCCATTTTTACATGGCAACGCGGGACCCGCGTTTCGCCCCGGTAAGGAAGTTCGAGCCGGTGCGACGTTTCTACCGTCGCGAACTCACGCCCTTGCGGTGGTTCAACAGGTTGTTCGTGAAAGATATCAACGTAGATGACCTCAAGGAATCGCAGGAACTTGTCTACGACGCCTGCACAGCCTGTGGCCGCTGCGATATGGTCTGCCCCATGGGGATCGGAATCTCCGAAACGGTTCACCTCATGCGTGAAAGCCTGGCGGCCGCCGGGCTGATACCAGAGGAGTTGAGGGCTGTCGACCAGGAACAGCGCGAAAAGGGCACTGTCCTGGGAGTTGGCCCCGATCAATTCAGGAAGGTCGTGCAGGAACTCGCGGCTGAAGGCATAGCCATCCCCGTGGACAAGGAACAGGCCGACATCCTGGTACTGAGCAGCGCGCTCAACATCAGGCTGTTCAGACAATCCGTCGCCGGCACCGCAAAAATCATGAACAAGCTGGGTGCCGACTGGACCATGAGCAGTCGCTGCTTTGATGCCAGCAACTTCGGCTACCTGTCCGGTGATTACCCGGCAGAAAAAACCGTAACCCTGCGCATTATCGATGCAGCAAAGGCCTGCGGTGCCAGCAGGGTGATTGTGCCGGAGTGCGGTCATGCGTATGTAGCCCTGCGATGGCACGGCGCGAATATGTTGGGCGAGCGGCCACCGTTCAGGACAATGGCGATATCCGAGTTCATCGGTCGGGAAATCGAAGCTGGACGTCTCCGTGTCAAGGAAATAGGCAATGGTAAATCGGTCACGTTTCACGATTCGTGCCGGCTGGTCCGGCACGGTGGCCTGCTTACAGAGCCGCGCATTGCTCTCCGTGCCCTCGGCCTTGATCTGAAGGAGATGGAATCCCGCGGCCGCACGGCTATCTGTTGCGGCGGCGGCGAAGGTAGCAATTACATCAGCAAGGCCGAGCCACTGCGGCAGAGGGCTTTTGAGATAAAAATGAGGGAAGTGGATGACACAAGCGCGGACTCGCTGGTGACTTCCTGCGACAGCTGTCGCTACAACTTCATGACCAAGGGCGCGAAGGCCAACTGGAACCATCCTGTTGAAAGCCTGGTGGAACTGGTTGCGAATAATCTAGCCGATTGAGACTTTGCTTAAGTAATGATTCTTTAAGGCAGACAGAAAATGAATGAACGAATCGTTGTAGATCCGATTACCAGAATCGAAGGGCATCTGCGAATTGAGGCGCAGATGGAAGGCGATACGATCGCACAGGCGTATTCCTCGGGCACGATGGTCCGCGGTATCGAGATTATCCTGCGTGGGCGGGACCCGCGCGATGCCTGGGCGTTCGCACAACGCATCTGCGGTGTGTGCACGCTTGTGCATGGCATTGCCTCTGTGCGAGCTGTCGAGGACGCGCTGAATTACGAGATTCCGAAGAACGCGCAACTCATTCGCAACCTGATGATCGGTGCGCAGTACGTGCACGATCACGTGATGCACTTCTATCACTTGCATGCGCTCGACTGGGTCGATGTCGTGTCCGCGTTGTCGGCGGACCCGAAGGCAACGTCCGATCTTGCACAGAGCATCAGTAGTTACCCGAAGAGCTCACCGGGTTACTTCGCCGATATGCAGAAGAAGGTCAAGAACTTCGTCGAAGCCGGGCAGCTGGGCATTTTTGCGAAGGCTTACTGGGGCCACCCTGCGTACAAGCTGCCGCCTGAAGCCAACCTGATGGCCGTTGCACATTATCTCGAAGCACTGAGCTGGCAGCGGGATGTTGCGAAGCTGCATACGATATTCGGCGGTAAAAACCCGCACCCGAACTTCCTCGTTGGTGGTGTGCCATGTCCGATCGATCTTGATTCGGACTCGGCAATCAATGCGGCACGCCTCTCCACTGTTCAAAGCATCATTGCGCAGATGCGTGAGTTTGTTGACCAGGTGTATGTGCCTGACACGCTCGCCATCGCCAGCTTCTACAAGGATTGGGGCGCCCAGGGTGAAGGTGTCGGTAACTTCATGTCCTACGGCGATTTCCCCGAATATGGTGTCAACGACCCGTCGTCATTCCTGTTCCCGCGCGGCGCCATACTCGGTCGTGACCTGTCGACGATTCATGAAATCGATCTCGATGCGATGGACGAAGTCAAAGAATACGTCGCACGCTCCTGGTACAACTACGAAAGCGGCAAGGAAACAGGCCTGCATCCGTACGAAGGTGAAACGGCATTCAACTATGACGGGCCGGAGCCGCCGTATACGCAGCTGGACGTCGAAAAGAGTTACTCCTGGCTCAAGTCCCCGCGCTGGAAGGGTAACGTCATGGAAGTAGGCCCACTCGCCCGCGTACTGATGTTATATGCGTCCGGCCACGATCAGACACAGGAACTCGTTAACTACACCCTGCAGACCCTGAACATTCCTGTTGAGGCCTTGTTCTCGACGCTGGGCAGAACAGCCGCACGTACCCTTGAAACCAAAGTCGTCGCCGACAATCTTCAGACCTGGTATGACAATCTGGTCGGCAACATCAAGGCCGGCGATACACGCACCTTCAACGAGGTCCTTTGGGAACCGTCTTCATGGCCGAAGAAAGCTCAGGGCGTCGGCTTTACGGAAGCGCCGCGAGGCGGTCTGGCGCACTGGATCGTCATTGAGGACGAGAAGATCGCAAACTACCAGGCCGTCGTGCCAAGCACGTGGAACGCCGGGCCAAGAGATGCCGAAGGCCAGCCTGGCCCGTACGAGGCGGCGCTGGCCGGTCATCAACTGCATGACCCGAAACAGCCGATCGAGGTATTGCGTACGATTCACAGCTTCGACCCGTGCATCGCCTGTGCGGTCCATGTAACAGATCCGAACGGCGAGGAACTCGTCAACGTCAAGATCCGCTAGAAATTCATAATATTGTCGGCGGCACAGTTATACTGGGGCTGCGCTACAAGCGCGCCGGACGCAAGGGGTTATAACCGCAATACCGTCCGTAGTATCCGCCGGATTACAATTCGCGCCGATTTCGGTATAAACACACAAAGAGCAAGCGCAAGTCAGCCACAATGTTGTGGCTAACGGCGCCATGGAGCAAGTAATGCCACCAGATTCCGTTGAAATCGTCGAACCGTCTGCACAACAATTCGCGGGCGATTCCTTTGCACAGACAGCCAGGCGATTATTTCACGCCACCCGACCCAAGTTTTTCCCGGCCTCTGCATTGCCTGTTTTGGTCGGCACAGCCTGGGGAGTGCAGACAAGCGACAATTTTGCGTTTCTGGTCTTCGCGTTGGCGCTGCTGGCCACGGTATGCGTGCACGCCGCCAGCAATGTCCTGAATGACGTTGGTGACGACTCCGGCGGCACCGATCGACAAAATGAAGACCGTATTTACCCCTACACTGGCGGCTCGCGGTTTATTCAAATCGGCATCATGAGCGCGAGAGAGATGGCACGACTCGGCATCAGCCTGCTCGCCGTGGCTGCCATAGCTGGGCTGGTGCTGCTTGCACTAAAAGGCCCGATGATCCTGTATTTCGGCCTCGTCGGTGTCGCACTCGGGGTATTGTATTCACTAGGTCCGGCACGGCTGAGTTCTCTCGGTATCGGAGAAACTGCCGTTGCCATAGGTTTCGGTGTAGTACCGGTGGCCGGCGCCGCATGGTTGCAGGGCGCCGCGCTCGACACCTCTTTGCTGCTGTTCTCTCTGCCGGTCAGCGCCTGGGTCGCAGCGATACTTTTGATCAACGAAGTTCCCGACGTTGTAGCGGACGGCGCGACTGGAAAACGCACACTACCGGTCAGGCTGGGCCTTCCTGGCACCGCAATTCTCTATGTCGTCTTGCATGTTGCGGCGACGGCGACAACGGGATGGCTGGCGTTTACCGGCGCAATGCCCTTGTTGGCGCCATTGATACCCGTCGCACTGCTGATATTGGCCATTCGCAGCGGTCTGGCTATTCGAAAAGGTGTGGAAGACCGAAATAGTATGACTCACGCAATTGAGGGTACGCTCGCGATTCATACAATTGGTTCACTGTGGCTATGCGCCTGCATGTTGTATCTGCACTGGTGGCCAGCCGCATAAATTCGACAACACCCTATGCGAATAACGATAAAGAAGGGACTTGATGTCCCGATCAGCGGCAAACCCGATCCGGTCATCGCGAATGGCAGTGATGTCAGCAGTGTCGCTTTGGTCGGCTGGGACACCCCTGGGCTAAAGCCATCAATGGCTGTAGCCGAAGGTGACCGCGTCAAACTGGGCCAGCACCTCTTCACGGACAAGCGAAATCCCGGTGTCCGCTACACGGCGCCCGGTTGCGGCACCGTATCGGCCATTAACCGTGGCGAGCGTCGCGTACTGAATTCTGTCGCGATTGAGCTCGATGGCGATGATGCAGAATCCTGGCGCGCATTTGACCCTGGTGAGATCGACAACATCGATGCCGAAACGATCCGCAAGACGCTGGCCGAGTCAGGCCTCTGGACCACGCTGCGAGGCCGCCCTTTCGGCAGGATTCCGGCGCCCGATTCGACGCCAAATTCGATTTTCATTACAGCGATCAACACCAACCCGCTTGCCGTCGATCCGACGCTGGTCATTGCCGAGGATACCGAGGCCTTTCTGACCGGCATTCGCCTGGTATCGCGACTTACGGAAGGGCCAACCTACATCTGCACCGGGGCCGGCGCTGAAATTCCGGTCCCCGAAGGTGAGCATTATCGGCACGCGGAATTCGCCGGCCCACATCCGGCAGGACTGGTGGGTACACACATTCATTTCCTCGACCCGGTCAGCATCAAGAAGACTGTCTGGCACATCGGCTATCAGAACACGATGGCCATCGGCAGGCTGTTTTTGAGCGGCCGCTTGCCGACGGATCGAATTATCGCGCTTGGCGGTCCGATGGTCAGAAACCCGCGCCTGTTGCGGACCCGCAGGGGCGCCAGCACCGCTGACATTCTCGACGGGGAATTGCACAGCGGCAACGCCCGTGTAATCTCGGGCTCAGTACTATCCGGTCATCGAGCCTCCGGCATGCTGGGCTGGCTCGGTACCTATCACAATCAGATCAGTGTGATTCAGGAAGGCAGCCCGCGAGAATTCTTGTCCTTCATGCGGCCGGGTAGACATAAATACTCGACGCTGCGAGCGTTTGCCTCTGTCTGGACGCATAAGGGTGATTTTGCAATGACGAGTTCGCAGAACGGAAGCCCGCGTGCAATGGTATCGACAGGCAGTTTCGAGCGCATCATGCCGCTCGATATCCTGCCCAC
>Ga0255053_10001078_pt1 | contig 15028 bp, 10 predicted proteins | sample JV7_2_22_MG_FD_188635 | JGI IMG/M metagenome (GOLD analysis project Ga0255053, IMG submission 188635) | Seawater microbial communities from Jervis Inlet, British Columbia, Canada - JV7_2_22 | ecosystem: Environmental > Aquatic > Marine > Inlet | place: Canada: British Columbia | collected...
CGGCGATCGGCTCGTACTCCCAGTACCCCATGATGGCACAGACGTGACCGGCGGCGAGAAAGCCCTGGACCTGGTTGTCGGGGCTGCTCAGCAGCGTCTCCATCGCCGGGGGCACCAGCACATGGGACGTGAGGATGGAGAAGTTGTCGACTCCCTGCTGCTGAGCCGCGTGGACCGCCATGGCGTTGGGCGGTGCGGTGGTCTCAAAGCCGACGGCAAAGAAGACCACCTGCCGGTCGGGGTTCTGCTCGGCCAGCTTCACCGAGTCGAGCGGCGAGTAGACCATGCGCACATCGGCACCTTCGGATTTCGCACTCAACAGGTCGGTCTTCGAGCCGGGTACGCGTAGCATGTCGCCAAAGGAAGTAAAGATGATCTCCGGCCGGCGGGCGATGGCGATGGCCCTGTCGATGAGCTCGAGCGGTGTGACACAAACCGGGCAGCCGGGACCGTGGACCAGCGTCACCAGCTCGGGCAGCATGCGGTCGATCCCCGATTTGATCAGCGTGTGCGTCTGACCACCACACACCTCCATGAGATTCCACTCTCGGGTGACGGTGCCCTTGATGGCCTGGACGAACTTTTGAGCTTCGGCTTCAGCGCGGTACTCGTCGACGTATCTCATCCGTCTGCCTCTTGCTCGGTGTCGCCGGGCTGGGGCACGTCGAGCTCCTGGAGCTCGCCGATTTCCTGCAGATACTCGAAGACCTTGTGGGCCTCCTCCTCGTCGATCTTGCTGATGGCAAAGCCCACGTGCACAACCACGAAGTCGCCCACCTCCACATCAGGCGTGTAAGCCAGGCAGACCTCTTTGACGATGCCGCCAAAGCTCACTCGCCCCATGGTCATACCGAGGGGATCCTCCTGGGTTTCAATGACCTTTCCGGGAACGCCAAGACACATTACGAACCCCCCTCTTCAAGACTTTCCGTCGTGGCTCGCCAGCCGCGCTGTGGCAACGGCGATCTGCCCCAGGCTGATGCCGCCGTCGTTGGCCGGCACCTGCCGATGCACGAGTACGTCGAGGCCGGATTCTCGCAGGCGATGCGCCGCCCGCTCGGTGAGCAATCGGTTCTGGAAACAACCCCCGGTGAGTACGACTCGCGGCTCGCCGACCTCCTGGGCGACGGCCACGATGGCCTCGACCAGGGTGTTGTGAAACCTGGCGCCAATGATACCGGCATCGATGCCCCGCTGCGAGTCCTCGATCACTTCGCGGATCAGCGGCTCCCAGTCGAGCTCCAATATCTCGCCACCGTCGGCCACCGACCGAACCTCGATGGGATAGGTGCCGTTCTCAGCCTCGGAAGCAATGAACTCCAGGGCCATGGCCGCCTGGCCCTCGAAGGAGACGCTCTGCCGAACATCGACGAGGGCTGCCACCGCGTCAAAGAGGCGACCGGCACTGGTAGTTTGAGGCGAGCGAACGCCTTTGGCGAGCATGCTGCCCAACAATCGGCGGTCACCGGTGGAGATCGCCCGCACCGGAGCCAGATCTTCGCGATCGAGGACCTCCTCGCCCCACATCTCCCACAGAAGGGCCAACGCGACACGCCGGGGCTCTTTGACAGCAGCGTCGCCACCGGGGAGTGAGAAGGGGCGCAAGCGGGCAACCCTGGTGAAGTCGCAGGTGTCGCCCAAAAGAAACTCGCCGCCCCAGACCGTACCGTCGGTGCCATAGCCGGTGCCATCCCAGGTGACCCCAAGGGCTCGGCCCTCGATATGGTGCTCGGCCAGGCAGGAGGCCAGGTGGGCGTGATGATGCTGCACCTCGACCGTCGGCTTGCCAGCCAGCAAGCTCTTCCACCCGGCCTCGTCACCCCCTATTGTCTCGAGAGCCCAGCGGGTCGATGGATAGTCGGGGTGAAGATCGTGAGCGACGGCAACGGGCTCGGCCTCATAGACCTCGAGAAAGTCGCGGATCACCGCTTCGAACGCCTCGAAGGCCTGTGGGGTCTCCATGTCCCCGATGTGCTGGCTCAAGAAGACCTTGTCGCCGACGCTCAGCGCTACGACATTCTTCAGATGCCCACCCACGGCCAAGATGACCGGCGCCGGCTCGGGGAGGACCAAGGGCATCGGTGCGAGACCCCGGGCCCGGCGGATCGGCTGGGCCTCACCCTCCATCAGATGGATCACACTGTCGTCCACATGCCTGTGGATGGGCCGGTCGTGCACGAGGAAGAGATCGGCGATCTCGGCCAGGCGCTCGAGGGCCTCCTGGTTGTCGATACAAATGGGCTCATCGCTCAGGTTGCCGCTGGTGGCCACAACCGGAAAGCAGAGCTTGCCGAGCAGTAGGTGATGGAGCGGTGTGTAGGGGAGCATGACGCCGAGATAGGGATTGCTCGGTGCGATCTCGTCGGCCACCTTCGCGTCGTCGAGACGAGGCATCAGGACGATGGGCGACTCAGCCGAGACCAGCAGCGCTTCGGCGTCGGGGCTGACGCGGCAGATCTGCCGCACCTGATCCAGATCTCGTGCCATCAGCGCCAGCGGTTTTTCATAACGCCCTTTGCGCTTGCGCAGGCGACCAACTGCCCCGTCGTCGCGGGCATCCACCATCAGGTGGAAGCCACCCAGACCCTTGGCTGCCAGAATCTCGCCGCGACGCAGGCCCTCGGCGGCCTGAAGCAGGGCATCTCTGCCTTGGGCCGTCTCCTGGCCATTCGGGTCCCAGAGCTGGAGCTGAGGACCGCATACCGGGCACGCATTGGGCTGGGCGTGAAAACGGCGGTCGAGCGGTTCCTCATACTCACGATTGCAGTCAGGGCACATTACGAAGCCCTGCATGGTGGTGTTGGGACGGTCGTAGGGTAGAGCCCGGATGATGGTGAACCGCGGACCGCAGTTGGTGCAGTTGGTGAAAGGGTAGCCAAAGCGGCGGTCTTGCGGATCGAGCACCTCGGCGAGACAGTCGTCGCAGGTGGCGACATCGGGGAGCATGACAACCGACTTGGTGCCGCTCTCTTCGCTGTGACGGATAGAGAACTCGTCAAACCCTTCGAGCTCGAGCCAGTCGCTCTCGACCGAAAGGAGCACGGCGCGTGGCGGTTTCTCGGTCTGCAGCCGTTCGAGAAACGACTCCAGCACCGGCGCCGGACCCTCGGCCTCGATGGAAACACCACGGCTGTCGTTGAGGACCCAACCGGTCAGTCCCAGCTCGTGGGCGAGGCGATAGACAAATGGCCGGAAACCGACGCCTTGGACGGCGCCACGAATTTCCACCCGCACCCGCTTGCCTTCTCGACTCATCCCGAGCTCTGAGTCTACTATCGGATCAGAGTCAGAGAGGTCGTGTCAGTGTTCAGGGTGCGGCACGATCTTCAGCAGTGCCTCTCGCCGCGAGCTGTCCTCGAGATCGTCAGGGGTCTCGCCAGTGAACTTGGCGAAGAGCTCCTCTGCGCATTTCTCCGCCACCTCGATGGCCATCTCCATATCCAGAAACCTGTCCATCGGCGATTCGACATTCCCGACGAAGAATCGTCCCAACCCCGATACTTCATCGAGTCTCATCCCCTGATCTCCTGGCACGCTCGCTCCATCCTCTTTGGGGATGAAAACCTGATTCAACATCCAGGGCGTCACCAGACAGAAGGTGAACACCTCGTCGGTCTCACGCAGTCCGACCACGCGAACCGAAAGAGCCTGATTGACGATCGGCAGACCCGAGAAGCGTTCTCTGTAGATCGCTGAGTAGAATTCCTCGAATACCTGTCCAACCTCTTCAACGTCTTTGAATTTCATGAATCCTTCTCCCTCGGCTCGACTCCCAGCGCCCGGAGCTCATCCAGGACCCTCTGTATCAGCTCCGGAATGTGGCTCTCGATGGTGAGCTCGGTGCCATAGGTAGCGATATCTCCCGGTTGAATCCCGATTATGACGGTGGGCGGTCTTTTTTCCAGAATGTCAGCCATCTTGAGGACATCGATGATGTCGATCTCATGACTCGAGACCGGCCTCCTCAGGTGACTGGGGATGCTCTCGAAGTCCATTCTGACGATGGTGCCGGGTGCCTCATCGACCAGGACAGCGTCCACGATGATCAGGTAATCGGTCTCTTCGATGGGTGCAAGAAGACCCATCCCTCCCGTTCCGCCATCGTAGAGATCGACGTTCGGGGGAAAGGAAAAGTCACGCCTGAGGCGATCGATCACATGAACGCCGACCCCCTCGTCGGAGAGCAGAACGTTCCCTACGCCCAGAATGGTGATCTGGCGGTCGGGGGTCGCGGATGTCAGTTTCTCTTGTACCGATAGCCTCCGACAATGGCGTCCAGGTTCCCAGTCTTGAACTTGACCGTCTTCCAGACTTGAAAGTATACGTGGACGATCACCCACACCACGATCAGCCACCACATGATGTGGTGAGCCGTGCGGACGTTCTGCAAACCCCCCAGCAAAACGACGATCCAGTCCGTCGTCAGATGGAGGAACTTCGGCCACCACCAGTCGGTGACATATGGAGCCGCATAGAGAGCGAAGCCGGTGGCCATCAAGAGAAGCGCCAGGACATGGAACGACAGGAAAGAGATGATGTCGATCGGGTCCTCGTACTCGTACTCGATGCGCTCTCCCTTGATTCGCCAGTAGTACTTGAGCTGGACCCAGAACTTCTTGAGATTCGTGGGTGTCGGCAGGAGATCTTTCCACGGGGCGTGGAAGGTGGAGAAGAAGATCAGATAGATACTCACAAAGATGGCGATGTCGAAGACGATGGCCGCCACAAAGTGGATGAATCTCATCTGAGCCATGAAGAAGGTGTCAACCGGCTCTCCTCCGGGGGAGATTGCAGATGGCGTGTGAGCGATGTAGTTCCCCGTGACCAACAGCACCAGGACGCTGAGAAAGACGGTCCAGTGAACGATCCGCACCGTACCCGTCCAGACATATTTGATATTGGTGTCTTGCATGGCGTTCGGGTCCTAGAAGCCGGAGCGGGTCTTGAACTTGAGAACTCGGTTTGACTTGGGTTCAATCACGTGAACCCCGCAGCCGAGTCACGGATCGTACGAATGCACGATTCGCATAATCTCGAGTGGCTGTTCGGGATCCTCCACTGGACAGCCGACAAGGGCTTCCTCCACGGGACCTCGAACACCGTTGTCGTCTCTGGGTGAAAAGTTCCACGTGGATGGGGAGACGACCTGATAATTCTGCAGCTTGCCGCCTTCGATCTGATTCCAGTGTGCCAGGGCTCCCCTGGGTGCCTCCCACATTCCCCTGCCACGCGCCGAATCCGGAACCGGGGCGTCGACACACAGAGCGGTTTGGCCGTTCCTGAAATTGGCGATGAGCTCCGTGGTCCAGTCGACCATGGCGTCGGCGATGAGCTTGCACTCGAGAGCTCTGGCCGCGACCCGGCCCAACGTAGACAGCAGCACCTCGGGGTGTCCGCCAACACCAAGAGCACTCAAGGTGCCATCGATGAGCTTCTTGACTTTCTCGTCGCCGGAAAGATATGCCACCAACATACGTGAGAGCGGACCGACCTCCATCGCCTGGTCATTCAAGCGGGGAGACTTGCACCAGCTGTACTTGGCGTCGGTATCAAGCGTCGAGTACTCAGGTTCGGTGACGCCGTCGGCTGGATTCAGGGGGCCGGCACCATCTGCATACCAGCTGTGGTTGATGTGCTCAGCCACCGCCTCGGCGTCCGGCTCTTCGACGGCCAGGTTGCCGGCGAAGACGGCCCCCTGAGGCAGAAGACGCTTACTTGGATCCCAGCTGGCATCTTCGAACACACCCCACGCAAGGTAGTTGGTGTGGCTCTTCCCGATCGCGGCCCAATCCAGATAGTGCGGCGCGACCGCGAGAACATCCGGAATGTAGACATCATCGACCCAACGCTGGAGCTCCTTGGCTCGGAAAAGCGCATCGCCCAGCATGTTGGCGTCAGGTGTAACGGTGACACCTCCTGGTACGCACGTCATCATGTGGGGGAACTTGCCTCCAAACAGAGCCAGGAGCTGAGAGGCCTTGGCCTGCATCTCGATGGCATCCAGGTAATGGGCCACCGCCAGCAGATTCAGCTCAGGAGGAAGCTTGTAAGCAGGGTGACCCCAGTAGGCGTTGGCAAAGGGCCCGAGCTGACCGCTATCGACAAAGGCTTGAAGCTTGGCCTGGACCCTCTTGAGAGATGCCTCTTTGGGTTGTGCCTGCAACGCGCTGACGATGTCCACATAGTCCAGCGCATGCAGATGGTAGAAGGCGAGGATGTGAGAGTGAACGAACTGAGCGCCTTCGATGATGTTGCGAATCAGGCGGGCGTTGTCCGGTACCGTGACGTCGAAAGCGTCTTCGAGGCCGTAGGTGGCGCAATGGCCATGGGAGATGGGACAGACACCGCAGATTCTCTGCGACAGATAGTAGGCGTCCGAGGGCTCACGTCCTTTCAGAACGATCTCCATACCGCGGAAGAGAGGACTGGTGCTCCAGGCGTCCTTGACCTTGCCGTCTTCGACTTCCACTTCGATACGCAGGTGTCCCTCAAGGCGTGTAAAGGGATCAATAACGACTCTTTGCGCCATGATTATTCGCCTCCCTCCTTCTTCTCTTTGGGCTCAGGTGGTTCGGGTGTTTTTGGGGGCTTGGCTGGCTGCGGTTTCGCTGTTGACTTCTTCCGAGCGGTCCAGAGTGCGTGCACACCGACAGCTCCAGCCGCGGCGCCCGCCAATGTCCAGCCGATTCGATCGGCCGTCGTCTCCACACCCTTGAAGCCGGGCATCTTGACGCCGGGCAGGCGTGCGAGGAAAGGAGAGCCCCTATCCGCCCACCTCTCCTGGGCGCACCCAATGCACGGTGCACCCGCCCCGATGCACCAGCTGGTCTTGTCATTCCAGCGTTCCAGGGGGCAGGCAGCGTATGTCTCAGGACCTTTGCAGCCCATCTTGTACAGACAGAATTGTTTCTGGGCCTCTTCGGAGCCGAACTCTTCCACGAATTGTCCCGCGTCAAAGTGGGCGCGTCGCTCACAGATGTCGTGCACCCTCAGCCCGTAGAGGAATTTCGGTCGACGTTTGCTGTCCAGATCAGGGAGTCTTCCCAGCAGCAGGTAATTCACCACTGTCGCCGTGATCCACTTGGGGTGGACCGGACAACAGGGGAGGTTGACGAATTTCTTGGCGCTGATTCCGGTTGCCTGCTGGGTTCCGGTGGCTCCGGTCGGATTGGGATCGCAGCCGACCCAACCGCCGTCGAACGAGCAGCTACCCACGTTGATTACCGCGGCAGCGTCCGCACAGACCTCTCGAGCGATCTCGACTCCCGTCTTGCCAGCGATCCGGAGGTAGTTACCATCTGCGCCGGTCAGGCTCGCGCCTTCGACAGCGACCAGGTACTGTCCTTTGTACTGCTCCATGGTGGCGTAGCGCAGCTCTTCCGCTTGCTTGCCGGCTGCCGCCATGATCGTTTCCTGATAATCCACCGAGAGAATGTCGAGGATTACCTCGTCGGCTGACGGATAGAAGCCCTGCAGGAAGGACTCCGTGCAGCCGGTGCAGGATCCTAAATGGAGCCAAATCAAGGGTGGGCGGGCCTTCGCCTCCAAAACCGCGTTGGCGATCTCGGGGATGGCAAGTTTAGAGAGGCCCAGCATGGCGGCAATGGTGCCGCAATGCTCGAGAAGCTCTCGTCGAGAGAGCTCGTGCTGGGCGAATTTCAGTGGAAGGTTTGCCGATCCAGCCATAAATCCCTCCTTGGCTCGCTCATGTGCAGGGAGCCGGGTGTATCGATGGATGAAGAAGCGACAGCAGCCATCCTGCGCAAGCCCCGGGGGCACCTCTCGCTCATCTGTAACGGACGCTCCGACATGTTTTCCAATCGCAGTCGATCTGGCCACACCCTCAGGGGTGGTTTAAAGCAAATCGAGAGGTAGGCCTCGAGCCACCCGCTTGGGTAGTGATGCACACCGGGCGGGACTAGGAGTCGTAGTGCCGTAGGGAACGGACCTGTGACCTCCCGAGAGGGTTTTGGAGCAACTCTTACAAGCCGGGTGGGGCGTCTGTCTCTTCCACCGGTCCCCTGAGAATCAGCGCCATGCCGAAGTTCGCACCCCAGAGGTCGGGGTCTTCCACCGTCTCGACGATCGGGTAATGGGCTCCAACCCAGCTCATTAGTCTCTCGCCGTAGCCGTTGCCGATGGTCTCGAAGCCATACTCCATGGTCTGGCGCTTGACCAGCACGATGACATCGGGGGGATTCTCCATCAGAGAGGCGACGATGGCGTCCTCGCCAAACATGATGAGCTCCGGCGGCATGAAGTTGATGTGCGGCGTCGGGTTCTCGAGACGCAGCTGATAGTTGAGCATGACCCCTTCGGGGATCACGATCAGGGTTTCGTCGGGCTCGATGACCTCCGGCAGTCGCTCCAGAAGACGCTGCATGACGACGAAGCGGTCCTGGATCTTGAACATGTCGGCACCGTGGCCAAAGGGCAGGCTCTTTTCCCGAAAGACGATCACCGAGGGCCACGAGAAGACAACAGCAACCAGGACCAGGAACACCAGGGCCGAGAGGCGAAACGCCGGCCCGTAGCCGGCCCGTCGGTCGATCCATCTGGGAAGTCCGTCCAAGAGCAGAACGACCAGGAACATGGCCGCCGGCATGGCCAGGGCGAACCCGTAGTTGTGAAAGCGGGGGTAGAAGGCCATCTTGGCGAGCAGGAGCAGGGCGTAGACATTGAACGCGATGCCGGCGGTCGGCCGCCAGTCTGCCGATCCATCCCGCGGTCTGCGAAGCTGTCTCGCGAGAGCGATGACCAAGGCCACCAGCAGAATCACCGGCAGTGGACGGGGTAGATCCGTCGGGTTGAAGCGGGGGGCCAACACCACGAAGAGGAGACCGGCCCAGAGGGAGATGGCCCCAGCCACCCAGCGCCTGGAGCTGCTCCGCGGTGAGGTCCTGAGAGCCGCCAGGAACGGCGGTACCAGCATGGCTGCGTACAACCCGATCCAGATGGCCATTCGGCGCAGATGCTCGACCGGTGCATCGGTCCCCATGCCCTTGCGATAGAACCTGAGCTCGCCGAGCTCCTGCAGAAAAAGGTATGGCCAGGGGCCGAGGACGCCGCGTAGGGCGGCACCAGGCGACAGCGAGCCCAGCATCAGAAACCAGGCGATCAGGGGCGGCAGCATGAATCCCAAGACGAGCGGCTTGGCACGGTCGAGCAGACCTTTGTTACCCCGGTCGCCCTGCCACATCTCCAAGAGTACGACCGTTGACACGGCGGCAACTGCTGCCAGGAAGAACTCCGCCTTGGTGAGGAACACGGTGCCCAGCAAGCCACCGATGAGCACCAGTCGCCAAGACGAGGGTCGCCGAACGTAGGCGAAGAGCGCTGTCAGGACCACCAGCCCCAAAAGGCTGCCGTGGGTCATCTCGTGGGAGTAAGGCGTGATGAAGTTGTAGTTGCCGGCCCGGGTGAGATCGGCCAGGGCAAAGATGATAAGAAACAGGACACCACCGACCGTGGCGCTCAGGCGGCTCCCGAGTGCCGTCATCAGCCGGTAGAGGAGCCAGACAGTGATGGCCAGCAGCAGAATGTTGAACAGAATCAGGGAGGTGTAGCTGGTGCCGAAGATCCGAAAAACAACCGAGTTGAGGTGGGGGCTCAACGGACCGTTGAAGTAGGCGATGTCGCGGAACAGCACATCGCCCTCGGCCAGCCGCCAGGGGACATAGAGCTCGCGGCCGAAGTCGATCATGACGTGGGTCCAGCGACGCCAGCCAATCCGCAGAAAGAGGGCCGCGATCAGGAAGAGCAGACCCCAATCCACCCACGGCGAGATCTGCGAACGCTCTGAATTGTCAGATTGCATCGCTGGCAAATATATCCGAAGAAGGTCGAATCTCCCGCCCACCTCGAGACGGTCTGATGCCCGCCCTCGCGGGTGGGGCAGTTTTCGACAAGGATCCGATATCCTTCGACGATACTCGAATCGGAGGAGCTTGCCATGGAGAGAACCCGACATTTGACGGCTGCACTGACACTGACAATCGCCCTGATGCCGGCGGTCGGTGTCCTGGCGGTCGAGAAATCACTGGTCATGGAGATCGGCGACCCGGCCCGCAAGGACAAGAAGGCGGAGCTGGTCCTGGACGCCATCACTGATACCCGCACGGGAGACCAGTTGAGCCCTGCTGAGATGGCCCAGCGCCTGGCGAACAAGCGTCTTGTCCTGGTGGGGGAGAGCCATACCGATATCAACTTTCATCGGGCCCAGCTCCGAGTGATCCAGGAGCTACACATGGCCGGGAGGAAGGTCCTCCTCGGGTTGGAGATGTTCCCGTACACCGAGCAGGAGTTCCTCACCGCATGGTCGGCCGGGGAGTACAGCGAGGAGGAATTCCTCGAGGCGGCTGAATGGTACGAGGCCTGGGGTTATCACTGGGACTACTACCGCGACATCTTTCTCTTCGCTCGCGACAACAGCCTGCCCGTCTATGCACTCAATACTCCCCGCGAGATCATCTCGGCTGTTCGCAAGAAGGGGTTTGACGAGCTGAGCGATGAACAGAGGGCTCAGATGCCGCCCGGTGTCGACACCGAGAGTGACGATCACCTGGCGCTGTTCAAGTCCTATTTCGACGAGAACGAGGACTTTCACGCTTCGATGACCGAGGAGCAGTGGCAGGCCATGTTTGCTGCCCAGTGTGCCTGGGACGCGACCTTTGCCCACAACTCCCTCAAAGTCCTGAAGAAGCATCCGGACCCAGAGGCTGTCCTGGTGGTTCTAGTGGGTTCCGGCCATGTCACTTATGACCTCGGGATCCAACGCCAGATGGCCCAGTGGGCCGAGGTGCCAACCGCCGCGGTCATCCCCATCCCCATCGTCATCGAGGAAGAGGAAGGAGTGATCAGCGAGGTGCAGGCCTCCTACGCCGACTTCATCTGGGGCATGCCGGCCGCTACCGATCCCATCTATCCATCCCTGGGTCTTTCCACCCGCAGCTCTGGTGATGTGGAGCAGCGAACCGTTATCTACATCGCCGAGGAATCGGTCGCGGAGCGTGCGGGCTTCCAAATGGGAGACATCCTCGTGGCCTTCGACGGTGAGCCCTTGCCGGACAAGAAGACTCTTGCGCGACTGATGGCGGAGAAACGGTGGGGGGACCGAGCCGTTGTCAGAGTCCAGCGGGGTGAAGAAGAGGTGGATCTGCAAGTCGCCTTTCGGCGCCAGCCGAGCGAATCTGCAGGAGATCAGGATTAGCCCCACAGGATCGGCGATTTGCAGCGTACCGAAGCAAGACGGCTTCTGATACTGGCCCTGTTCCTGTTGTCAGGGGTCTCGGGTCTCGTCTATCAGATCGTCTGGACCCGAATGCTGGTGCTTGTCTTTGGCAACACCATCTTGGCCACCAGCACTGTGCTGAGTGCCTTCATGGGGGGCCTGGCGGCGGGGAGCTACTTCTTTGGTCGAACCATCGATCGGCGACCGCGGCCCTTGGTTAAGCTCTACGCCCTTCTCGAAGCCGGAATCGGCCTGTATGCGCTCATCTTTCCTCTTCTCCTGGGTGCGGTAACACCTCTATATGTTGGCCTCTATGGCCTCCTCGAGGGCAATCTCTCCGTCCTCAACCTCGCTCGCTTCGCCGTTTGCTTTGCGCTCATCAGCGTGCCGACTTTCTTGATGGGAGGCACTCTGCCGGTGCTCATCAAGAGGTTTGCAGGCGACGAGCACAGCCTTGGGCGTCACACAGGGTATCTCTACGGCCTGAATACTGTTGGCGCAGTGGTGGGCACGCTTGCCTGTGGTTACTTCCTGCTCAAAGCGGTCGGCCTCCTGGGAACCACCTGGCTGGCGGTGGCGATCAATTTGGGGGTCGCTGCGGTGGCTTGGCTCGTGGCGGGCAGCGAGCCGGGGCCAGGCGAGGGAGTTCCGACTGCTGATTCGTCGCCGTCATCGATCGGAGCGCACTATCGGCCGGTGAGTTCGACCACCCGGCAGATGGTGTTGCTGGCGATCGGCATTTCGGGTTTCTGCGCCCTGGCCTACGAGGTCTTCTGGACCCGTATGCTGAACCTCTTTCTGAACAACAACATCTACTCCTTTACCGCGATCTTGGCGACCTTCTTGGTCGGCATCGCCATCGGCAGTCTGATCTATTCCCGGTTCCTTTCCAGGGTCAGAGACCAGGTCTCGATGTTTGTGGTTCTCGAGATCGGCATCGGGCTCTTCTCCTACGCCACACCCTTCGTCTTCAATCTGCTGCACGGCTCGCTGTTCAACCGCGCCGACGAGGCCCTGAACCTGGCCAAAACTTCGGTGATCATGATCGGCCCGACAATTCTGATGGGGGTCGTGGTTCCCCTTGCGGTGCAGATCTGTCAGCGCGGGGTCCGACAGGAAGGAACCAGTGTCGGCACGGTCTATGCGGTCAACACAGTCGGTGCCATTCTGGGCGCCTTTGCTGCCGGTTTCGTCTTGTTGCCTTACCTGGGACTTCACATGGGCGTGGTCGTGGTGGCCAGCTTGAACATTGCGGCGGGATTTCTCCCCTTGATTGCGCAATCGACCAGGCGGCTGCGTCCCGTCGGGATCGGTGTTCTGGTGGCAGGAGTGGCAACCCTTCTCATTCTGGCGCCAGCGGATTTTTTTCGCGGTCTCTTCGAGAAGTCCCATCCGACGGCCGACATCCTCCACTACAAGGAGGGCAAGGTCGCCAACGTCGTGGTCTACGACTTCTTCAAGGCGGGCTACAAGGATCTACATCTGAACGCGGTGGAGGAGGCCTCCTCGCGCCTCTGGCACGTCCAGCTCTTCAAGCTCCTGGGGATACTGCCGCCGATGCTGCATGACAATCCGGACAACACCCTGATGATCGCGTTTGGAGCGGGTATGTCGGCGGGAGCCTGCATCAACTACGTCGACGAGTTCACCTGCGTGGATTTGAATCCGGATATCGACGGGGTAGCCGAGGTCTTTACTCGCGAGAACCTTGACGTCATCAATCATCCAGACCTGAATCGGGTGGTCAACGACGGTCGCAATGCCCTCTTGCTGAGTCCTCAGAAGTACTCGCTGATCATCTCGGACGCCACCAATCCAAAGATGTTCGACTCCTGGACCCTCTACACACAAGAGTTCTACAAGCTGGCGAGGCAGCGCCTCGAGCCCGATGGGATCTTCTGTCAGTGGGTGCTGATTCCTCTTCCCGGCGACGCCATCACAGTCATCCTGAGCACCTTGCGCTCGGTTTTTCCCCATGCGAGCTTCTGGTGCATCTACGGATCGTCACAGTGTCTGATGTTGGGCACCCAGGAGAGGCTGGAGGTCGACTACCAGGAGCTCAAGGGGCGACTCGACCCCATCTTCAAAGAGTCGGGGATGGCCGAGTTCGGCATCGACAGTGTGACGAAGTTCTTGAGCTTCTTCATGCTGGGAGAGGACGAGCTCGATCGTCTGCTCGCTGACTACACGACGATCGGCACCGATGATCTGCCGGTGGCCCAATTTCAAGTGGAGCAGAATCGTGAAGGGATTCAGGCGTCTCTGGACCTGGTGCGGCATCAGGCTCCCATCAGTCGTTATCTCACCCATATCGGTGAGGATCGCGTGGCCGTTGAATCGAGGCTGGCGACCTACGATCAGATCTCCCGCCGTTTGCATCTCGGTTTTCTGACCGGGGAGACCCGGAGGTATCGCGAGGCAGAGGCGATCGCTGACAAGAAGGGCCTGGGCGTAGACGCCAATGTGATCAGCATGCTCGGCTTTGGGCGCGAGAGGAAAAGATACTTCGAGGCCAGGACTCAGTCGTATCCAGAGGATGTCAATGCCCTCAACACCCTCGGGTTCATCTATGGACAGGAGAGACGTTTCCCCCTGGCCATCGAGATGTTGGAAAGGGCTATGGCGCTCAAACCTGACTTTGCGAACGCCCATGCCAACCTGGCCCAGGTCTATCTCGATGCCGGCATGTTGGCCGAGGCGGAGAAGAAGTTCTTGGAGCTCAGGGAGCTCAACCCGGCTCTGGGTGTTCTACAGATGGTGCCCAGGAAGCTGCAGGTGATCCAGGTGCTCCGCGAGCTCCAGTTGCAGTCCGAGTCTGCCCATCTTCATGCCGAGCTGGCCAGGGCCCACTATGCCGATGGCCAGGTCTTCGCAGCCCTCGGCGCTCTCGAGGAAGCCGCCACTCTCGATCCGTCCGATCCCGGCCTGCGGGTCAACATGGGTCGCATGTTCGAGAGTGTCGATCTGCCAGAGCAGGCTCTAACCGCATATGAGCAGGCGCAAGGGCTGGTGCCTTCGGATGAGGCTATCGGCGCCAAGCTCGGCGAGCTCCGGGCGTTGATGAAAGAGCCGGATCGGTTCACCGAATGGCAGATCGCGCGGGTCGAGAGCTGGCTGGCGAAAGCGGAGCTGGATCCGCCGACCGATCCAGCGTCCCGTGCGACTCGTCTCTGGATGAACCACGACTTCGAGGGCAAGATCGAGCGCGAGCAGCTCTACGAGGTGGCAGCTCTCTACGAAGAGGCGATCGATGGGGACCAGGACGATTTCGAGAGCTACCAGGCGGCTGCCGCGGTCTATGAGCTTCTGGGCGAGTCTTCGCGGGCAGCCGAGCTTCGAGCTCGCCTCGTGGAGCGCCAGAGACAGCTACAAAGGTCTACTGACTAGCGGTATCGCTAGTTGGGTTCTGTCGGGCTCGCGTGATCAACGTCGAGCGCGGCGGAGAGACCCTCGTAGGCCTGAACCTTGCCCTTGAAGCCCTGGCTGATGTACAGATGGCCGACGGGATCGAGAGCCAGATCGAGAGGGAAATAGAGGTAGCCCGGTGAGGCGCCGATTCCCAGGTGTTCCGAGAGGCACCGATTCTCCTCGAGGCTCCAGCGCGTCACCACCATCCGGCGTTGGTCGACGACCAGAAGATCACCGTTGCTGTCGAGGGCCGCTGCAACGGGCCGATTGAGCTGACAGGGTCCGGTTCCGGGACGGCCTATCCGACCCAGGTCATCTCCATCCAGGGTGAACCGTCGAACCATCCCGGCCGAGGCCTCGGCCATGAGAACCTCCTCACCGTAGCGATCG
>Ga0255053_10001079_pt1 | contig 15019 bp, 15 predicted proteins | sample JV7_2_22_MG_FD_188635 | JGI IMG/M metagenome (GOLD analysis project Ga0255053, IMG submission 188635) | Seawater microbial communities from Jervis Inlet, British Columbia, Canada - JV7_2_22 | ecosystem: Environmental > Aquatic > Marine > Inlet | place: Canada: British Columbia | collected...
CCTCAAATAAAAAGAGAAAACATAATTGATTTCATAGATAATTCCCGCTTTCATCTGATCGAAGGTGATATCAGGGATTCTGACCTCGTTGAGAAGATATTCAGAGATTACAGTCCGGACGCGGTTGTCCACCTCGCTGCTATGGCAGGTGTCAGACCCTCTATTGAAGATCCACTACTGTATAACGACGTGAACGTCAACGGAACGTGTGTTCTGCTGGAAGCGGCGCGTAAATATCCGGTATCGAACTTTCTTTTCGGTTCGTCCTCTTCCGTTTACGGTGCCAGAGACACGGTTCCGTTCTCCGAGAAAGAGGAGGTATCCCGACCGATCAGCCCTTATGCGGCTACCAAAGTTGCCGGTGAGATCCTCTGTTATACATATCATCACCTTTACAATATTCCCGTGACTTGCCTGCGGTTTTTCACAGTATACGGACCAAGGCAGAGGCCTGAAATGGCGATACACCTTTTCGCAAGGCTCATAAGGGATGAGGAGGTGGTACCGATATTCGGTGACGGTTCGAGCAGAAGAGACTATACTTATATCGACGATATCATAGATGGTGTCCTTTGCTCCCTTGAAAGGCCATTCGGATATGAGATAATCAACCTTGGGGAGTCGCAAACTGTGGCTTTAATGGAGTTGGTGACCCTTCTGGAGAAAGGGCTTGGGAAGAAAGCAAATCTGGAAATGCTGCCGGATCAGCCGGGAGACGTGCCTGTAACCTTTGCGGATGTAAGCCGTGCCCGTGAACTGCTCGGTTACGAACCTTCGATTTCTATTGAGAAGGGTATAGAAAAATTTGTAGAATGGTTTGTGGAGCGGAAAAAGGGGGATTGATATGACTTTGGAAAGATCCAGGGTTATGAAAGAAGCCAGGTCAAAGGTCTTTGTTGTAACTGAACTCTATGATTTCGTGGGTTATCTTCACCTCATCAACCTCGACAGGAGGGAGAGCGATGTCCTGAACGACAACAAACCTTTCATCCACCTGACCGATGTCGAGGTGAAGATCAAGGAAACCAAAAAGACAAATACTGTTCCTTTCGTAGCTATCAATAAGCAGAATATCATCTGTGTAATACCGATGGAGGGGAAGGAGTAGCTTTCAACACCTTGTGTTGAAAGCGTCCAATGACCAACGTCCAACGTCCAACAGCTCAACATATTCTTTTCTTTATTGTTTCTACCAACACATTGTGATAATTAAGGAAATTCTGTTTACATAGCAGTTCTGAACAGAAAATTAGAGCATATGCAATTAGGCATTGGGGAATTGGATTACTTATTTTCACCCCTCCCTTGATGGGAGGGGACAAAGGGGAGGGTGGTAAGATATCCCCCTCTCCTCGGTCCTCTCTCCTTCGGCGTTGCTCAGGACCTTGAGCTTGTCGAAAGGCCGCCAGGGGAGAGGAAGAGTAGGGATACCGCGATCATGATCGATTTACACACCCACACATTTGCAAGCGATGGTGTACTGGTCCCTTCAGAGTTGATCAGAAGGGCGCTGGTGGCCGGATACAGGGCCATCGCCATCACGGACCATGCGGATGAGTCGAATATCGAAGAACTTGTAGAAAAGGCAATACTGGCTGCGGACGCGTGGAATGAGCAGGGTAGTATTCACGTTGTTCCAGGAATAGAGATCACACATGTTCCTCCGGAGAAGATCGCACCAATGGCTGCCCTGGCAAGGGATTTGGGTGCCAGACTCGTTGTTGTGCACGGTGAAACCATCACCGAACCAGTGGCACCGGGTACAAATTCAGCTGCTGTTGCCTGCCATGATGTGGACATACTCGCCCATCCGGGTCTGATAAGTTCTTCAGACGCGAAGAGTGCTGCGGAGAACGGAGTTTACCTTGAAATATCGGCAAGGAAAGGGCACGCCATGGCAAACGGGCGGGTGGCTTTTGAGGCCCTAACGGCTGACGCAAAGCTGATCCTTAATACCGATGCCCATGCTCCCCAGGACCTGATTGATGTAGATTGGGCTAGAACTGTCCTTGAAGCAGCCGGCCTTAATGAAGAAGAGGTCGAGACGGCAATGAGGAATTCGGAGGAGTTGCTTGAGGCTGTGACTGAATAGCTGGAGGCAGCCTAGTCCAAAATCCAAGGTCCAAAATCTCTTAGGTGTGTAACATTAATTGATCTTGGATCTTGGACTGCGGATTTTGGATCGACTTTAGATCTTGGATCTTGGATTCCGGATCTTGGATTATTACTCGAAACAGGAAGAAATAATCGCTAGAGAAGATAGCTGATGTGACACAACTGGGCATTGATACGGAGAAAACATGACCTACGTAAAAAAGCGAATCCCCAGGAAGCCATCCAAAGAGGCTGATGAAGTTCTGACTGTTTATCAGAAGGGCCTGGACTGGGCTCACGAGAACATAAACAGGATAATCTATATCGGCGGGGCGATACTTTTTATTGTTGTTATTTCCATAGGATACATGTGGGTTAAGAGCAACAAACAGGAAGCTGCCTCTGGAGCCCTGAGTTCCGCCATGGCTGTATACAGACAGGTGATCGGCAATGAAAATCCATTAGAAGAAGTTGAGCCCGGCAAGGAGAAGCTGGCCGAAGCCCTTAAGGCTTTTGAGCAGGTTTCTTCTGATTACAAAGGAATGAAACAGGGCTATGAAGCGTCTCTGTTTGCCGCCAACATACACTTCCGTATGGGTAACTATGACGATGCTTCCCGAATAGTTGAGGATCTACTTGCCAGCGATCCTGATTTTTCCAGCAAGCTGAACGTATCCTATTTCCTCGCACGTATCCTTGAGACCAAGGGTGAGTATACCAGGGCTATGGAAGTCTACTCAGGTGTTCTTGACCGGGCAACAGCTGATCTTCGTCCAGTCGTGTTGATGGATCTGGCAAGGTGTTATGAGCTTGCTGGAGACATCGACAGCGCTGTTGAAAAGTACAGGACAGTCCTTGATGAGTTCGAGGGTACCGTGTACGCAACCAAGGCTGATGTGAAACTCGCCACTCTCGGGATATCCGCCGAAGAACTGCTTTGAAACGTCACTTACTTTCAGGTAATGAAGCCATAGCCCGCGGGGCTATTGAAGCGGGTGCCTCCCTGGTTACCGGTTATCCCGGTACGCCCAGCACCGAGATCCTGGAGTGTTACGCGCGGCTGGGTGGCACAAATCCTCTCTGGGCCCCAAACGAAAAGATAGCTGTGGAAATGGCCAGTGGTGTCTCCTTTGCCGGCCACAGGACTTTGGCGGCCATGAAGCATGTTGGCGTCAATGTTGCTGCTGATCCTATTTTCACCCTTGCCTACACAGGGGTTCGGGGTGGATTTGTTATAGTGACCGCAGACGATCCTGAACTCCACAGTTCTCAGAACGAACAGGATAACCGACGATACGCTCACTTTGCGCGCATCCCCATGCTGGAGCCCGCTAATAGCCAGGAGGCTCTGGATTACACCCGAGAGGCTTTTGAGCTAAGCGAGCGGTTCGATCTGCCGTTTTTTCTCCGCACCACAACACGCACTTCCCACGGAAAGTCGGTGGTCAGCGCGGATGAAATTCAGGTTGACAGTGGTGAAGTTGTGCCTGGCCTTGTAAAAGACCCCTCTAAATATGTAATGGTTCCCAGTAACGCAAGGCCCAAGCACCTGGATCTGGAAAAAAGGGTTGCCCGGGTTGAGGAGTTTGCCGAAAACTGCAAATACAACAGGATTGAAATGGCAGACACCTCATTAGGTGTTGTGACTTCCGGTGTAAGCTACAACTATGTCAAGGAAGCCCTTCCCGAAGCGTCAGTCCTGAAGCTTGGACTGGTATTTCCCCTGCCCACGGAACTTATCCGGGACTTCGCCTCAAAAGTTGACAGGTTGATCGTGGTAGAGGAACTGGAGCCTTACCTTGAGGAGTGGATCCGAATAATAGGTATCTCTGAAGTAGAGGGAAAATCACTGATATCCAGATTCGGAGAGATCGACACCGGAACAGTCAGGGACGCTGTTCTCGGTGGAGGTAAAAAGAAGCCTCAACCGGTAGACACAGAAGAAGTGCCCCAGCGACCGCCCATTATGTGCATCGGCTGTCCCCATCGGAGTATTTTCTACCTCCTTTCAAAGAAGAAGACCTTCGTGGCTGGCGACATAGGTTGCTATACCCTTGCGGTATCACCGCCTCTTTCGGCAATCCACACAACGGTCTGCATGGGCGCAGGTGTCAGTCAGGCAGCGGGCATTGAAGTTGTCCTCCCTGAGGAACATGGAAAAGTTGTTTCGGTCATAGGAGATTCGACCTTCCTGCATGCCGGGATGGGCGGCGTTTTCAACATGGCATACAACAATATCCCCGCAACCGTGCTTATCCTGGACAATTACACAACAGCCATGACAGGACGCCAGAACCATCCCGGGAGCGGTTTTGATATCGCCGACAACAGGACGCGACAGGTGGACTGGGACCTGCTCATTAGAGGGTTGGGTATTGAGCACGTGAGGCTGGTGGATGCCTATGACATAGATGAGATGGAATCTGTGCTGGATGAGGAGATAAACAGGGACGCTCCGTCGGTAATTGTGGTGCAGGGAGCCTGCATGCTCCTGAGAAATCAGCCGGTAAAGATCGAAAAGCCTTATATAATTGACGAAGAGGTATGTACCGACTGCGGGATCTGCCTTAAGCTGGGGTGCCCGGCGATATCCAGAAAAGACGCCTCTCCTGACGAAAAGCCGGTTATCGATGCCTCCGAGTGTACCGGTTGCAGCCACTGCTTCCAGATATGCACATTCGATGCGATCAGGGAGATCGAATGAACCAGCCAGTGGAAAAACCTGTAAATATCCTTGTGGTTGGTGTAGGGGGGCAGGGGACGATCCTTGCCAGCGAACTGCTGGCTATGGTCCTGATGGATGCCGGTTATGAGGTGAAGAAGAGCGAGGTCCACGGTATGGCCCAGAGGGGAGGCAGGGTGGTATCCCACGTGAGATTCGGTCCCTGTGTTTACGCGCCGCTTATAATCAAAGGTGAGGTGGACTATCTTGTCGGGTTCGAACTCTCCGAGACCCTCAGGAGCATGGAATGGCTTTCACCTGACGCTAAAGTTATAACCGACACAAAGGCAATTCTTCCCTATACGTCCCTGGTTGGCGATGCCAGCTATCCCTTCGACGCTATTGAGAAGATCACGGAAAAAGGATATGAGCCAGCAGTTATCGAAGGGGAATCCCTCGCGGAGGAATTGGGCGAAAAGAAGACAGCCAATATCGTTCTTATGGGAAGACTGGCCCGCTACCTTCCGGTGGAGAGGAAGATCTGGGAAAATGCCATAAGAAGTAACTTTCCAGAGAAGCTGGTTGATTTGAATCTGGAAGCGTTCAAGCTCGGGTATGAGGCGGGGTCCGCTTGAATGCTGGTCCAAGGTCCAATGACCAAGATCCAAGATCATAATGCTGGTCCAAGGTCCAATGACCAAGATCCAAGATCGTATTCAAACTTAAAATCAACTGAGAGTTGGTGTAGGATTTGCAACATTTTTCCTATGCCAAAGATAACTAGATTTGAGGATTTGGAAGCCTGGAAATATGCAAGAGAACTAACAAAAGAAATTTTCAGGATCACAAGGACAGGATCTTTGTCACAAAATTTCAGATTAAGTGACCAGATGCGAAGTGCTTCTGTATCTGTAATGAATAACATTGCTGAGGGTTTTGAACGTGGTGGAGATAAAGAATTCCATAACTTTCTTTCGATAGCGAAAGGTTCAGCAGGTGAAGTACGGTCTCAATTGTATGTTGTTCTGGATCAAGGTTATATAGATTCAGAGGAATTTAAAATTATCTCAGACCTCACTTCTTCAATAAGCAGACAAGTTTCCGGTTTGATGAAATATTTAAGGAGGTCGGAATTCAAAGGCAGTAAATTCAAATAGCCCTGATCTTGGACATTGGTTCTTGGATCTTGGATCGGTATTGAGAGCATTGACACAGAACCAATTTTAACTGAAAATACAGGGCTGTTTTGTTTTTTGATATGGTCGTAAAAAGTCCATCCGTGGCTTTTTACTCCGCGGAAAGCGAAAAGTGTCATTTCCGCTTTCCTCACGGATCAATAACTTGCACTGCAAGTCATTGATCCGGGCGCCCACCAACGGGCGCGTTGATGACTTCATGTAAAGTCATCAACCTATAAATGAGAACAGGAGCCAGATGATCTGGGACGAAGAGTATGAGGGTATGCCCAGGGAAGCCCTCGAATCACTCCAGCTATACAGACTTAAAAAAACTGCTGAGCGCGTGTATGCAACGGTCCCCTTTTATAAAGAATCTTTCGATAAGGCTGGATTAAAGCCCTCACAGATCAATTCCCTTGATGACCTGAAGCGAATACCCTTCACCAACAAGGAAGACCTGCGGGATAACTATCCCTTCAAAATGTTTACCCTGCCGCTGCACGAAGTTGTCAGGATCCACGCCTCCTCCGGAACGACCGGGAAACCTACGGTTGTCGGTTACACGAAGAGGGACATTGAGACATGGTCAGAGCTTATGGCCCGCACCCTGTCCTGTGCAGGTGTACAGAAGGGTGATGTGGTCCATAACGCATATGGTTATGGCCTCTTCACAGGGGGATTGGGATTCCATTATGGAGCCGAGAAACTTGGCGCCACCGTAATTCCCATTTCAGGAGGAAATACCAAACGGCAGCTCATGCTCATGGAGGATTTCGGAAGCACGGTACTGACCTGTACACCATCATATGCCCTCACTATCTCCGAGATCCTGGATGAAGATGGAATTGATAAATCCCGCCTGAAGCTCCGCGTCGGTATCTTCGGAGCGGAGCCGTGGTCGCAGAACATGAGAATGCAGGTAGAGAATAAGCTGGGCATAGATGCTGTGGATATCTACGGGATCTCTGAAGTCATCGGTCCTGGTGTATCTGTGGAGTGCATCGAAGCCAAGACCGGCCTCCACATATTCGAGGATCATTTTATACCGGAGATCGTCGACCCCGATACCGGCGAGCAGCTACCCTACGGTGAAGTGGGTGAACTGGTCTTTACTACTATTACCAAGGAAGCCTTCCCTATACTGAGATACAGGACTCGTGATATTACGCGCCTCTTTTACCAGCCGTGCATTTGCGGCAGGACCCATGTGAGGATGGACAGGGTGACCGGCAGGAGCGACGATATGCTTATCATCCGGGGAGTTAATCTCTACCCGAGTCAGATCGAAAGCCTTCTGATGGGTATCGACGGCCTGGAACCACACTACCAGCTGGTCGTAAAAAGAGAAGGCACCATGGACACCCTTGACATAAACATCGAAGTGAATGAGTCTATATTCTCAGACGAGATTAAGAATCTGGAGAAACTCGAGAACCGGATTTTAAATGAAGTTAAGGACATTCTGGGAGTTTCTGCAAATGTTAAGCTTGTTGAGCCCAAGACTATTCAAAGGTTCGAGGGCAAGGCGGTAAGGGTTATAGATGAGAGGGAAATTTAGGAGACAAATAACCTCCTAAATTTTCCGGTCCAATGTCCAACGTCCAATGTCCAACGTGATATTCTAAAACTCACACCAGGGACACGAGACAATGGAAATTGGAGCATTAGAGCATTGGAAATTGGGTTTAGAACATTAGAGCATTAGAAATTAGAAGTGTTTAGTTGATGGTTTTGAATGAAGCCTATAGCCTAGAGCCTATAGCCTGTTTTTACCATTACGCATTACACTTCACGATTTTGGACATTGGACATTGGACTGTAACAACACGGGGTTAAGACAATGAAAGTTGAGCAGATTTCAATATTTATGGAGAACAAGGCAGGGAGGCTGGCCCAGGTAACACAGATCCTGGGGGACGCCGGGGTCAATATCAGGGCTCTTTCCCTTGCGGATACAGCGGACTTCGGTATTCTGAGGCTGCTTGTCAGTGACAACAACAAAGCCGTAAGCGCCTTGAAGAATAATGGTTTCACGGTTGGCCTTACCGAGGTCCTGGCCATAGAGGTGCCTGACAAGCCCGGCGGCCTGGCGGAGTTTTTGAAGATACTAGGTGATAACGACATCAATATAGAGTATCTTTACGCTCACAGGCGGGGAGATAATGCTATTATCATTTTCCGTTTTGACGACCTTAAAGGAGCAAGAAACGTCATCGATGGGGCTAATATAAGGATCGTTGAAGGAGAAGAACTTTATTCGATGTAGTTTTGGCTGGCCTGCTGTAAGCAGGTTTTGAGCCTTATGATTCACAGAAGCAAAATCATAACGGGGGGAAAGAGAGGAGAGCAATGAAAAAGCACAGGGTATTAAAGAAGATGGGTGTTGTTGCCTTGGGATTGGTCGTAATGTTCGCATTATTTTCCTGCACCAAGGCACCTGAGGCGCCCAAGGAATACAAGATAGGGGCTATTTTTGCATCAACCGGTCCCGCTTCAATGCTGGGACTCCCTGAAAAGAACACTGTAATGATGCTGGAGGAGCAGATCAACTCCGCAGGGGGCATTAATGGAACTCCGGTAAAGGTCATTTTCTACGATACGGAAGCCAATCCAACAAAAACAGTGACCTCAGCCAAAAAATTGATTGAGAAGGACATGGTGGACGTCATCATAGGCCCCACGACTTCCGGTACTACACTGGCCATAATCGACGTTGTCGAAAAGGCAAAGGTTCCACTGATCTCTGCCGCCGCATCAGTCCGGATAGTCAAGCCGGTCAAGCCATATGTGTTCAAGACGCCCCAGACCGACGTTATGGCTGTGGAAAAGATCTACGAAAAACTCCTGAAGGACGGGATCAAGAAGGTCGCTATTATCACTGTCAGCAATGGCTTTGGCGACTCCGGCCGCAACCAGCTTAAGATCCTGGCTCCCAAGTACGGCCTGACGGTCGTTGCTGATGAGAGGTTCGGGAAAAAGGACACAGACATGACGGTTCAACTCACAAAGATCAAGGGCACCGATGCTCAAGTCGTCATCTCCTGGGATACGAATCCCGGTCCGGCGGTTATCGCCAAGAACAGGAAGGCGCTCGGCCTGAAAATCCCACTGTATAACAGCCATGGAGTTGCTTCCAAAAAGTTCATCGAGCTTTCGGGTGGCGCCGCGGATGGTACGTATCTTCCAGCAGGTAAACTGCTGGTTGTAGACCAATTGGCTGCCAACGATCCCCAGAGGAAAGTACTTACCGATTACAAAAACAGCTATGAGAGTAAATTCGGCGGATCGGCAAACACCTTTGGCGGACATGCTTACGATGCTTTCTTTCTTGCCGTGAAGGCTATTGAGAACCTGTCCAACAAGAAAGTGAAGGTTACTCATGATGCGATCCGTGGCGAGCTGGAAAAGATCACAGGGTTTGTTGGTACGGGCGGTATCTTCAACTTCTCGGCCGATGACCACAACGGTCTGAACAAGGATGGTTTTGTCCTTGTAGAGATAAAGAACGGCAACTGGACCCTGGCTGAGTAGCAGCTGGGGAATTAGGGATCCTGGATTTTGCCTGCCCTGAGCATGCCGAAGGGGATCCTGGACCCTGATTAAAAGACCTGAATGGGGGCCGTTTTCCGGCCCCCTCTTTATGATTTCAGACGATGCCTTGAGCCCTTCAGGAGAGACTTCTTCCAGATGAGCCTCGAACAGCAGATACTCCAGTTTATAATCACCGGAATTACCGTTGGAAGTATTTATGCCCTCATCGGGTTGGGGTTCAACATCATCTACAACTCAACCGAGATCATCAACTTCGCGCAGGGTGAGTTTGTGATGCTCGGGGGCCTGATTGCCGTAACCGGCATCCAGGTCCTGCGCCTCCCAATATTTTTCGCCGCAATCCTGGCCGTTATCATGGTGGCTGTGATCGGCTTTGTGATGAATCTTCTTGCCATCCGTCCCCTGAAAGACGCCAGTCCCATAACTCTGATAATCATCACTATAGGCGCGTCAATATTCATAAGAGGAGTGTCAAGCTTTGTCTGGGGGAAGGAACCATACACCATCCCCGCATTTTCCGGTGACGAACCGATACCATTTTTCGGAGCCGTAATACAGCCACAGAGCCTGTGGGTTTTGTTCATCACTATGGTTATTGTCGTTGGGCTCAAGCTGTTCTTTGACAGGACCCTGACGGGAAAAGCCATGATAGCCTGCGCCTTTCAACCAAGAGCCGCGAGGCTCGTAGGAATAGACGTTTCCTATATGGTTCTCCTCTCGTTCGGGTTGAGCGGCGCTGTGGGGGCAGCGGCAGGTATAGTTATCGCTCCCATGAGTATGCTCCAGTACGACATGGGTGTGATATTGGGATTAAAGGGTTTTTGCGCGGCCATTATCGGGGGGTTGGGCTATCCGTGGGGAGCCGTTGTAGGTGGTATATCGCTGGGGATTCTCGAGTCCCTGGGCGCGGGCCTGATCTCAAGCGGCTACAAGGACGCCATCGCTTTCCTGATCCTGCTCCTGATGCTGTTTTTCAGGCCTCAGGGCCTGTTGGGCAGATCCAAGGGAGACCGGGTATGACATTCAGGTCTCTGCTCCGATCTCCCTACACGGGATTCAGCTTCTTTACGGTGCTGCTCCTCCTCATCCCTCTTGCGGTTACGAATGAATATTATCTGAATGTCCTGATCATCATAGGCATTAACTCGATCATTGTTATGGGCCTGGACCTTTTAATGGGCTATACGGGCCAGATATCGCTGGGCCATGCCGCCTTCTACGGGATAGGTGCCTATGTTTCCGGTGTCCTTTCGGCAAAATGGGGTGTTTCGCCCCTGATGGGCCTGCTGGTGGCTCTGGTGGGAGTGTCCGTCATTGCTTTTGCAGTGGGCAATCCCACCCTCAGATTACATGGTCACTACCTTGCCATGGCTACACTTGGTTTCGGAATTATCGTATTTATATTCTTCCAGGAGCTTATTTTTCTCACGGGCGGCCCATCAGGACTGGTGGGAATAGAGACAATGACCCTTTTCGGTATTACTTTCGATTCCGACAGGAGCTATTACTACCTTGTCTGTATGGTAATGCTGATTATACTGCTCCTGTCCATAAATCTGGTCAACTCCAGGGTTGGCAGGGCCTTGAGGGCCATACACGGATCTGAAGTCGCCGCAAACGTTCTCGGGGTCAAAACTTCCCGGTACAAGGTGGGTATTTTCGTAATATCGGCACTGTACGCGGCCGTGGCCGGCTGGCTTTATGCCCACTATATAACTTTCATAAGCCCGAGTTCATTCGATTTTTACTTTTCCATCAAACTTGTGACGATGGTTGTTATCGGGAGCCTCGGGAGCCTTTGGGGAGCAATTTTCGGTGCTGCTCTGCTTACCACTTTGCCCGAGTTCCTTACTATTGTGCAGGAATATGAAACTGTTACCTTCGGCATAATCCTGATGTCGGTAATGATATTCATGCCCAGGGGGCTGCTTAGAGGAGTGGAGGATTTATCGATTAAGATCTTTGCGAAGATATCTAATAGATCAGAAGTTCAGGAGGGAACAAAGCAATGACATCTCGCAAAGGATCCAAAATCCAAGGTCCAAAATCCAATATCAATATAGCGACAGTAAATACTACAAATAGATCTTGGATCTTGGGCATTGGACCTTGGATCGGCTTCAAAAATCAAAGGATTATCAGCAACTAATAAAATTATGGAATTACTTTTAACAACCGAAAAGCTAACCAAGGACTTCGGTGGCGTTCGAGCCCTTGACAATCTGGATCTGGAAGTTCGTGAGGGATTGATCCAGTCGGTCATTGGTCCCAACGGTGCGGGCAAAACCACCCTTTTTAACGTTATTTCGGGCGTCATACCTGCTACGAGTGGGCTGGTTCGCTTCAACGGAGAGACCATTACCGGTTTGCCGCCCCACCGTATATCCTCCCTGGGAACGACAAGGACATTTCAAAACCTGCAGCTTTTTTCAGAGATGACCGTTATTGAGAACGTAATGGTCGGTATGCACATGCGCTCTGCCGGTGGCTTCCTTTCCTCATCTTTCAAACTGCCATGGGTAGTTGCCGAGGAAAGGAGAATAAGGGACAAGTCAATGGAGTGGCTGGAAATGTTGGGACTTGAGAATGAGGCTGAGATGATTGCCGGAAGTCTGCCCTTCGGTCGGCAGAGAATACTGGAACTTGCAAGGGCACTGGCATCAAGGCCGCGACTGCTGATGCTCGATGAACCTGCTGCCGGTCTGAATATTAGGGAAACTCAGGACCTGGCAGGTTTAATAGTACGTATCAGTAAGCTTGATATCACAGTTCTGCTCGTGGAGCACGATATGGACCTGGTGATGGAAATATCTGATCACGTATCCGTTATGGACCAGGGAAGAAAGATCGCGGAAGGGGACCCTGAAACCATCCGCAACGATGAAGCGGTCCTGAAAGCATACCTTGGAGAGGAATAGCAAGTGCTCAAGGTACGAAACATAGATACATATTACGGACGCATTCAAATACTGAAGGGGGTCTCCATTCATGTGGGTGAGGGGGAGATCGTAGCGCTGATAGGCGCTAACGGAGCAGGAAAAACGACCCTGATCAACGCAATCAGCGGACTTTTAAAAGTCAGGTCTGGTACGATCAAGTTACAAGAGAAGGATATCCATAACACCCCTCCGGAAAAGATAGTCCGAGCTGGCATTTCGCAGGTGCCTGAAGGACGCATGGTTTTTCCTACCCAGTCAGTTGAAGATAATCTGAGATTAGGAGCTTACCCTCGTTTCCGGGCGAAGGAAAAGGACGGAATTGCAGATAGTCTGGAGGAAATATATTTGCTATTTCCAGCACTTAAAGATAGAACCTCACAGATAGCTGGAACTTTAAGCGGTGGTGAGCAGCAGATGCTGTCTCTGGGCAGGGCCCTCATGGCAAATCCGAAACTCCTGCTTATGGACGAGCCATCGCTGGGTCTGGCACCCATAATCGCATCTGAGATATTCAGGACTATTTCTCGATTGAGAGATGAGCGCGGTGTGACGATACTACTCGTGGAACAGAATGCCAGGGCCGCCCTCGCCATGTCTGATAGAGGTTATGTCCTTGAGACAGGTACAGTAGTGCTCCAGGACAGGGCCGACAGGCTACTTCAGAACAGGGAGGTTCAAAGGGCGTATATGGGGAGGGGGAAGAAGGAGATTTGGGATTCTTAGGAATCCGTTCAACGTTTAACGTTAATAAAGAAAGCTCAATAGCGAAATATACAATATTCAGGATGAAATATGCGTGGTGTAGTTTATTCGACTTTGAACCTTGAACGATTCACAAGACACGTTGAACATTGAACCTTGAACGTTGAACATTGGTTATCTCCCGAAGGAGAACGAAATGAAGAACCACAAGATCTGGAACGAAGAAGCGGAAACGATGGACAGAGGAGAGTTGGAGCAGCTCCAGGTAGAGCGCCTCCAGTCCACCCTGAACCGTCTATACCGCCACGTAAAGTTCTATAAGAGCAGGTTCGATGAGGTGGGCATTCTTCCATTGGATATCCTTTCAAAGGGAGATCTTGAAAAAATCCCATTCACAACAAAGGAAGACCTGCGTGAAAATTACCCATATGGCATGTTTTCAGTGCCGTTGAAAGAAGTTGTCAGGATACACTCCTCTACCGGGACAACGGGAAAGCCTACGGTTGTCGGTTATACGAACAACGATCTGGATAAATGGAGCGAAGTTGTTGCCCGTTTTCTCACGGCAGGAGGAGTCACCAGGGATGATGTAGTACAGATAGCCTTCGGATACGGACTCTTTACCGGTGGTTTCGGTCTGCACTACGGGGCTGAAAAGATCGGGGCATCTGTAATACCCATATCCAGCGGCAATACGCGGAAACAACTGATGATAATGGAAGATTACAGGACAACGGTTCTCGTCTGCACACCTTCCTATGCGCTGTTTTTGGCTGAACTGATGGAAAAATACAAGATAGATACAGGGAGGATGAGCCTCAAATACGGGTTGTTCGGGGCTGAACCGTGGTCCGAGAAGCTGCGTGACGAAATAGAATCCAGGATGGGGATAACAGCTACCGATAATTACGGCCTTTCAGAGGTAATGGGTCCGGGAGTCGCGGGAGAATGCCTTGAAAAATCAGGACTGCACATCAACGAAGATCACTTCATCCCGGAGATAATCGATCCGGAAACAGGGCATGTACTTCCCGAAGGCGAGACTGGAGAGTTGGTGATAACAACAATCGCAAGGGAGGCGATGCCCCTCATTCGCTACCGCACAAGTGATCTTACGAGATTGTACACGGACGAATGCATCTGCGGCAGGACCCTGATGAAGATGGAGAAGGTTAGCGGGCGAACAGACGATATGATAATTATCAGGGGAGTGAATATATTTCCCAGCAGGGTCGAGGAGATACTCTTCGAATACGAAGGCGTCAGTACCCATTACCAGATACGACTGTTCAAAGATGATTCACTGGACAGGATGGAGGTACTGGTGGAGGTTAATGAACGGCTCTTCTTCGATGAAATGAAAAAACAGCGGGATATGGTGGATAGCTTAAAAGAGGACCTGCGTGGTGCCCTGGGTATAAATGTGGGAGTCAAGTTGGTGGAGCCGGAGTCCATAAAAAGATTCGAGGGAAAAACCCAGAGAGTTGTTGATGAACGGGAGATCTGATTGAACTTTTGATAAGTGGAAATTGGAGATTGGAAATTGGGTTTTCACCACAGAGTCACAGAGGACACAGAGAAAGCCTTTGGGTTTTACCACGGAGGCACGGAGGACACGGAGAAATAGCCAGGCCTTGGGTTTAACCACAGAGGTCACAGAGAACACAGAGAAAAGCCTTGGTTGGGATTAGAGAATTAGATATTAGAGCATTAATTCGCATTCGGTTTCTTGTTTCTTGTTTCTAGTTACTGCTATTATGCCAACTAACAACCAACAACCAACAATTAACAACTAACAACTGACATGGTGGTGCCATGATGAAACAGAATCAAAAGGGCATAGAGAAGACCAAACCTCTTACCACTCTGTACAATCAGATGGACAAAGCCCG
>Ga0255053_10001084_pt1 | contig 14982 bp, 15 predicted proteins | sample JV7_2_22_MG_FD_188635 | JGI IMG/M metagenome (GOLD analysis project Ga0255053, IMG submission 188635) | Seawater microbial communities from Jervis Inlet, British Columbia, Canada - JV7_2_22 | ecosystem: Environmental > Aquatic > Marine > Inlet | place: Canada: British Columbia | collected...
GCCGACGCCGCCCCCATCCTCGATCGCCCCTCGGCGCGTCCCGACTGGCTCGAGGATGTTTGGTCCGGTCAGACGACGATCCACGACGTCGACCCCATGGCCCTGCTGCTGAAGTTGCTGGGTGACCCCGCCATCGGGTCTTCCGCCTGGGCCCACGAGCAATACGACCACATGCTCTTCCTGAACACCGTCATCGGGCCGGGTGGCGACGGATCGCTGCTTCGAATCAAAGGCACACAGAAGGCCCTTGCCGTATCCACCGATGGAAACGGAAGACTTTGTTACCTCGACCCTCGGCGGGGAGCGGCGCGTCTCGTATACGAGAGCGCCCTCAATGTGGCGGTCACCGGCGCCCGTCCTCTGGCGGTGGTTGACAACCTCAACTTCGGCAATCCGGAGAAGCCCGAAGTGATGTGGCAGTTGATCGAGACAGTGGAGGGCATATCGGAGGCCTGTGAGATGCTGGCCATTCCCGTGATCGGCGGAAATGTCTCGTTCTACAACGAGACCGACGGGATCGACATCTATCCGACCCCGGTGATCGGACTACTCGGACTGGCCGACCCGATGCCCCCGGATCCCCCACGGTTGAGCCGTGCGACAGAGGGCATGGAAATCTGGGTTATCGGGCCGGAGCCGACCGACAACCTCGCGGGGAGCGCCGCCCAGCGTGTTCTCGGAGGCGCCCTTCGAGGTCGGCCTACCGCCCCCAACCCGGCTATGGCTCATCGCGTGATCGATCTCGCGGCGGATCTCGCTCATTTGGTCCCGGTACTCCACGACATCTCGGACGGTGGTCTCGCTGTTGCAGTGGCTGAGATCTGCATTGCGTCTGGTGTAGGCGCCCGGATCAGCGACCCTGGACAGACCGCGATGTTCTCCGAAGACCCCCACCGGTTCGTGGTGGTGATGGAAGGCGGCACGACGGAGTTGCCCGCTGATCTGGCAAGACGTGTGGGAACCATCGTCGGCGCCAATCTGTCTTTCGGATCTGCCGGCCTTGACCTTTCAGTCATCACACGAACCTGGCGGGAGGCTCTACCCTCCGCTCTCGGGGTCGGGTGATGGCTTCCCTCGTGCTGCTCGATGTCGGCAAACCAACAGAGGTCGAGGCCACGATTGACGTGTCCGGCGTGTGGATCAACTCCGCCGACGTGGAGGCGGCCCTCGGTTGGGAGCTGAAGCCTGAAGGCCTCTGCCGTGATGCCATCTGCATCCCGGTCGAGGGCCGACCTGGCCTGATGAGTGACGGGCGGATGAACCTGGAAGGTCTGGCCGATCTACTGGGTCGACCACTCGCCCACTCCCCGGAGGAGGGCGTCGCCTACATGGGACCGCCGCTGGATCTCTTCAATCAGACGATCAGGACGCTGGAGGCTCCTGATTTCACTCTTCCGGATCTCGAAGGCCAACTTCACTCGTTGTCCGAGCACCGCGGATCGAAGGTGCTACTGGTGGCATGGGCCTCGTGGTGAGGCTGTCGCCATGACCTGCCCGGGTGGCAGTCCATCTACGAAGAACTCGCGATCGAGGGATTTGTGGTGATCACGGTGGCGACAGACCGGGCCGATGATGCGCGCTCATGGATCGAGCGGGCGAACCCCACCCACCCGACTCTTATCGATGAACACCATCGCCTCGGCGAGCTCTACAACATGGTGAACGTCCCGACCGTGGTGTGGATAGATGAGACCGGACGGATCACACGACCCAACGACGTTGCCTTCACCACCGAGAAGGGCGGCAGATACGCCAATGTCTCCACCGACGAGCAGATGGCCCTCCTCCGCGGTTGGGTGCGGGGCTCGTTGCCACCGCCGTCCGACGATGACGTCCGCAAGAAAGTGACGCCATTGTCAGAGGAGTCCTCACTCGCCCGCGCCCATTTCGGGCTGGGCTGGTGGCTACATCGGGAGGGTCGCTTCGGTGCCGCCGAGCATCAGTTCTCGATCGGCGGCGAGCTTGCTCCAGACGACTTCATGGTCAGACGCGGCACGATGCCGTTGAGAGGGTCTGATCCGTTCGGGCCGGAGTTCGTCGAAATGGTCACTGACTGGCTGGGACGCGGTCACACCTACTACCTGCCCTTGCCTGTCGAGTAGTTCTGTCTCGAGTGTCTTTCTGACGGTGCGCATGTCTCAAGAGCATGCGGCCGATTTCCACCGTCGCGTGCTCACGTTGGCCAACGAGTTCAAAGACAACGGTGATGACAAAGCCGACAACGTCTACGGATTCACCGCGTCGGTCTTCCTGACTGACACCCCATCGAGGTCCAAGAGGTGAAGGGTCTATCCAGACAGGGCGCACAAGAGTCGCCCACCATCATTCTTCTTTTCAGCGGCCCCATCGTCATCGCCAACGGTGAAAGGGACACGCCCAACCGCGAAGGTGAGTCACGCTTTCTGGAGCAGTTCCCAAACGCAGATCGCGTCGTCATAACCGACGCGGGTCACGCCTGCGCCCTTCAGCAGCCACAGCGGTTCGCCCAAGTCGTGGAACGTCTCATGGCGGTGACCACCTAGCCTGGGCCTGTGACAGCACTCGCGGCCGTTCTATCTGGTGGCTTGAGCACCCGCATGGGTCAGAACAAGGCGGACGTTCTCGTTCGCGACCGGACGATGCTCGAGATGGTTGGAGCAGCATTGAGGATGGTTGCCGACCGAATCGTTCTTCTTGGACCTGATCGAGAGGGGTGGGAGTCCTGGCCGGACTCCATTCATGCTCACGGGCCACTTGCCGGTATCGCAACGGCTCTCAATCGAACCGACACCGACCACGTGCTGGTCGTCGCCGTCGACCACCCGTTCGTCAGACATGAGACCCTCCGCAAGATGCTCGACCGGGCGGGTGATATTCCGGTGGTACCGGTGGATGACCACGGAAACCGTCAGGTCACCTGTGCCGTGTATCCCAAGACCATCGCACTCCTCGCTGCCGAAGAGGCTGCATTGGGTGGTTCGATCCAGAGTCTTCTCGATCGGGTGTCATTCGATGCCGTTCCACCCGATGTGTGGGGCTCATGGGGTGACGATGGTCGGAGTTGGTTTTCGGTTGACAGCCAGGACGCGCTTGGAGAGGCACTGGGGAGATATCAGGAGCAGTAGGGCCCAGTTTCTTTCCACCCCTACGATCTAGCCGGCAATGTCGCCGCGGGGATAAGGTTGATAGAGATGAACACCCAGGTCGACAAGCTCATCTACGTCGGTGACCCCATGTGCTCGTGGTGCTGGGGGTTCGCCCCCGAGATCGAGAGTCTTGCCGATGACTACCCGGTCGAGGTAGTCGTCGGCGGTCTTCGCCCCGGACCTTCGGCTCGGCCCCTGGACGACCGCATGGCGGTGTTCCTGTCAGATCACTGGGTGGAGATCAAAGAGCGAACCGGCCAACCCTTCGACACGGCGTTCCTGGATCGCCGCGACGGCTGGATGTATGACACCGAACCAGCGGCGATTGCCGTCACCCTGGTTCGTGAAATGGATGAGCCAACCACGCTCAACTATTTCACCACTGTCCAGCATGCCTTCTACGCGGATGGTCGTGATATCACCGACTTCGACGTCCTCGCTGATCTCACCGGAGATCTGGACATCGACCAGCATTCATTCAGAGAGCAGCTCGAATCTGATAGGGCGAAGAAGATGGCGTGGGCCGATTTCTCCAGGTCTCGCAACTGGGGTATCGGGGGTTTTCCGGCACTGATTGGAGGCCTCTCAGATGGCCAACTCGCCCTGCTCGCCCGGGGATGGACCGAAGCCGATCTCATCCGAACCAGCATCAACTCCGTAGAAGAGGCAGCGGTCGGTTGAGAGACCCCTTCGTTCCTCGACCAGAGATCCACCCCAACGCCGTCATCTCACCGGGCAGCCACATCTACGGCCATGTTGAGATCGGAGCACACACTTTTGTCTTGTTTGGCGCCGTCATTCGTGCCGAACTCGACCGGATCTCGATTGGGAATGAGACAAACATCCAGGACAACGCCGTCCTCCACTGTGATGAGGATGTGCCCTGTCTCGTGGGAGACAGGGTGACCATTGGGCACTCGGCTGTCGTGCACGGGGCTGTTGTCAAAAACGGAGTATTGATCGGGATCGGAGCGAAGGCCCTCAACCGAAGCAGGATCGGGGAGGGGGCATGGCTTGCCGCGGGATCTGTCCTGGCAGAGGGCAAGGAGATTCCGCCGTGGACCCTGGCGATGGGAGCTCCTGCCAGGCCGATTCGTGACCTGACGGAGGATGAGATCAGGCGAGCCGACGAAGGAGTGGGCCACTACCTCCAGCTTGCCGAGGTGTATCGCGAATTATTCTCCAAACTTCCCTGACCAGAACTGTGTGCAGGGTCAGGAGCGACCTACGATGGAGACGTGCCCGAGGAGGCCCAGATATCTGTTGTCGATGGCCCCCGTGAGGCTTGCGGGGTTATTGCCGCCTACTCGACCACGGAGCCACTCTCCCACCTGATCTACTTTGGTCTCTTTGCCCTGCAACACAGGGGGCAGGAGTCGGCGGGAATCGCCACATCAGACGGTGAGACCATGACGGTGTTCAAGGACATGGGACTCGTCGCTCAGGTTTTCGATGAGCCGGCTTTGGCCGGTCTGGAAGGCCACATCGGCATCGGTCACACCCGATACTCCACCACCGGATCGAACAACTGGGCCAACGCTCAGCCCGCCCATCGTCAGGTGGGAAGCACCAGCGTTGCGCTTGGCCACAACGGAAATCTGACAAACACCGCGGAGCTGGCCGCTTCTCTCGGGATATCGGGAGCAACAACGGATTCCGATCTGATGGCCGAGGGCATTGCCCGGGCCATCGACGACGATCGATCCGACTCCCGCGGGCTGGAGGTTGCCCTGATGGAGGTGGCACCCACCTGGAAAGGAGCCTTCTCACTGGTGCTCATGGATCAGGGAAGGATCGTCGGGCTGCGAGACCCCAATGGGTTCAGACCGCTCTGTCTTGGCTCCCTCGGAGAAGGAGGTTGGGTTCTCGCATCCGAGACGGCTGCTCTCGATCTCGTCGGCGCCAAGTTCGTTCGCGAGGTCGCTGCCGGCGAGATGGTCGTGATCGACGCCAATGGAGTGAACAGCTACCACCCGTTCGGGGAGGTCAAGCCGGGGCTCTGTCTGTTCGAGTTCGTCTACTTCGCCCGACCCGACAGTCAGATGTATGGCCGAACAATTCACACTGCCCGTTACGAGATGGGGCGCAGCCTGTCGGAAGAGCACCCTGTCGACGCCGATGTCATCGTGCCTGTACCGGAATCGGGCATCCCGGCCGCTCAGGGTTTCGCGGCGGCGAGCGGCATCCCCTACACCGATGGCTTGGTCAAGAATCGTTACATCGGCCGGACGTTCATCGAGCCCTCTCAAATGCTCCGCGATCAGGGCATCCGGCTCAAGCTGAACCCGATACCAGAGAACCTCGAGGGCAAGCGAGTAGCCCTCGTCGACGACTCGATTGTGCGGGGATCGACGACAAGGAAGCTGGTGGCCATGGTCCGCGAAGCAGGCGCTACCGAGGTTCACCTCCGGGTGTCATCTCCCCCCTATCGGTGGCCGTGCTTCTACGGGATGGACACCTCCGACCGATCCACCCTCATCGCTGCCCGTAAGGACGTTGATGAGATCAGGGAGCATCTGGATGCTGACTCGCTCGGCTACCTCAGTCTCGATCGCCTGATGGGAGCCACCGGCGTGGCCGATGCCGGCTTCTGTACGGCGTGTCTATCGGGCGTATACCCCACCGCGATACCCGACACGACTGGCAAATTCCATCTCGAGCGATCCTGACATGACCTCCTATCGCGATGCGGGCGTCGACCTCGACGGCGCATCCAAACATGTGGCCAGCATCTCCGAGGAGGTGCGATCGACATGGACCGAGAGTGTTGTCGGAGCGTTTGGGGGGTTTGCGGCGGGGGTCGAGATCCCACCTGGATACGACAACCCGGTCCTGATGATGTCCACCGACGGCGTGGGGACGAAGCTGGATCTTGCCCGGCGGGTGGACGTATGGAACGGGGTGGGGGCCGACCTCGTCGCCATGTGTGTCGATGACCTGGCCGCCGTCGGAGCAAAGCCCCTCGGATTCGTCGATTACATGGCTGTGGGATCACTTCAGCCCGAGCGGGACACGGCGATTGTGAAATCGATTGCCCGCGCTTGTCGAGAAGCCGGATGCGCCCTTCTTGGAGGTGAAACTGCAGTGCATCCCGGCGTGATGGAACCCGATGCGGTCGACCTGGCCGGCGCTGTCATGGGCGTCGTCGAGAAAGGTGATGAGCTGGGCCCACATCTGGTCAGGGATGGAGATCTCATCGTTGGTCTTTTGTCCCCCAACCTTCGATCCAACGGTTTCTCCCTGGTCAGAGTGGTCTTCGGAGATGAACTCGATCAACATGCCGAGGCGCTCCTCGAGCCGTCAGTCATCTACTCGCCCGCGGTGCTCCAGGCCGTCTCCACGGGGGGTGTCCACGCTGCTGCCCACATCACCGGTGGTGGAATCGCCGAGAACCTCGGCAGGGTCGTCCCGGAGGGTTTGAGTGCGATCATCGACACCTCGACCTGGCAGATTCCACCGGTCTTCGATCTCGTGTCCGATCGGGGAGTGAGCCAGGACGAGATGTTCCAAACCTTCAACATGGGGATCGGCTTCTGCCTCGTGATTGACTCGAACGTCCTCGCCGATGTCGCTGCCGCAGTCGGCCAACACGGCCCCACAGTTATCGGACGGATCACGACCGGCAATTGTGTGCACCTGTCCTGAGGGTTAGTCCTCGTACCCCGATAACACGGCGTCGACTTCAGCCGCTAGGTCCCTCTTCCGCTCACCGTCGAGAAACGACGATGTGATCGAGTTGCTAGCCAGAGCGGTGAGGTCGACCGAACTCAGCCCGAAAGCACCTGCGACTGCCGAGTAGTTGTCCAGGACGTAACCACCGAAATAGGACGGGTCGTCTGAGTTGACGCTCACCAACAGCCCCAAGTCCATCATTTCCTTGATCGGGTGATCCTCGACCTTCTCGACGACCTTGAGGGCCACGTTGGACAACGGACACAATGTCAGAGGGATCTGGTCGCGTCGAAGCCGTTCCACCAGTTGAGGGTCCTCCAGGCTGCGCACGCCATGATCGATTCGCTCCACGCCAAGAGCATCGAGGGCGCCGACGACATATTCAGGCGGCCCCTCTTCGCCGACATGTGCCACGGCCTTCAATCCAAGTTTCCTGGCCATCCGGAACGCCTCGGAGAACGGTTCCGGTGGGTTGCCCACCTCAGAGGAATCGAGACCGACAGCAACCACCCCATCGAGGTGAGGCTCGGCGGTGATCAGCGTGGCCACAGCATCCTCGCCACTGAGGTGTCGGAGAAAGCAAAGGATCAAATCGGCCGTAACGCCAGACCTAGAACGGGCGTCAGTGATGGCTTCACGAAAGCCCTGCATGAAGACTTCAAACGGAATTCCTCTGGCCGTGTGGGTCTGAGGATCAAAGAAGATCTCGGCGTGACGCACGCCATCGGCAGTCGCCCGATCGAGATAGGCAGCCATCAACTCGTAGAAGTCGTCCGGAGTCTGCAAGACGGCCGCGCCCTGGTAGTAGATGTCGAGAAACGACTGAAGGTTGGTGAAGTCGTACGCCTCCGCCACGCCGTCGACACTCTCAAATGGCAGATCAAAGCCATTGCGCTCCCCCAGCCCAAACATCATCTCCGGTTCGAGCGTGCCCTCGATATGAACGTGAAGCTCCGTCTTCGGTAGTGAGCGTACGAATTCGTCCATGCCGCTCATGGGGCACTGTCCCAGGGTCTCACCGAGACTTCGCTGAGATCGGCGGTGCCAGGAGGGGTCTCACCGCCCAGCATGACACGTGACGATTTGATGGTTGACATCTCGCAACGGTAACGATCGATTCGAAGAACGGGTCCAACTCGTGATTAGCTTGACTCTGATCGAGAACCTCAAGGAGTGGAAATGACGATCGAAACAGCGCCTGAGCGCACTATCAACTATGCCTTCCTTCTCGGAGGCCTGACCGCACTCATCTTCGGCATCATCTTGTTGATCCGACGCGAGGAGGCCATCGAGCTGTTGGTCATCCTCCTCGGCCTCTGGTGGCTCATCCAGGGGGCTTTCATGCTCTTCTCGGTGTTCATCGACCGCGAGGATTGGGGCTGGAAGATTGTCCTGGGCCTACTTGGACTCACCGCAGGTGTCGTCGTGCTGGCGAACCCGATCGACAGTGCCACCTTCCTCGGCTCGACGCTGGCGATCATCCTGGGTGTCATCGGAGTGATCATCGGAGTGTCGTCCATATTCGGCTCATTCCGTGGCGGCGGTTTTGGCGCACTCGTCTTCGGTGTCGTCAGCGGTCTCATCGGGCTGCTCTTCATCTTCAACCCATCCAGCTCGGCCTCCCTGATGGTGACGCTGTTTGCCGTTCTCCTACTCATCGATGGCATCGCCGGCGTCTTTCTGGCAATCAAGTACAAGTAACCGATCCGCTTGTTTGAAGAAAGGGGGGCGCCCGTCGGGCGCCCCTTTTTCGTCTGGTGCCCTGGCGCATTTGCCGTGGCCGGGGCCTTCCAGGGCCAGTTAGGCTTTGCCCATGAGCGATCTCAATAGCCGGCACCGGGACGTCATCGCTCCCGTCATCGCGTTCAACACCAAGATCCATGCCGCCTCCGCAGCGGGCATGTGGATCACTGACACCGAGGGCAACCGTTGGGCGGACTTTGCCTGTGGCACAGCCGTCGCCAACCTCGGTCACAACCACCCGGCCGTTGTGAAAGCAGCCCATGCCCAGATCGACAAGGTGATCCACTCCGGGATGATCTTTCACTACGACTCTGTGGTGGAGGCGGCCGAGAGACTTCGTGAGATCACTCCACCGGAGATCGAGAAGTTCGCCTTCGCCAACTCCGGGACCGAGGCGGTTGAGGCGACGGTGAAACTGGCCAAGTACACGTCCGGTCGTCAGGGTGTGATTGCATTTCGTGGCGGGTTCCACGGTCGCACAATGGGGTCTGTCGCCTACACCACGTCGAAGGCGAAGTATCGGGACGGCTATCACCCTGTGCTCGGATCGGTTTTCGTAACCCCATTCCCCCACCCCTACCGCTGGGGAATGTCCACGGACGAAGCGATCGATCTGTCCTTGCACGAGCTGGCAATGACTTTCAAGCACGTCGTCTCACCAAAGAACATCGCATGCTTTCTCGTCGAGCCTGTCCAGGGCGAAGGCGGCTATTACCCGGCACCGCCCAAGTTTCTCGATGCCCTCAGAGAGTTGGCCGACGAGCACGGGATCCTGCTCATCTACGACGAAGTGCAGACAGGGTTTGGACGAACGGCCGAATGGTTTGCCTCCGATCATTTCGACGCCAAGCCGGACATCATGGCCATGGGCAAGGGAATCGCCAACGGATTCCCCCTGTCCGCGTATGGAGCGCCCCGGGAGAAGATCGACTCCTGGCCGGTCGGATCTCATGGCACCACCTATGGCGGCAACCCTGTTGCCGCGGCCGCATCAGTTGCGGTCATGGACACCACTGGCGACCTGTTGCCACATGCCCGCGAGCTGTCGATTCACGCTTTCAACAGGTTCCACCAACTCGCCGAGCGTTACGAGACGATCGGTGACGTTCGCGGGCTCGGTCTGATGATCGGGGTGGAGTTTGTCGAAGACCGAGCGACCCGAGTCCCCGACGCCAAGGCGTTCCAACACATCCAAGCACACGCCTTCGACCGCGAGCTGATCATCATCGAGTGTGGACCTGATGGAAACGTCCTCCGTTTCATCCCACCCCTGATTACGACCAAAGAAGAACTCGACTGGGCCATCGATCTCATCGACGAGGGCCTGGCCAGTTGGGGACAGACGCGCTCCTAGGAGTCTGCTGATCCACGCTGATCTGGTAGTTCTCCGAGTTGCTGGTACCCTTGTCTGATCCGTATCGGGTGGAGGCCAGCGCAACGTCGCTTCCCCGGTGATAAAACGGCCCACCTCTCACCTGGTTTTGGACTGCCTCTCCAACCGACCCTCGACCCACAAGGCGTTGTTCGCCGACGGTCGAGTGAGAACGGCATATCCAGCTAGCGCCCCGACATGGGGTGAGGAGACATCATGACGTCCACGTTCGCCCAACTCGGGCTACCCGACCCCCTTGTGCGATCTCTCGCTAAACACGAGATCGTCGTGCCTTTCCCCGTCCAGGAGGCCACCATCCCCGATGTCCTCGCGGGCAGGGATGTTTGCGGCAAGGCACCGACCGGGTCCGGCAAGACCCTTGCCTTCGGTTTGCCGCTTCTCACCAAGGTCGACAAAGCCACCCGCCAACGGCCCCGTGCCCTGATCCTGGCCCCAACACGCGAATTGGCCGAACAGATCAAGCAGGAGCTGGCACCTCTTGCCAGAGCCGTCAACCGATACGTGGTCGCCATCTATGGCGGCGTCGGATACGGCCCCCAGAAGGGCGCCCTCCGCAAGGGTGTCGATGTTCTCGTTGCCACTCCAGGACGACTGGAAGACCTGATCGAGCAAAGGTCGGTCGACCTGGGCGATGTTGACACTGTCGTAGTGGACGAGGCGGACCGCATGGCCGACATGGGGTTTCTCCCAGCCGTGCGACGCATCCTCGACCAGACCTCGCCGAAGCGGCAGACCCTTCTCTTCTCAGCAACACTCGATGGTGACGTCGCTGTGCTCATCCGCGATTATCAGCAAAATCCAGCCCGACACGAAGCGGGGACAATCGAATCGGAGACCATCGACGCCAGACATCACTTCTGGTTGGTTCAGCACCACGATCGTATCCAGCACACGGCCGATCTGGTCGACGAGATGGGAAAGACGATAGTGTTCACCCGTACCCGTCACGGTGCCGACAGGCTCGCTCGTCAATTGGACAAGGCGGGCATTGCTGCTGTGGCGATGCATGGGGGACGCTCACAGAATCAGCGCACAAGGGCCCTCAAGGCATTCTCAACTGGTCGCGCCCAGGCCCTGATTGCCACCGACGTCGCCGCACGAGGAATTCATGTCGACGATGTGGAGTCAGTCATCCACTTCGATCCGGCCGGCGATCACAAGGATTACCTTCATCGATCGGGAAGAACCGCCCGAGCCGGCGCCTCGGGCACCGTCGTCAGCCTCGTCACCGGAGAGCAACGTCGCTCAGTCCAACGCATGCAAACAGATCTCAGGTTGAATGCACCCATCAAAGAGCCTCGAATGGAGGACCTTCGCAACGCCGGTCACCGCATCGGCGAACCAAGCTCGCAACTCGAGACGAGACGATCGTCTCACAAGCGGCCGGCCACCAGGACGAGAACCAAGGCAAGGACTTCAAACGGGCACAGCACCTCAGGGGCACAGAGCCTCTATGTGGCCAACCTCCCGTGGGAAGCAACCACCGATGAGCTGGAAACTCTCTTCGGGCGCTACGGCAAGGTCCACGAGACGACGATCATCGCCCATCCTCGAACTGGTCGCTCAAAGGGATTCGGTTTCGTCGAGATGACAGCTTCTGACGCGCGAACAGCCGTCAGGGAGCTGCATGGCTCGGTGATGGGGGGACGGGACCTCACCGTCCGACTCGCCCGACCAAAAGGCGGAAACACCTAACCATCGGCTCAGGCATCGTCGTCTGGCATGCAATTACCAGCTCGGTATGCTTTCCGGCATGCTTCTGGAGAGGGAAAAAGAACTCGGAGGCCTTGGAGATCTCCTTGCCCATCTGGACTCAACAGGTGGGAAGGTGGTATTGATTCGCGGTGAAGCCGGTATTGGCAAGAGTGCCCTCGTCGGAGGGTTCTTAGAAGCGCTCGATGACGAAGCCCATGCCTATCTTGGGTTCTGCGACGATCTCCTGGTTCCCAGACCATTGGACCCTTTCTGGGATATGGCGCGAGACGAGCCATCGTTGAAAGAGCCTCTAGACGATGGTGACCGTCCTGGCGTGCTGGAAGCCGTGCTTGACCTCCTCTCGAGGACACTGCGTCCCACCGTCATGGTGATCGAGGACACCCATTGGGCCGACGAGGCAACCCTCGACGCCATCAAGTACATCGGCAGGCGGGTTGGAAGAACCAACGGCCTGCTCATGCTCACCTACCGGGACGGAGAAGTTGACTATGACCACCCGCTGCGTGGCGTGATTGGTGATCTTCCACCTCAAGACGTGGCGAGAATCCAACTCGGTGGCCTTTCCCTGGCCTCGGTGTCTTCGATCATCGGCGACTCTGAGATAGACCCGAGAGTCGTTCTGGATGCCACCAATGGCAACCCGTTCCTGGTGACGGAAATGGCGTCCACGGATGGTGATGCTGTTTCGGCCTCGCTTCAGGATTCGGTGATGGCTCGAGTGCAGAAGTTGTCTCCGGCGGCTCGTGAGATGCTGAAGACCATTTCGGTCATCCCGGAGCCAATTCCCGGACTGGATGTATTGGGGCTGACCGGCGCAACCGAGGACCGACTGGATGAATGCGTTCGACGCGGTTTGCTGGACACGGAAAGCGGATTCGTGGGATTTCGCCATGACCTGATCAGACGGACGATTGAGTCAACGCTCACAGCGAGTGAAAGGGTGGCAGCGAATCAACTGGTCCTCGATGGTCTGCCTGACGAGACCTATGACACTCACCCCTGCCTCATCATCCATTGTGCCGTCGAAGCCAACGATATCGCCCGCGTGGTCGACCTCGCTCCTAGATCGGCACGATACGCCGTGAGCATGGGAAGCCATCGGCTCGCCGTCGAGGACTTTCGCCAGCTGGCACCGCACCTGGAGCTACTCGCTGCCGATGACAAAGGTCCGATTCTCGAGGATTGGGCACGTGAGGAGTTCCTCATCGACAACAACGATGAAGCGATCGAATTGAATCACCTAGCGCTTCGCCACTACCGAGAGCGTGGCAACGTCAGTGCCGAGTCGAGGATTCTCGCCCAAGCCGCACATTTCTATGAGAACGACGGACAGCGTGATCAGGCAGAGGAGCTGGCCCGCCGGGCCGTGGACGTCTTGGGAAAGAACCCAAACGGTTCTGATCTGGCAAGGGCACTCGAAGTGAACGCCTACCTGAACACCATGGCCGGCAATGTCTCCATCGTCCCCGAATTGGTCGAACGGACATTGGAGGCCGGTGGATCCGATATCGATGAGCGGATCCTGATCCGATCCCTCAACCACCGAGGGATAGTTGCCAACATCGCCAACTATCCGGAAGGCAAGTCCAGTCTGGATGAGGCCTGGAAACGTGCCGAAGCAGCAGAGCAGTGGTACGAGGAGAGTCGAGCACTATTCAATCACGCTTGGGCGGCCGTTGAATTTCGAGATCTTGCGATTGCATCGGACTACGTGCGGAGGTCGATCGCATCAGCCGCCCGACATGAGCTTCCGGCACTCGAGGTCTACGCAGAAGCGATGCACGCCAGGATCCTCGAACTGGAGGGTAAGTGGGTCCAAGCGGAAGACCTCGCCAGAGATCTTTCCGACAGCTGGGCGCTCAGTCAGATGGTCGCACTCCCAATTCTCGGTGTGCTCGAAGCCAGGACCGGCCGGGACTCTGCCCGGGCCACGCTGACGCAGGCATGGGAGATGGCTGTCGTTGCGGATGAGAACCAGCGTCTGGTGCCGGCTGCTGCTGCCCTCGCCGAGCATGCCTGGATCGCCGGGGATGTCGAGATGCCGGTGTCCGAGTTCAAGAAAGTGATGACTGAGGAGTTGGACAAGGGATTCCGCTACTCACCCGGGGCCATAGCCTTCTGGCTATGGAAGCTGGGTGAGCTAGAGAAGGCACCCGACGGGATCGCCGAGCCATACCGGTTGGTTATCGAAGGCAAGCCTCGTCAGGCGGCCGCCATCTGGGAGAAGAAGGGCGTTCCCTACGAGCGTGGGTTAGCCCTGACGCATGGCAGTGAAAAGGATCGTCTCAAGGCATTGGAGGTCTTCGAAACACTGGGAGCAACCGCGGTTGCCTCCAAACTCAGAAAAGCTCTACGAGCCGAAGGTGTTGCTGTTCCCCGGGGCAAAGGTCGGGACACCAGACGTCACGCTGCGGGTCTCACCGCACGTCAAGCTGAAGTCCTCGCGCTCCTGGATGAGGACCTCAGCAACACCGAGATTGCCGACAGATTGTTTGTGTCACCGCGGACGGTCGAGAACCACGTCTCGGCCGTGCTGATGAAGCTGGACTCCTCCACAAGGGACGAAGCTGTGGCTCGGGCCCGCGGCGACGGACTACTTCCAATCCACGGCTAGGCCTTGCCTCTTGACCTGTTGACCAGTTTTCTCAATGTCGGCCTTGACTTTCTTGCTGCCGTCTAGGTAGTGCTTCGAATCTGCGCTGAAATCTAGGTGGTGTTTGGTCGTCATATGGGTAGTCCACCCCGATGACGATGGGATCCCTTTCCCATACCTTCGAAGTGTGACCGGCCAACAACACAAGGAGGAGCCTGATGTCACTTTTCAGCGCAATTGCACATGACGGTGCACCCCCAACGAGAGGACTCTCGCGCAAGACAATCGGGATGGTGGTTGCTGGACTCGCCCTTGGCGTCGCGCTTGGATTCGCCATCGTCAACAACCAGACAGCGGCAGAGTCGTCCGCCGCAGCGGTCGCACCCTCTACCGGCCTGGCCCAGGATGAATTCATCCGTCTGAACACCACCGACCTTGAGAACCTGGTATCAGCGTCCTCGACGGCTGTAACAGAGTCTCAGGCTGCTGTTACTCCGTTCATTCGGATGAACACCACCGACTTGGACAATCTGGCGGCAGTGGCTGTTGCTGTCGACCCGTTCATCGACTTGAACGTCAATTCCTACGAGGGGCTGACACCAGCAGCAGCTGTTGAATCTCAGACAGTGGTCGATTCCAACTTCCTGAACTGGAACATCGCTTCACTCGAGTACCCGACTGCCCGATACACCGAGCAGTCAAGCGGTCCGAGATAGAACAGCCAACAGATGTGGGCGCGG
>Ga0255053_10001088_pt1 | contig 14947 bp, 14 predicted proteins | sample JV7_2_22_MG_FD_188635 | JGI IMG/M metagenome (GOLD analysis project Ga0255053, IMG submission 188635) | Seawater microbial communities from Jervis Inlet, British Columbia, Canada - JV7_2_22 | ecosystem: Environmental > Aquatic > Marine > Inlet | place: Canada: British Columbia | collected...
AATTTCTTGACCTCTTTCTTTTCGATCCAATTCTCGGGTTCGAAGTCCTTGACCTCGGCCCCGATATGAACCGGGAAGTCCGAGGTGTCGAATCGCGTGATGGTGGACACCCCGCTGGTACCGGCAGTCACTCCAGCCCAGGTGGGTTCAGTCCCGATCCCGAGGGGCGAGACCAGACCGACCCCGGTGACCACGACCCGACGCGACATCAGCCAGCCGGATTCTGCTTCAGAAACTCGTTGGCATCTTTGACGGTCGCGATCTTCTCGGCCGCCTCGTCCGGGATCTCGACCCCGAACTCTTCCTCGAAGGCCATCACCAGCTCGACCACGTCGAGCGAGTCCGCTCCGAGGTCATCCACGAATGATGCATCAGCGGTCACCTTCTCGGCATCCACACCCAGCTGTTGCACGATGATTTCTTTGACTTTCGCTTCTACGTCCATTGACTTCCCCTCCTCTGGTTTGTCCGTGGGTCAGACCCACCGCTGCGGTCAACGCATCAAGAAAACAACCGGCCCCACAGCACCAATCGCACCCTGGTTCACCGGATGCGACCTCGCTGCGGGATCTTCCGCCGCCTTCTCGTGTCGCGACCCATTGTTCAAATCGGCCTTCGCCGCGAACCGAACGCTGTACGTGATAGCACACGGGCTCCACCCACGCAAGTGGCACATTCCCCTTGACATAGTTTCGAAAAAGGAGTATTCAGCCAGTTAGCGCCGCATTCAGTCGGCGATGGGAGGCCCGCATGGAGTCGTATCTGACCGCCAAAGAAGCCGCCGAGTACCTCAAACTGGCAGAACGCACGCTCGTGCGACTCGCCCATGAGGGCAAGATCCCGGGGGTCAAGATAGGCGGCCAATGGCGGTTCCGACGCGCACTCCTCGACGAATACCTGGATACGCTTGCATCGGAATCAGTGGCGACGTCCGGCGCCTCGCCGAGCCAGGTCATCGACGCTCCGATGGCGGAGATTTTCACCGTCGACCAGATCATTCCCGATCTCAAGGCCGGCAACCGTCCAGAGGTCATCCATGCCATGGCTGAGCATGTGACCGGGCTCGGACTGGTTGAGGACCAGGCGTGGCTCGAAGCAGCGCTCGCGGCACGCGAACGCCTAGTGCCGACCGCGGTTCCCGAAGGAGTCGCGTTCCTCCATGCGAGGCGCCGAGCATCAGACAAATTCCCCAAGCAGTTCATCGCCATGGGTCGGTCGCCTGAAGGCGTTGTTTTCGGTTCGCCGGACATGGGAAAGACGAACATCTTCTTCCTCCTCGCATTGCGGAACGACGCTCTCCACCTACGGTGGTTGTCCCGTCTGGCCTGGATCGTCCGCAACCCGACCCGACTCGGACGGCTGACGGATGCCGACTCGGCCGATGCCATCCACGCCGCAATGCTCGAGGCCGCCAACGCCTTACCCGGCGCGCTCAGACCGACTGGCGCACCGGCAGGACGCTGAACTCAGTTTTGAATTCTTAGTTTTGAGTTTTGAGTTTCCGGCAATCCTCCCCGCGAATAGCGGGTGAGCTGTAGATAACTCAAAACTCATAACTCAAAACTCATAACTCCCGTTACAATGGGCCACCTATGAAGATAGCCCTGGTTGGCAGTCATGGTGTCGGCAAGACGACGCTGTGTTTCGAGCTCGCTGCAGCACTCAAACGACGCAACGCCGACGTCGAGATGGTGCGCGAGGTCGCCCGCCGTTGCCCGCTCCCGATCAATCAGGAAACAACCGTCGCCGCCCAGGAGTGGATCCTCCACACGCAGGTCGCGTCGGAGATCGATGCCGCCGCGAACAGTGAAGTCGTTCTCTGTGATCGATCCGTGCTCGACAATTACTGCTACCTAGTTCACGCCGCAGGTTCGCTTCGCGCCTGGGAGAGCTTCATTGACCACTGGCTGCCCACCTACGATGTCCTGGTCCACGTGCCAATTTCGGAACGCCCTTCTTTCGATGGGGTGCGAGCCGTCGACCCCACCTTCCAGCAGCTCATCGATGTTCTGCTCGAGGGCATGATTGCCGCCCGAGGCCTCGCGCCTCTGCGTCTCGAGGCATCGGACCGCGAGGGATGGTGCGACGTCATCGTCGATGCGTTGCTGCCGATGCTGGAGCCCACCCTGCCGTTGTTCGAGGGAGGTCAGGGCTCGTGAGCGAGCGGCGTGAAGACCAACGCCGGGCAGCACATGGCGCCCTCGATGAAGCCGCTGCGGATCTGGTCGAGGTCATTGATGGCTCGGTCGCCCAACTGTGGGAGACCATCGAGTCGCTGGAGCGACTGCAGCCGCGCAACCTCGAGCGCTTTCGGGTCTCGATTTTCGGTTCGGCCAGAATCGCGGAATCACACCCGTTGTTCGCAGAGGCGCAAGAGCTGGCGCAGCGCCTTGCCGAGGCCGGCTGCGACATCGTCACGGGTGGCGGTGGCGGACTCATGCAGGCGGTCGACCTCGGAGCTTCGCGGGGTGCGGTGAATCAACCGGCTGACGGAAACCTTCCGGTGCGACTGGTCACCGATGATGAAGATGCACCCTTCGTGGAGCGAGTCTACCGACACCGCACGTTTTTTTCCCGGCTCCACCACTTCGTGCGACTGTCGTCGGCATTCATCGTCCTTCCCGGTGGCATCGGCTCGACCCTCGAGGCGATGATGGTGTGGCAGCTCCTGCAGGCCAAACATCTCCCGCCGACGCCGTTCCTCCTTTACGGCGGCCATTGGCGCGGGCTGCTTCGCTGGATCGAGGACGAGGCCCTCGGCCAGGGATATCTCGAGGAGGAGGACACCCGCCTGCCGATCCTGGTCAACACGGTCGACGAGGCTGTGGAGATCATCCTTCAGACCCTGCGCGAGTTCCAGGCGCGATCGGCGGATTCGCCTGAGGGGGAATCGTGAGCGACTCGTCCGGCACGCCGGATCTCGTGATCCGGGGCGGCCTGGTCCTGCCGATGGTCTCGGACGGCGACTTTTTCCGGGGAGACGTCGCGATCAGCGACGGCCGCATCACGGCCGTGACCGATAACACGGGCGATAATTACGATGCCGCCCGCATCCTCAACGCCAGCAATGCGGCAGTACTTCCGGGCTTCATCCAGGGCCACGTCCACGTCGTGCAGTCGCTGCTCCGGCACCAGGCGGATGGCCTCGAGCTCCTCGACTGGCTTCGGCTTCGCACCTGGCCCTATGAGGCGGCCCTCGATGGCGACGGGGTCGAAGCGGCGGCCGAGCTCGGGATCGTCGAACTCCTGAGCGGCGGCACAACGACCGCGCTCGATTTCGGCACCACGCACGACCACGATCGGGTCTTTCACGCCGCCGAAAGGCTCGGCATCCGATTCGTATCCGGCAAGACCCACATGGACGTCGGCGCCGGCGCACCGGCGGCCCTTCTCGAGGACCCGGAGCGCTCGCTTTCCGACGCCGCCGAACTCGGGCAACGCTGGCATGGTGCCGCCAGTGGAAGACTGGGTTACGCAGTCGCCCCTCGATTTGCCCTCTCGTGCTCACCGGGCCTCTTGCGCGGCTGCGCCGATCTCGCCCGCGCACACGGATGGTTGCTGCAGACCCACGCGGCCGAGAACAGTGACGAGGTCGAAGAGGTCCGCGCTCTGAGTGGCTTGGGCAACATCGACTTCCTCGACAGCCACGGTCTGGTTGGCAAGGACGTGATCCTGGCGCATGGCATCCACCTCGATGAGGCCGATGTCCGACGCCTGGCCGAGACCCGGACTACGATCTGTCACTGCCCCGGCGCCAACCTCAAGCTCGGTTCCGGAATTGCCGATGTGCCTGGCCTGCTTCAGGCCGGGATCCCGGTGATACTCGGTGCGGACGGTCCGCCGTGCAACAATCGATTGTCGATCTTCCACGAAATGAGCCTCGCGGCAACGATTCACGGTCTGCGCCACGGCCCGGCGGCCCTCGATCCGTGGGCGGTGTTGGGGATGGCCACACGGGACGCTGCCGCGGCTCTCGACATGGGAGACGAGATCGGGACCCTCGAGAATGGGAAGGCTGGTGATGTCGTCGTGGTTGAGCTTGACGAGTGGTCGGCCTTGCCGGGCGGCGACCCGGCGTCGCGGATAGTATTTGGAGGCGGTCCGCAAATGGTCCGCCACGTCGTTGTGGCCGGGCAGCCCCTGGTCGTCGACGGCAAGCCGGTAGACGTTGACGCCAAGGCTCTGCGGAAGCGCATTGACGAGGCCTGGAAGGCAACGAGGCGGAGGATGGAGGAGATGCAATGAAGATCGGTTCATCACGCATAGCGATCGATCACCTCGACCGCTATCTCGCCAAGAAAGAGTATGACAAGGCGCTCGAGGCGATCAAGAAAGAGCTGGTCAAGAACCCCAGCCAGCTCAACCTGAGGCTACGTCAGGCTGAAATCCTCGACCTTCAGGGCAAGCGCCACAAAGCGATCTTCATCTACAGAGACATCGCCGAGACGCAGGCGAGAGACGGTTTCTACGCCAGAGCGATCGCAGCCTACAAGAAGATTCTCAAGCTCGACCCCGACCAGAACGTGCACTCGGAAATGGCCCGACTGATCGAGGAGGACCGACGCACCAAGATGGTCAACCAGGAACGCCGTGAGCTCACCAGCGCCCTCGAGGAGGAGGCTTCGACCACCGATCAGGAGCTCAAGGAGCTGCAGGCCTCGACTCTTTTTTCATCATTCGAGCGTGAGGCTCTCGTCGAGATCATCGCCTCCACCGAACTCCGATCGTATGACGAGGGCGACATCATCGTCACCGAGGGCGAGGCGGGATCGAGCTTGTTTCTGGTTGTCGGTGGCACGGTCAAAGTCTTCACTCGCACCGAGGCCGGTGGCAACGTGCCGCTCGCAGAGCTCGGACCGGGAGACTTTTTCGGCGAGGTCTCCCTCCTCACCGGGAGGCCCCGAACCGCTACCATCACTGCCAGCACAGAGATCACGGCCATTGAACTCGACAGTGTGAGCCTTGACCGCATTGCCGAAGGCCACCCTGAAGTGCGGAAGGTGCTCGAGGACTTTTACGAGCGGCGGGCCAAGGACACTGTCGAGGCTGTGATCAAGCGAATCCGCGAGACCGGACCGCCAGACCCAGGTGCCGGTTCTTACACCATCGGACCCGGCGCAGCTTCCACCGACGAATGACGGTACGACCGATCCTGGTCTACGGCGACCCGCGTCTCGAGTCGGCGAATAGGCCGGTCGAGCTATTTGACGAAGAGCTTTGTGCACTTGTCGACGACCTCTTCGAGACCGGGTGGAAAGCGCCCGGGCTCGGCCTCGCGGCGCCCCAGATCGGCATCAACCTTCGCCTCGCGACGATCGACCTTTCTGTCGGCAAGGACCCCGACGCCAGGATCATCCTCGCCAATCCGACGATCGTCCACCACCAGGGGAAGACAGGTCTCGAGGAGGGCTGTCTCTCGTTTCCCGGCCTATTCACGACCCTCGATCGACCGTCGGCGCTGACAGTCCGCGCCCAGGATGAGCACGGTGAGTGGCGGGACCTCGAGGCCGAGGGCTTGTTGGCGCAGGCAGTCTGCCACGAGGTCGACCATCTCGACGGTATTCTGCTGGTGCACCACCTGCGGGGAATGAAACGGCGGCTCTTCCTGCGCCGGGTGGCAAAGATGCGCAAGCTCGGGGTCTGGTCAGCGACTGCCTGACGAATTCTGAATTCGGAGTTCGGAATTCGGAATGCCACCCATCCCGCCGGATGCTCGATGCTGGATACTCGACGCTCGATTCCTACACCCTCCCGTTGGCCTACAGATCACACAGGTAGTTTTCTCTGCATGAATCTGTGTTCATTCGTGTGATCTGTGGGTAGTTCTGTGCGATCGAGTGGATCGAGTATCGAGCAACGAGTATCGAGAATCGTGGCGATGGGCCGATGGAAAATCCGAAATCCGAAATCCGAAATCCGAATTATTAAAGGCCGGTGGGCAGGTCCTGGCGCGGGTTCGACTGGTAGAGATCGGCCACGCCGCGTGCGGCTTCCTCACCGGCCGGCGACACCACCTTGGGAACCACGATCTGCACGGTATAGAGATGATCACCGTAAGCGCGGGTCTTGGTGTTCCGAACACCCTTGCCGCGGAGACGGAAGGTGCGCCCGGAGTTGGTCCCGGGCGGAACCTTCGCCCGCACCGGTCCGTGCACTGTCCCGACCTCAATCTCGCCACCCCGGTAGGCCTCAGAAAAAGTAACCGGAATGGTCGTGCGGATGTTGTCGCGGTCGCGTTCGAAAAAATCGTCCTTGCTCACGCGAACCTTCACGAAGAGATTTCCGGGCTTGCCTCCCGCACCACCCTCCGCTCCCTTTCCGGCAACCCGCACCCTCTGCCCATCCGCTACCCCCTCGGGGATCTTGACCCGAAGTCTCTCGGTCGAGATCAACACCCCCGCACCGTGACAGCTCGGGCAGGATCTTCCGTCCACGGTGCCGCTGCGATTGCAGGATGTGCACACCACCTGCCGCTGGATGGGAATTGTGACCGCGGTACCGCGCACGGCATCGGCAAAGGCGATTTCGACGTCGACTTCTTGATCGGCACCGCGGTGAGGCTGTCGCCGCGCCTTCGATGTCCGGCCACGGCCAAAGAGCTCACCAAATATGTCACCGAGGTCCTGGAATCCGCCCGCGCCCCGGGCAAAATCGCCGAACTCGACCTGGACGCCGCCCGCATCACGCCACGATGAGCTGGCCTGGCGGAATGGATCGAAACCCATGTCGGGGATTCCGTCGACGCGACCGTAGGTATCGTACTGCTTGCGTTTGTCCGTATCCGACAATACAGCGTACGCCTCCTGAATCTCCTTGAACTTCTGCTCCGCCTCCGCATTGTCAGGATTTACGTCGGGATGGTACTTCCTCGCGAGCTTTCGATAGGCCTTTTTGATCTCGGCCGCATTCGCAGAGCGGTCAATCCCGAGCACCTTGTAGTAGTCGGCCGGCACAATTCCTCCCGACAACGGTCGGATTAAAGAAATATGAGCGAGTTTCCATAAAATATCAACCGCACGGTCAGAGCGCACCATCGTGCCGTAGAATAAAAGGCATGGAAGCGCTGTCGGCTGTCCCATTGATCCTCGTCGCATTCGTACCGTCACGAACTCGGCGAGCAGTTGTCCTGCTCGTCTTCGGCCTTGCAACGTCTGCCGCGATCAACCTCCCATGGCTTGCCGAACGCCTGAAAATCGCGGAATTATCGGAACACTCGATTCTGCAGGCCTTCTCCAACCCAGGCGTGATGGTGGCCGTCAACCTCATCGCGGGCGGGGTCATCGCCTGGTCGCTGGCCCAGCTTTTGCTTGGCGGCAGCCCACAGCAGCGGTTGGAGCGAACCCTGATGAGCCGTGGCGACTTCGTCGGCGCTGCACAGATGAGAGCGAAAAAGGGAGATAAGAGAGGGGCCCTGGCACTTTACCGAAAAGGCAAGGAGTGGAACGAGGCTGCGCGAATCGCTCTCGAACTGGGGCGAGAGGCAGAGGCCGCAGAGATGCTGAGGAGGACGGGCGGCCACCATCTCGGTGAGGCGGCACGCCTGTTCCGCCGCGCCGGGGACATCGCCGCCGCCCAGCGCTGTGATCGTGGTCTCGCCGAATGGCTCACCAGCCGCGGCCGTTACGACGAAGCTGTCGAGGCGTGGACGCGAGCCGGCGAGCCGAAGCGAGCCGCCGGCGCAGCCGTCCTCGCCCTGGACGAGGGCAAGTTCAGCTCTTCGCACACCGCCCTCCCGGCTGCCCGGCGGGCGGTAGAACAGGTTGGTGATCAACGAGCGTTGGCGCGGCTGCACGAATTGGAGGGCAACTGGCAGGCCGCCGCCCACGCGTGGCGGTCGGCAGGCGAGCACGGTTTGGCCGCGGAGATCTTTCGCAAGGCCGGTCTGATACACGACGCGGCAGTGTCCGAGTCCGCGGCCGGCCATCATCGAGAAGCCGCCCAGCTGAGGCTCCGGCAGCTCGACAAACTCCGAGAAAACCTGGCCGCAAAGCAGACCCGAAGCGGAGCCGATCCAGAGGAGGTCGAAAATCTCAAACAGCAGATCGAACGAGAGGAGACCTCTCTGATCCCGATCCTCGCCGAGCTCGGCATGCGTGGCGAGATGCTCGAGCTGATCCGCGCCTCCGGTCGTGCGGAAGACGCGGTCCAAACGCTTCTCGAACAAGGCGAGGAGGCGGAGGCTGCCGAGTTCGCAATCAACGCCCAGCAGTGGCGGATTGCGGCACCGTTGCTCGAGCAGCTCAACCGCTGGGGCGAGGCGAGTGACATCTACGAACTCGCGGGGGATATCGAAGCCGCGGCGAGGTGTGCCGAGAAGGCCGGGGAGGATGAACGGGCCCTCCAGCTGTATCGGGGCCTCGGAATCCCGGTCGGCACTGCCAACTGCATGGCCCGCCTCGGCTATCTTCAGGACGCATTGGCGGAACTCCACCGCGGGGGTCTGATGCAGGAGGCGTGTGAGGTCCTCCAGAACCACCCCGGACCGGTCCCGGACATGCCTCACGTGATGCTCGATATGGCGAAGTGGGCGCGCGAAAACCTCTCCGCCGAGACATCGATTGCCTGTCTGCAACGTGCGGTGATCGGCGTTGCTCTGCAGCCGGGCAGGCTCGGACCGGCGGTCGCCCTCGCCCACGAGCTCTACCAGGTCGGAGAACGGGCGCCGGCCCTCGCCCAGCTCGAGCGCGTCCTCGCCTTTGACTATTCCTGCGAACCCGCCCGAAAGCTCCGCGCGTTGATCGAGGCCGACCGCACCGCAGAAGACTCCAGTGCAGCGAGGAAAGGGGCTGAACTGGGCGATGACTCGAAAGCGGAGCTCGCCGCACTTCAGCGATATGAGATTCTCACCAAGCTCGGACGCGGCGGAATGGGAGTCGTCTACAAGGCGCGCGACACACGACTCGAACGCGACGTCGCGATCAAGGTGTTGCGCACGACCTCGAAGGAAGAGGCAGCCCGGCTCGGTCAGGAGGCAAAGGCGGCAGCGACCCTCAACCATCCGGGGATTGTCACCATTCACGATTTCGAGGCCGGATTCGACGGCTACTTCATCGCCATGGAGTTCGTTCCGGGTGAGGCCATGGAAGACCTCCTGAAGAACGATCCGGAACGAATCCGCAGCCGTTTGGCTCCCCTCCTCCTACGGCTTGCCGATGCCATCACCTACGCCCACAGCCGGCACGTGATCCACCGGGATCTCAAACCGGGCAATATCCTGGTCACCCCGGACAACGAGGTGAAGATTCTCGACTTCGGCATCGCCGCCCGTCTCGATCGCGGCGACGGCGAAAACGTGTCCATCTCCGGGACCCCGTTCTATATGGCGCCCGAGCAGATCCAGGGCCAGCCACCGACGCCTGCCACCGACATCTATGCATTCGGTGCAACAGCGTTCCACCTCGCAACCGGACGGCCGCCGTTCCACACCGGGAACGTCATCGACGCCCACCTCAACACGCCCCCACCGGATCCACTCGATTTGGTGCCCGACCTCGACCCCGAGCTCTCGCGCATCATCCTGCACTGCCTTGAAAAGACCCCGGAAGACCGCTACGCAAACACCGGCGAGCTGTGCGCTGACCTCGAGGTCTTATGCCGTTAGCCCGCATATCTCACCAGCTTTCGTCGCGAGACCGGCGAGGCACCGTGCCCAGTGGGGTTTTCGATCCAGAGGTCCGGCCGGGGCCCCCAGTGCCGTCCGCCGATGGGTCTCGTGTGCCGAGGTCAAGGCGCAAGGAGAAGTCGATGCCCGAGCATCGTCGACGACGAGCAACGCAGAGATCGGCCACGACCCCCATCGGCCCGAAGGGTTGCCGCGGCATGGCCCCGGCTTCTTCGTTGCCGCTCCTCGGCGATGGAGGGACATCGCCGTCGTCACGGCGCCTCGAATCCGGACCCATGGCGCGCGCAACGGATGACGCTGGGGGACCCAGCCGGGCCTCGCAGGGCGCGGAGCGCGTACTTGCGGTACGTCGAGCACCCCGAGGCGAGAAAACACCGCTGGGTGTGATGCACCGCCGATCGCAGCAGGAAGCTGGTGAGATATGCGGGCTAACATCCCAGGCCGTTCAGAATTCAGACTGCGACGTATGAACCTACGCGAACTGTGGCAGAAGCCCGAGGCTCGATTCCTCATCTTGTTCCTGACGATCCTCGGTGTGAGCTTCACCGTTGTCGCCTTGCGGCAGGTCAATGACGCCTTCGTCACGCCCTACACGGCCGTCATTGCTCGAATGTCGGGTTTCGTCCTCCGCATCTTCGGTGAAGAGGCGGTCGTCACCGGCTGCGTCGTCTCGTCCCCACGCTTTGCAGTAACCATTTACAACGGTTGTAATGGACTGATCACCAGCTTGATCTTCATATCCGGGGTGCTCGCTTTCCCGGCCAAAATCTCTGCCAAGCTGATCGGCGTTATCGGCGGCCTGCTCACGATCCAGCTCATCAATCTGGTGCGCATAGTATCGCTCTTCTACATCGGCGTTTTCCTGCCCCAACACTTCAACGATGCCCACATCTTCGTCTGGCAATCGTTGGTCATCATCGCCGGAATCTCGCTGTGGATCGTGTGGGCACACAAATTCGCGCTCCCTCAGGAATCGTCGTGAAAAACGCGACCCAGGTGTTCCTACGACGCCTGCCGGTCACACTGATTGCGGCCGTTGTCATCTGGCTCCTCCTGCGACCGGCCATCGACACCGCAGTGGCCGGGCTCGCGCAGACCTTGATCCGTTCTTTCGAGTATCCGCGAGTGACCCGCCTGGTCGTTGAGGACCATCAGGCCCAGATGCGGCGCACTGATCTCCGTACTGACTCGAAGGTGCCAAGCGTTTCGATGACCGAGGTCACCTTCAACACAATCGTGCTGCTGGCGCTCTACCTGGCGCTGCCCCACCCCTTTTCGAGAAGGCAACTCGAGCGCCTGTTCATGGGCTGGTGTGTGCTTTACCTCTCTCAGTCCATCAATCTTCTTTTCCACGTCAAGACCCTGTACGCAATGGGCCTCGGTGAGTGGAGCCAGCACCACTATTCAGATCTCGCCCGAAATGCCTTTGGATTCGGTCGCTACTTCACCGACCTGCCCGGGCGTTTCTCATTCCCGTTCCTGATCTGGCTGGGCTTCAATTGGGACGTCGTGATGAAGATGCTGGGGATCCAAGAGGAAACCCCAAGAAAACCGAAAACCAAGAAAAAGACGAGCGGGAGGGGGTAAACCCCTCCCCTACAAAGACGAAGAGAACCGTAGGGGCGGGGTTCATCCCCGCCCGAAAGCCAGCTTATCGTTTGCCTCGGCGAAGCGAACGGTAGTCAGGGATCTCGTATTCCTTGATCTTCGCGATCAGGGCCCCACGCGACAGGTTGAGCTCGCGAGCCGCCTTGCTCTGATTGCCGAGCGAGCGCCGCAAGACGCGGTCGATCAGGAGTCGTTCGATCGCAGGTATGACCACCTTGAGGTTGTCCTCTCCGAGCACCGCGGCTGCGTCGATGCCTTCAACGTCGTCCCCCGCCGCCTCGCTGGACCGGATCAAAGCCCGGCGGACCGAACCGCGGACCATCTCGCCCTCTGGAGTCGCCGACACCAGCCGCCGAAGCTCGCTCAGGAGCTCAGACATCTGTCCTTCGAAGGAGTAGCCGAGCAGTGAATCGAGGGTCTCGAGAGCGATGCCGCGGATCTGCTTGCCCTGCTCGTCGCCGACAGTCTCGAGCATTCGCACAATCACCAGCGAAAGGTCCTCGCGACGCTCGTCCAGGGTCGGCACACGGATCAGGTTGCGTGCCGAATGATCGAAGAGCTCTTGATCGATGGATCCATCCGCCATCAGCGCTTCGCAGTTTTCTGCGCCGGTGAGGATCCACCTCACCTTGGAGCCGTAACCCGAGCCCTGGTCTTTCCCGATCATGACCGCAAGCTCGGCCTGCAGCGGAATCGACATCCTCTCGATCGAGCGTACAACGACAACTCCGCCACCGGCACGGGCAGCCAGTTCTCGCGCGCCGATGGTCGTGCCGGAACCAAAGAGCTCGACACGGAGGGCGGATTCGTCCCCGCCTCGCGCCTGCAGCACGCGGATCCACGGCTTTCCGGTCGGTCGCAGCGAGGCAATCAACGACGCGAGATAAGCCCTCCCCGAGCCGGCGCGACCGGAGATGAGGGCCGGATCGGCGGATCGCGATGCCGCCAAAACCCGTTCTCTGAGATCTCGCACAGCTGGTGAGGTTCCTGGAAGCCGTGACTCCAGGTTCGCTCGAGCATCCGCCTCCCATTCACCGAGGAGCTCGCTCGATCCTTCGACGCGGGCCCAGTGAACGGCGATCATGGCGGCGAGCTCGGCGAGAAGGGTCCGATCTTCCTCTCGGCTCTCCTCGCCGGTTTCGGCCAGCAGATAGATCCTGGAATCGGATCCACCGACGACCACCGGGTAGATCAGCACCTCGCGGCCGCTGCCACGCAGCATCGCGACCCGGTCACCGTGCGCCAGCTCGGCGAACGTCCGAACCGGAAGCTGCGGCACAGAACCCGTCCAGTTCGACACGATGGGCTGTAAAACACCCTGTTGGTCGAGCCACGCCAGCAATGCCCGTCGTCCCTCGAAGACCGTCGCAAGCAACTCCTGGAGGGACGACACCAAATCCGAATGGGGCCCGGCCTGGAAGACCTCGAGCAACTGGCGGCGGGCCTCTGCAAGCCGCTTCGGCTCGTTGTAGAGGACCACCTCGGCCCGCGTCTTCACTTCGTCAACGACTTCTGGTTCGGGTCCGGCCAATGGTTCTTGCTCCGCGGGACTCCCGGCCTCTATCCCACCCATTTCCGGCGCCTCTTCAGTCGTGCCGAGAATCACCACTGTCGCAGTTCCGATCCTCAGTCGGTCACCCTCGGTGAGAACTCCCCGCGATCTTCTTTCGCCGTTGAGCAGGACGATCTGTCGCGGCTGACCGAGAAAGGTAACGGACCCGCCGGTACGGCGAATCACAAAATGGACCGGCGCAACTCCCGGGCTTCGCAAGACCACGTCGTTGCTGCTCGATGCACCGATCGATACGACCTCTTTGGAAAGATCGTACCGAAGCTCGGACCCGTCTCCCGAGTCAATCGCCAATGTCAGCATGTGCCCTCCGGTCTCATTCGCCGTGGACCGCCCCGTTCCCGACACCAAATCGAGAATTCTCAGCTGTTACGGCCGTTCCGGGCACCCTTCTCTTTTCGATCAACACACAAATGAGACGCACGAAAAGCTTAAGTCCGCGAATCGAAGGTGTCAATCAAAAGGACAGTTTTTTTAGCGCATTTCTGGAAGCGGTTTCGCTCGGATTTGAGGTCACCAACCCACGACACCTCCGAGCCGGCCGACGAGCAGCACGAGATCCGCCACATCGGGTAGCTCTTCGCCCTCCCGATCCGCGACCAGCACGCCCACCACTGCGCCGCAACGCCCGAGGGGTATCAGGGCCGTCGCCGGCGGCAGCTCGGAAGCACCCAAAACCTCCGCCAGATGGTTGCTACCGCTGGCGCCGGGTTCGATCGTCGTAAAGGCCTCTCCCGAGCGAATCACCCGCTCAATGAGACCGATACCTCGGGGAAGAACCGCTGTCGATCGCTCGAGCGAATAACCGAATCCGGCGCGACAGCGGATCGCGGTCTCTTCGGCCATCAAAACCGCCCCGCGGGTGAAGTGTTCGGCCGCCAATTGCAGCAGCGAGCTGATGCCTTGATCGGGATCACTCTCCGACAGCAGAGCGCCAATCAGCTCCGAAACGCCGGTCGGCAGCGGAGCGCGTCCCTCGCGTTGCTGCGCCTGAATCTGTCGGTCCACCACCCGCGACAGAGATTCAGCAAATCGGATCGTCGCTTCCCTGGCCTCGCCCTGCGGCGCCGGCATGAGGAAGGACACCCCTGCTTCGATCAGCTGATGGGTCCACGCCGGATCTCCGAGCGGCGCCACCCACACGACCGGCAGCGGTGGCTGTAAATCGACGGCGCGGCGGATGAGCTCCAGCCAGTTTTCCTCTGAACCGACGCGGGCGGATCCCTGCTGGTGATGGACAACCAATAGATCCAGGCCCTCGAAGTCAACCTGATCCGAAAACTCCAACTGCTGGATCTGCCAACCACGGCGGCGCCAATCCATCTCGAGGGCACCGCGCCACCATCGTGGGTCCTGAGTCACCACGCCCACTTTGGCGAAGAGCAGTTCGCCCGGGGCCTCCGCCTCGAGATCCGAAAGCAACTCATCGAGCGGGTTTTGCAGCGGCCGGGTCGGCAGCACATGGATATTGGCCTGCGGCGGCGGGTTCGAGTTCTCGAAGAATTCATCCTCGAGCAGCAGTTCCATCTGGAGGTTGGATGCCGCCGCGCCGGCCGCCTCTGCAAAGGCGGTCAGGCTCATCACCTCACCTTCGACGCGCTGGATCGCCCCTGGAGTAAACCGAAAATCCCCACGCCGGCTGCCGAGAATCTCCGCCGCCTTTTCGAGGTCCATTTTCGTTGGCACGGCGACGCGACCTCTTTCCACCTCGAGACGGAGCAGACCTTCGGCAGTCTCGATCTCGAGTACACCGCTCGGTGAGGTCGCCGACACCAGTCGCAGCAGAGCCGGCGGCGCCAGGTGTTCGAGGCTTCCGGAAAGCGTCCGTCTCACGACCCGGAACCCCTCGGTGGTTCATCGATTTCACCGTCGACGACATAGCTCCTGAAATCACCGGCCTTCAACTGGAACTGCCTTCGAGCGACGACAACCTCTCCCGAGACGATCTCGAGCACCCATCTTCCCGGCAGGAGGTCCGAGAAATGCGCCTCCGGGTCAAAGCGGGCGCGACGAACCTCGCCGCCTCCGCCGCGCAGCACCGCCACGGAATCGGGATGAGACCAGGCCGAAGAGAGACGGCACACAAGGTCCGCACCCTGGTTGGGCCGCAGGAGGCGGCCACCGTGTTTCGGCAACCGGTCAAGACC
>Ga0255053_10001090_pt1 | contig 14939 bp, 15 predicted proteins | sample JV7_2_22_MG_FD_188635 | JGI IMG/M metagenome (GOLD analysis project Ga0255053, IMG submission 188635) | Seawater microbial communities from Jervis Inlet, British Columbia, Canada - JV7_2_22 | ecosystem: Environmental > Aquatic > Marine > Inlet | place: Canada: British Columbia | collected...
TCGAGGAGCAGTACGCCGACGTCTACACCGGCGATGAGAGCTGGCGGGCCCTTCCCGTGCCGCAGGGAGACCGGTTTGCCTGGGACGACCTTTCGACCTACGTCCGTCAGCCGCCCTTCTTCGTGGGCATGCAGCGCGGCCCGGAGGAGCCGGGCGATATCTCAGGAGCGCGGGTGCTCGCCCTGCTGGGCGACTCGGTGACGACGGATCACATCTCGCCGGCCGGATCGATCGCCGAGGACTCCCCCGCCGGCCGCTACCTGATCGGGCACGGGGTCGGGCCGGCGGAGTTCAACTCCTACGGCTCCCGCCGCGGGAACCACGAGGTGATGATGCGCGGCACGTTCGCCAACATCCGCCTGCGCAACCTCCTCGTGCCGGGCGTCGAGGGCGGCTACACGGTGCACCTACCGGACGGCGAGCAGGCGTCGATCTATGACGCGGCGATGCGTTACGGGGAGGAAGGTGTCCCGCTCGTCGGGCTCGCAGGAAAGGAGTACGGCACTGGATCCTCGCGGGACTGGGCCGCGAAGGGCCCCAGTCTGCTGGGCGTCCGAGCGGTGATCGCCGAGGGCTACGAGCGCATCCACCGCTCCAACCTCATCGGCATGGGCGTCCTGCCCCTTCAGTTCCTTCCGGAAGAGGGCGCCGAGGCACTGGGCCTGGACGGCACGGAGCTCTTCGACGTCGAGGGCATCTCTGCCGGCCTCGAGCCCGGAGAGCAGCTCCGCGTCACGGCCCGTTCCTCCGACGGAAGAGACGTTCCGTTTGAGGTCACGGTGCGGCTCGACACCGCCATGGAGGTGGAATACTACCGGAACGGGGGCATCCTTCAGACGGTCCTGCGCCAGATGCTCGACTGACGACGCGCGTGACAGACAGCCCTCGTGAGCACGCGCCGTGAGCCCCTACACGGTCCTCTGGTTCGCGCTTCTGACCGCGCTGGCCACGGGTCTCGGAGCGGTTCCGTTTCTCTTCTTCCGGCAGATGTCCCGCAAGTGGCTGGGGCTGGCCAACGCGATCGCCGCCGGGCTGATGTTGGCCGCCAGCGCCGGCCTCATCTACGAGGCGTTCGACCACGCCATCGGGCGCACGCTGATCGGAGTCATGCTCGGTCTCGCCTTCATCGCCTTGAGCCAGCGGGCCATCGAGGCGCGACCCGGCTTCGTGATGGGCAACCTCAAGGGAGCCGACGCTCGCAAGGCGCTGCTCGTCGTGTCGATCATGACGCTCCACTCCTTCACCGAGGGGGTCGGCGTCGGCGTCGCCTTCGGCGGCGGTCAAGCGCTCGGGATCTTCATCACCACGGCGATCGCCGTTCACAACATCCCGGAAGGGCTGGCGATCAGCCTCGTCATGGTGCCCAGAGGAGCGCCGGTCTGGAAGGCCGCGGCTTGGAGCATCTTCTCGAGCCTCCCTCAGCCGATCCTCGCCGTGCCCGCCTTCATGTTCGTGCATGCGTTCGAGCCGTTCCTTCCGGCAGGCCTCGGATTCGCGGCCGGAGCGATGATCTGGATGGTCTTCGCCGAGCTCGTGCCCGAAGCGCTCGGAGACGCCTCGCGGCATGCCGTGGCTTTCACGATCACCGTCTCCCTCGTGGCGATGCTGGCTTTCCAGATGTTCCTCAGAGTCTAGATGATCCTCAAACTCTGGGTGATCCTCAGTGGCTGACAACGACGAAAGGACGTGCCGATGAACCCCGTTCAGGCTCACCTGGCGCTGAACCACCTGCCGGTACTCGGAGCCCTCTTCGGACTGGGACTGCTCGCCTTCGCGCTCGCCGCCAAGCGGGATGAGATCCTCCGGGTCGGTCTGTTCTTTCTCGTGCTCACCGCGGTTGCGGCATGGCCGGTGTCCCTGAGCGGAGAGAAGGCCGAAGAGATCGTTGAAGAGAGTGCCGACGTCTCCCACGAGGTGATCCACGAGCACGAAGAGGCCGCGGAGCCGGCGGCCTGGGCCGCCTATGCTTTGGGGGTCGTAGCGCTGGTCGGCCTCGTGGCCTTCCGCGTGCGCCCGATGCCCGGCTGGTTCAAGGGGCTCTCGCTGCTCGGTGCGGTGGCCGTATCGGGGCTCATGCTGCAGGCCGCCAACCTTGGCGGGAAGATCGCGCACGAGGAGCTCCGCGGCTCCATGCCGGCGGCCGAAGAAGGGGCAGGAGGCGATGAAGGAGGAGAAGAGGCCGAGGAAACCGGCGATTGGGCAGAGGGAGGCTAGTCGGCGGTCTCCTACTCGGAATCGGACTCGGGTGCTTGTCGCAGGCTCGCCTGGGAGAGCTCGGCCGCGCTCCGGTCCAGCAGGAAGTCGAGCGCGATTCGGCTGAGCCACTGCCCGCCGAGCATCACCCCCTCGATCCTCCTCGTGTTGGAGATCTTCTCCAGCGGGTTTGCGCTCAGGAGGACGAGATCGGCTCGCTTGCCGACCTCGATCGTCCCCGTCTCCTCGAGCACGCCCAGCCATTCGGCCGGGTTGCGAGTGGCGGCCTCCAGGGCGGCCCGCGGCGGGAGACCGGCCTCGACGAGGCTCTCCAGCTCCCGGTGCAGGGTGAACCCGTACAGAAGCAGCCACTCGGGCGCGTCCGATCCGGCCATCAGCCTCGCGCCGGCGTCGTAGAGCGCCTTGGTGAGCCGATTGCGCAGGTCCACGTAGCGAAGCCGCCGCTCTTCCGGAGGCGGGTTGCTCCAGTAGACGTCCCGGCCACGAAGCAGCTCCTCTCGCACCTCGGCCGACACGAAGGCGTAATCCGGACTGTCGGCGATCTGACGGTCGCTTCGTCCGGTCCCGAAGGAGCTGTTCAGGAACGCGAGGGTCGGCGTGTTCCACACGCCCGCCTCCACGGTGGCCTGCGCCAGATCGGCGATCTTCGCCTCGTCGATGTAATCCAGGCTCTCCCAGTTCGGCCGCTGCCAGATCCCGATCCCGGAAAGGCTGTTCCGCGTCGGCGCGTCCTCCGGCAACAACGCCTCGAGGTACTGGTCCAGGTGCTCGATCTGCTGGCCGGCCTGGAGAGCTCGTGCCAGCCGCACCTGCGGTCCGACGTGCCCGACCACGCGAATCCCGAGCTCCGATGCGGTCTCTACCGTTGCGGCGTACACTTCTTCCGAGACGAAGAAGGTCAGCTTGATAAAATCGTAGCCCTCGGCGTGGAAGTCGCGAACCGCCTGCCGGGCCTGCTCCGCCGTCCTTACCTCGCGGCCGTTGAACATGCTCCCGAATGCCTGCCCCGCGATCTGCGGGCTTCCCACATGGAGGGTGGGGCCGATCATCTCGCCGGCCGCGATCCGCCTTCGGTACTCCAGGTGCTCGGGCTTGCCGATCGGAATCCGGATGCTCGTGACGCCGTTGGCGAGGATCACCGCGAGCTCGGCCCCCGCGTGGTCATCGGCGATCCGGTCATCCGAGAGGAGGTGGGAGTGCATGTCGAACAGCCCGGGGATCAGGTAGCGGCCCTCGCCGTCGATGCGGGTGACGCGCTCGGAGATCGGGGTGTCGGCGGCCGGGCCCATGCCGACGATCCGGCCATCGTGAACGAGCACGCTCTGGTCTGCCAGCACGCCCTCACGGTCCAGGGGCACGACGTTGACGTTCATGAAGGCGATCGTGTCGACCGCGGTTCGGCTGGTGCTGCGCGGGTTCGCCAGCCGATCGGAGGGAAGCGCGCCTCGCGCAGCCAGCTGAGGCGGAACGAGGTTCATGCCCGCTCCTAACACAGCGACCGCAATCAGCTGTAATCGTGTCACTTATCACCCTTCTCCAATCTTGTTTGGAGGCAGAGCTCTGCGGGCTCCCGGCCCCCCTGATGCAATCCGATCTTACCGTCCGGCGGACGAAAGGTCATGCCCGCCTGACTGAATCGGGGCTAGGTTCACGCCCTTCTAAGACGAAACGGGAAAAGCAGGGGAGGTGTTTCTTCGCGTGAGCCGATCCATGGCGGCGCTGCTCCTGGCGGTGCTCGCGGCATGTGCCCCGCCGGATGGGGATCCAGCTGGTGCCGCGCCCGACGCTCCGAGCTTGCCGAGGGCCTCGGGCGAGGAATCGTCCGGCTTCGGGCCCGGAGCGTGGACGCCGGTAGCTCCGCTCCCACTGCCCGTCGCCAACAACGCGGTGGCGAGCCTGCCGCTCCCGGGCGGCACGCGCCTCTTCTCCTTCCTCGGTCTCGACAGCATGAAGACCCGTGCCGGCATCACTCGCCGGGCCTTCAGCTACGATGCCGGGTCGAACGAGTGGAGGGAGATAGGCGCGGTGCCGGGCCCAGCCGGTCGCCTGGCAGCGGCCGCCGCCGGTCTCAAGGACCGAGTCTATCTCTTCGGCGGGTACACGGTGGACGCCGATGGCGGCGAGGTCTCGGTTCCCGATCTGGATATCTACGATCCGTCCTCCGACACCTACTCCAAGGGGCGGCCGTTCCCGCTTCCGGTGGACGATGCCGTGCTGGGCGTCTGGCGGGACAGCCTGATCTACGTCGTGAGCGGCTGGTCGCAGCGCGACAACGTGGCCGATGTCCAGATTTACGATCCGGCCGCGGACGCGTGGCAGGCGGCCAGACCGATCCCGGGGCCGCCCGTCTTTGGGCATGCCGGAGCGATCGTGGGCGATGCGATCGTCTACTGCGACGGCGTGCGCGTCGACCCGGAGCGCCGCCCACGGTTCGTGATGGCCCAAGCGTGTTACCGGGGTGACATCGATCCGGCGAGTCCGTCGAGCATCGGCTGGCGTGAGCTCGCGCGGCACCCGGGCCCGGCGCGCTACCGCATGGCGGCGGGCGCGCTGCCGCAGGCCGGGCTGGTTGTCTTCGCGGGCGGCACCGACAACCCGTACAACTACGACGGGATAGGCTACGACGGCGTCGCCTCCGAGGCCTCGGCATCGGCCTTCGCGTACGACGTCCAGCGGGATGCCTGGATCGAGCTGGCCGATCTGGCGGTACCTACCATGGACCACCGGGCGCTCGTGGGCGCCGGCGATACGCTCTATCTCATAGGCGGGATGACCGATGCACAGCGCGTCACGAACCGCGTACAACGCTTCCACCTCGCTCCCTGAGTTTCGGGCTCGGTCCCGGGCTTCTTCCCTGCGCTTCTTCGCCGGCGCCATTGCGCTCGCGGGAGCGCTGGGCGCCGCGGCCTGCGAGGAGAAGAGCCAGCAGGCCGTGGGGATGACGCCCGAGGCGATGGTCGCGCTCAGCGCCGATGCGTCGCTGCCCGATTCTCTCCTGGCCGGCCGTGCCGTCTTCGAGACCTACTGCTTGGAGTGCCACGGAGAGGCCGCCACGGGCACTGAGAAGGGGCCGCCCCTGGTGCACCGGGTCTATCACCCGGGCCATCATGCCGACCCCGCATTCTACCTGGCGCCTCTTCAGGGAGTCCGTGCCCACCATTGGGGGTTCGGGGACATGCCGCCGGTCGAAGGGATCACGCGCGACGAGGTGGGCACCATCGTCGCCTATGTGCGCTGGCTGCAGCGGAAGGCCGGAGTCTTCTGATTGGCTCGGCCGGATATGCCCCTGCGGTGGCAGGTTTCGCGGAGGGTGGCAGACTTCGTCGAGGGCGGCAGGGTTCGTGGAAGCCTCGGCGCCTCCGGCCGTATATACTACGCGTGCACCAGCGGAGAGATCGCTCCGGGGCGCAGAGGGTTACAGGCGCTTGATCAGACGGCGCAGAAGCTCGAGCGCGAGTACGATGGCGATCTTTCTCAACGGAATCTCCAGTCGGTGGTCGTGGGCTCCGGGAGATTCTACGCGCGCGGGTACCGGACGGTTTCACGCCGAGCCGGCGCCGCGTTCGGAGGGGTGGCAGAACGGCTAATGCACCGGTCTTGAAAACCGGCGTCCGCAAGGACATGCGGGTTCGAATCCCGCCCCCTCCGCTCCCCACCATTCGTGTCTCGCCGCTGGCGCGACTCAACGGCGAATCCCGCCCCCTCCGCTTTTTCGGGGTGTGGTGAAAGGTGTGGTATCTCACCGAGCGCGAAGCTCTCCTCCACCTTGTCGAAGTAAGCGCCCACGTCGCTGTACTGAAGGTGGAACTGGGCATACCGCATAGTCATTGAGCCGACCGGATGGATCGACGGGCGTCCTCGTAGGGTAGCGGGTAGCTTAGTCTGAGTCTCAACTCACGCACCGAGGTGTAATGCAGCCACAGTGTTGCGACTCCGCTACTCTTGCGCCGCCCGCCTCATTAACCCTTATTTCCAAGCTGTTGTCGCAGTACTCTGCCATAGACAGGAAGTACACTCATGATTTGGCACCGCTTGCCCGGTCGACCCTCCGTCGCTCGACGACTACTCTTCCGCTGCTTGCCGACCTCTCTGCCCACCGACGAACGCGGCTCCACGGCTGCCTTCGTGGCGGTCGGCCTCGTCGGTATGCTCGGCATGGTGGCGCTGGCCGTGGATCTCGGCATGATGCTTGGCGCGAGAACCGGGTCGCAGCGGGTGGCGGACGCCGCGGCGCTCGCGGGCGCCGGGTCCCTAATCACCGCACCCTATGACGAGGCGCGGGCGCGCCAGTGGGCGCTTGACTACGCGGCGAAGAACACGGTGCTCGGCACGACCGCGGACGTGAGGCCGGAGGACGTAGACGTGCTCCTGGACGAGCACAAGGTGCGCGTGCGGGTCTTCAACGTGAACTCCCGCAGCAACGCGATCAGGACCATCTTCGGGCGAGTCCTGGGCTGGGAAACCATGAATATCTCGACGGTGGCCGCGGCGGAGGCCGTTTCGGCGGGCAGCGGGGTCTGCCCCTTGCCGATCGCGCTCCCCGACCGGTGGCTGGACAACCCCGGCGGCCCGAACCCGAACGACGCTCGTTTCAATATGGCCGACGGGGACAAGTACGAGCCGTATTCAGATCCGCCCGAGAACCCTCCGATGAAGCCGATGGAGGGACAGTGTTCGTCTCCCCCCGGATACGGCGGATGTCCCGTCCCCCCTGGCCTCTCTGGCGTCGGAACGAAAGGCTACGGCGGTGACGCATACACGGGGTTCTATGGTGACGATGCGGCTGCCAACCTTGGAGACGTGATCGAGATCAAGACCCAGTCGGGACCTCCCAACAAGGGCGGGAAGAACACCGACCCCCTGGTCGGTGACGGGAGCGTGGAGCAGTACAACGCGAGCCCGTGCGTCGACGCCTCCTCATGGCGGTGTTGGTTCCTGCCCGACGGAAGCAGCGGCGCCTCGAACCTGGTCGATTGGGTCTGGGGTTGTCCACCCGGCCTGGAGAACAAGGTCGTGATCCCGATAGGCACCGATATCGAGCCGGAAACCGGGAACGTGCAGTCCGTGGTCATCCAGGCGTTCAAGCAGCTGGTCGACGAGTTCGGGGGTGACGGCTACAGTTGGGATCCCGGCATGGAGTGCGTGGAGGATGGCGGGCTGTGCATGGAAGAGTCGGACCCTGAGTCGTTCCTTAAGCGCCACCGTGCGATTCCGATAATCGATCCTACCTCGGCTACGACGAATCAGGATGATGCGACGGTCATTCGCTGGGAGTGCGTGTTCATCGAGAAGGTCGCCGACGAATTCTACAAGAACGGCGCGAAGGGCAATCCTACGAGAAATGGGGACGGCCCGCCGGGACAGTGGAACGTGTACGTGCGCTTCACCAGGTGCGCCGACGGGATGGTGCCGGGTCCGGATACGGGACAGACGCTGAAGACGCTGCGCCTGGTCGAGTGACACAGATGAAGTGGGAGTAAATGCACTGAACAACCTCCTGAAGGATCGTACAGTGTGGTTCTCGCCAGTGGTTACGGGAGACAATGGGCGTTTCCTTCGGTGCCGCCCTCACTGCCTGAAGCGAAAAGCGAATTCAGCCTTCCGCTAGACCCGCTTCGCCGATCTCGGCGACGCTCCTTCTCGTCCTCGTAGAGCAGCGGGTAGCTTACTCTGAGTATCAACTCACGCTCCCCCGGCATACTCGGTCGGCTAGGCCGAAGTTTACTTGAGTCGAACCAGGTAACTGCCCCCGTCGATCGCGCGCTGCCATTCCGACACGAACTCGCTCAGCTCTCCCAGCTGGCGTTCGAGGGCCGGCCCGAGTACCGGCTCACCTTCGGAGTTGGTCCCGCGGCCGGTGATGATCCGAACCACCTCGGCCGGGTGATGATGCGCAATTCGTTGCAGGAAGTTGCGTACCGCCCGCTCTGCCTGAGCCACGGTCTTGCCGTGCAGATCCAGTTCGGCCTTCGCGATCCTGTAACGGAGCTGGTCTCCCAGTTTGGGATTATTCCCCTGGACCAGCCGCGCTCGGCGTCTTCCCATCGTCTGACCCTTAGAACAGCCTTGCATACAGGGTAGGGTCTTTGTCGATCCGAGTGCCGATCTTGATGGCGGTCGATATCCGTACGCTGACGCTAGAGCTGCTACTGCTCGCTGTGGACACGTTGCGTCTCTTGGTAAGCGTCGATGGTTCCGTTGTCTTCACCAACGTCAAGCCGTGCGTAGCTTGCCTGCTGTGAGCCGTCTGCTCGTAACGCTCGCTTCCGCCATCATCATCTCCGTTTTCACTCTCGGTCTTCTCGACATTCTCAACCTACTAAGACTCGATGCATGGTCTCAGTGGGCAGTAGGGATCGGACTCTTCGCGATGGGTGGCTCGGTAGCGGGCGACATTTGGTGGCGAGAGTCCCAAGCGCTGAGGGCGTACCGACGCGAGCGATCACGGAAAAATACCACGTCAGGTACTGAGCGTTTGGAGCTCGCTGCCAGCGTATCGGGCAGGGTCAATGCCGGCCGGAACGCCTTGCGTCTATCGAATGAAGTTCTTGGAGGATTCGTCTACGGAGTGCTCCTGCCGGTCAAAAGCTGCCGAACCTGAAGGTGAGAGCTCCGAAGAACGCTCGGTAATCCGAGTTCTCGGTGTCGCCCGAGGTCTCCTTGCTCACGTACCGATAGCCCCCGCCGGCGTCCAGCCGGAAGAAGTTCGTGACATTAACCTGGAGATTCGCCGCCGGCTCGAAAACGAAGAGCTCGTCGTGGTCCGGGTCAGGCTCGTCCGTGCGATACCGCCTGCCTGCCCCAACCAGGGCTAAGATGGTGAAATGGACGGGCTCACTGGCCAGGCCGATGTATTCGACCTCGAAGCCGCCGTAGACGAACTTGGAGATCGGCTCGCTCAGGTCGGGTTGGTCGATCGTGTTGACGAGGGCGTATGCGCCGGCCCCGATGACGAAGGTGTGGTTGACGACCCAGCCACCCCGAACCCCTGCGAACGTCACGAACTCGTCCAGCATTGAGCTGAACTTGACGACCGGGGCTCCGAAGCCGCCGGATGCGAAGCCCCCTGCCGCCGGCTGATCCTGTGCGAAGGCGGGCGGAGCACTGAGAGCCATCGCTATGAGAAGACAGGCGATAGTTTTCATGGTCTATTCGTCAAAAAGATGGCTGCTCGGGGATCCGTCGCTGCAGCGAGCAGTTAAGTTCCCCCCGTACAGTATGGAGGCGCAAGATGTTCGTTGATGACGGGAGTTCGTGAATCGGGCAACGGTGAAGCAAGAAGCAAGCCCTGGCCTCTGGCAGTATAGGACACTTGTGTACCTATACTTACACGGCAGAAACCGTTCACCGATGCCGTAGTGTGGCGGACACGCCTGACCTCTTGTGAGCTTTCGGCGCCTGGGGCAACGGTCCCACCTTGTGGACCGGTGCAGTCCTGTCCAAGGAGCCAGCTCCGGGGGAGGAGCAAAAAGTGCTAATATTAGGCTTCAACTGACAGCAGTCAGGAATGACACGCGGATGAGCGTGATGGGGATCTTCGACAGGACTAGACAGGACCCTCTGTGGGGTCGAGCTGAGAGCTTGGTGGGTACCGTATCTGCCCTGGCCAAGAGCCTCTTCAGTCGGCTGGCTATACGTTACTCCATCTTATACGGCGTCCGCGAGGAGGACTGGAACTTCCTGGTGACAGCGGCCGGGCTCTACGTGGCCTCGCTCCATTTGTACGAACAGGTGCCAGAAGAGCGGCGGTCCGGATTGTATGAGGTGGTGCAGCACGGGCTCCCTCCGGGGACCGCGGAAGCGATGGCGAACTGCGGCGAGTTCGTCACTCGTCGCGCTGGAACCGAAAGCGATATCTTCACATTCGAGACGGTTCTCGGATACTGGGTGCTGTTGAACGCCCTTCCGCGACGGCCGACGGAGGATCAGGCGCAACTCGCCTTTTTCATAGGCCACTCGGTGACCGACGCCTTCGCCTCTTGGTGGAACCTGTGATCTGCTGCGGCTTGCCTCGCTGAAGGCCTAAGGACTCGCATCGGGGAGCTGGACATGTCCGAGCACTATCGCACAGCCGCGGCCAGACTGAGGGCGCTGACGCTCGCCACTCCCGGCGTCATCGAGTTTGCGGACGTACTGGAGGCGGAGGATGCATCGCGGGCCCGCATCCGTGAAGCGGCGAGCGCGTTGGGGGATCACGATCGGGCCCAGGCAGTCGCCTTTCTTATCGAGGTTCGCCACGAACACACCGACGCGGCGGAGACCGACGCGGCGGAGGCGATCGCGGAGCTGATTCGCGTTCTCGCCCAGGAGCGCTGGGGCAAACTGGCCTACTAATTCGGCGCTGCTCGGCTTGTGCGCACCGCCTCGAGCCACGAGCGTTGCGGCAGCCACCGCGACTGACCAGCGACGCTTCCCACCGCGACGCGATTGCCCCCCTGCCACTTGGCGGCCCGTAGAGCGGAATCGGCCAAACCCAAAAGCTGGCGGGGATGAGTGATGGAGCCGTTCTGGCTGGCTACGCCGCTGCTCACCGTGATAGGGGTCCCGCTGCCCCGGAACTGTGAGGCGACATCCCAGGTTACCTGCTTCGAGAACGAAACGGCCCGGCGCACTCCGACGCCCGGAAGCAGGACGATGAACTCACCGCTGGCAGAGCGGCCCACCAGGTTGTTGCGGTGGGCGTGGCCCTTCAGCACGAGCCCGACGATGAAGAGAGCCAGGTCGACCTCTTCATCATCCTCGCTTTTGGCGTACCGCTCGAAGCCGTCGATCTGGAACTTGACGACCGAGCATTTCCGACCCCACCAGTTGGTCGAGAACCAGGAGGCCAGCGAGCCCTCCACGACACGAGCCGACGGCAGGCCAGTCTGAGGATCGATGTCTCGAGATCGGAGAGCATCCGCACCGGGAACGCTTCCGACGGCGACGGCTTCCTGGAGTTCTCGCATGATCCCTTCCTGGTTATGGGCGCTTCCGCTGCGTGACGGAGCCTCAATGAGCTAAACGCCAGCGGGCACACCTGAACGTGATGAAGGGCAGGACAGTAGGTGAGATGCTCCGGCAGTCGGGGTCCTTACATGACTGGCCGGTTGGGTGGGGAATCAGCCGAGCTTGTCAATCCACTTGAACACGGGGTCCAGCTTCCCGGACCACCAGAACACGACCAGCAAGATCGCCCCGAACAACCACCCAAAGAAGGCGAGGTCACGTTTTTCCGTCGTTCTCATCGGCTCGGCTCCTTCGGCTGTCGTAGTCACCGACTACTCGTGTCGAGCAGGAGATGCACGATCCGTGCTGACGAGGTGTCCGCGTGCCCCACGAATGGTCTATCTGACATTGCAATAGGCACTTGAACCGAGTGATGCCGACCTGCGGAGCGTACGCCGACCGAGCCATCGTGGCCGCCGCCGGGAGCCGGATGGCGGCCGCAGCGAAGCCACGGCGGCGATGAGCAAAGCGACTCGGGGTTTCGGATCATCTGGCGTGACAAGAGCACAGCCACCTCCCCATGGCTCCAAACCGATCCGCGCAAGAAGTGGAGTAGCAGGATGGCAGCAGACCACTCCAGCCCTGAGCAGGTCGTGGATCTCCCGACAGGAGAAGAGGGGATCGCCCGATTGCCGCTTCGCCGCCTCTCCGATACCGTCACGCAAACGGAAGTCAGAAGGCGGGGAACGAGGAGACTGCGAGCATGAGCACGGCGAAACTGATCTATGACGGCGAAGAGTACGAATTCCCGTTGGTGGTGGGGACCGAGGATGAGGTGGGGATCGACTGCACGAAGCTGCGCGCGACGACGGGCGCGATCGCGTTGGACCCCGGCTACGGGAACACGGGCTCCTGCCTGAGCGCGATCACCTTCATCGACGGGGAGAAGGGGATCCTGCGCTACCGGGGCTACCCGATCCAGGAGGTCGCCGAGCAAGCCTCCTTCGAGGAGGTCTGCTACCTCCTGATCAACGGGCAGCTGCCCGACCGATCTCAGCTGGAGGAGTTCGAGCAGCAGCTCACCGAGCACAGCCTGATCCATGAGTCCCTGAAGCACTTCTTCGAGGGCTTCCCGCCGAGTGCGCACCCGATGATGGTGCTCTCGGCGATGGTGTCGAGCCTCTCGGCCTTCTACACGGGCGTGAACGGGGATGATGATGTAGACCTGAACATCATCCGCCTGCTGGCGAAGACGAAGACGATCGCCGCGTTCTCGTACAAGAAGTCGGTGGGCCAGCCGTTCATCTATCCGCGTAACGACCTCAGCTACACGCAGGACATCCTGCACATGATGTTCGCGGTCCCGACGCAGGCCTACGAGATCTCGCCGGTGCTGGACCGTGCGCTGAACCTGCTGCTGATCCTGCACGCCGACCACGAGCAGAACTGCAGCACGTCGACGGTCCGTATGGTGGGGTCCAGCAAGGCGAATCTGTTCTCGGCGATATCGGCGGGCATCTCGGCGCTGTGGGGGCCGCTGCATGGCGGCGCCAACCAGAAGGTCATCGAGACGCTGCGGATGATCCGGGACGACGGCGGCGACTTCCGGAAGTACGTCGACATGGCGAAGGACAAGGACTCGCCGTTCCGGCTGATGGGCTTCGGGCACCGGGTGTACAAGAACTTCGACCCGCGAGCCACGATCCTGAAGGAGTCGGCGGATGCCGTGCTGGAGGAACTTGGTGTCGACGATCCGCTCCTGGAGATCGCGAAGAACCTGGAGCAGGTGGCGCTGGAGGATCCCTTCTTCGTCGATCGCAAGCTATATCCGAACGTCGACTTCTACAGCGGGATCATCTACCGGGCGATGGGCATCCCCGTCGACATGTTCACAGTGATGTTCGCGCTCGGCCGGCTGCCGGGCTGGATCTCCCAGTGGCTGGAGATGACGCAGGATCCGCACATGCGGATCAGCCGCCCGCGGCAGATCTACACGGGCGAGCGCGAGCGGCCGTTCGTCCCGCTGGACCAGCGATAGGCAGTGGGCGTCCTCCGCCCGCCGCTAGCCTCGAGGGGCGGCCGCCCGTCTATCCCGCCGGGATCTCCCTCTTCTTCCCGTTTCGGTCCACGGCCACATACGTGATGAGCGCCTCCGTCACCTTGTAGGTCTCCACGTCCTCCGGCCTCCGCTGCGCGTAGACCTCGACCTCCACGGCGATGGATGTCGTCCCGACGCGGACGGCCTCGCCGTAGAAGGAGACAAGGTCTCCTATGGCTACGCGATGCTTGAACACGAACTCGTTCACGGCGACCGTCACCACGCGGCCCTGGGCAGTGCGCTCGGCGACGATCGCGCCCGCGATATCCGCCTGAGACATGATCCAGCCGCCGAACACGTCGCCATGGATGTTCACGTCCGCGGGCAGGGGGGTCACCCGAAGCGCCGGGTCCCTTTCGGGCAACTCATTCGATTCGGTCATCGGTCACCGTCTGTGTTGGCGTTGTCGAGCGGCCGTCACGAGGAGCGCCCGCGAGAAGCCCGCCAGACAGGATGAAGACGCACGCCGCGCCGCGCGACCGGGTGACGCGTCGAGCGGAGGAAATCCCCCACAAAACGTCACGAGTAATTCCCGATTTCGCCGCTCTTAACGCCGCCGTAGCCTTTTACTTATGAGTACCACGGCGGTTTCGACCGATCTCCGGGAGAAGCTGATCCGCATCCGGCGCGAGCTCCACCGCCGGCCGGAGCTCGCGAACGAGGAGTCGGGAACGGCGCGGCTGGTCTGCCGCCATCTCGACGAGCTGGGCCTGTCGTATCGAAACGCAATCGCCGGCCACGGCGTCGTCGCCAACATCCCCGGGTGCGCCGACGGCCCGATGATCGCTCTCCGGGCCGAGTTGGACGCGCTCCCGATCCAGGAGGAGACCGGTCTGGAGTTCTCCTCCGAGGTTCCCGGCGTGATGCACGCCTGCGGCCACGATGGGCACATGACGATGCTGCTCGGAGCGGCGGAGCTACTGTGCAACGGAGACCCCCCGCCGCTCCCCGTACGGCTCGTCTTTCAGCCCGCCGAAGAGTTCGGCTCCGGCGCCCGCGAGATGATGGAGGCGGGCGTGCTCGACGACGTGGCGATGATCTTCGCCGGCCACCTGGACCGGCACTACGAGACCGGGACCATCGTCGTGAGCCCCGGTGCCGTGAACGCCGCCACGGATTCCTTCCACATCCAGATTCGCGGGCAGGGCGGCCATGGCGCGCGCCCCCACGAGAGCACGGATACCGTCGTGGTCGGGAGTCTCATGGTGATGGCCATCCAGACCCTCGTCTCGCGCGAGGTGGACCCTGCCTTCCCTTCGGTCGTCTCTGTGGGTCAGTTCACCGCCGGCACGGCGCCGAACGCGATCGCTGGCGAGGCGCTGCTCACCGGTACGATCCGGGCCCAGCACCCGGAGGTGATGGAGCAGCTCAGGAAGGGCATCACTCGCATCGCGACCTCGATCGGCGAGCTGCACGGAGCGGAGGTCTCGATCGAGCTGGAGTCGGGCACGCCGCCGCTCAATAACACCCGGGAGATGACGAGGCTGGCGCGGAAGGCCGCGGCCGAAGTCGTCGGTCGGGACAACGTCACACGACTCAGGATCGCCAACATGGGTGGCGAGGACTTCGCCTACTTCCTCGAGCAGATACCGGGCTGCTACGTGCGCTTCGGCTCCCAGGTGCCGGGCCGCCAGGGCTTTCCGGCGCACAGCAGCCGCTTCGACTTCGACGAGGAGGCCCTGCCGACCGGTGCGGCGTT